>Ga0181564_10002844_pt1 | contig 14959 bp, 10 predicted proteins | sample 011ome_24_FD_134512 | JGI IMG/M metagenome (GOLD analysis project Ga0181564, IMG submission 134512) | Coastal salt marsh microbial communities from the Groves Creek Marsh, Skidaway Island, Georgia - 011513CT metaG (megahit assembly) | ecosystem: Environmental > Aquatic > Marine > Intertidal...
AAGTGAAAACGGAGAAGTGTTTTATCGCATTGATGATGTTACATTGATGATGTTACGAAGGTGCCAACAACTCCTTTTTTCTTTCTTTTTTGTGAGCAAGAGAGAGGAAGAGAAGGCGAAGGATTTTTTTTGTTTTTTCAAAGTGGTTCTCTTCGAAGCAGCTAAGTTTCTGGTGTTCCTTTCCGAATAAACGAAAAACAATAAACAGTAAACAATAAAATGGGTCAGTTTATTGTTTATTGGCAATTTTCGACCTCGAGAAAGCGTCAAAGTTTTCAAAGTGCAAAGTGCTCAAAGTGTTGCCCAAAAAAACGATTACCTCAAACACCTCCTTTTTGCCCCCCCAAAAGGGTTGTAAAACACGAAAAGAACATAAAAAAAATCGCAGCTTGGTATGACTTTGGTGACTTCAACATGCTATTTTAAGTGCAAGGCTGAGCGAAGAGGAGTCGAACACCGATCATCGTTGGAACTTCAGTAACTTCACGAATGAATCATGAATAGCGCAAAGTACAAAGTTCTTGAAAGCGATCCAGCTCAAGGAGAATGGTATTTCAGTTGGTGAGACTTTCACTGGAGCAAAGTTTGTGCACATTGCATCTTTCGATGGGCTTTCAGAGTCTATAGGAAAAGACTAAAGCAATCTTGCCATTATCCTTCTCATTCGTTATAACACTCCTACTTAACAGCTTCCATCCCATATTTTGTACCTGAATAGAGAATTTGTCCACATTTCCTCTTAAATCTCGCACTGACCACTCGTCAGGGCTATTTTGATCTAGATTTAATAGAAGAAGACTACCTTGCTTAGCTACACGAGAAACCTCGCGGAAAAATATATCAATATCCTGTATGTGATCCAGAATATTTGAGTAAAGCATATCAAACACTCCCGAGGCAAATTGCAAATCTGTCGCACTTCCATATAAGACGTGCTTATTCTTCTCTCCTGGATTGAAATCTATACCTACTGCAAGGGCACCAAGATCCTGCAATGCTCGAACTTCTCCTCCTAAACGGGAACCAATGCAAAGAGCTGCCCTACCTTGGACCTCAAACCCATGCTCTTTGAATACACTCTTAAATCTCTCGCGCAGTTGCGTTTGTATTTCCGCATCCATCTTTTGAATAAGTTCGAAATGTTTTCGTAGCTTTGAACTCTGCATTTTTTCATATTCGGATTCTTGTTCGGGTTCGACAACCCTTTCAATCTGAACTAGAGAGCGCTCAGAGAGGAGAGATATACACAGGAAAACGCTACTAAGTATAAATGCAAGCAAGAAAGTTCAAATTTACAGGTTTTCGCATCAGAAAATTCACAGTTTCCCCCAACATTACTTTGTCTCTCAACTATCCACCAGTTTAAAAAACAGATCGCTGAAAACGCAAAAAATGATTTGATGAGCAAGTTCAATTTAGTCGTTTTAGCGTGGCATTGAAGTTTACCGTTTCTCTTCATCTTAGGGCATGTATGGAGACTCGGTTAAGTCATCTCGGTTTATAGGGTTCGGGGTAAAATGCGCAGCCGAACGAAAATGGATGCTAGAAAAAAAAACACGAATTATCTATCCCCTGCGCTCCTGTAGGCGCAGTCCCTGGCTCTGCTTTTTCATTTTTTCATTTTTTTGTCACCAGTCCGCGAGGCGGGTTTAGTACATTTTGGCGAAAATTGTGCGATATGGTGAATTTGTTTACAAAGACAGGAGTATTTTCTGTTAAAAACTATTCGAAAAGCCCTAAATCGAGATGTGAAATTGCCTTCTCAGGCCAGCACAGGGGTAATTGAATAAACAGAAAAGTAGAAAACTTGAAATTGTTTTGACACGAAAGTAGTGCAAAAGCTGATATAAGTTATATATCACTCCCGTTTATTATCTCAAATCCTTAAGCTGAGGAGGTATGAAGTTCTTTTCATTTACGAGGAGAGCACGCTGCGGATTTCTTGTGCTTTTATTAATCTTCCCTTTCACTCGTCTTTCTTCCGTGGTGAGAAAGAAGAAGTGGCTTTTAAAAAAGCGTCCTATTAGCGAAGCTTTTGCCTGTCATAATCCAAGTTCAGGAACTGGTAGCTTTCGTTCGAAGAATTACAAGAGAAAATGGAATGAAGACGCGATTGTAACATATTTAAATAGCCATCCCCAAAGAGCCAATTTTGCCAGTCTGTTCCGAGATGGAGGTTTTCATACAGGGTTAGAAGTTGGTGTAGCAGATGGGCGATTTTCTGAACACTTCTTGAGGAGCAACGAGAATATTCTTTTTGCGTGGCACATGGTCGAACCTTTTCCTAACGCACAACTAAAGGAGCGATTCTCGATTTCAGACTCAGGTACCGCAAATTTTAGAAAAGGATCGTGGGCAAAAAATGGTGTCGGCATATCAGCATTCAAATATTTTACGAAGCAACTATCTCTTTCTCCACACTTAGTGAGAGATTTGCAGGAAGACTTTTTTGATTTCATATACTTAGACGGAGCTCACGATTACTTTACTGTAAAGCAAGAACTACAGAGGTACTTTTCAAAAGTAACTTCCGGAGGATTGCTCGCCGGTCATGACTATTGCAATTATGGAGAAAAAGGCCTAGATTGTATAGGATGCAAAGAAATACCACAATGCCAAGAATATACAGAATTTGGAGCTGCAAATGGAAAGGGAACAGGTATTGCTGCAAACCAAAATGAAGTTGTTCGGGCAGTTCAGGAATGGATAGTTGAGAATCATCCTAGTATGCGTATACATTACACTCTCGAAAACTTTACAAAAGATACTTTGATAGAAGATGGATTTGACTATGATTTAGTTATCACGAATACGCGTAATCCATCTTGGTATGTAGTGAAACCTTAATACAACGTTTCTATTCATTTTCGACCTTCCACCTGAATCTCAGATAGTGATTCGACCATGGTCTTGAACCAGTACACTTTTCAGAAAATAATTTTGCGTTCCTTGTTACATCGCGATCCAGATACGCACCCTTCGAAGCGTAAGAACCTAAATTTTTCTCCATTTCAACCATTGAAGCGATAGAAGGAAATACCGATGTCGCGCTCACAGAGTTCAAACCAGGTGTTCGTGCAACTCGCCAATGAAAGTGTGGATCTGTGTATCCATAGCTGCCAACGAAATCCTCATCACAACCGCCTGCTTTCCAATATGCGTGTGTAGATAATAGCATTACTGCTGGATGAGGCTTGCTTTCCCTGGAATCTGTGTAGTTTCTTGGAAACTGTGTGAAAATTAGTTCCTCTCTTTTTCGGAAAAAAGTTGATCTCGCATGCTCAACCAAAAGGAAGAGCGCTCCAACAAAAACAGAATTGAATGTGAGATCGGAATCCGTTAGAAACACGTATTCAGTTGAACTTAGACTCATGGCTAAGTTACGTGCACCTCCAATATTCCACTTTTTATCTTCAATAATTCGAACCACATCAATATCTGCTAATTTTGATTTAGTTTGAATTATTTGTAAAGCAGTACTTCGAGGTGACCCGTCATCAATTATGAGAAACTTCGTTTTACTCATAACAGACTCTGGAAACTGTTCCCACACATCAATATTTTGAATAAGAAAGTTGTCATCGTCGTAAAATAACATAGCTATTGTCAGAATTTTTTTGGACTGTTGACTCTGTTTGTAGTTATAAATGCTGTCAATTTGAGAGGAGTCTATACGCAGTATTCTTTCTGCGCCATTTCCTTCGCTCCAAGGAGGATCGAGACGCCCCATGCTCCCTGGTCCAAAGTAAGCATAGTTCAATTGATAGCTGCGTTTTTTGCCAGAGTTTAACAAAAAGGATAATAAAGTTACAAAAGTGAGGAAGAACATCAGTAAAGCTGAAGATGCCCTCCTCATAGGTCTTGCTGCGTGCGTGATTGAACAATTTCCAAAGTGTACGTGCATTCTAACAAGTAGTCCTACCCAGAATGACACCAAAAAATATGGTGAAGGCACTTATGGCACATATGAAAAATGCTCAGCGAGTTTTATTTAGTGATCTTTAGCCATAATATTGATATTCTACCTCATGCTAGAGCCCGATGTCATGCTGATGATGAGAAGCTAAAAATTACGAAATCCCATACATATCCCCTGGGACGCCCAGTTCAAGGGCAAAATTTTTTTTTTTTTTTTTCGAAAGTCGGACTGTGGGGCAGGAGGAGCACCAGGGGATATAGTTAGCTACAAAGATTGGAACTAAAAGCTCAACTAAAGCAAGAAGAAGAAGAAGAAAAGGAAACAGTAGAGCAACCAACCCCGTTGGCCCGTCAATCGTGGAGTTGCACGCCAAGCTAGCAAAAACCACTCCTCGTAGGCCCGGATTCCGTTTGACGAGCTGACCGAAGAAGAAGTCGATCATACAGCTGACTAACTTGTAACTGACTGAAGCTTTACCCCCCATCCCGACACGGCCTGACAGACCCAGTACATTGTCTTCGGCATCCTTCTCGCATTCTCATCGATGCTGGAGCCAATAATGGTGAGTCCATTGGGTGGGAAATGGACAGGATATCGAAGGGATCTGAACCTCCTTACGATTCGGTCTTTGCATTTGAGATGAACAGAGCATTCTGGGATGTGTTGGAACAACGCCTCCAAAAGCTCTCTTCAGTTGGATTTTGTACGAAACTTTTTAGGGGAGCAGTGTACACGAAAGATCTGAGACACATCAGAGTTCACATGAACACCTTAGAACATGTTCAATGGTCTGAATCGGGCACGCTTTACAACATGACAGGAAGCTCTATATTTGATAGAGAAGAATTTCATTGCGACGATTCTTCCAAAGGTTCCAAGTATTGTGTTGGCCGTCGTGCGCAGAAGGCAAGAGGAACAACTGCAAAAGCATTTGATATAGCACGTGTTTTGTTCCAATATGTTCAACCTGACGACTATGTTTTCATGAAAATGGATATCGAAGGGGCAGAATACGAAGTCATACCGCACTTGATTGACACAGGAGCGCTCTGCTTAATTGATGAACTTGCAATTGAATGGCATGCTGGTAAAGGTTTTGTGACAAACCAATCAAATTGGCACCACCTTGAGCATTCTGAGCTACCACTACAAGTGGCCAAGTGCGGATCAAAAATGCGGGAGTGGCTCATGTAACACTGACGAACCAAAAACTGGATGGGACATTTACGGTTGTAGTTGAGACAACCTCCGACCTCACCCTTGGACTGAGGTAAGGGATCGCAGACACTAGAGCTTACAAAGGATATCCTTGGGATGAATTGACTTGTTCTGAGGCTGCCCCAGGAGGTCGCTTCGAATGTTTGAAATATCTACACGAAAATGGATTCCTTGGAACAAAAGTGCTTGTTATTATGCTTCCAAAAATGGTCACCCCGAGTGTTTGAAATATTTACGCGCGATAACGGATGTCCTAGAAGTGTGGTTACTACTTTGCGTTCTTTACTAATTAGGCCCCTCCTTTTTTAACCAAAGCGTTGCTCAACCATGCATGCAAGCTCTGGCGGAATATAAATCGTCGTTCTCTCATTGCGTGCTCGATACTTCGTCGAAGATTAGGAAGTAGACTGATATTTGACATTGTGTTACGTGCGGCGTGTGCAGAGTCAAACGCAAAGTGCACGTACTTTGCAACGGAAAAGAGACACGAAGACTTACCTCTCTCTCCTCCAACACGTGCACGATGGCCTCGGGCACTTTATGAAGGATTTACCACTTCTCTCCTTCATTTATTGTATGGATCCTCCTCGAAGAAGTTGCGGAGTTCTTGACTTTGATTTAAGCATCATTTTGGCGTGATATTTTAGGCGGACGAACTTAATCCAGTGAAAAATGAGGCGTTGAAGTCACAATCAGAACAGCAATTATCACGTCAAAAAATAGTGAGAAGAGCTTTAAAGCAATGTTCTTGTGTAGGAGGCTCCTCGTTTTGAACAAGATGGAGCAGTTGGTATTGGGAGGTATTATTTCGTACTAGGCGTAGTCATACCACTTTATATCAAAGGCTTGGCTGATAATATGGCGTTGGCGGACAGTATTTCGCCATCCATATATCATATTTTTATATTTGTCCGCACTGCTATTGTTATTGATGTAGTAAAGTGTCTTCCGTGTTTTTCTCTCCAAAGTTTTATGTCCAGAAGCGCTAAAATTATCAATGAAAATATGTTCCCAATGCAAATTAGGAGATAAATATGCAAACTTAAATGAGCCTCTCGAAACAACAACGATATCACTGCAAGACAACTTCCACAAATCATGATGTAAACTAGTCTCGGTGAAAATCTTTATATTTTTTAGTAGTGTGGATAACATCTTCAACGCATGGCATGAAGGATTGCTGAAATCTTCACAGAAAACAGAAATTTCTGCACTTTCGAACTTCGAGGATCCTAGCTGAGTCCTCACCCTTGCAAGAGCAGAAAGGTAGTAGGAAGTTGGAAATGGCACATATTTTCTGTGAACTTTTGAGCTGGGTATGTACTGATCCTCCTCGTTGAATTTCCCGCTCGCGATATCTCCACTGCGAACGTGTAAACTTATACTTGGGACGCTTTGTTTATCGCATTTCTTTCCGAGCGAGTGAGTTTTGTTTCTACCTAAATACATGTCCAGTATGTTGCCAATGACTTTTTTCATTTCTTGGGTATCAAAGCTTCCTGATACGACAGGAGGGAATGAAGAATTATAAATGTCTTCCTGAGCCCCAATCGAGGAGCGAATCAGCTCTCCTATGGCAACCTTTTTACAAAGGTCAGGACTTGGATACTTACTCGAGTTTATTAAATACGAGTAAGGGCTGCTGAAGCCTTCTACACCATATAATTGAGTGGGTAGCATCAAATCACAACCATACAACATTCCAATTCTGAGAAGCTGCTTCACAGCCAATATCTGATTTCCAAGTCTACCTCTACCATCAATTGAACTATAGGGTGCCCTCAAGTCATCCTGCTTCCTTGCGCACGTAAATGTGTTCGGTGTAGTCGTTTTCTTCATTTTCAAAATTTCGGAAGCGAACTCGGCATTGAACTCTTTCTGTTCTACCAAGCCTTGTGAATTGTGAGCAAATGAAGATTTCATTTTGAGTTTGTATTCAAAAAGAAAAATGTTTGATAGGAAAAGAAGTAAGGAAAGAAACAAACATACAGAACAAGTATAATTGAGCACATTACTCGTGAGCTTTTCTTTTTTTGTGAAGCAGTAATTTTGCATCTTCAAACAATTTTACACATACTTCAGAAGCAGGAAGCAGGTGCTTCGAGTACACTATGTCACTAACGCCTAAAGTGAAAAATGGACTTAAACAAAACCTCAGTTAAAGTCTCAATGATATGTTTATAGTTGATAAGCTCTAAATTATGAGGGGAGTGAATGAAGCGTGACCTTTAATGAATTCAGTCTCAAGTTTAACCGTCCAGTTTAAAAGGGAAAAAAAAGGCGAAGACACTTACGTCCGTACAAAATGGTGCTTATCCGTACAAAATAATAAATTAAAAGGCAGAGAAACGAACCCCTGCATTATAAATTCAATAATCCTTCCATCTTTGCGCGCGCTAAACATGTTAAAGCCGCATAGAGAAACAATGCATCTCTGTCATGGAATCCAAGCGCGCTGAATTCATCAAGTACTGGGAGCTCGCGCAATCTCATCCGGAGAAATTGAATAAGAAGGAATATACCTTTGACAATTGGAAAGAGATATCAAATCGTTTCCATGTCGTCAGGATCGCATCTCGGTACCCACTATGACGCACCTTCTATCAAGCAAAGGCTTTCATTATCGGCACAACACAGTTTCTCAGAGCCACGCTGCGGTCCTTCGTCGGGCGACGCAAAACCCGAGAACGAGTTACTTCTTCTCTCTTCCAACGTCGAGCGTCTCCCGGTTGGCTGTGGCCCCAGTGCCTAAGGCTAAGCGCGGCCTGTTCCTCGCTTCTGATCTCAATCAGGGGGACATTGTCGCTGCACCTTGGCAATGCTCTGACGAGCCCGGAGTTGAGCAATACTTCCTTGGAGAAGTAGGAAGCGTTAACCGTTCTGAAAGAAAGCTGTCGGTAACTTTCCTCACCGACAACGTTCCCAGCGACTACTCCTGGGACGATCCAGAAACAGGGAAAATTCTCAGAGTCAATGATGCTAAAACGGGGAGCCTTTTCAAAACGTGCGGTCCTCGCGTTGTCGGCCGCCGTCTGTTTTTCCGGAGCGCCGCAGATAATCCCGAGCAACAGTATCTCCCAGCCACTATTACTGGCTTCGACGCCGAGACACAACAACACCAACTCCAACTCCACCCTGATCAAACGGAACCTCCTCCATCCTCTGCTCCTTCGGAGCCTCCCATCTCCGCTGATCTATCCAAGGCTGATGTCCGCTTAGCTCGGCCAACAGCTGCTGACGTCCCAGCTACGGCGACGGTGGAAATACCTTCACCGCTAACTCTGACGCTGCGCACGACGCGCGCTGCCGCCGCGCGCTCCGATGCGCAAACTCCTGTACATACTCACTTTGCACATACTGACAACATCAACATCACTTTAGGGCGTCCCGCTTCGACGCCAATTAAAGGTAAGCGCTTTACTCTTTCTACTAACGATCTCCCTTCTCCCGCTTCTGTCAAAAGAAAAACAGGAGTAGCCACAACGGCAAAGAAGCCAACTTTCTCCTCGAACACAAAAGGAAATCCGACGAGCGACGCTCTCTTGCTCGCGTTCGAAGACCCAGCACCGGCACCAATAACCAGTCCCTTCAGTGCGGATTCGCCACACGCCTTGGCCTTCGACCACAAGCTGACAGCTGAACTCCCTGGTTCCCTTTCTGCTCCTCGCGCGATAGTCGTTTCTTCCCCGTTCGGTTCGACTCCTCTCCTTTTTCCCGACAGCGTTCACGACGTTGGCGTTGCCCTTAACGACAACGCTGACGAGGCTTTCCTCGATGCTTTGATGACCGAGCTCGCCTCCAAACGTTCGTTACTTTCCTCTCGTTCTACTGACGCCAAATCATCCGAGACCCCGGTCGCTGATGACGTATCTCCCTCCCCTGTGAGGTCCTCCAAGAGAAATAAAAAGATAAAGCGAGAGTTGTGAGAGAGTGTGTTCTCTCTCGTCTCTCTCGTTCTTTCGGTTTCGACAAGAAAATCGAAAAAAAATTTAGAGCACAGATCAGGAAAAACTTACTTCTGTCTTTGTAATGAAACAAGTACTCCACAAGTCACCTCCAAGACGACTCATCACATTCCTTCTTCATGTCCAGACAGCTTCAACAAGAAGGGTGAACAGATCATGAAGCATTATCACGATTGTAAATGGAGCTGCACTTGTACCAGACCTAAACCTCGGTCAACAACCATATACTTGCAGCCCGGTTATCAAAACTCTGGGCTGTGCGACCACATTATGTACACAGGAATTTACAAGGGAGGTATGATTCGTCCATCAGATGAAGAAGAAACGCTGAGAGTAAATAAAAGGAGAGGCGCAAAGAAGAAAACGAACTGCTACTTCAAACCTTCTGATGTTCCTCCTGCTCTGAAGAAGCCGAGGATGAGGTTTAATATGTTTAGGTAATATTTACATCTCCTTTTGTAATGGATTCCCCTAATCTCTCTCTGCCTTTTATCATTTTGGACAGTTCTGAGTACCCAAACGACACCAGCCATTGTGCTTAAGCACCGTGTGTCTTGGATCGATGATCCAATGATGATGGTCATCCTTCTTGCGGATTTTTCTGATGTGCGCACGGTACGAGCAACAATGGCTGTTCCTGCCAATCGGTTGGTACTTCTTCAACACTTTGTTCCACTTAATTCGACCTACATCACCCCTGCAGACAACTTTGCACTGAGTACCGCTTCTGACTAATTGAAAAGTGCCATTTACTTTCTTATTGACAAAACTTTCTAGTTCAAGCGTTGCATACGCGTCGCTGCAAGTTTGAAATGGATTCCATAACGAACTCTCCTCAAACGTTTCACTGTTTACAAGATTTGAATCTCGAAATTGTTCCTCTCTGTGTATTGGTGCGCCTTGATACGGATTCTGTTGCTCCAGCAGAGCCAAACCTTCGACAGCGTCATCCTCGTTCTCATTTTTTTCTTGCATTCTGACGCATATCTGAGGTCTTTAACACTTTCTCACAAAATGGGGTCACACAAATTGTACTGGATCAGTACAATTTGGCGAAAAATGTACTGGATCAGTTTTTTTCTCGATCAGATTATTTCACACAGAGTTGTATTTCGATCCTCACTTATTTTCACTTATTTACACACTTATTTTCACACACTTTTCACAATCTCATTTCACAACTCGATTTAGGGTATTCTCAGCGTTAGCCACGACACCGTTTTCATGTGTCGAGTTGTTTTCTTTCTCTTTGTTCTCGTATTTTGTCCCACCACCATTTTTTTTCGGCGAAGTTGAAATTTTTCCGGCGAAAAGACCCATGTTGCAAAAAATATAGGCTGGCATTAAGCGCCAATAGGTATAATAGCAATTATAGCATAGCTTACAAACCCTTTAAAGAAGCTAGGTTTTTAACAGAAATTATCCTCGATCATAGGAATATCATATCTCGTTCAGGAACTAGCCTTAAAGTGAAAATTCCTTCCTAGGTTTTATGTTAATCACAGAATTACGCTATCAGCTAAGTCTCTTCATTTTTTAGTTGGAGCTATACAAACACAGGAACAAGATATTACTCAATCAATATGGTGACCAGGTGTGACAGCTCAGCTTATCGAGAAGATTTGCACTTTGAATCCTGCTTGTCAAAAAATTTTCAGCATAATAACGTGCTCTTTTTGAAATCGCGACACGCTCTTCGTAATCTTTTAATAATCTCGTCAATAAAATGCTCCAAAATTCATAGCGGAATGCTACCAACGCAATATTATGACTTAGAAAGGAAGTTTGCATGATACTTTCAGGACAGGCATCAGTGATAACAGGAATACCAAGTTGGAAAAAGACAAAACTTCGACCAGCATTTGCTGTCCTCTTACAACGGCGAATGCGGTCTTCAGGCTGTATGTCCTCTTGCATGTAGGATGCAGCCGTGAGGCTTGCGAGTTCTGAGTGGGGAAGTAGTGCATGCACTTCAGTAGGAGCTAATCCCACATCGCAGTCTTTTAAATCGCTCCAAATTGAACTGGGATTGTACTTCAAAATATCTATGCTTATATATTCCATCCCAAGTCTTTGTAATTCACGTTGTACCAGTCCCAGAACAAAGTTTTTTTCTGACCCTTTTATAACTATTCGGAGTCGAACAGGTATGCTAATATTCATTAATTTCGGAATCATAGAAATAATGTGCATACTGTTACCGTGGTAGCATAATATTGCAGGGTCATCTTGAGTGAATTCTTTGTTTCGAGGTGAATGAACAATATCTTTATATGTCCCCATGTCTTCTACCAGACTTAAGGGTATTGTGAACATGGATTTCATTTGCCACGTTTGGTCCATAAAAGCATTGTCAACTATCACAAAGTGAGCAGGTACATTTTTTACGTCTGCATCTTCCCTATTATCCGGTTTAAACTTCACCCATTTCGGATGCTTCAACTTTGCTCTAAATCTAGATGGGGGACCATCTACTACTAGACTACATGAAGAAATATTTTCAGGGTTATACCTAATTTTACTGTTAGTTAGTCGAGCTAAGTCTTGAGTATGCATTAACTTAATACGCTCACTGCCTACATGACTCAATACCGGGTCTGTAGTACTTGCGAATATACAAATTTTCGGTGAAGGTCTCTCCAACTCCGGACATATAACTTTGAAAGGATGAATAATGAGAGCTGGAAATGTGATATTTTGGAGAGTTTCACAGCTCGAACCTTTTCCATCTACTACTTTATGAGTCAAGGATGTCCATTTGTTGTGAAATGCTATCATTAGTGGTGGCATACTTCCTAAATGCCACATTTTTTCGTCAGCGTTATTTGAAAGTAGTTCCTCCAAAATTTCAGTTGTATTGTTCTCGATCCAAAGAGATATGTTTACGAGCATGACAGATGCTGCAAGACAAGGAGAATTTCCTTGAATCCCTAGATTTTTCAATTTCTTGTTTTCAAGGACAAGTATTGAGCCAGTGCTGCAGGAACTGCGTTTTTGTTCACCAAAACTCACCAGTGGAATAGGTTCCTGAAAAAATTCAGTTAGCCCATTTCCCACAAAAACGGTATCTGTATCAAGATACAAGAACGATTCAGCATTAAAATTCCTTTTTAAATATCCTGCGCAGTAGAAGCGGAAATAATTTGCAGCGGCAGACAGCTTTTGAATCATTTCATGCTCATTACCGTTACGTCCCCAGACCTTTCTTCTCCGAGTTACAATTTCTTCGAAATTTGACAAGTGCAATATGACACTCAAGCCTTCGAGAACTAGACTACCTAACGCATTCTCAAGTATTTGCAAGCCAACGCCTTCAAAAAATACGTGTATTTGCAACGAAGATTTACACTTTACATCCCCATTGCAACCTTTTGAAAATAAAGTGCTTATCGACTGCTTCAAGCGCAAAACTTGCTTTAGACCGGAATCATCAGTGTCAACAGCTTCAAAGGCATAAACAATGTGGTATTTCTCTCGCGGGGGGAGTCGTGAACAAGGACTTCCTCCTAACAACTTAGAATAACTGTTTTCTAAACTTATTCCTCCAAGGCGTTGAGAGGTAATGTTCAAACCAGAAAACTTCAAGAGCTCATTTTCATACGCGTTTTGCTCCAAGCTTGTTCCAGAAGATGAGCCAGCTTTTATTTTTGTTTCGCTTTGCTTGCAGTTTGGTACATTTGCTCCAGCACCAAACGCTGACTTCGTCAGGAAGATAGCTTTCGAAGAGTATAAAGACGCTGGCAAGTATAAAATTGAAAGAATAATTAGAGACCAAGTCAAATAGTACTTGATTTTTGCCGCTAACATTCCTTTGGACTTATTGCGCAAGCTGAGAAATCCAAGATTGAGATAAACTTGTGAGTCAATTTTGCGTTGCATGCCTATTCAGGAAGGATCACTCTATTTTCAGCCCATAAAATAATTACGTTGAGAGATTTGAGACGCAGGGAGCGAGGGTAGTGTGGAAAGAGAAAGGAGAGATCGAAAGCAGGTTCCTTTCTTTTGAACAAAACCGTCTCTTTTCTTTTCGATAACTCATAACTAATTGTTAAGAAACTGGCTTGGTTAGTGATCTTTAGCCATATCCCCTGGAGCTCCTCCCGCCCCAGTCCGACTTTCAGGGCAAAAAATTTTTGAGGAAAAATTTTCACCCTTTCAGTGGACTGGACGGTGGAAGTTCGTAACAAACGGTGGAAGTTCGTAACATTTTTATAGGCGCTTAAATGCGTCGAAAAGCGCGCGAATCGAAAGTAGAGAGGATTCTAAGACTCATAGCGTGGCGAAAATCGGGGAAAATGGTGTTTTTTTTGTAAAACGCGCGCGTTGTAATCCGAGATTCTCCCATTAGGGGTGCCTTTGCTTATAAAAGGGGGGGGCTTGTCTCCCACCAAAAAACGAACAAATATATAAAAACATATATAAAGCGGTAACATATAAAGCGTCGAGGGTGTGTTTTTGCGCACGTTATGATTACTTTTAGTGTGAAATATGAAGTAATGGTAATATATGCGGTACACCTAACACCAAGTCGTCAGTTATTGCGTTGCTAGCCATCATTAATGCAACATTTTTTTCTCCGCGTCTTTCTCGCTTTCTCTCGTGTTCGTTGTTGTCGTCGTCTTCTTCAATCCGTTTTAATCGTCGTCGTTTCGCCGTTTGTCGTCGTATTTTCGTCGTCATTGTCGTCGTTTTGTCGTAATTGTCGTCGTTTCGTCGTTTATCGTCATCTGCACTCTCCTAAGTTCTGTTTACCAATCGTCGTCGTTATCGTTACCTTTGTTCCAATCGTCCTCAAAATCCCACTCGTTTTCAAGAAGCATGTCCGACATGTCCGTATTTTCGTTTCTCAAACCGTCATCATCCTCGGAGAAATAATCGTCATCATCCTCAGAGGAATAATCATCATCATCCTCGGAGGAATCCAAACGGTATAAATCTGCTTCCAGATTTCTTTGATATTTCTCATCTCGAAATTGCGTATCGAAGGCTAAAGAACGGTATGGATGACCGGGGGATGCGTCGAAGGCGTCTTCGGGCTCTTGCGCAAATCTTCTTCTGTTATCTTCCCTGTTACGGGCGATATTGTTCTCATTCGCGTTGTTCGACAATACGCCAGCTCTCCCGGCTTCGTTGAAGAGCGTGTCTGCAAACATCTTCGCCCTATCCTCGGGATGCAGACGTTGATCGTGTGCACCAAAATCGAGTCGTTCGCCAAACGCCTTCAACCGATTCTCCCTATCATTATAGGCCTCAGCGCGAACAGCAGTCGTGCGCATAAAATCCTGCGAATCGTACTCCGTAAATTCTTCGCCCTGTAACATCGGTTGCGCTATTAAATCGTGTTCAACTGCTGCCGGCGCATTTGACAATACCCGCTGTGCTTCTTTCAGAATCGCCTCCTTTTCCTCAACTTCTTCTCGCGCCGGTTTCAACACGTTGGTTTGCCATTGGTTCAGGGACTCGTTGCTCCAACGTTTTGGCGGATTCTCACCGAACAAGAGATTCTCAGCTTCCTTCTTATCCTTTGGTAGCGAAACAATCAACAGCTCGGCGAAAAGATCCAAGCGCGCTTTCGTTTTGAGAGACTTATTTTTTTCTCTCGCAAACTTCACAGTTACGTTTTCAATTTTCTCCCTGTATTGTAGCTCGTTTCGATTTACGTTACCTTCTCCATCGCCGATCTCTTCCAAAACTGCCGATGGAACGATAAGTTCTGCCGCGAACGCATGGCGCATTTCTTCGTCCGCATTAGCGTTCGGTTGTCCCGGCAGTTGTACACCATTTGTAGAGAAATAACCTTTTGGAATCTCAGCGTCGGCGATGGACAAGTGAAACGCTTGCAAAACTGTCTCTTTTC
>Ga0181564_10002854_pt1 | contig 14944 bp, 17 predicted proteins | sample 011ome_24_FD_134512 | JGI IMG/M metagenome (GOLD analysis project Ga0181564, IMG submission 134512) | Coastal salt marsh microbial communities from the Groves Creek Marsh, Skidaway Island, Georgia - 011513CT metaG (megahit assembly) | ecosystem: Environmental > Aquatic > Marine > Intertidal...
AACAGTAAAGATAGTTCCATCATTATCTTTTGGTGCATCAAATAACTTAGCTTGTTTTACTATACGTCTAATGTCGTACATATCACATAGACAATCTTTAATATTCATTTGGTCAAATGCCATTAGTTATCTCCTCTTGTTGTTCATTTTCCCTTGTTTGTAGGTAGTAAGTTTGATTTTCTTTCTCATCTCCTACATAAACTTCCTCAAAGTTAAAAGACAAACCAAAATCATAACCTATCTTGTAATAGTAATGTGTTTTAGTGTCATCTCTTTCGCCATGTAGTAAGCCATCTGCTATACCATCTTTGATGTGTTCGATAACTTTGTGTTCTTTGATTCCCTTTTCTAATTCAAGTAAGTTCATTCGATTTCCTTTCATAAATAAATCACTCAGGGAAACTTATACAACTAACTAAAAACATCTGTCAACTAAAAAAAAAAGAGGAGTGACTTTTTATTGTCACTCCCCTCTTCAACGTATAGGAGAAATTATTGAAAGCACCAACTTATGAAAGGAAAAGTTAGTTAGTGCTTTCCTTATATTGCCTGACATTTACCGAGTACTTCTGACTTCGCTTATCTAGCATAACCATATTGTCCTCTAGCCATTCAATACAAGCCTTCTTTGTCTTGTTGACAAAACACGTTACCCAAACTCTATAGTCTATGTTGTGTCCACGTTTGACAAATTCTTTATCTTGCAAACCTATTCTTACTGCTGACAACTTTGCAATGACAACCCAATTGCCATCACTTCGTTGTTCTATCGCTGTCTTTGTCTGTTTTATTTTTTCCATACTCAATGCGTAAATCCTCTAAGTAAAGTTTAACAGAAGTACGAATCAAATCTGCAATACTTACTTGCATGTTATATGCGTTTGATTCTTTTGTCGAGAACTTTTTAAGCTCTTCGTAATCTTTTTTTTCTATCGTAAGATTGTACGATGTCGTATCTTGAAATATCTTGTTTGGTCTAGTCATAGGTGTATATCTCCCAAAGGGTTGACACACAAATATCACGGATTTAAAATTATGTCAAATTATTTTTTATGTTGACAATATTTTTGTTGCATAGTAAGGGTTTTACTCGAAAGGAAATCGTGATGACTAATCCTGAATGGTTAAAGAATTATGTGGGAAATTTACATGTGGTATCTTATGGGCGTTATAGGGGTGACTGTCCTCTATGTGCTAGACAGAATACCTTTAGCGTAACAGATACTGGATTTGAAAGATTGTGGTATTGCTTTCACGCAGATTGCCACACCAAAGGTTCTACTGGAGTGCAACTGACAAAAACGAACTCAAAGGTTGCATTTAAAGAACGAGTGACAAAGCAGACAGCAGACATTGACTTTGTTGTTCCTCACACATTTGTATCTCTATCACGTAGCAAAGAATCTGAAGCCTATGTAAAAAAGGTAGGATCGTACAATGCTTACCTAGATGGGTTGGTTGACATAAGATACGACTTGCAACAAGATAGGGTTGTCTATCTAGTTAAGAGTGACAATAAAATAGTAGACGGAACTGGTAGAAGCCTAGATGGTCGCAAACCTAAATGGAGAAGATATGGTACAAGCAAATATCCTTTTATGTGTGGTAATAGTGACAACTGTTTGGTTGTGGAAGATTGCCCTTCAGCCTGTTCAGTTTCCAATCTAGCTACGGGAGTAGCATTGATGGGAACAACATTACTGAACGAACACATTGATGTAATAAAAAAATTTAGAAAGGCATACGTTGCACTTGACAAAGATGCAACTTCTAAGGCATACATGATGGTAAGGAAATTAAGGAACTACGTTCCAACTAAGTTAATTGTTTTGAACAAAGATTTAAAAGATATGGAGATAGGGGAAAGAAATGACTTCATCAGGCGTTATATCAATTGATAGACAAGTACTAGGATTTTGTCTCAACATTGATTTTTTCAACAAAGTAAAAAATAAAATTGATCGGACTATGTTCGACAATGAACTCAAAGACATATTCGACACAATAGTATATTCACATACCAAGTATGGTCGTAGTCTATCTGTAGCAGAGTTATCCACAATATTTAATGATCGTAATCCTGCGATGCCTGATTCATCTAGGAATCGTGTACAAGAGATGGTAGCACAACTCGTTGCACCAACAGAGAGTGATGAATTACATACTGACATTGTAAACAATCTGTGGTTGCGTGATCGAGCTAGACAGATAGGGGAGAAAGCACTCGACATATTTACTGGGGATAGTGACGAGTTTGGTGAACTTAAAAAGTTAATCGAAAGTGTAGATGACGGAAGAATAAGTGACAAGACGACATATACTATTGTTGACAAAGATTTGGGCGAATTGTTATCTGAAGAAGCGGGTGACAATGATTTTCCATTTACGTTTAACCTGATAAACGAAAGGGTCAAAGGTTTGGATCGTGGTAACTTAGGTATTTTGTTTGCAAGACCTGAAGTGGGCAAAACAACTTTCTGCTCCTTTCTTGCATCATCTTACATACGACAAGGGTTTCAGGTTGTGTATTGGGCAAACGAAGAACCTGCCAAACGTATTAAGCTCAGAATAATTCAGTCTTACTTTGGATTGACAAAAGAAGAAATGGTAGCACAACGCTTTGAACTAAGGGATAGGTACATTGCAGAGATCGAGCCTTATCTAACTATAATAGACTGTGTGGGTACTTCAATCGAAGAGGTTGATGAGTACGCCAAGCTAAATAAGCCTGATGTTATGTTCTGTGATCAACTAGACAAGTTCAGAATAAAAGGAGAATACAATCGTGGAGATGAGCGACTAAAAGAAACTTACGTATCTGCAAGAGAAATAGCTAAAAGAAATCTGTGTCTTGTTTGGGCAGTTAGTCAAGCAAGCTACGATGCCCATGACCGTCAATTTATTGACTATGCAATGCTTGACAATTCCAAGACAGGAAAGGCAGGAGAAGCTGACATCATTATCGGTATAGGTAAGACTGGTTCAAGTGAGGTTGACAACATCGTCAGACACATTTGTATTTCTAAAAATAAAATTAACGGGTGGCATGGTATGATCAATGCCCAAATAGATGTTGAAAGGGGAGTATATTATTAATGAACGTGTTAACTTTAGATGTAGAAACAACTCATCGAGATAAGCAAGGCGGGGGTACAACAGCGTTGCCCTACTTCAATAATCGTTTAGTATCAGTGGGTTGGAAGTGGTTGTTTAACCAAGATGTTAACTATGAATTTTTTTACCACAAAGATAAAGACACGTGGTACAACTCACAAAATGTCAATCGAATACAGAGTGACTTGAACATGGCTGACATTCTTGTTGGACAGAACATAAAGTTTGATATAATGTGGCTGCGTTCATGTGGATTCAAATACGACGGAGTTTTGTATGACACGATGGTTGCAGAATACATTAGGTCAAAGGGAAGGCGTTGGTCTTTATCACTTGATGCTCTTGCAAAACGATACAAGGTTACTCAAAAAGAAAAGGACTTAGTCGCACCGTACATAAAGGAAGGCAAAACGTTCTATGAGATTCCTGCACAGATAGTAGAAGAATACGGCATTGCCGATGTAGTCGCAACTGAAGAGGTTGCATTAAAACAACTAGAAGCCTTTGGCTTAACATTCGAGGAAATATATGAAACAAACTCTCAAACTGTCATTTGAAATGACGAACGTTCTATCTAGGATAGAATCAAACGGACTAAAAATTAACAAAGCAACTCTTGATCAGATAGAAAAGCAATACATGGATGAGATGTCCTTGTTGGAAACTAAGCTGAACAGACTAGCCAAGAATGCTATGGGCGATACACCAATCAATCTTGCTAGTCCTGATGATAAAAGTGTGTTGCTTTACTCAAGAAAAGTAAAAGACAAATCGTTGTGGTCGCTGACATTTAATCTTGGACATGAGATGCGTGGCAACACGATCAAACCAAAGATGAAAACACGTATGAAAAACAAAGACTTCGTAAGGTACGTGAGACAGATGACTGACATTGTTTACAAAACAATAGGTCGTCAATGTGAAACTTGTCGTGGATCAGGAAGAATAACACCTCTCAAAAAAGATGGCAGTGCAGGTAAAGCCAAACGAATATGCAAGACTTGTGTGGGCAAAGGTGTAGTCTATACATCTACTGGTGAGGTGGCAGGGTTCAAACTCATACCACGTACAACACGTGATACGGCATCAGCAGGTTTCAAAACAGATAAGGTAACATTAGAGGATAGGCTATCTGAATTGAGTGGCGATGCACGTGAGTTTTGTGAAGCCTACGTTCGATACAATGCTTTACGTACTTATCTATCTACATTTGTAGAGGGAATGAAAAACAATGTAGACGAGAATGACTTCATCCATCCTGAGTTCATGCAATGTGTGACAGCTACGGGTAGGCTATCCAGTCGCAATCCCAACTTTCAAAACATGCCACGTGGTTCAACATTTGCCATACGCAAGGTTGTTGAAAGCAGGTTTGAAGGTGGCAAGATACTTGAAGGCGACTATTCTCAACTTGAATTTAGAGTGGCAGGCTTTCTTGCTAAAGATGAACAAGTATATAAAGATGTAATAAAAGGTACAGATGTGCATAATTATACGGCATCTATCATAGGTTGCTCTAGACAGGAAGCAAAGGCACACACATTCAAACCGCTATATGGCGGTGTGAGTGGCACACGGAATCAGCAAGCATACTATCAGAAGTTTAAAGAGAAGTATGAACAGGTAAGTGAGTGGCACAAAGAGCTTGAAAAGCAGGCTGTATCCACAAAGATCATAAAACTACCATCAGGGCGTGAATACTCATTTCCTGACGCTAGATGGACAGAGTGGGGTTCAGCTACCAATCGTACCGCTATATGCAATTACCCTGTTCAGGGGTTTGCTACGGCTGATCTACTGCCTATTGCGTTAGTTAGGCTAGATGAACAGATGAGAAAGCTACAGATGAAGTCTGTGATTTGCAACACAGTACACGATTCAATTGTTCTTGATGTTCATCCGAGTGAAGAACAGCAGTGCATCGATGTTTTATCTGAAGCAATGTTGTGTTTACCAAGTGAGACGAAACGTAGGTATGGCATAGAATATGACATGCCAGTAGGCATTGAATTAAAAATAGGTAATAATTGGCTTGACTTATCTGAAGTTAATTTGTAACCTCCAATTACGTTAACCTTAAATAAACAGAAAAAGGAAAATTTTATGGATAATAATTTACAAACTATGACTGACGAAATGGACAACATCGTAAGTTCTTTTGACAGTGACGACACAGATGCTTTTATGCAACTTTCTGGACAAGGAAAAGCACCGAAAGTATCTCAAGGTTTATCAAGAATAAACATCAACTACGATGTCGAAACGGAAGACGGTAAGACACTTACTCGTGGCGATTGGAAGATGATGTATGAAGGTGAGATGATTTACGCTAAGACCGTCATACTCAGACCAATACTAAGAACGTTTGAGTGGAGTGTGTTTGATCCCGATCAAAATTCTTTTTCTTGTAAATCTGTACAGAAACCTTCATTGTCGGGCGACTTTCCTGATACAGAGGGTGGCAATAAGTGTGGTCGCCTATCTGCAGAAGATGAAGAAAGACTTAAGGATGATGATCCAACAAAATTAAGATCACGTTCCGCAGTTTGCAATCAAGTATTGTACTCTGTGATTTCAGGTGATTTTAAGAAAGGTAATGGTGAAGCTGTCAGAGTAGACAACCATCCAGTCGTCGCTTACTTCAAGAGGTCAGGGTTTGTACCTATCAGAAATTTTATTGATAGTCTTACCAAGCAGAAAAAGATTATGCAGAAATGCAACATATCTTTAGGAACTGCCAAGCAAAAGAAAGGCTCAGTCCAGTATTGGATACCTGTGCCTACTCTTGATAGTGAAACAACAATATCTGAGGAAGATAAAGCCTTAATGAAAAAGTTTGCAGATACTGTAAAGGCACACAACCAAAACGTGCTTGAACAGAGTAGAGAGTCTGTTAAGTTAGTTAACAACACTGACGAAGACAGTCTAGCAGACGATTTCAATGCTGTTGCTGTTTAAAATCCAAGACTATATGGAACGAGCTAGTAAGGGGGAAGTTTCTATTCCCCCTGAAGACGTTACAGACTTTGCTGATTCCTGCAGAGACTCTGTTGTCACTCAGCTAAATAAACAACGAGAATACAAGATCCGAATGTCGGGTCTTGGTAGACCTATCTGTCAACAACTCCTTGAGAAAAAAGGTATAGAGCAAGAAGTACAATACAACATGCTATTTAGATTTCTGTTTGGAGATCTTGTAGAGTCCATAGCTGTACTTGTTCTTGAACAAGCAGGCGTTGATATTGTAGAGAAACAAAAGCAGGTCAGTGTCAAGATAGGCGATACAAAAGTGACTGGCACATTAGATTTAATAATACGAGATGAATTAGGACAAGAAAAGGTTTGGGATGTAAAGTCTGCTAGTGAGTGGGCATTCAAATTTAAATACACAGGGTTCGGTGGGTACGATAAAATAAAAGAAGATGATCCATTTGGATATATAATGCAAGGACATCTATATGGAGAAGCAACGGGTTTGCCCTTTGGTGGGTGGATTGTTGTGAACAAATCAAGTGGTGAGGTAGCTATAGTTGAAGCACCTGATTGGCAAGCTGATGATAGAAAAGAATATTTAGAAGATGCCGAGAGAAGAGTTAAGATACTTACAGATGACTCTTTTGAATTTAAAGTACCCTTCAAAGATATATTTGAAACGTACAAGCAGGATGGGCAAGAGGTCAGGACAGGAAACAAACTACTGCCCAAGCCTTGTACTATGTGTGGGTTCAAAGCACACTGTTGGAAAGATGCCGTGTTGCATGACAGAATAACATCGAAAGCTAAACAGCCACCACAAGCGTGGTATTCTAGATTGAAAAAGAAAGCATTGTAATGTCAATTATATATGTTCGTGAATATCAAAAAGATCTTATGGAATTGAACGAGGACTTGTACCACGTTTATATAGACTCCCATACGGAGACTGGGGGTGGGAGAGACATTGTTTTTTTACGCCAACACGAAAGAGGTATCCCCCTTACCCTTCGTGAAAACTTTTCAAAGAATGGCTCTCTCACCTCTTCCACCGAACAACGAGACATAATGAAGGTAGAAAATGAATTTCAAACTATACACTATGTTTTGGGTCAGGGTAAGATAATATGCCTGCCGATATACCCTATAACAAACGAACTTATTACAATAGAAAAACAATCCCTCAAACTGGCAGGGTACATAAACAAACGAATACAATCGTTAGGATTGAAGATACCAATATGAGAAGATCAAAATACAGATCCAACTTCGAGTTGCATCTCGCAAAAGGCTTGGCTGAACACAAAGTTAAGTTTGAGTATGAATCAAAGAAGTTTATCTACGTACCAAAACCTCGAACGTATACACCTGATTTCTATATAATCGAAAGTGATATCTACATAGAAGCAAAGGGTCATCTAGATAAGGCAGACAGAGTTAAGATGGCTCTCGTGAAAGAACAACACAAAAATTTGGACATACGATTTGTCTTTATGAATGCACGAAACAAGATCTACAAAGGTAGTAGAACAACCTACGCTGATTGGTGCAACAAGCACAATTTTCGTTGGGCAGAAAAAACAATACCTGCGGAGTGGTTTAAAAAATGAAAGATAAAGATAAGGACATAAAAAAATTTATGGAGCAGATGAATCTGCAAAAAAACTATTACTATATCATACTGGAAGATGTAGGCGATGATAAATTTAAAATGAACGCCTACGATACAACTGGAAAAAAATATGAAAGTGAGCTTGACCATTCTGTAGCATCTGTTATACATGAAGGACTTGTTGGTTTGATAACAGGTAAGCCTGAAGAGTTATTTAATTTTGGTATGTCTGAGGTTGCTTTCAATTATTCAACTAAGCGAATGTTTGGCGAGATACTTGATGAAACAGGTGAAAAGATAGAATACAAAGATAATATAATCAAAGTTGATTTTGGTAGTAAACATTGATAAGGTACTATGAATATATGTTAAAAAGATTAGAAGAAGAAAAACAAAATATAGATATGGTAAACAGTCCTGCTCATTACAACAAAGCAGGCATAGAAACAATAGACATAATTCAATCTGTCACTGGAGATGGATTTGAAAGTTATCTTCAAGGTAACATTTTAAAATACATATGTAGATATAAGTATAAGAATGGTACAGAAGATTTAGAAAAGGCGAAGTGGTATTTAAACCGTTTAATTGAAACAGTTACAGGAGAAGAGTATAATGGCGTCTAATATGCTACCAACTTCATACCAAGAGTTCATACATAAATCAAGGTATGCACGTTGGCTTGAAGAAGAAGGAAGAAGAGAGAACTGGGATGAAACAGTCTCAAGATATGTGAATTTTATGGAAGAAGCTCTTTTAGAAAAGCACAACTATAAGATGGATAAAGTTGATAAAGAGATTATACAAGAACATATACTCAACTTAAGTGTCATGCCATCTATGAGAGCTATGATGACAGCAGGACCTGCATTGAAAAGAGATAATGTGTGTGGTTACAATTGTAGTTATCTACCTGTGGATAGTCCTCGTAGTTTCGACGAAGCTATGTATATTCTCATGTGTGGCACAGGTGTAGGTTTCTCTGTGGAAAGAGAGAATGTGGATAAGCTACCTGTTGTCAGTGAAAACATGCAGGAGTCTGATGTTGTTATTGTTGTTGATGATAGCAAAGCAGGATGGGCAAAAGCATATCGTGAACTTGTTGCACTGCTCTATTCAGGAATGATACCATCGTGGGATGTATCGAAGATAAGACCTGCGGGTGCAAGGTTGAAAGTCATGGGTGGCAGGGCATCAGGTGCTGATCCGTTGGTCAACCTATTTAAGTTTACTATAGATAAATTCAAAGGTGCAAAGGGAAGAAAGTTATATCCCGTCGAGTGTCACGATATTATGTGCAAGGTAGGTGAAGTTGTTGTGGTAGGTGGTGTCAGACGATCTGCTCTGATCAGCCTGTCCAATCTAAACGATAGCCAAATGGCTCACGCTAAATCAGGTGAGTGGTGGAATGCAAATGGTCAAAGAGCATTGGCAAACAACTCTGTTGCTTACAAAGGCAAGCCTGATATGGAAACTTACATGAGGGAATGGTTAGCTCTGTACGAGTCTAAATCAGGTGAACGTGGCATGTTTAATCGTAAGGCTGCCGATGATCAGGTAGCTAAGAGTGGTAGAAGACAGACAGGTCACATGTGGGGTACGAACCCATGTAGCGAGATTATACTGCGACCTTATCAATTCTGTAATCTATCTGAGGTAGTTGTGCGAGAGAATGATGATCTGCTCTCACTACAATCTAAGGTACGTGTTGCTACAATGCTAGGTACATTTCAGTCTACTCTTACAGATCTGAAGTATCTACGTAGGATATGGAAAACAAATACTGAAGAAGAACGCTTGCTTGGCGTCTCATTAACTGGTATCATGGATCATTATGTACTGGCTAAGACAACTGATTCAAAGATTTGGTTACAAGAGATGAAACAAGTAGCAATAAAAACAAACAGAGAGTATGCAGATAAGATAGGCATACCTAGAAGTACGGCTATCACATGTGTAAAACCAAGTGGTACTGTTTCTCAACTGACTGATTCTGCGTCAGGCATTCACGCTAGACACAATGATTTTTACATCAGAACAGTACGTGGGGATAACAAAGATCCCTTAACAAAATTTATGAAAGAAGAAGGTGTACCGTTTGAAGCTGATATTACTAAGCCTGATAGCGTTACTGTCTTTTCTTTTGCTATGAAATCTCCTAGTGGTGCTATCACTAGAACTGAGATGAGTGCTATAGAACAACTAGAACTTTGGAAGATCTATGCACTTAATTGGTGTGAACACAAACCATCTGTTACTATTTCTGTAAAAGAACAAGAGTGGATGGAAGTAGGAGCATGGTTGTACGATAACTTTGATATTGCGTCAGGTGTATCGTTCTTACCGTTTGCTGATCATACCTACCAACAAGCTCCTTATCAGGACATAGATGCGGATGAATATCTCGAATGGAATGGGCGTGTGCCAACATCACTCGACTGGACTAAGTTCTCTATGTATGAAAAGGAAGACAATACAAGTGGATCTCGTGAATTGGCTTGCACTGCAGATGCCTGTGAAGTCGTGGACTTAAGTGCAAACTAATGATAGAGATATCGATCAACAAAGATTATATGCGTCGTGCGAGGGAAAAAGCTTCTACTGTGGGCATACTGCAGGGAAGTATTACAGGTGGCACTAGCAACGTCGTGGGTGCGATAGGCGAGATAATCGTTGCTGATAGTATTGAAGCAAAGCAGATAAATACATACGATTACGATCTTGTAAAGGATGGGGTGAGGATAGATGTTAAGACTAAGCGTTGCAACACTAAACCCCTACCTAATTACGATTGTTCTGTAGCGTTGCATGGAACTAAGCAGGATTGTGATGCGTATGTGTTTGTTCGCATATTAACTGATTTGAGTAAGGCTTGGATTCTTGGTGGCATATCTAAGCAAAGTTTTTACAAAGAAGCCACTCTGTACAGAAAAGGGGATGTTGATTCGGACAACGGCTTTATGTTTAAAGCTGATTGTTACAATCTAAAGATAGATAAGTTGAGTTCTGTCCATGAAATCAAAAAGTAAAGCAAAGCTATTTTCACTAGAAGTGTTCTTAAATAAAGACGGAAATGTCGAGATGAATTGTGAGACTCTTAACCCTGATACATTTGAAAAAGAGATGAACATTGGTCTGCCCATGTATAGTGGAACAAGCCAAGTTGCATCTCTTCTTCGTTACTTAAAAAAATCAGGGGATGATATAATGAGCGGTTCAGGTAACTATATCTAACCTTTTCTCATCATCTTAAAGTCTTTGCCTGATATTTTACCATCTTTGTTCTTGTCTAGTTTGCTTTGACCACCGTACATCATGCCCATAGGGTTCATCGCACTCATCATACCTGATTGATTAGGCTTGATATTTTTTTCAGCCATACCACCCATTTGCATTTTTTTCTTTGCTGTACCACCGTACATCATAGGCTTTCTTGTACTCATACCCCCACCATACATTTTTTGTGGGCGTTGTCCATTGTTATACATCTTCATCTCTGATTCTCCTTTATTGACGTACTTCGATGTTTTGATCTGCTAAGTCATACTCTCTATACTTAGCTTTGTAGTTATCGTTTATAACTACGGTTTGTTCAGGGTTCTCTGTGTCTGCCCATGTATTTATTTTGTTTAAGCTCGATGTTAGTGCATTAAAGAACTGTATCTCTTTTTCACGAGATAGTGGCTGACCTGTCTTCACAATCTCAAGAAATAATTGTCCTACTTCTTCATTCTCTATTATTGTTTTAAATAGTTTATGACCTTTAAGTCTAAATTGCTGTAACACTGCTTCAGTTCCAACATAACGTGCAGATATAACACCTCTGTTTATAGAATAGAATCTACTGATATAACTTTCAACGGAAAAGTTTCTTGGTACACCTGTTATATTAGATTTTATCTTTTCAATATCATATTGTTCAGACATCCACTTTACCATTGAGTTCAATGTATTCATTCGTTTATCACCTATAATCTGTCTGACCATAGCGTTTCTTTGAGTGTCATTGAATCCAATTATTTGTTTTAACTTATCTACATCCATATCAATTTCAGTAACCAACTCTTTAGCTGAACCCATTACAGTTGATTTACCTGTTGAAAGAAAAGTTTTTTGTGTAAGATCATCCATGAATACTTCAGTAATAAGTTCGTCTAACTGTTTTTTACCATACTTACCGCCAAAGCTAGTTAGTATTCCTTCTTTAACTCTATTGAACTGGGTTGGGTTTGCAGTTGCTACTTCTATTAAGGTTTGTCCTTGTTTCAAACTAACTGGGAGAACACTTCGTAAGTTTCTTTCAACTCGTTTAAAATCTCTGTAAGTTTCTTTTAAGGGAACAAGATTTTGTTGGGATAGCTTAGATAATGAGTTTCTTAAATTATCTTCTCCTTTTTTGAACAATTCTTCTCCTACACTTACAGGAGAGTAACTGAACAGATCTTTTTCTATCTTAGTTACATCTATAAGAGATACCTCTTTTCCAGTAGAATCAATACCTGTGTAGGCTTTTTGTAATTTCAACATCTTATTTGTGTAAGCTACCTTGTCTAGTTGACCTTTTGTGGCTGCATCTTCTATGTATTCCGCTGCTTTTAACTCTAGTATAGCTTTTAAAGCTTTTCCATCTTCAGAATCTACGTTTATAAAGTAAGTACCTTTTCTTTGTACATTCTGAGGTAATCCCATAGGAGTTTCATCTTTAAAAGTTCCAAATCTTTTCAAGAAGTCTGCTTTGAAATCAAGAAGCTCATTGTCACTCATGTTTCCAATCTTGTCTACGTTTTCAGTAAAGCTTGGCTTTTGATCGACTGTGATACCTGTTGGGTCTAAGTTGCTAGGTGTTGTCTTGTTTCTGTTTTTAAAGAAGTAGTTATAGTTGGTTTTGTTATCAAAGTACCTATTCATGTAAACTTGGTGGGCTGCATCCCCGTCGGCTAATTTACGTGCAACAGGTATCCTTTCCCCATTTTCTCCCAGTATAAATAAGTTACCTACGGGAGTGCTTTGTTTTGTGCCAAAATTTACTTGGAAATCTTGAAACTTACCTGTAGCTACTTGTTTGAGTTTCTTAAATTGACTTGATATTGTGGTGTCAGCAGGATTGAAATATTTACTTTCTAATCTTCCTAAACTAGATTTTAACTCTTTCAATTGGTCAAAGTTCAAAGGCAGTGAGTCAATTTTTACACCCCTTGCTCCGCCTTGTTTGTTTATGATATACACTGCCTGTAAATTCTTAGGCATAAAGTTAAACCCTTGCATATTCTCAGGAGCATTCTGTAAAATAGAATCAACAAATTCACCTGCTGTTTCAAATCCAGAGTTAGGCGGTAGTTGGTCAAATATCTGATTTATGGTTTCATCTGCTGCTTGATTAAAACCTCTGAATATTTGAGATTGCTTAGAAGTACCCATAGTACCTCCGCCTATTTGCTTAAACACTTCTGTTTCGTCTTTAGGTATGATTTGTAGAAACTTTTCAAGTATGTCCATACCTTCTACTTTAGCACCTTCTCCAACTAATTCACCATTTTGATTTATAAACTTTCCTTTATCTAATTGCAAGTAGTGAGAACTCACCTCTGCATTCTCAAAGTTTCTTTTATTTTCACCGAACGCAAGAAATAAGTCATCAGAGTTTCTGTACTCTGGCATATCTTTAGGACTTTTAACAAGTTTTTTTGCTTTGTTTAAAAGTTGTTTTCTTCTAAGTGATTTAGCCTTATCAGTTACAGCCTTTGATACTGTGTCAAATATATTCTTGTTGTGTTCTTTTATCTTTTCAGCAGATGGAAACTCTGTCTGTGAGTACCCATACTTGTAGTTTCTGTTCAAGATGCTACTGATGTCTTCCCCATCTTGAGGAGCATCGTCGAACTTCCCGACTGTTCCTTTAATAATGCTTTCAATCTTAGCCATGTCTGCTTTTTGAAGTAGCTTAATATCCCTATCAAGATTGGCCGCACGTTTTTCTGCGTAGTCGTATGCTATGTTAAGTGTTCTATCAAACTTATCTAATAGTGTGTTATCTCTATACTGATCTGCTGATCTTATATCTGCCATTCTAATTGTAGATGCTTTTAATTCAGATAAAAGCTGTTTTTTGAGTGTAGATATTTGTTGAAAGTCTTCTATGACTTGACCGAACTTGGCAATATTTTTTTGACTTATGTCTGTTCTAGCAGTTTCTTCTATTGTTTGTAGTATTGCTAAGTTAGACATAGTTGCAAAACTAGATTTAAGAACATCGTCTGACACTCCTGAGTTCTTCAGATCTTGTTGCAATTCATCTATGTACTTTATTCTTGCTCCTAAGACCTCTGCAAACTCTGGACTAAATGTGTTTATTCTTTTTGCTAATTCTTCTGTAAAGTTTTGAGTGCTTTTCTTACCCCCAACTATAAATTGATTTAAACTTCTTATACGAGATAACAATGTTCTTTGATTTGTACCCATAGCGTATGTAAGACCACTAAACAAACCTATCATTTCAAATACAGGAATGCTGAAATCATCACTTTCTTGAGCAAGCTGACCCATACTTGCAGAACCAATAATTATAGCTTTGTTTTGTTTAGATATATCTTTTACAAATTGTGGAACATTTGCAGTGGCAATCTCATAGCGTAAATCATCATTTGCTATTTCTATTTGCCTGTCAAGCAACTCCAAACGTTTGTTTGCATTTAAGTCTATAACCTTACCTTCAAAACTTTCAGCAGTTTTGTCTCTTTGAGTTTTAAGATTCTCTAAGACCTGAAGTTTACTTTTTACAGCACTGTTATCACTAAGAGCCTTTCCTGCTTCTTCTATTTGCAACCCGTGAACTAATTTAGGGCCTGTAAAAACAGAATTTATTTTACCGTACACAACCCCCAATATAGGTATACCCTCTGTAGTAACTTTGTTAAAGATTGGTAAAGACTTGGCTCGGTAGTCAGTATACTCATTAATCAACTTTGCATCGAAGTCTTTGGGTATCTCTTTACCTTCAAGATTCAGTAGCTTTTTCTCACGATAAGCTTTGTACTTTTTAAGTTCATTTTTACCCAATCGGGTGGTTATTTCCTGTGCTATGCGACTTGGTATGCCTATCTCTAGTGCTGTCGCCGCTAGTCTTGCAGGTGTTGAAGTGAACATAGATGCAAGTAATTCAGCAGTTCCTAAGTCAATATTTATGTTTTGAGCTGCAAAGCCATCTTGTATAATGTTGGCTTGCATAGGCATTATCATATCATAAAA
>Ga0181564_10002890_pt1 | contig 14852 bp, 7 predicted proteins | sample 011ome_24_FD_134512 | JGI IMG/M metagenome (GOLD analysis project Ga0181564, IMG submission 134512) | Coastal salt marsh microbial communities from the Groves Creek Marsh, Skidaway Island, Georgia - 011513CT metaG (megahit assembly) | ecosystem: Environmental > Aquatic > Marine > Intertidal zone...
CGACGACGACACGGGCGATTACGATCCGCGCAAGAAGAGCGCGGCGGTCGGCGCGATAGGCGCCGCGGCGCGCAAGAAGGCCATCGTCGGCGAGTTCAACGACGACGACGACGACGACGACTTCAGGGAGGACATCAAACCCATCCACGGACAATCGTCCGTGGATGACGATTCTGACGAGGGATTCGTGTTTTTAGAGGATGGCGATCTGGAGGAGGAGGAGGAGGACGACGACGTCGACGATTTCGACGAGGACGGTTTGTTCCTCACCGACGCGGACGACGCGCTCGCGCGGCGAACCGCGCAGCAAGCCAAGGGCGCGTCCGTGAAGTCCTGCCGCTACCTGCAGAGCTGCGTGAAGGTCGGGGACTGCCCCCCGCCCAAGTACCCCGAGATCGCGGTCATCGGGCGGTCCAACGTCGGCAAGTCCTCGCTGATCAACATGCTCACCGGGCGCACGAAGAAGGAAGTGGCGAAGACGTCGAAGAACCCGGGCAAGACGCAGACGATCAACCACTTCGAGATGGTCACCGGCGACGGGACGTGGTACCTGACGGATCTGCCCGGGTACGGGTTCGCGAACGCGCCGGAGAAGGCGCGGAAGCAGTGGGCGCTGTTCACGCGCGAGTACCTGCTCGAGCGCTCCAATCTGCTCGCGGTGATGCTGCTCATCGACTCCACGGTGAAGCCGCAGCGCCTGGACCTGGAGTGCCTCGAGTTTCTCGGCGAGAACGACGTGCCCGTCACCGTGGTGTTCACCAAGGTGGACAAGAAGCGCAAGGTGAAGAGCGGCGTGAGGGCGCGCCCGGAGGAGAACGTGGAGATGTTCTGCCGCGAGGTGTCGGAGTACTGGGAGGAGATGCCGCCGATGATCTTCACCTCATCGAAAACAGGCGACGGGAAGCAGAGCGTGCTGAACCACGTCGCGACGCTGCGCCAGTTCTTCAAGGAGGGCGAGAGGAAAGCGCGGTGAACGAAACGAGCGACGAACGCGTCCGGCGGCGAACGACCCGCGACCGCGGCTACGCCGCGTCGAATCGCGTGATCGAGGTAAATAGTACACCGACGTACATGTGTGTTATCGTGACAACGAAAACACTACGTATACACGCACTGCACTCATCACTCGGGCCTTTTGGTGAAGATGGCGGTGTTTTGCGTGATGGGGATGGCGCACGGTCGGTACACCGTGGCGTTGAGCACCGGCATGCGCGCGAATTGCGGCTTCCCGTGCGGCGCATTCTTCACGCCGTACCCGCACTCCATCGCGGACGTCTTCGTACGCCCGTAGTCGCGCTCCCAGCTCGTCTGCGTCGGGTTCTTCGAGGGGCGCCCGCTGATCATGGCGTTGGGCACAGCCGTCGCGACGTCGCCGTCGTCAAAGACGGCGTCGAAGAGCGTCGGGCGACGACGCGCGTCGCGGCGCTCTTCTTCGCGCCGCGCGACGTCGTCGTCGCCGTCGCCATCCGCGCTTTGTCCCGCCGCCTCCATCGCGGCGCGCATCTCGAGGTAGGCGCGCTTGGTCGCCTCCGAGGCGTGTCTGTTTTCGCTCTTCAGAGCTTCCCGGTACTGCTCCGTGCGGAAGTCCATGCTGAACTCGTCGCGGCGCGAGAAATCAGATGTCCCGAACCCAGCCTTCTTCTCGCTCTGCACCTCCGCGTACTTGAGCCGGTCCACGTACGGCACGCCCTCGCTGAGCCAGGCGTGCTGCTTGTCCAGGTACACGTCGGGGTGTTTGCTGCCGAGCAGGCCCTCCTTGGGGGGGTTCGTGATCATCTGACGCCCGGTGAAGCTCGAGCGCACGTGGTGCTTCACGGGGTACGGCAGGGGCTTGGCCTGCGTCGCACAGGGGGGAGCGCGGGTCAGGAGGGGGAATTCTCGCGGCGTAGTGCACGCATTTGGGTGATTGCCACGCGATTCCCACCGCGCGCGCGCGCTCGGGACGTACCTTGTTGCCGACATCGATGTACCCCGCAGAGGAGAAAACCCCGAGCAGGGCTTTCTCGCTGTTCTTGTTCACATACCCCTCGGGAAGCTTCTTGGCGTCCCCGCCCGCGGCGGCGGCGTCGGCCATCGTGCCCGGCGCGCTGAGGTGTGACCAACACGGGGAGAAACCCGCTCGATTCGTCGTGGATTCGTGGTTTCGCCCGAGACATTTCCGGAGACTGGGGCTCTGGAAACCTTGAGTCGTGACCCCGAAAACCGCTCGACCGGATTTCGCGCGAAAAGCGGATTTTTAAAACTTGAGAAACGCGTTGCTAGCGCGCGCCGACGCGGAACTTCGCGTCGCGCTCGAAGCCCGCCAGACGCCACCATGCCCCCCCGCGACGGACCCGGCCCTTTCGCCAACGCCATCGGTATCGCCGCGGGGATCACCCTCGGCGGTGTCATCGTCAAGGTGCGCGTCCGCCTTCCACGCGTCCGACCCGCGCCCGTCCCTCGTCGCGTCTCGCTGACGTCCCGCCGTCCGTCTCTCGCGACAGAAAATGCACGAGTCCCCCACGAAGGTGCACGCTTCCCAGGCCGGCGGCGGCTCCGCGCGCATGTCCTTCCCCCGCTTCCCCGCGCGCCGCAGGACGGTCGAGGTGACCCTGCTCGAGGGCCAGACCGTGGGCGAGCTCATGTGCCAGTACACCGGCGAGTTCACCGAGGAGAACATCAACACCGTGGCGCAGCTGAACAAGAACTTGAAGGATCTGGATTTCGTGCGCCCGGGGACGGTGATCCGCCTCGTGGACAACCGCGCGCCCAAGCTCGCGACGCCCGAGGCGGAGTGGTGGAGCGCGCGCGGGATGGGCGCCGGCGCGACGGAGGCGGGCGCGACGGCGCTGGACGAGACGGAGGTATTCAGTCAGCAAAAATGTCCCGCCGACGTTCAGGCGACGGCGGCGCCGCGCCGCGCGGATGGCGCCGTCGTTTTCGGCGACAAAGAAAACGTCCCCGCCGCGCCTCAGAAGCCGCAGAAGCCTTCCCTGAAGCAGATGGTGAACCGCGACGGCGTCGACATGCGCGTCCCGGAAGAGGCGTAGAAGCGACCCGTCGAAAAATGAACGTCCTCGTCGTTGTACATACGGTAGTCTGATAGTGAGAGGCGTCTGAAAGTATTTTCGTAGCTATGCGACGTTCGCGCCGCGCGAAGGTCGCGTTTCGCGCCTCACACACACCCTAAGACCCGCCAGAAGTGCCCCCGTCGCGCGGCTTCTAGCGCCGCGCGCATCACCCTGCCTCGTTCTCGGCGTCGCTCGCGTCGAAGAGCGTGAGCGCGTCGTCGGCGCTCGGCGGCTCATCCTCGATGACGCTCCGCGCGCGCGCGACGCGGCGCGCGACGGTTCGCGTGAGCTCGTCGTCGGGCTGGGAAAACTCAGGGACGTCCCGCTTTAGGTGAAACCCGAGCACGGACACGAAGTGTACGAGATTACCGAACTTGGGGTCGCCATCACCGATGACTGCGAGCTTAAGGTCCATCCGTAACTCGTCGGCGACGCGCCGCAGAAACTCGGCGCGCGCCGCCGACGCGAACGAGACGCTCACGACGACGCCCGCGTTTTTTTTCACGACTCGCGCGCACTCGCGCATCATCTTGAGCTTGTCCTCCTCTCCGTGCAGCGCGTCCAGTGTGCCTTTGTCCACCACGACGTCGACGCTGTCGTCCGCGATCGCGGGCATGGACGTGCAGTCCGCGACCAGGCACGTCGTCTTCGCGCCTTTTCCGTCGTCTCGCTGTCGCGCGGCGTGCCTCTCCCGCAGGATGCGCACGATACCGGGGTCGATGTCGGTGAGCACCAGCCGTTCGAGCCCGAACGCGGAGCGCAGCTCATCCCCGAACGAGGACCCGCCGCAGCCCACGTCCAGCACGGTGCCGTCCCCGCGCGCGGCGCGCGCGCAGTACGGCGCGATGAACGCGCGACAGTCGGCGAAGTCGCAGTGCCACTCCCTCGTGCGTGCGCTCTCGTCCGTCTCGTACACTCGACCCCAGTGCGCGGCGTACACCTCCGCATCCGGCGAGGGGTCGGGGACCGCCTCCGCGGAGGCCATGCGCGTTCCGCGAGCGCAGTCGCGTGTCTGCCACCGAACCCGCGAACCCCGCGCCGCGCGGGGTCCACTGGTGCGAGGCGTGGACATGCGGCGGTGGTTCGAGGGTTCCGACAGTTTTTTTTCGAGGTCCGGGGTCGAAATCCGAGGAATCGCCGGCCGCACCGCCGTCAGTCCGCCCGATCGCCTCGGCGATCGCATTGCGCGCGGCGCGGGGTCGATCGAGCACGGGTTCGCGACACCCTTTCCGCGCGAGATGGCGCGCCTTTTCCTCGACCGCGAGCCCTTGACGCAGTACAAGGACCGCCTGTTCAAGGGCTCGATGGAGGAGTACCTGGAGCGTCTGCGCACGAGCGCCACCCTGTACGTGGGCAACGTGAGCTTCTACACGAGCGAGGAGCAGATCTGGGATTTGTTCTCGCGCGCGGGCCCGGTGAAGGCCATCGTGATGGGCTTGGACAAGAACCTGAAGACGCCGTGCGGGTTCTGCTTCGTGGAGTACCACAACCGCCCGGACGCCGAGCGCGCGGTGAAGTACCTGAACGGCACCAAGCTGGACGACCGCGAGGTGCGCATGGACTTCGACTGGGGATTCCAGGAGGGGCGGCAGTTTGGCCGCGGGAAATCCGGAGGGCAGGTGCGCGACGAGTACCGCACCACCTACGACGAGGGCCGCGGCGGGTACGGCAAGCTGCTCAAGACCGAGCTGGACGCGCTGCAGAACGAGGAGGAGGAGGAGGGCGCGCCGGGCGAGGGCTACCGCGGCGAGCGCAGGGCCGCCGCCGCCGACGCCGACGCCGCCGCGCCGAATGAAGACGACGGCAGAGCGCCCATGGTGGTAGGCGCCAAGCGCGGCCGGGAGGAGGAGGAGGACGACGAGGCACCCGCCAAGTCCAACCCGAGGTTCAGGGGGGACGAGAGCGACGAGGACTGATAGGACTGATATCTGTGTCAACGTCATGATGTGTGGTGTCGTGTTGTGTTGTTTGTCGCGACGCGTAGTACACATACGCCTCTTCGAGGATCATCGTGAGAAATATTGTCGCCGCAGCGCCGACGATCCCGGAGTGTGTGGAACTGCGCAGTCTGAGTTTTTCCTTTCCAAGGAGGAGGATGGAGGTTTTTCGGCGGGTCCGACGTCCGGCGCCCCGCCCGGTGCCACTGCGCGACGCGCGACGGAGGTCCGCCAGACCGGGCGTCCCGAGTGCCTCAGAGCGCGCGGCCGCGGTCGGAGGCACCGAGCCCGGACACGTTCCGTTTCCGGACACGTTCCGTTCCCGGGGCGAGTCGCGTGGCGCGTGTGGCATCTCGCTCGCCGCCGCCGCCCGCACCGCCGCCGCTGCCCTTTCGGCGTCGCGAATCTCTCCCGTTCGCTCCGGAGGCGTCTCGGGGGCGCGTCGCCGGACCGACCGCGCGCGACGGAAGCGCGGTGACGCGGCGGCGGTGACGCGGCGGCGACGAGCGCTTCCACGATGGTCGGCCACGCCGTGGTCGAGCTGCGCCAGCCCGGCGTGGTGACCAAGGAGGTGGTCTCCACGTCCTTTTCGTTTTACGACGCGGACGAGGCGGAGTCGATCAGCGTGAAGAAGATCTCCAACCCGGTGCTGTTCGACGCGCTGAACAACCCGGTGACCGACGGGCTGTACGACCCCGCGCTCGGCCCGATCGACCCGCACGGCTCGTGCGCCACCTGCCGCCTCGGCGCGCTGCACTGCCCGGGGCACTTCGGGCACATCGACCTCAACGTCGCCGTGTATAACCCGCTCACCTTCGGCGCCGTGCTGCGCCTCCTGCGCGCCTCGTGTCTGCACTGCGGGCGCTTCAAGCTCGCGAGCGACCGCGTCGCGGCGTTCGCGCAAAAGCTGCGGCTGATCCGAGCCGGGGACCTGGAGGCGGCCGCCGCGGTGTCCACCGCGGGCGTCAGCGTCCGCGTCCGCGGGGAACTGCGCGCGATGGAGGAGGAGGCTGGCGAGATGGACGTCGACGACGACGAGGCGGCGCGCGTCGCGGAAAACGTCTCCGCGCGGTTCGACGCCTCGAAGGGCCCGGAGGGATCGAAAGTGAGCGAGACGCGTCGCCCGCGGTGGACCGCGCACGCCATGGCCGAGGCGCGGGACTTGGTTCGCGACTTCCTGGGTTCGGTTCCCGGAAAGTGCGAGAACTGCGGGTGCGCGAGCCCGAAGATCGCGCCGGAGGGCGCGACGCGTCTGTACCGCCACGCGCTCACCGGGAAGCAGCGCGAGGTGAACGCCGCGCTCGGCGTGGACCTCGAGGCGGAGCTGGAGGCGCTCGCGCGCCGCGGGAGCGGCGCGGACGGCGCCGAGCTCGCGGGAAAAGAGGTCGAGGAAGGCGACGAGGAGAAGACTGAAAAAGACGTCGACGCTGCGAAGAAGAAGAAGAAGAAGAAGAAGAGAAGGAAATCGAAGGGCGGGTCGGACACGTCGGACGACGACGAATCCGAATCCGACGCCGGCTCGGACTCGGACGCCGGCTCGGACTCGGACGCTGACGGTTCCGGCTCGGATTCCGACGGTTCCGACGCGCCGAAGACGAAGTCGAAGACGCGAACGGACGATCCGCGGACGAACGAGGCGAACGAGGCGAACGCGCCTTCTTCCAAGAAGTTCCTGATCACCACCGACGAGGCGCTTTGTCTGCTGGAGAAGCTGTGGGCGCGCGAGTACGATTTCTGCGCGATGGTGTGGGTCGCGTCGGCGGCGCCGGCGAAGGCGTCATCCGCGGGGTCCTACTCCGAAATCACCCCGGTGAACGGCGATCCGCTGAAGACGCGCCCGTCAAGCCCCGCGCGCTTCTTCATGAAGAAGGTGCTCGTGACGCCGTGCCGCCTGCGCCCGCCGTCGCGCATGGGCGACATGATGTTCGAGCACCCGCAGAACGTGCACCTCGGCGCCATCATCCAGGCCAACCTAACTCTGGCCGAGCTCTTCCGCAAGCCCCCGACGGTTCCGGAGCCCGAGTCCACGCGCACGCAGCGCATGCTCCGCGCGTTCATGACGCTGCAAGCGGGCGTGAACCGCCTGATCGACAGCTCCAAAGCCGAGGGCGGCGACGCGGGCGGCGTCGGCATCCGGCAGCAGCTGGAGAAGAAGCAGGGTTTGTTCCGCATGAACATGATGGGCAAGCGCGTGAACTACGCGGCGCGCTCGGTGATCATGCCCGACCCGTTCATCCGCACGAGCGAGATCGGCGTGCCCCCGGTTTTTGCCAAGAAGCTGACGTTCCCCGAGCACGTGACCGCGCACAACGTCGACCTCATGCGGCGGCTGGTGGAGAACGGCGCGGACGAGCACCCGGGCGCCAACGCCATCGAGGACGAGCGCGGGCGCGTGATCCACCTCGAGCGGTTCACGCGCGAGAAAAGAGTCGCCATCGCCAAGACCCTGCTGGCGACGCCCGGCTCGGCGACCGACGCCGAGTCCGCGCGAGCCGCGGGGATCCCGGTCTCGACCGACGCCGACGCGCATCAAGCGCGGGGAAAGCACGTCAAGCTCGGCGACGACGACGACGACGAAGAAAAGGCGCGAAATCGCGCTTCGAAGCGAGACGAAACGTCTCTCGCCGCCGACGCGGCGAGAGCGGCGGCGACCCCACCTCCCCGGCCTCTGGCGAAGAAGGTGTACCGGCATTTGCGGGACGGCGACGTGCTTTTGGTGAACCGCCAACCCACGTTGCACAAGCCGGGGATCATGGCGCACACCGCGCGCGTGTTGCGCGGCCAGCGGACCATCCGCATGCACTACGCCAACTGCTCGACGTACAACGCCGATTTCGACGGCGACGAGATGAACATGCACTTCCCGCAGGACCACTTGGGCCGAGCCGAGGCGTACGAGATCGTGCGCGCGGACCAGCAGTACACCGTGCCCACGGACGGCAAGCCCCTGCGCGGTTTGATCCAGGACCACGTCTGCGCGGGCGTCTTGTTGACGAAAAGGGACACCTTTCTCACCCGAGAGCAGTTCCAGCAGCTCGCGTACCTCGCGCTGGTGGACCTGGTCGGCGGCGGCGCCGAGACGGAACCCGAAAGCTCGCGAGGCGGGGGCAGCGCGTCGCTCTCGTCGCTGCGCACGCCGCGGCCCGCGATCGTGAAGCCGGTGCCCCTGTGGACGGGAAAGCAAGTCATCAGCTTGGTGCTGCAGCACGTCACCGCGGGGCGCCCGCCTTTGACGCACGACGCGAACACGAAGGTGCCCGCCAACTACTGGGGCGGCGACGACTCGGGCGAGGGCGCCTTCGTCGTGCGGCGCGACTACGTGTGCGCGGGCGTGCTGGACAAGAGCCTCTTCGGGAAGCACGGCCTGGTGCACGCGGTGGCGGAGCTGCACGGGCGCGTGATGGCGGGCGACTTCATCTCCGTGCTGTCGCGCCTGCTGACGGCACACCTGCAGCGCTGCGGCATGACCTGCGGGATGGACGACCTGCTATTGAAGCCCGCGGCGGAGGCGGGGCGCCGCGAGAGACTGGCCGAGGCGACGGGTGCGTGCCGCGGCGCGGCGGCGACGTTCGCCGAGGCGGACGCGAGCGCGCCGGATGCCGCGCTCCAAGAGCAGATCGCCTCGCGGCTGTCGGAGCGCGAGGGCGCGGAGGCGGCGCTGGATATGCGCAGCTCGGGCGCGCTGAACAAAGTCACGAGCGCGACGGTGGCGCAGTGCCTGCCGCACGGCACGAAGAAGCCCTTCCCGAAAAACTGCCTGTCGCTGATGACCCAGAGCGGCGCCAAGGGGTCGATGGTGAACTTCTCGCAGATCGCCGCCTGCTTGGGGCAGCAGGAGCTGGAGGGGCGACGCGTGCCCCGCATGCTGAGCGGCAAGACGCTGCCCTGCTTCCAGCCGCACGACGTCGGCCCGCGCGCGGGCGGGTACATCGAGGATCGCTTCTTCTCGGGCCTGCGGCCGCAGGAGTACTTCTTCCACTGCATGGCCGGCCGCGAGGGCTTGGTGGACACCGCGGTGAAGACGAGCCGCTCGGGATACCTGCAGCGGTGCCTGGTGAAGACCCTGGAGGCGCTGAGAGTGCACTACGACCACACCGTGCGCGACTGCGACGGCGCGGTGGTGCAGTTCCAGTACGGCGACGACGCCGTGGACGTCACCAGGGGCGGGTGTCTGTCCCAGTTCAAGTTCCTCGCCGAGAACCCCGAGCTCGCGCGCGCCAATCTTGCCAACGCGCGCCGCGCGCTTTTCGCGCGTCGGACAGATGAGACGAAAGGGACCACTCGAGACGGTCCAAGCGAGAATACCGTCCGGCTGCGATCGCTTCCGAGTGGTTTAGGGTTACCGCACCCGGAGTTGCCTCTGACCGCGACGCACGCCGTCGGCTCGACCGCGGGAGTGCTTCCCGAGAAGTTCGTGGACGACCTGGACGCGTTCCTCGCCTCGACGCACCCGGACTACTTCGCGCCGGAGACGTCTTCGAAGACGGTTCTTCTCGAAGACGACTCGAAGGCTTCTAAAAAGGCTTCTAAAAAGGCTTCGAAGAAAGGAACACACGGTGGATCCACGAACGAGACTCGTAAACCTCGCGTACGCAGCCTGGCGTACGACGCGGGCGTGTCGAAGACGGAGTTCGAGACGCTGATGCGGCTGCGGTTTCTCGATTCGCTGGCGGTTCCCGGCGAAGCCGTCGGGTGCGTCGCCGCGCAGTCGGTGGGCGAGCCGTCGACGCAGATGACCCTGAACACGTTCCACTTCGCGGGGCGAGGCGAGGCGAACGTCACGCTCGGGATCCCGCGTCTGCGCGAGCTGCTCATGGCAGCCTCCAAGAAACTCGCCACGCCGGTGATGACCCTGCCGCTCCGCCAGGCGCGCGCCGACGACCTCGAGGCGGCCAAGAGCCTCGCGCGCCGCCTGCGCCGCGTGCGCCTGGCGGAGCTGGTCAAGAAGCTCACCGTCGAGGAGACCGCGTGCGGCCGATCGCACGGCGGCGCGGGCGCGCTCGCGCGCACGTACGTCGTGCGCGTCGAGCTGCGCGCCGGCGGCGACGGGGACCTCGCGGGCGACGACGATTCTACGACAGAATCGGCATCCGACGAGTCGTCCGACTCGAGCGCCGCGCCGCGCGCCGGCGGCGTCGAAGACTCGGGGCGCGTTTCTTTCGCGCAGATGGCTCGCGCGTTCAAGCGGGAGTTCGCCAAGCGGCTGGTGGGCGAGATCAAGCTCGAGCTGCGCCGGCGCGGCGCGGGCGCGGGCCGGATCCACGCCGGGCGCGAGGAGGGCACCCGGACCGGGAACCCGGAAGGAGAAGTCGCCGAGAAGGAGCTTCTCGACGGCGACGAGACGCAGATGGCGAAAAAGCGCGCCTCCGCCGCCGCCGCCGCCGCCGAGGATGGCGAGGACGGCGACGACAGCGACGAGGAGGACGCGGAGGATGAGGAGGGCGCCAAGACCGAGGGCCGCCGCGGCGCGCGCGGGGACGGCGGCGAGAAGTACACCGAGAAGGGCGACGACGAGAAGCAGGGTGGGAAGAAGGGTGGCGACGAGAAGGGCACCGCGAAGGCGACGGCTGTGGAAACCGGCTTGGAGAGCGAAAGAGAGGAGGAGGACGAGAGCTCGTCTTCGGGGTCCGGGTCGGATGACGCGATGGCCACCTCCTCCGACTCCGACGCCGACGCCGACTCCCCGACACCCCGGCCTTCGCGCAAGAAGGTTCCCGCCGCGGGTACCCGCCGCGGCTCGGCGCTCCTCGAGTCCCTGGAGGAGATCGTGGACAGCGTCTCTGTGGACCGCGCCGGGCGCGCGTGCGAGCTCCGCCTCTCGCTGGCGCTGGGCGCGCCGCGGCTGCTGATGCTGGAGACGGCGGAGCGCGTGGCGGCGGCGACGATTGTGCGCGCGACGAAGGGCATCGACAAGACGTTCGTGATCGGCAAGCCCTCCTCGGAGGACCCGTCTGGAAAGTCGCCTCTGTGCGTACAGACGGACGGCGTGAATTTCGCCGCCGCCTGGGCCAACGACGACCTCGTGCGGTGCGGGGAGGTGCGCACCAACGACGTGTACGCGATGCTGACGACGTACGGCGTAGAGGCGGCGCGGCAGACGCTGGTGGCGGAGGTGAAGGGCGTATTCGCGGTGTACGGCATCGGCGTGGACGCGCGCCACCTCTCGCTCATCGGGGACTTCATGATGCAGCAGGGTGACTACCGGCCCTGCTCGCGCGCCGGGATGGAGACGAGCACGTCGCCGCTGCTGAAGATGTCCTTCGAAACGGCGGCGGCGTTTCTGGTGGACGCCACTCTGAAAGGCACGGTGGACGAGCTCGACAGCCCATCCGCGAAGATCGTGCTCGGGCAGGTGGTGGAGATGGGCACCGGCTCGTTCGGCCTGAGGTTCGACGTGGACAAAGCCGCGGCGCTGAGAGAGGACATGAAGACGGAGAAGTACTGATCTCAGATGCGACGAGCGGGTCGATGCACGACGACGACAAGGAGGAGCCCTCTCCTGCTTTACACGCACGAGTACTTTTATAACAAAAACCCGAAACCCTCCTCCCCTTCACGTGCGCCTGCCTCATCACGCGTAGTGGCACACGTAGTGGAACTGGTCCGCCACCTTGACGTCGAACGACGAGTTCGCATCGATGTTGAAGGATTCGCCCTCCCCGACCCGGACCCAGGCGTCGGAATCCTTTAGCTTGTACTCGCACGAGCCGGCCACGCACTCCATGATCTCCGCGGCGTTCGTGCCGAACGTGAGCTCGCTGTTCGGCCCCAAAACCACGCCCGCGGACTTGCTCACGCCGTCCGCCGTCGTGAACGAGTGGCTCACGGCTTTGCCGTCGAAGTACACGTTGGCCTTGGTGGTCAACGTGACGTTATCGAACGTGGCGGTCGGCATCGCGGAAGGGCCTACTACGCTGTGGAGTCGCGGTGAAGTGCGACGTGGGGTTGTGAAGAAGCTTCTCACGAAACTACGGAAGAGGTTTGGCTCGACCTCGCACGAGTGCGCGAGCACATCGACGAGCGAGTTTCGTGACATGAAAAAAAAACGGTTTCTTCGGAAGAGCCGACGAGCGCGCCACTGTTCGGCCGCGCAGCTCAGCCCGCGCTCGAGCTCACGCGGGACTTCCCACGCGACCGCGTCTTCCCGGTTGCCGTCGGCGGTCGCCCGCCGCGATGCCTCGCTCGACCGCGGGGTTCAAGGACGAGGCGTCCGCGAATGAAGTAGAGCGCTGGCTGAATCGCCAGGAGTCGCTCGGAAAGCCCGTCAGGGCACACCACGACGTGCTCGCCACCGCGGGCGCCACCGTGCGACGCGGCGGGCGCGACGACGCGAAGGTCGCCGCGCCTAACGCGCTGGCTTCCCGCGTGACCTTCGCGCCGACCCCCTCTGGAACGCCGGGGCGCCCTTCGTCGAGGTCGGCGGGCGCGTCGCCGACCGCGTCCGGCGCGTCCGCCCGACGATCCTCGGTTTCCGCGGTTTCCGCGGTTTCCGGAAGTCGCGCCGCGGTCGCGTCGTCGCGTAAAACGTCGCGCGCGTTCACGCGCGCGTGCGAGGCGGGGCGCGCGCGCATGGGCATCGACCCCGCCACGAACCAGCCTCGCCGCGCGTTCTACGGCGGGTTCGCGGGCGCGCGCTCGGCGAACGCCGAGTGTTTCGACGCGCCGCACGATCCCGCCGCTCGCGCTCTGTTGCGCCCGGCGCTCGCGTCGGCGCGCGCGGAAAAGGCGGAGAGCCAGACCCGGTCGCGGTACGCGGAGTCCCTGGGATTAGGGGTGACTTCAAAAAAAAACGACAAAAACGAAGCGTTACACGCCTGGTGGCGCGCGAACGCGCTTCAATCGACGACGCGGGCGTTCGACGCGCCGGTCGCCGCCGCCGCCGCGCGGGTTCCGGGCGCCGCCGCCGACGCGGAGGCGAAGCGGCGCGGCTTCGTCGACGCCGCGCGCGGGACGCGGCTGTATTACGGCGATCTGCTCTCCGACGAAGGCGCGCGGCGCGTGGACGCCATGTTACGTAACGCGCCGCCCGAGGAGGCTGTCCAGGTGTTCGAGACGCTGCGCGCCGTGCACGCGGGCACGGCGACGCACAGGTGCAGGACGCAGAGCGCGACGGCGGCGGACTTCAGGCAGGGCTTCGTGCCCACCGAGGCGGATGCGCGCCGCCGCGCCGAGACGGCGCGGCGCGCGAAGCGCGCGCGCGCGCCCCCCGAGGACCCCGCGGTGACGCGCGCGCGCGTTAAGCGCAAGGCGGAGATGATTGTGGAGGAGGCGAACGGGGTGATCGAATCGAGAAACAGACGGGAGCTTTTGAGTTTGAAAGCGCCGACGCTCGGCGTGAGTCGCGACCCGACGAGCGTCGGCGTCGCGAAGATCTCGTGTACCGACGGCGCGTTGGCGTGTTTCGGGAACGACTTCGAGTCCGCGGAGGTGCCCCGCTTCGCCTCGTCGTACGCGGAGAAGCAGTGCGCGTTCATGTCTGAGATTGTGGCGCAGACGCGCGCGGGGGGGCATCTCGTGAAGCGCGAGGAGAAGGCGACGATGCCCTTCGGCGAGGGGCTGGGCGTGCCCCGAAGGTTTCCCGAAGGGACGACGGGAACCGGCGACGGGACCCGGCGATCCGACGAGGCTCCCCTCGCGCCGGCGGTCATCGGGATCTGGCAAAATCGACCGGGAACGGTCGGCGACGACACGAGCGTCGGTCGGCTGTACCCGGTACCGCGGTACCTCACGCGACGCCGCCCGGAGTCCGCGAAGGGGAGGCGCGACGCGTCCTCGACGAGCCGCCGCGCGTTTGCGCCGCGGAGCGCGGAGTTTGGCGAGAAGCGCGCCGCCGAGGTGCGGGCCACCATCGCGGCGAACAAGACCAAACGCTCCGAGTCCCGCGTGCCCCTCGGGAACAAGGGGATCACCGACCACCCGCGGCACAGGATGACGAGCTCGTACGTCTCGGACTACGTGGAGACGCACGCGCGCCGCGTCGACGCGCGGATGGAGGCGGAGAAAGCGGAGCGCGCGCGGTGCGACGAAGCCGCGCCGGAGAGGGAGAAAGAAAACGAAGCCGGAGAAGAGCCTATTACGTACTAGGTGATGCGGGATGTGAGCGTAGCTACTAAGGTGTATCATGTTTCGCGTACCGCGGCGCGTCGGCGCGCCGCGGGGAGATTTGGGTATATATGTAAGGTTATGGGACGAAATTTATCTCATTTCTCCCCATTTCTCCCCATTTCTCCCCAATTTATCCCCAGCGCGCGCGTTTCTCCCCAGCGGTTTCTCCTCGGCGTTCGCTCGACGACGCGCTCACCCCGCGGCGACGCTCTGCTCGTCGTCGCGCGCGGAGAGCATCTCGCGGAACAGAGACGTGCGTCGTCTCTGCCGCTGCGCGCCCAGGGCCACCGCGTGCGACTCGTCGCGCACGGCGCGCAGGAGGCGCGCGCCCGGTCCGTCCGCGGCTTGGCGGTTCCCGCCGCGCGTCGCCGCGGCGCCCGGGCCCACGACCAGGCGGTCCGCGGCGAAGTCCACGACGGCGCCTGACTCGTCCACGACCGCGCGCGGCACGAACACGCTCTCCTCCCCGCTCACGCGGCCCTTCGCCAGAGACGCGAGCGCGACGGAGAAGCTTTTTAGGGGTGGACCGGGGCGCTGGGGAGGAAAGCTTTCCTGCAAAAAGCGGGAGTCAACGTCGGCGTTTTTCGACATCGCGTCGCCGCTTCGGCGGGCGTTGCTCACCTCCACGCCCGCCGCGAGGCACGCGCGCGCGGCGGCGACGAGCTGCGCGGCGCCTCCGTCGATGAGCGCGAGGTCGGGGAGCGCGCCGGGGACGCGCGCGCCGCTCTCGGCGGCGGCGGCGGCGGCGGCGGCGCGCTTC
>Ga0181564_10002892_pt1 | contig 14852 bp, 5 predicted proteins | sample 011ome_24_FD_134512 | JGI IMG/M metagenome (GOLD analysis project Ga0181564, IMG submission 134512) | Coastal salt marsh microbial communities from the Groves Creek Marsh, Skidaway Island, Georgia - 011513CT metaG (megahit assembly) | ecosystem: Environmental > Aquatic > Marine > Intertidal zone...
AGCCGAATCCAAGCGCGACGTCTCGCTTTCGAGAAGACCCGTGGCTCGTGTTTCTTCTCCCAGCGGTTCGTTTCCCTCGACGACGCGCATCTCCCCCTCCTCCCCGTCCGAGTCGCAGTGCGCCGCGACGGGCAGGTACCGGGAGGGGCGGCACGTCTCGCACCCGCAGTTCTCGGCGTGCGTCGCGAACGGGTTGGGCGCGTTTTTTTCAGTGAAACGTTTCGGCGACGAAACGTTCGATCCCCCGCCGCGCCGGGGGCTCGAGCCCGGGTGGTGTTTGAACGCGCACTTATCCCCGAACCGGCAGCCCGACGCGGAGGCGAACTGGGTGCACGGCACCTGCGAGTCCCCGTGCACGTACCCGCACGCGTCGCCTTTCGTGCACGCGCCCTGCCTCCAGAACAAACACGGGCGCGGCGTCGTCGCGTTCTTGACGTCGTGCACGCGCCTGCGTTTTTTGTCCCGCCCATCGCCGCCCGCGGTGTGCGGCACGTCGTCGCGCCCGCGACGCAGGCCGGCGTACCCGCCGAGCGAGTACGAACGAGTCTTTGGAGGCGCGGAGCCGGCCGTCCGCGCGCCCACGCCGCCGCTGGCCCACCCGGCGAGGAGGCCGGCGTAGGCGCCGGCGCGCGCGCGCGCGGGAGGCGTCGCGTGAGCCGCCGACGGTCCTGACCTACTGTTGGAACGCACCCGCGTCTCGTCCGCGACTCCCCGCGGGGCTTCGCCCTCCTCGGACCCGACGCCCGACGGCGCCTCGCCCTCCTCCATGGCACCCGCGAGGCGGTGTCGTCTCGCCGCGCCGACTCCGCACCCGCAAGTGGCGGGGGATCTGGATGGACGAGTTTGTTGGGCACCGGCGAAAAGCGAAACGAGAAGAAACTCACGTCGATGGTATCCGACGTGGCGCTCGCTCCTTCTTCACTCCACACCGCGCTCCGTCGGGTGTGCTTCCGGACGCGCGCGCTCTCCGCGACCCGCGAGAACGATGTCGTGCATCTCCGCCTCCCTGGTCCCCCGCGTAGTGTCGAGCCGGCGCGCGGGCCGGTCCCGCGGTGACGCCAAGGATGACCCCCGCGCGGAGATGACGCAGCCCTCGCGGCGAAAGGTGGTGCAGGCTGCCGGCCTCGGGTCGCTGTTCCCCTGGGGCGAGAAGGCCGCGGCGATGGCCGGCTCGGGGCGCGGCGGCGCGCCCAAGCCGGGAAGCTCCGCGGGCGGCCCCACGAACGAGACGGTGAAGCTGGTGAACGGCATGCGTCACAAGCGCATGGGGGGTGGGGACATAGTTGTTTCGGAGTTTGGCCTCGGGACGCAACGTTGGGGCGGCGCCGATTTCAACTCGCCGGACGAGAAGCTGTGCCATGCGTTTTTAGACCGCGCCGTGTTGGAAAAAGGCGTGTCTTTGATCGACACCGCGGAGCAGTACCCGATCCCGAGCGACCGCGCGCGTCCCGAGGGGAACACCGAGCGGATCATCGGCTCGTGGCTGGCGAAGGACAAGAGCCGCCGCGAGAAGGTTGTGCTCGCCACGAAGATCACCGGAGGGTCCAACGTCACGAAGAAAAACATCGTGAAGGACTTGGAGGGTTCGTTGCGCCGGTTCGGGACGGACTACGTCGACGTGTACACCCTGCACTGGCCCGCGCGGTACACGCCGCAGAGCAACTGGGGACAGTCGCTGCAGTACCACGGCGACACGGAGAACGCGCCGTGGTACCGCGACCACGCGTCGTTTGAGGAAATCGCCGAGGCGATGTCCGAGCTGATCGACGCCGGCAAGCTGCGCGGCTGGGGCATGTGCAACGACAACGCCTACGGGCTGACCGCGTCGTGCTACGCCGCCTACTCCCTACAAAGCGGCCACGCGCCGTGCGTGATGCAGAACGACTTCTCGCTCATCAACCGCCGCGTCGAGGAGAACGGCGTGACCGAGGCGTCGTCTCCGGCGAACGAGAACGTCGGGTTCATGGCGTACAACGTGCTGGCGGGGGGGGTTCTGACGGGCAAGTACCTTGACGTCGCCGCCGCCGTGGACAACCCGCGCGATCCGGAACTGGCGGAGAGGCTCATGAGCGATCCGCGCGGGCGCATGGACGACTATTCCTGGGGCAAGACGCTGTACCGGTACCGCAGCGGGCCGGCGGGCGACGCGACGCGCCGGTACGCCGCCATCGCCGACGCCGCCGGCGTCTCGCTGACCGAGCTCGCGCTCCGGTGGTGCCGCGCGCGCGACGGCGTGACCTCGTCGCTCATCGGGCACACCAGCATGGCGCAGCTGGACGAGACGCTCGCGTGCTTCGACGCGAACGGCGACAAGGGCAAGCCGCTCCCCGCGGACGTCGCCTGGGAGATTGACCGCGTGCACATGCGCAACCGGCTGCCCATCTTCGCCAGCGACCGCGTCGGGCGCGACTGGGACGGCGCGGGGGAAATCGGCGAGCGGGTGCCGTGAAGCGCCGTGGGGAATCGCCGTGGGGAATGTGTGGGGAACAATCAGGGGAAACACACAGCGCCGTGCGCGTTGAGAGGATATCGCGTGATGAGACGTGATGGTGTGTGTTTCGCGTGCACGTGTGTTGTTTATGTGGTACGCACAACACGACGACGCGCGTTTCTTTTTCGTAGCTACTCGTCCTCCGACTTGATTTTTTTATTGGTCCAAGGGGTTATCTCGGAAAGGACGACGCCGGCAGTCGACCTTGGCGCCTCCGAGGAGCGCCGTCGAGTGACGTGTGGTGTACGTTGGAGTTGGAAAACGCGATCAGTAGACCTTTGAGATGACGTGTTTGTTGGACAGCGCGATGTGTGTTCACGGAACGACACAAGACTGATATTTTACAGATATTTTGAGGGCTCTCGTCGCGACGTCCTTCCCACACGACACGAGCGCCCGGCACGATGACGCCTACACCTTTCTCCCGCGCCGCGCAGGCCGCGCTCGCTCCTGTTCTTCTGCAGATGTGCATCTCGGGATGTCTTGCGCAGCAGCAGCCTCCTTCCACCGCCGGACTCGTGAGTCTCGCGGCTCTCCACTCTGCTCTCCCCACCACGAAGAGTCGAAGCTCGTCCCCTCTTCCCCCGCGCGTCGCTCCCTCACACCTCCCCCCTCCCACCTCTCCCCCTCGCAGTGGGCCGAGTACCTGGACCTGAACCCGGAGCCAGACGAGCCCGCGACCGTCGCCGCGAAGAACGCGATCTCAAGCACCTGCACAGCCCCCCTGGACGCGAAGTCTAAGTACGACTACTGGCCAGGTACGCACGCCGCGGGAACGACTCACTTTCTTGCTGTTCATTTCCTTCTTTCGATATACGTTCTGACGCCCCGACAGACCCCAGCGACTGCGAGGAGGACATCCACACCACGTGCGCGGAGCTCGGCCGCGAGCACTGCCCGTACGACGCCGACCACATCGACAGCTCCATCCTGTGCGAATGGAAAGCGAAGGGCGCGACCAACTGGATGGTCCGCTCCACCGTCCTCGGCTACCCGTTCGTCACCGAGGGCGAAGGGCAGAAGGGCGACAAACTCGCCGCCGCCGACTGGCTTCGCATCGCGTTCCACGAGGCGGGTCAGTTCCAGGCGGAGGCTTGGAACGGCGCGCAGGCCCCGGGAGACGACGGCTCGTTCTGGTACGAAGCGAACAAGCAGACGGCGCCCCCAATCTTCGCCGCGAACTTCGAGATGTGGGAACAGACGCTGGACTCGCGGAAAAAGGTTTACCGCACCGTCAACCGGTGCGGCACTGACGTCCCCGAGGCGTGCCGCTTCCCGTGCGAGGAGGTGTGCGGGCACGTGGACGAGACGCTCTTCCCCGGGTTCAAGCCCGACGGGTCCGCGAGCTCGTGCGGCGACGGGAGCGGCGCGCAGGAGCAGGAGCCCGAGCCGGAACTGCAGGCGGCGAACGTCGAGGTCTCCCGCGCGGCGGCGGGCGCGGATCGCGAAAACGGCGCAGGCGCCGTCTCCGCGAGGCGCCCCACGCCGGAGACCGCCGCGGGCAGGTCCGCGCCGAGCACCCCGCAGTCCGCGCGCCCGGCGCGCCAGAGCGGCGGGCGCGGGCGACGCCTGCTCGGTCGCCACCGCGAGAGCTCGCGCTTCGACTCGCACCGCGACTCGCACCGCGACGCCTCGTACGCGATCGGCGACCCGCTTCCCGAGGGGTTCCCGACGCCGTTCGACGCCTCCGCCGCGCGCGCTTTGCTGCCCGACAAAGAAAAGTGCTACCAGCAGTGCAACGCGACGTGCGTGGACTACTTCCGCTCGAGTATCGCGTCCGAGCCCGGGTACGACCCCGCCACGGCCTCGTCTTCCTCCGGAGGCGGCTCCGGTCGCGTCCAGTGCGCGGTTTCCTTCGCGGACGTGCTCCAGTACGCGGGCGCGGCGTCGGTGGAGGTCACGGGCGGTCCCTCTCTGCTGCGGCACGTTCGGCCGGGCCGGTGCGACGCGCAGAGCGCGGACCGGACCTTCGTTCTGCCCGCGCCGCACAGCCAGAGCGTGCTCGACATGGTGACCACCATCCCGTTCTTCAAGGAGTGCCAGTGCGCGGGCATGAAGCACCTCGTGGCGCTCACGGGCTCGCACACGCTCGGCCACGCGCACTCGCGCAAAATCTCCAACGCGTGCGCGGCGGCGACGGAGCCGAACACGGAAAACGCGCGGAACATGGACGCGACGCCCGGGACGTTCGACAACGCGTACTGGAAACACGTGACCCGCGCGGAGTGTCCCAGATTCCGCGTGCGCGCGGAGAGGTACGACTCGTGCACGGCGCCGTACCTCACGGACGCGTTCGCGAACGAAACCTGGCCCCGGCTCCGGTACACGAAGCAGACGTGCCCTTCGCCCTTCGCGTTCAACAACACCGTCGACACGCTTTGGCTCGACCGCGACGGGAACACGTGCGAGCCCGACCCCGCGTTCCGGTGCGCGAACGTCACGAGCGAAAACGAGAACACCTGCAGCGAGAGCGTCTGCGGCGGGCGTTGCGTCTCGCCCGAGGCGTCCACGAAGTGCACGTGCGACCCCTGCGGCGGCCCCTTCCCGGAGCAGGCGCTATCCGAGAAGACGCACTGCACGGGCGCGGCCACCTGCGGCACGTTCCACAGCGACCAGATGCTGTGGGCGACCAAGGAGACGCACGAGCAGGTGGCGCTGTACGCGCGGGACCAGGATGCGTTCTTCGTGAACTACGCCATCGCGCACGTGCGCATGGCGCACGTCGGGTGCGAGGCGTGCGGGCAGGGCACCGACCCGAGCGCCGACCCGTGCGCGGCGGCGGCGGCGGAGGAACACACGCACGACCGGCGCGGCTAGAGGGCGCGCGTCGTCCCGGGCGTGAAAGGAAACGAGACGAAAGACGAAACACGAAACACGAAGGTTCGGGGGCAAGCTTTAAAGCTTTAAAGCGTTAAAGCGTTAAAGCGTTAAAGCGCTCGCGGTTTTCTCGTCGTTTCCCGAATAAGGGGACGTACGCGGGTGAGGCGCGAGAAGAGACCGACGATGTACCCACGCGGTGCGCGCGCCGCTTTCGATTGAAACCAATCGCGTAAAGTCAACTAACTCTTGGCGTCGAGCGCGAGCCATACCTCCCGGCACCTCGCCGCCGCGCGCCGCACCCGGCGCTTGGGGTCGTCCAGCGCCGACGTCGCCGCCGCAGCCACCGCGCGCCTGTGCGGGTACACCGCCGCGAAGGGCAGCGAGGTGGCCGCCACGAGCGCCTCCAGCGCCGTCTCGCGAACCTCCATGCCGGCGATGACCGAGGGCTCAGGCTCATCTCGTAAGGCCCCGCCCGCGTCTTTGCTTTTGCCCTCCCCGCCCGCGCCCGCCAGCGCTCGGAGCGCGCCGAGCATCGCGCCGGCGTGCGCGTCCGCGTGCGCCTCCAGCGCCCTCCCGCCGCGCGGGTCGGCGAAGAACGACGCGATGAGCACCACCGCCGCGGCGAGCGCGTCCGCGTCGGCGAACGGCGAGCCCCGCGCCGCGAGCGCCGCCGCCGCCTCGGGGAGCAGAGGCAGGGTCCGCTCGCCGAACTGGAACGAAGCCGACGCCGGCGCGTGGCGCGCCAGGTGCACAACCGCCGAGAGGTACGCCGCGCGGCGCGGGGAGGAGCTCGAAAGCTCCGCGGACTCGCCCGCCGGCGCCGCCGCCAGCGCCGCCAGCACGTCGGGAAGGGTCTGCGCGAAGAAGCGCTGCCGGAACAGGGGTCTCTCGAAGCCGTGGCACGCGCGCGTCGCGCCGGCGCCGCCGCCCCGCGGGGACATCGCCTCGCCCAGCGCGCGCGCCGCGCCCGCGGCGACCCGCGGGTCATCGTGCGCGAGCGCCGCCACCAGGCGGCGCGCCAGGGCCCGCTCGGCGGGGTCGCCGCGCGCGGCGAGCGCGCGAAGGACGCCTCCGGCGGCGCGCGCGCCGATCGAGCCGACAGAGTCTCTCAGCGATTCCGGCGACGCCACGCCCGCCGCCGTCGCCGCCGCCGAGCCGCCTTCGGCGCCGAGCGCGCCCGAGCCGCCGCGCTTGAGCACGAGCGATGCCAGCGCGTGCGCCGCCGCGAGCGGAACCGCGACGTCGCGCGCGTTTTGACAAAACGCGTTTTGTTCGCGCCCGGACGTATCGCTCTGCGCGCGGTACGCGCGCCTCGCGGCGAGTCTCGCGAGCGCCGAGGCCACCGCCGTTCCCGCGTCCGCGTCGCGCGGGTACGCCGCGTCCGGGCGCGCGCCGACGAACACCGCCGCCGCGACGCGGAACGAGACGTCTCCGACGGCGGTTTTTTTTTCAACGTGAGCGCCGAGGCTGTCGCCTTCGCGGCGGAGCTCCGTCGCCGCGACGGAGCTTCGCGCGTCCGCGGCGAGCGCGACGGTTTCGGCGGCGGCGAGGAGAGGCGCCTGCGCGTCGGCGTCGCACGCCGCCGTCGCCGCGCGCGCCAGGCGGCACGCCGCGTCGCTCACCTCGGCTCCCGCCGCGGCGAACGCCGCGGCGAGCGGCTCGGCGGCGAGCGAGGTCACGAGGGTCGCCGCGCGCGCCGAGGTTTCCGCCGAAGCGGCGTCGTTCACCGTCGCCGCCGTCTGGAAGATTCCGGCGGGGCGGCGGTTCCGATGGATCGGAACGAGCGCACCTCCAGAAACAGGCGCGGCGTCCCCATCCCCGCTCGAGCCGGCGAGCGCGTCCGCGAGCGTGCGAAACGCCTCCGCGGCGGCTCCGTCGGCCGCCACCGCGCGCGCGCGCGAGGCGGCGGCGGCGCACAGAGGCGCGAGCGCGCCGCGCCGCGCCGCCGGCGCGGCGGCGACGACGCGCGCGATCGCCTCGAGCGCGCGCCGCGCTTTCGCGAGCGCATCCGCGGACGATTCCTCCGTCGTCGCGAGGGAGAGAAGCGCCGGCATCGCCTCGTTCTCCGCCGCCGCGGCGACACGCGCGTCCTTCGCCGCCGCCGCCGCGCCCAGCGCGTCCCCGGCGCGTCGACGGAGATCGGCGGCGCGCGAAGGCTCTGTACCCGCCGAGCTCGCGCCTTCGTCCGGCGCGGTCGCCGCGGCGACGAGCGCGAGCGCGGCTCGGCGCGCGTGCGCGTCGGAGGTCAGTCCGGTCCCCTCGGGGAAGGAGAGCAGCGTGCGCAGGCCGGCGATGCCGAGCGTCGCGGCGTCGTCCGCGTCGATCGCGGCGGCGGCGGCGGCGGCGTCCTTTTCGTCTCCCCCGGCGGGGTTTTCTCTTCCTTCGCGGTCAGTCGCCGCCTCCGCGAAGAGGCGCACCAGTCTTCCGCCGGTGGTCTCGAGCACGCGGACCGCGGAACCCGACCCGCCGCTCCGCGCGCTTCGCGCCGCACCGTCCAGCGCGCCACACGCCGCGGGCGTCGCCAGGACCAGCGCCAGAGGTTTCGCGGCGGCGGACGTGATCGCGGCGTTTCCGTCCTCCCCGACGCCAGCGGCGTCCAGAAGCGGCGCCAGGCCTTTCGACATCGCCGCGGCGGCAGCCTCCGGCCCGGCAGCCCCGATCGCGCCGAGGACGCGACCCGCGGCGGCGACGATGGCGTGTCCTCGACTGGACACTTCCTTCGCCGAGGACGCGCCGTTCGCGGGACCGGCACCGTCGTGCTCTTCCCCGCCCCCGCAACACCCGCCGCCGTGCTCGTGCGCGCGCTCGCCCGGCGCTTCCTCCTTCGCATCGCCGCACGCCCCGCCCCCGCAGCACCCCGAGGCCGAGGCGCGCGCGGAGCCCCCTTCCGGGGCGAGCGCCGCCGCCGCGTCGCCGAGGCACGCGTCTTCGAGCGCGAGCGCGGCGAGGCCTCCGGGATCCGCCGCGCCGCGCGCGCCGCCCGCCCACTCCGCCGCGAAGAGGCGCGTGGCCCACTTGGCGGCGCCCTCCGCGTCCAGGTCCTCGCCCGCGGGCGGGCGCAGCAGGACGCCCCTCAGCGCGGACCAGACGGCGCTGAGGTGCGGTCGCATGGTTGTCCTCCCGAACGCCGCGCCGCAGGCGGCGAGGGTGGCGAGCGCGTCGGCGACGCCGCGTGCGGGCTTCTCCGGGTCGACGGATTCCAGGACGTGCGGCACGGCCCACGGCGCGTACTCGGGCGACGCGCACATGGCGTCCCTGAGCGTCGACGCGAGCTGCTCGTGCGTGACCTTGATGGCGTCCCCCGGCGGCGGGCGGAAAGACACGGGGAAGTACGCGGCGACGACGTCGTACAGCTCCTCGGCGGCGGCGGCGAACGCGGCGCGGTGCGCGTCGGAGGGACGGTTTTGTTTCCGCGCTTCTTTTTTATGCTCGGAGTGATTCTCGGAGTCTCTGAACGGAGACTCTCCGCAGAACGCGGCGGGGATGTGTTTCCACAGCTCGCACACCAGCAGCACGTTCCGCGGGTCCTTCTCGCCGTCGCAGGCGGCCACGAGGCTCTCTATCTGCTCCGCGGGCGAGCACGAGCCCAGCGGAGGGCCGGCGGGCGACGACGCGGCGGGGTGGCGGATGAGCGCGACGAGCATCTCGTAGCTCCTCTGCCGGTCCGCCTGCGCCAGGCTCGGGACGTGCACGGCCTCGAACAGGCGGTCCGCCATCGTCGTCGCCGTGGCGTGCGTCACGACGGCCTCGCTTTCGCCGGAAGAAGCGCGCGCGTTCAGCAGCGATGTGCATCCCATGAGCGCGGCGCGGATGACGGCGAAGTCCTCCAGCTTGGACGCGAAGAACTGCGCGAGGAGCTCGGCGGCGGGCGCGGGGAGGCTCGCGCGCGGCCCCCCGGTCCGCGCGCCGTACCCCGCCACGGCCTCGGCGAGAAGCAGCACGCCGCGCGCGCGCCTCGCGTCGTCCGTGGTCACCAGGCACGACTCCATGCCTCGCAGCAGGTCCAGGAACGTCACCGACCCGGCGTCGAGCAGCGCCGCGATCGCGCCCAGCGCGCGCGCGCGATCCGCCTCGGGCGTGTTTCGGTCGGGGGACGTGAACACGTCCACGTGCTGTCCCCACGCGGGGGGCGCCGCGTCCATCGCGTCCATCGCGACACAAACCTCGCACCGGCGACCGCGCGCGTGTCCGACTGCGCGCGGCGAGCCGTTCGCGCTGGTGGGGACGAGCTCGAAGGTGCCGTCCAGATCCGAGAACGCGAAAACGCAAAAAACAGCAAAAACGCGTCGCGTGACGTTTCGCTTCCAGCCCACACCACGTCGCGCACATGCTCGCCACCTCCGTCCCCCTCAACGTCGCCGCCGCGCGGCCCAGCCTCGTGCCGGCCTCGCGGCGATGCGTCGCGCCCGCGGCCCGCTCCGGTACGCCCTTCCCGCACGCGACCCCCTCCCCGCGTCGCCGCGGTGAATCCGCCACGCTGGCCCCGAGGCCGCTCGCCCGACGCGGCGACGCCGCGCTCGTTCGCGGGCTGAAGGACTTCAAGAACCTCCCGGATGACCTGAAGTCCGTGAACGCGGGCGAGATGGGCGAGGCGCTCGCGGGGGACGACAGGCAGCAGCGCACGGACGCGGTCGTCGGCATCGGCGGATGCGTGTCGTGCGCGATCATGACGTGGAGTCTCGTGGTGCTGAAGGACACGGGCTGCGGCTTACCTCCGGGCCCGGGCGGCCTTTTGGGCGCCGCGGAGGGCGTCTCGTACCTGTACGTCGTCGGGCTCGTCGCGTACAGCGCGGTGAAGAAGGCCAAGACGGGAAGCGGCCTGCCCGCGGGCCCGGGAGGCGTGCTGGGTTTGGCGGAGGGTTTGGCGTACCTGCTCGTCCTCGCCGGCGTCGGGGTCGGCGCCGCGCAGTTCGCCGACTTCGGCGCCCTTCCCAACGCCGTCCCGGTGGAGAGCGGAAAGTGCTTCAGCCCGTGAGCGTTGTGAAACAAATGTGTGAAACTGCTGGTAGTACCAAGGTGATGCCGTGGTATTCCTTCGCGAGGCGTCACCTCACGACGCGGCGACGCTTTTTACGGAATCGCCGAACGTCTCGCGCTCGCCGCGCGCTCACTCGCTCGCCCCCGCCGCCTCGCCCGCCGCCTTCTCGTCCGCCTCCTCCTTCAGCCTGTCCGCGCGCGTGTACAGCTTCTCCAGCACGAACACGAACGCCGCGAACGCGGCGCCGCGGTACAGCCCGATGTCCAGCGTCGGCCGCGCCGTGAACGTGAACGCCACGGTGACCCACGCGATGAGGCAGTCGCGCTTCACCGGCCACGGCTGCGCGAAAAAGTTTTCGAACAGCGGCTTCATCACGCCGGTGGGTTTGAGCAGCGGCAGCACGCCGCACCCGACCAGCGCGCCCAGCACGGCTTTGGGCAGGTACGCGAGCAGCGCCCCGCCCCCGGTGATGACGAACAGGATGAGACACAGACCGGTCACGCCGTGCGCCAGCCGAGTTTTGGCGCCCGCCTGGATGCCGAAGGAGGATCGCGAGATGACGCCGGCGACGTTCATGCCCCCCGCCAAACCCGCGCAGATGTTCGCCACGCCCTGCGCGATGAGCTCCTTGTTCGAGTCCCACTGCTCGCCGTCGTTGTCCGCCCAGAAGCGGCACACCGCCGCGCCCTCCAGGTACGTGATCACGCCCATGGCGATGCCGGGAACCGCGAGCGCCTTTAAGAGCTCGGGCGGCGCGCCGAACGCGGCGGGGGGCCAGAGCGACGAGACGTCCACGGAGATGGCGCCCACCACGCCGCCGATGTCGAAGCCGTTAAACGCCAGGACGCACCCTAAAACGCAGCACACCAGCGCGGAGGGGAACAGCTTGTGGATCTTCATGCCGTTGAGCATGATCACGAACGTCGCCGCGGCCATCGCCGCCGTCCCGGGGTGCCACGCCGCCGGGTGCGCGCCGAGCCAAAACGCGGCGGTGGCGAAGTGACCGGCGAGCGGCCCGCTCGCGCTCGCGCCCACCATCGCGGGAACCTGCGAGAAGAACACCATCCAGGTGGCGGCGCTCACGAAGCCCTGCAGCAAAGGCACGGGCAGAGAGGTCATCACGTTCCCGAGCTTCAGCAGCCCGCACACCACGCGCGTCGCGCCCGCGTAGAGCGCCAGCGTCGCGGCGCCGGCGACGTACGTCTCCGACGCTAGCGGTAAGCCGAGGTTCACGAGCGCGCCTCTCGTGAGGAGCGCGCCCAGGGACAGGCACCCCACCTGCAGGTACCGGCTGCTCCCCAGGAGCGCGCACGGGATGGAGGACGCGGCGGCGGCCATCACCGCGCACTTGACGCCCGTGCCCGCGAGCAGCGCGTACGCGCACGACTGGGGCATCGCCACGCAGGCGGTGGAGATGCCCGCGATGATGTCCTGCGTCACGGCAGCGTTGGAGCCCGCGCCCGAATCGGCAGCCGCCGCCGCGGCGACGGCGACGCGGCGCGCGCCGCGCGCCGCGGCGGGGCCGCGCGTCCGCGCGCGGACGCGATCGGTCAGGGGCGAGGCGCGCGCAAGCCTCGCGATGCGCGGCGCCCCGCCGAGCGGAGAGGCGATCGCAGACGCGGTCGATCCGCGCGGTGCTTTTCGCGCGGTGGCGCGACAAACCCCCGAACGAGGGGATCCAGGCGCGGAACGCGGTCCCGCGCTCGCGCCCGCGAGGACGCTCGCGGACGCGATCGACACGAACGCCATCGCGACCGTGGTGTCCCGCGGGGCGAGAACAGCACGCGCGCGTGTGTGTATGCTGCGCGGCGGCACCGCCGAGGCCCGAGCCGCGCTGATGAGCTTCGATTCGGATAAAAAGCGCCTCGGCGAATCGAAGGCGAATCGGGGGTTATGAACCCTCGGGATTTCGTTCACCGGAGATTTTTATGAGACTGGGTGGGTGCCGAAGCGTCACAGACAAAAGCACTCGAACGAAACGCCGTCGGTCCGGCATGCGTCGAAGCGAAAATACCAAAGCGTGCGTGGCTGCGAAAGAATAAAAGAGCGCGTCCCGAAATCCCGGGTCGGTCCTCACCGGGGCCGCGGTCGGCTCAGTCGTCGAAGCGGAGGCGATTCGACGCGGGTGCGTGACGGGAGCACCCGCGAGCAAACGGACGAGGGAACGCGCGTGGGCTCACGTGACACGAGCCGGGACCGCGCGCGTCTCTGGGGAGAGGGCGCGGCCCGGAAAAACGTGTGCTGCTTTTCGGACGATCGCGTGATTCTTCTTGCCAACCCTTTCGTCGGCACCGCGCTCGCGTCAGGAGGCGACGGGCGCGCGCGCGATCGCCGATCGCGCCTCGCGCTCGCGGCTGACGCGTTGGAATCGGTGAAGCTCGGCCCGGCCCGCTCGGGGGACCGCGCGCGGGTTCGTGACGTGACCGTTCGCACGCGTGACCCGTGACCTGCGCCGCGACGGGGATGGATCACCCGAGACCCCCGCCCCGGCACCACGCCGGGCGCGGCGGGTTGCACGCGTCGATCCCCGGCGGTGGTGGGAGCGACCCGGACTTGAGAGACGGGGACAGCAAAGCCAAGAGCAAGGGCCTGAAGGGGGGCGTGGAGAAGATGAAGCGGTACCTCGCGAACCTCTCCTTCGTGGAGATGTCAGTGGTGAAAGCCACGAGCGCGGTGGATGGCCCGCCCAAACGAAAACACGTCGCGAGGCTGGTGGAGGAATCCTGGCGGGACCCGCAGCTCGCGCCGGTGGAGGCGATGAACGCGCTCGGGCGGTGCCCGATGCTCAACTCGCCGTTGATATCGCTCAAGGTGCTCGCGACGGCGCACGAGCTCATGCAGAAAGGGTCGCCCGGCGCGCTGCCGGCGTCGTTCGAGTGGCGCGACCACTTCGTGATGCTCGACGCGCACTGGACCGCCGCCGTCGCCGACGCCGGCGCGAAAGCCGCCGGCCACGGGCTCGGACGCGCGTGCGCGGGGCTGGTGGTTGCGTACTCGCGCGCGCTGCTCGGAAAAGCCAGGTTCCACGACCAGTGCCGTGGGTTTGAAAACAACTACTCGTTCCCGGGCGCGGCGGACGGCGGAGCGGCGCGCGACGAGCGTCACGAAAAAAAATGCGCGTACGACATAAAGAGCCTCGACGCGATGCTCGCGCTGGGGCGCGCGCTGCGCGAGACGCTGGACGTCGTGAGCGCGGCGTTGCCGCGTAACCCGCCCCTGGCGGCGTTGCAGTGGCACAGACTCGTCGCGCACGTGGGCGTCCTCGTCGCCGTCGAAGCGCACTTGTTGCACGGCGCCACGGTGTACGTCGCGGCGACGGTGGCCGCCGCGCCGCCGGGGGGCCTCGACGCCGAGCGCGCGCGGTGTTTGTCTCGCGACCACGACGCGCTGCGCGGCGCGTTCGCCGAGGCGCGCGCGCGGCCGGCGATGAAGACGGCGTTCATGGAGGAGGGCGCCGGGGGTAGTTTCTCGTTCCTGGAGCTGCCCGAGTCCGTCCCCGACTTCGCGTCCGGCGGGGGCGCGGACGCGATGGCGAGCGCCGTGGCGTCGTCGTTCGGGGCGCCGAGCAGCCACCAGCGGCCGTCGGCGCCGCGCGCCCAGGACGCCGTCGCGAGCCCGTTCGACGACGCCAACTCGGACGACGAGCTCGCGGCGGCGACGGAGGAGCGGAGCGCGCTCGCGGAGAAGGCGGAGACGCCGACGATCGACCTGCCACCGCTCATCGACTTCGACGCCGAGGAGGACGCCTGGGAGCCGCCGCGCGCCGCCGCCGCGCCGCCGCCGCCGCCGCGGCCGCCGCTGTTCGGGGGCTACGCGCAGACGCCCGCGCAGGGCTCGGGCGCGTCGGGCGCGGCGCCCGTCGGCGCGCACCGCCCCGGCTTTCCGTCCGCGAGCGGGGGGGGAGGCGCCGGCGCGGGAGGCGGGTACGGAAGTCCCTCCATGGCGGCGTCGCGCGCGTCCGCGCAGAAACCGAGCGCCAACCAGCACAGCCGCTCGCCCAGTTTGACGCGCGAGACGAGCGTCCCGGCTGCTGGACAGCTGGACATCGACGCGTCGCTCGCGGCGTTTGAGCTCACGGCGGCGCGCCCGTCTACGGGCGAGGAGAGGAAGGTGGACGGCGCCGCGCCCCTGATGTTCGCGGATCTGGCGCCCGCGGGCGTCTCGAGCGTCCGGGTGGCGCCCGCGCCGCGCTCGATGCTCGCGCAGCGCGGCGGAGGCGCCAACGGCAACGGCAACGGCAGCTTCCCGTCGTTCGCGACGTCGCAGCGCGTCGCGTACGGCGCCGCGCCGCCGCCGCCGCAACGCGCCGGCTTGGCGCGGCAGCTCTCGGGGGGCGCGCCGGCAGTACTGCCGCAGTACGCGCCCGGGCACTTCAACCAGACGCACTTCAACCAGACGCAGTTCGGAACGCCGAACGCGGAGCAGCAGCAGCAGCAGCAGCAGCATGCGCGGGCGTGGATGCCCGCTGACCAGACGCAGAGGCGGCAGTCGCCGTCGCCGCCGCCGCCGCCGGGCTCGCCGCCGCCGCAGGACTGGGCGAAGTTCGACGACGACTCGGCGGTG
>Ga0181564_10002905_pt1 | contig 14835 bp, 9 predicted proteins | sample 011ome_24_FD_134512 | JGI IMG/M metagenome (GOLD analysis project Ga0181564, IMG submission 134512) | Coastal salt marsh microbial communities from the Groves Creek Marsh, Skidaway Island, Georgia - 011513CT metaG (megahit assembly) | ecosystem: Environmental > Aquatic > Marine > Intertidal zone...
CCGCCCAAAAAGATGAACTTTCGCAGTCGCACTAATTGCTCAATTGAAAACTCGAGCCCAACCGCAAAGAGCAACAACAGGGCCCCCGCACTCGCCATCAACTCTAATTCGTGATCATCTTGGGAAACTAAACCAAGACAACCTTGCCCAATGAATGCACCGATCAATAGGTAACCAACCAACATTGAAACGCCCGTGCGTTTACAAATGATTCCAGCTACCAGACCGCCAATCAGCACCGCCAGAAAATCGGTGGCAACACTATCAATTAAAAAGTTATCCATCTCATTCGTTCATTCGTTTTCCCAATGCATTGCTGACAAAATCTGATTCGTGATTGTCTCGCGCTCACGCGTTTGTTTCCAAAAACGCAACCAAGGGATCACAACAGACTTTTTTGCACTCGTGTCTAGTCAGTCACTCGAACGAAATCACGATCCAATGCTGAACTAGTTGGACATCCCTGCAAATAAACCAAAAATGATTACTAAAACACATGCGCCCCAAACCAAAGTAAAAATAAAGCCCAGTACGATGCCAATCCAAGCGTGCACGGATCCTTTCACCGCTGGGTTTCGCTTTCTTGCTCGCAGTCCTATCACGCCGAGAACAAAGGCGGGTACCGCGAGTAGCAGTCCGATTAGAGGAAAAATGGAAAACAATCCCAGATAATATGCGGAGAGAGCCGCGGGATTTTTATACGGGATCACTCCTCCGGTACTGTCGCCTGCAGCCCTAGCGTCCGAAACCAACTCGGCTTCTTGTATTGGAGTTTCGTACGGATTTTGTTCGGATCTACTCATGCTTTAAGACTCCAGGATGCCTGCGTCCCTGCAGGCCAAGACGCGATGTGATCATCTGCTCTGTTTCTTAATTTTTGCAGCCAGCAACCACCTCTGATAGCCCCTATCGGCTTGTCATCTCACACCGCCTCTTAAGCGAACTTAGGCTGCCCCACTGCCTTACAGAGCGAACCAAGATGGGCTTCAGGATTCCAAGCAAATAGAATCAGATTGAAATAGCAAGACCATCGATTCGATTCCGATCCACATCACCTAGCCAGCCTGAACTCGCATCCCCCCGCGAATCTCGCCCGCACCGGTGGCTCCATAACTAGCCAAAAACATGGGATCTATAGGACGACTATTTGGCATCGAAAGCCATACCCGGAGAAGATGTCGACGATAATCAATCCGTTCATCATCGGTGAATTCCTTTCGGCGATGCAGCGTCACAAAATTATTTAGCAAAACAATGTCACCTGGCTTTTGCCGAAACTCGAGATGCATCGTGGGGTCAAGTGACATGATTTCGATCAGATCCAACGCTTCACGCTGACCCGCCGTCATCTCAGGAGTACCTTCCGAAGCATAAGCACGATCAATCAAAACGCGTAACAAACTGGACGCAAAGCGGCCCTCGCAAAAGGAAAAAACCGGTTGTTGATAGAATGCATTCGCATTCGCTTGATCCACGTTGTGACGTTGATACCAGAAAGGTTGCATGAGCACTTGCAACAAATCTGGTCGCTCGTGAAAAATACGCTTATAAAGGGAGACCGAACTCACAAGCTGATTTTCACCGCCGCTTTGTGCGTCTCTAATGCAAAGAAAAGCAATAACATCGCAACGATCAGAATGAAATGTCAGCCGATTTCGAGAACTCGGACCTCTCGCTCGAGGATCATTCGTTTGATAACCCTCATCGCGTACGTGAAAAACTTTTTCGCCGTGAATACTCTGAGAAACCGGTGTCCCTATTTGTCTCATTGCCGCGATAAAAATCTTCTCACAAGTGTGGGAGTTGATCTCGTCCATTGGAAAGCCGGAAAGCTTCGTTGCTCCCGAATCAAATTCCAAGCTCGACTGGATGCCAGATAATCGCTCACAAAAAACTGGCATTCGTTTACGAAATGTCTTGTCCAACATTTCGTCACTCAATCCTTCATCGATTGCGTTAGCCAAGTCCAAACACTCTTGGACCTCTCTCACACTTAGATCCTGACGCCAATCTTGACGCGTTTCTAAATCAGATCCCAACCAAGCGGCACGCTGATCGATGGAATGTAGTTTGTTGTCGATATTGAAATCCTTGAACACTTAAGCGTACCCGATGCTTTTATTTGCACTTGACTCGATCAACATTTCGCGATGAAGACTCTTTACTGAATTAGATCGCCTGCCATTGTCGTATCATGTCGTTCGGCGCGACTAACATGAGCATATTCAGAATGAGGCTATCTCGTATCCAATACAAGCTAATCGACTCCAGGATGACGAAGAGAACAATGGATTTTTCCCATCCAATTCGCCTCGCCACGAACAATCCGATGAGGCACATTAGATAATCACTCAAAGAATTACTAATACTGTCACCAAAATAATCTAAAGAGATCGTTGCTTCGCGATAGCGATTAATAATGAGAGGTGTGTTTTCTAAAACTTCCCAGCTTGCCTCAATGGTTGCCACAATCATGGCTCGCAATGCAAAGCAGCCTTTACCAATCCCTATCAAACCGAGCACCACAAATAATCCGATACCATGTTGGATATGTGAAATCGAATAAGCGTCGAATAAATGCTGGGAATTATGGGAGGACCAGATATCAAGAGACCAAAGCGAGAAATCACCCTGTGGGCACCACCATGATCGACCGAGCAAAACTAAGACCATAACCATGAGGATGGGCGCAGCCACAAGGAATGGTATCAGCAGCTTTTCTGATTTTGTCTGCTTTTCGGTGTTGTCATTCATCTGCATCGTCCCATGCATTTTAGTAGAACGCAGTAAATTACGTTTCTTGATCAATCTTTTCTGTTGCAAATATGATTCAAATTTGTGGCATGTCGAACAAGATGGAGGTCCACCTTGTCTGATTAACCGCCGTCGTAGCATCCGTCTTATCGAAACACCTGCTTTTTAGGTAGGCGTCTTATAAAATGATGCCTTGAGATTGGTGCGACTCTACCGCCCCATGCGATTCGGTTAGCTGTGATTTACACATCCACAAAGACTACAATACGTGTCGGATATCTCCCGACTTTTGCACTCTAAATCACGTCAATCACACCAAAAGGATCACAGTGAGCAGACGAAGCCGACACGTATTCATCATTCAACTGTTGTTTCTAGTTTTGTGCTTGGATTCAAGTGAGGGTGGAGAGCTGATTCAATTTTCCCGGGACATCCAACCTATCCTTTCGAACCATTGCTACGCGTGCCATGGTCCCGATGAGCAAACTCGTGAATCAGGCGTTCGTTTCGATCAAAGACTTTCGGCACTTTCGAAAGGTGACTCGGGAGCCACCGCGATCACTCCGGGTAATTTAGATCTCAGCGAAGTCTACCGTCGAATTGTCACGGACGATCCAGATTTAAGAATGCCACCTACCGAACAAGCAAATGGCCTTTCACCACAAGAAATAGAGCTCATAAAGCAATGGATCTTGGCGGGCGCGGAGTATGAAGAACATTGGTCATTTATCCCACCGAACGATCCTCAAATTGGTGTGACGAAATTTTCAGAGTGGGTCCGAAATCCAATCGATGTGTTTGTGGGGAGAAAGCTTGAAGAAAAGGGAAGGGTACCGTCGGATGAAGCATCACCCGAGACGCTAATTCGGCGTGTCAGTTTCGATTTAACAGGCCTACCTCCTACCATCGATGAGCAGCTCGCTTTCTTTCAAGATCATCGCTCAGGAGCATACGAACGCATGGTTGAGCGATACCTGCACTCCCCAAACTATGGAGAGCACTTAGCACGGTACTGGCTGGACCTCGCTCGATACGCTGACACCAATGGCTATCAATACGACACCGAGCGAGAACAGTGGGCATGGCGAGATTGGGTCATCAACGCCTACAACCAAAATATGCCTTTTGATCAGTTCACGATACAACAACTTGCTGGTGATCTATTACCTGAATCATCGGATCTTGCGAAACTTGCTACCGGATTCAATCGTAACCATGGGATAACGATCGAAGGAGGGATTATCGATGAAGAATACCGAACTGAATATGTCATGGATCGTGTGACAACGACTGGATCGGTATGGCTTGGGATGACCATAGGCTGCGCTCGCTGCCACGATCATAAATATGATCCAATTAGCCAGAAAGAATTCTATGAATTGTTTGATCTCTTTAACCAAGTCCCGGAACGTGGAATGCGAGGATTTGCTCCACAGGCAAAAATCCAATCACCGTTAGGAGACCCACGAATAGCGATTTTGGAATCACAGATTCGAGACCAAGAAAAGCTTTTCGCTAATCCTCAAGTCGTCAGTGATTCGATGCAAAAATGGATAGAGAGTTTAGCTGCAAATCCACCGACAACTTGGGAGATCATCGATCCAACACAGTTCCAATCAAGCGGTGGTTCGACACTATCGAAACTAGATGATCATTCCATCTTGGTCAGCGGTAACAATCCTCAGCATGACATTTACGTCATCACCGGAACAACCCATGCAACCAATCTTAATGCCGTTCGGTTAGAAGCCCTTACCCATGAAAGCCTACCCGGTGGCGGACCGGGCAGGCACACCAACTCAAACTTTGTACTCAGTGAGTTTGAGGTCGAGGCAACCTCACTCACTAATCCAGAGGTCACGCAACAAATTCAGTTTGCCAAAGCGATTTCAGACTATTCCCAAGTTGGCTACGACATTTCAAAAACAATTGACGAGATTACCACAAACAGCAACGGATGGGCTGTCGATGGCCCGACACGCAAGCAGAGCGCGCATGCAATTTGGATTTCTGACCAACCGTTTGGTTTCGAAGGTGGAACCGCGTTGAAGTTTACTCTCAAGCATCAAGCAAATTTCGCGACCCATGGGATCGGACGTCCTCGCTTTTCGGTTACTTCCAATATAAACGAGACTAATGCATTTCAATCAATACCTTATCGAGTGCTCGGACTGATCAGCCAGCCATTTCGTGAGCTAACAAGCGAACAACGATCAGTGATTGAAAGTTACTATTTGACGAATCACAATCCGCACGAGACCATCCAAAAGGAAATTCAGACGCTGAAAAGCAAACTTGACGCATTGGTTCCTGCGACCATGATTATGTCGGATATGCCACAGCGAAGAGTCACACACATCCTCAATCGCGGAGTCTATGACCAGCCTACAACTAGAGTGAATTCCGGCATCCCAGCCTGTCTGAACGCATCAGGGCAGCCCAGCATCAACAATCGACTTGATTTTGCAAATTGGTTAATGGACGCAAAGCATCCGCTTACCGCGCGTGTTGTAGCCAATCGTCACTGGCGCCGTTTGTTCGGTCGAGGCCTTGTTGAAACAGCCGAAGATTTCGGCATTCAAGGAGATTTCCCAAGCCATCCTGATCTTCTCGATTGGCTTGCAACCCAACTAATCAAGCAAGACTGGGACATTAAACACCTGCAACGGGAAATCCTCACTTCGGCAACCTACCGGCAGTCGTCTTTCGCGACCCGCCAAGACTATCTTACGGACCCTGATAATCAATGGCTCGCACGGGGACCACGTTTCCGACTAGATGGAGAGCAGATTCGTGATGCAGCGTTGGCCGCGAGTGGACTCCTACAATCTCAACTAGGAGGGAAGAGCGTCTTTCCGTACCAACCAGAAGGCCTCTGGCTAGAACTCAATAACCGTCCAGGATACTCACAGGCATATCCCCAAGGAATCGGTCCAGATCTGTTGCGGCGCAGCATTTACTCGTTTTGGAAACGTACGATTCCATCTCCGATGCTTAAAACCCTTGATGCTCCGGAAAGAGAGTTTTGCACGGTCCGACGGTCTAGAACCAACACTCCATTGCAAGCATTGTTGATGCTCAACGGCACGCAATTTATGGAAGCTTCAGTGTTTCTCGCTGCAAGAATGATGACCGAATCAGACAACATTGTAGAAAATAAAATTGCATATGGATTCCAGATTGTGACCTCTCGAATACCCACAAGAGACGAACTTGATATTCTTCTCGAGGAATACCAAGATTCGTTGGCTACCCATACAAAGTCCTCCGGGAATCGCTCACCCATTGGTGAGGTTACAGGCGAACTCACTTCTCTGTCACTTGATCAACGAGAACTTCAGGCTTTCACAAACGTGGCAAGAATCATTTTCAATTTGGATGAAGCCATCACCAAAAACTAAACCTTGTCAATAGAATTTCCATACGCTACTGCTGATCCAAGCAATGAATACACTAACCATTCCCCCTCACCTTGATCGCAGACGTTTTTTAGAACAAGCCAGCCGCGGCATAAGCAGTGTCGCTCTAGCAGGTCTTTTGAATGGAAGCGCGATTGGATCAACTGACACTGGTGAAATATCTAATCGTCTTGGTGTGCAGGGTGTCCCGCATTTTCCACCCAAGGCCAAACGTGTCATTTACATGCTTCAGTCGGGGGCGCCATCTCAAGTCGATCTTTTCGATCACAAACCAAGTCTTGCAAAGCTTCACCTATCAGAGCTACCCGATAGCGTCAGAAAAACGCAGCGCCTAACTGGAATGACTGCCGGCCAAAAAACGTTTCCCATCATTCAGTCACCGTGGAAATTTAACCAACATGGTGAATCCGGAATGATGCTAAGTGAATTATTGCCCGAACTTGGATCTGTGGCAGACGAAATCTGCCTTGTGAAGTCGATGCATACTGAAGCCATCAACCACGACCCTGCGATCACTTTTTTTCAATCGGGAAATCAACAACCTGGTCGGCCAAGTGTGGGCGCATGGCTAAGCTATGGACTAGGAAGTGAAACAGAGAATCTTCCCGCTTTTGTTGTCTTGCTAACCGCCAATTCGTTCTATCAAGCTCAACCCCTTTACGACCGCTTATGGGGTAGCGGATTTTTGCCCTCGAAGTATCAAGGGGTAAAATTTCGCAGTACTGGCGATCCGGTTCTTTACTTAAAAGATCCGTTAGACAGTCCCGAACCAGTTCGTCGCTCGCGATTGGATCGATTAGCAAAACTCAACCGCATTCGATCTTCGGAAATAGGTGATCCAGAAATTGAATCTCGTATCTCTCAATATGAGATGGCTTTTCGCATGCAGACATCCGTCCCTGATCTGACCAACCTCGCTGACGAGCCGGAAAGTACGTTTCAGCTTTATGGCGAAGAAGCAAAGACGCCGGGTAGTCATGCCGCTAATTGCCTACTTGCTCGAAGGCTTGCAGAGCGGGGAGTGAGATTCATACAAATTTTTCATCGAGGCTGGGACCACCATTCGAACGTCAAAACTCACCTACCGACGCTCGCAAAGGAAACAGATCGAGGCTCAGCAGCGCTCGTCAAAGACCTAAAACAACGCGGAATGCTGGAGGACACGCTGATCATTTGGGCCGGCGAGTTTGGACGTACTGTATACTCCCAAGGTAACCCCAATAATTTCGGTCGCGACCACCATCCAAGATGCTTTTCTATCTGGATGGCAGGTGGGGGGATTAAGAGTGGACACAGCCATGGAGAAACCGACGACTTCTGTTACAACATTGTTCGCGATCCAGTCCACGTACATGATTTTCACGCGACGATGCTGCACTGCCTTGGCATTGACCATGAACAACTTACGTACCGTTTCCAAGGACGAGATTATCGCTTAACCGATGTCCATGGAAATGTTGTCAAAGACATTCTTGCTTGATTAGCTCTTGCGTGTATCGCCTATCAAACTCACTCGATATCAACCAATCATGAATCAGACTTTCACGATCAACATCGCTATTGCCTTTGCAACCATTTTGAATGCCTTTTCAAGTGTTCAGTGTAATGCAGAAGATCATGCGGTCAAACCAACCAAGCATCGCATTGACACTCACATTCATCTTTATGACACACGTCGTGATATAGAGATCACGTGGCCACCGGAGTCTGACAAAGTTCTTTACCAACCACATCTACCACAAGAATATTCGCGAATTGCGAAAGCCTCTGGAGTAACCGGTGTGGTGATCGTTGAAGCAAGTCTTCGATATGAGGATAACCAGTGGGCACTCGATCTCGTCGCGGATGATCCGTTTTATATTGGCTTAGTTGGTAATATTGACGTGACTCAAGACAACTTCAAGGAAAAATTGATCAAGCGAAAAAGCGATTCGCGGTTTGTTGGCATCCGCCCGAGAAATCGAGCACCGATTGATTTCACCGATCCGACCGTCCTAAGCAATCTTAAAACGCTTGCAGACCATGACCTTACCATGGACTACCTGACGAACGGTGGTGGGATCGAAGGATTGCGGGTGATCGAAGCAGTGGCCAGCAAAATCCCAAACCTGCGCATCGTGGTCAATCACTGCCTCGGATACAACTTTGATGGGAAATCGCCACCCAGTGATTGGGTTGAAACCGTCAAAAAACTTGCATCGCACCAAAATGTTTACTGCAAAATCTCAGGACTCTATCAGCGGTCAACTCAACAACCAGCACCACAAAACATCTCCTACTTCCAAGATATTTTAGAAGTCCTATGGAATGAATTTGGTCAAGACAGAATCATCTATGGAAGTAATTGGCCTGTCACAAAACACACTGGCTCCTACAAGAGCTTTGTGAAGCTAGTCGATCAATTCATTAGCTCAAAAGGCCAAGCTGCACGCGAAAGCTATTACTGGGAAAACGCGTCGCGTGCCTACAAACTAGGGCTAGGTAAAAATTAAAGAGTGAGCTCGTCGCTTTGCCTTTTGTAAAAGCGATTAGTTGGTAAACGATTTGGATTGAATTATCGACTTGATGATATCTCTGAGCGGATAACGCTCCGCTTCAAGCTGCAGTACTAATTCGCGTGCTTCAACGCGGTCTTTTGGGCTCAAGTCTCTACCTAGTGCATATCGCATCAAATGCTCAGCAAATGCTTGGGCAAATTGCTCTTCGTTCGAAACAAGATTCTTCTTGAACTCACCAACGGTTTCAAAGATATTTCTCTCAAATAGGTTGCCGCTGGAATCAATGGGTCGACCATTTGCATAGTGTGTTCTCCAGCGACCAGTAACATCATAGTTTTCCAGTGCGAAACCGAGAGGATCTAGTTGGTTGTGGCAACCTGCACAGGATGGATTTTCTCGGTGTATGGAAAATTGCTCCCGGATCGTCAGATTCGATTGATCTTCGCTTTCTGAAAGAGGCGGTATATCGTTGGGTGGCGGAGATGGCGGATCATTGTAAATGACTTCAGCAATCCACACGCCACGCGCGACGGGGTGGGTTCGATCAGGGCCAGAGGTCATTGTTAAGACAGCGGCATTTGTCATGATTCCGCCGTACCTTGGATCAGAGATTTTGACTCTTTGAAAATCTCGCTGACGAATTAGCGCTGCAATGCGTTCTTCAAAAGACCGCTGATTATCCTTTTGCACCTGCTCAACACTGATGTCTTCGGGAATGTCCACCAACCTATTGGATGCCTCCACTAATTGTTTTCGTAGCGATTGAAATTGGGCAATCTCTTTCTCGCTCAACACCTTCTTCATCTCATCATTACTTAGATAGGTGCTGCCAAATTGGTAAGCATCATGAACCTCTTTGGGCGTCAAGACGCGATCATAAAGCTTGGCCTGATCGATTGAGACGCTTAGGTAACGGTTCCCACCAGCCGGTAAATGACGTAGTCCGAAAAGGATGGTTGATTCTTTTTTTGGAAAGGGTTCCCTACCTTTGTTGAACGGTTTGCCATAGGGAACCCCATTGCGATAGAGCTTTGTTTCTCCATTTGCTTCGTAAGTCATGACAAGATGGATCGGCTCTGTGGTTACCATCTCAGCAAATGATCCAAGAAAATCCTCGGTCCTCCTAAATCCATTACTTCCTGATATCCAATGTCGGTTCTGTCGCTCACCAATAACAATTGAGTCGAATAATCCCCTTGGTCCCTGCATGGTCATTAATCCACCACCAGGTTGATCCAATTCGTCCAAAGAGAATCTTACCTCGAAGCTCTTCTCAACAAAGTCATCTGCTAACGGTTCACTCTGAAGGAATGAATGACTTAGCTGGACTGATCCGTTGTTAAACGTGACGTCTCCGTGTGCCTGTAAATCCAATGCCCCCACTCGATCCATCAAATCATGATCGAACTCCCATGCGGCGTATGGCTTTAAATTGGATGAATCAACCCAATCGTCACGATCTTTTCCAAGACCTTCTTTGACCAAATCCATCATCGCGTTGATCTCAATCTGAGTTTGCGCAATGATTTGTTTCCATTTCAATCGCTCACGTTCCCGCTCAGCATTTGTTTTTTGGATCAATACCTCATCGACAGCATCGGGTTTTAAATCACTGAGATACCAGTTTTGGAGAAACGAACTTTGATAAGCGAACTCCGGCGACAATAACTCGGAAATGGGGCGGTTCTCCACAAAAACCATGTCAAAAAGTATCAGCGGCTCGAGTAGCATATGCAGTCCAGCTGGCTGATCTGGAATCAATGAGTAGAGTGGGCTCAATTTAGGATTGGGAGTGGCTGCCAGAACATTTTCTAGCTGCAACCACTGAACCGGAAACGAATCCAAAAAACGCACAACTCTGGGATCACAGAGCATTCGATCTACGGTCTCGTCCAGCACTTTTTGATCTCGTAATTCTCCGGTTGATGCAAGTTCCAGGACTGCTGCATCAGGACAACTTCCCCACAAAAAGTACGACAGTTTTGATGCCAAGGCGTAACAACTATTTTCGGTAGATTCCGCGCTTGTGCGATAAAGAAACAATGGAGAAGAAAGCGTCGCCGCTGCGACCTTTTTCATTCCATCGGTAAAGCTGCCGCAAGAAGAAATGCTTTCCAAAGCGTAGTTGGTATATCTCTCGAGTATCTCGCTTTCTACTTTTTGCCGGAACGCGATGGTTAAAAATGGTCGCAATCTCTCACGCACATTCATCTCCAAGTCTTCTCCAAGACCTGGATCTGCGAAAAATTCTTCCCAGACACCAACGCTAGTCGAATTAAAATCCGGACTCTCCAAAATGGAGACACTCAAATTGAAAAATGAATCCAGAAGCAGTGGTGAAAGCGTGAGCTGATCGGCTTGATTATCGAAACCGTGTTCTGCGCGAAGATCCTTGGGAAAGGCCTTAACACCTCGCATCCCGACTCGACCTACCGCACTGCTCGTCAAAACTCGCACTTGATCTGCTATCCGTCGGTCTGCATGTTCCTGCCCAATCACTTGCAAATACGCACTGTCACGATCCATTAACTTTTCGGATAGCAGAAAAATATCTCGATCGAGCCGGAAAAGATCTCGAACCGTGTAGTTGTATTGAAAGCGATTTAATCGACTAGCGGGTGCAGCCTTTACCGGTAATGACTCTACCAATCGCTGCAGCTGCATTCTCATTTCTTTGATTGCGGCGTCGCGATCAGCTTCAGTCAGACTGCTAGCTTCAGGAGGTGGCATTGCCCCACTGGTCAATTCCTTAATGACTCGTTCAATCAATGATGCATTTGCGAATGCACCACCTTCACCAATTTCCTGATCAAAATTCACCATTCCGTTGGTCTCGTCGGAATTGTGACAATCAACACAGTGGTTTTGTATGAATGCTCCGGTTTCTAGGTCTGCGGCGCCCGCGGCGCAAAGAACCAATAGCCCTGAGAATAAACAATGAAGAAAAAGAACTGTTCGCATCACATACATATTCAGTCATTGTTGTTTTAAGATGGATCTACAAAAGCGAGCACTAACGGATTTGTGACTGCCAGACCATAGAAAATGATTTAAGACCAAAGCTCAGAAATCACACCCGTACTGTCAGCGTAAGATTCGATGTCCATACCCATCAAATTGGCGATAGTGAGCCAAAGATTGGAGTTGAGCGTTCCACTAGGCATCTTGATGAAGCGACCTTGTTTTATTTGCCCTTGAGCTTTTCCAGCGATCATCATCGGCAGATCATAGTATTGATGGGTGGCACCATCGCCCAATCCGGCACCAAAAGCCACCAGCGAATGATCAATCATGCGACTCCCGTCAACTTCGGGAATCTCTTTTAATCTTTTGATCAGGTAGGCAAATTGCTCCATGTGGAAGATGTCAATCTTTTGCAAGTCTTTGTAACCATCTCCTTTTTGGTTGTGCGTCATGTTGTGATGCTGAACAGGTTGATCGAAAACACCTTCGTACATCAATGTTGCATCCCATCGCTCAGGACCAATCATGAAAGTTGCTACTTGGGTGATTCCCATTTGAAAAGCAAGCAGCATGAGATCCATTTGCAGACGGATGTATTCACCGCGCGGTAAAATTTGATTCTTTGGGATTTTGATATTCACCCCAGATAATAACTGTTCCATTTTGTTGATTCGCTGTTCGATGTTTCGAACCATCGCCATGTATTCGTCAAGCGTTTGCCGATCTTCGGCGCCTAACTTGTTTGAAAGACTACGAGCATCGGCAAGTACCAGGTCCGTGACATCGCCAACATGGGACCGATAACTTTCACGGAGAAAAAGGCGATCGTATAGCTTTCTTGGCTCACGAATTGACGGCGCAATTTTGCCAGGTCCGTACCATGAAATATTATCAAATTCGATTGGCTCCTTCGGAGCTGTGAAGCCGTTACAGCTTATCTCGAGTGTGTTGTAAATACTTGAATAGCCAATGGAATCACCAATCAACTGATCCAAAGTGCGGCCGTTCGGATGCGCCAAACCCAGATTTTCTGCCTGCTCGGGCGAAACACTTGTCAGGTAACACGAAGCACCTTGCGCGTGAACATCTTGGCCGTTTTTGTAGGTGCGATCTAAACCCGTAATTAGAGTGATGTCATTCACATGGGATCGAAGCGGCTCGAGGGTTGATGTCAAATCGAGGGAATACGTCCCCGGCTGGTTGTGAAACCTACGCTCATTTTTTGTTTTGTCCGCGTTGAACCCACCAATGAATTCTGGAATTTCCGCGTTTTCTTCTCCGGGAAAAAAACATCGCCGAACAATTCCATTGGGAAGGTAGACAATCGCTAGCTTCTTGCTGGGCTTAACAATTGGATTGGTAGTTTTTTGAGACCAAACAAGAGAGTCCATGAACGGAAGTAACAGCGTTGCTCCTCCGCCACGAAGCACCGATCGTCTCGAAAAATCTATCATGGATCGCCTCTTCGTTTTATTCACTTTTGTTTGCATCCTCAAGAAACTAAGCCGGCCAAAAACTAAATCACTAAAGGTCGCATTTAGCGATTCTGATGATTTTTCTCGACCACAACTTGAACCACTAACGTTCGCCTTTTCAAACTATCGGAACATTTTGATCGAATCACTCATGGATTCCCTGACCATTGGTGAAGGAGTTGTCCATCCTCGAAACCCCAAATCTTCACGATCCCGTCAAAGTAACCTGCTGCGACATATTTTTTATCTTTCATGGCTTGTGATTGAGTCCAACAAATTGAAGTCGCCCAATCACGATGCCCCTCAAATGTTTTCAATTTTTGATTGGCGACCGGATCGACGACGACTACCCCACCATCCTTCCCAGCAATCATCATTTGATTATTCAGCCACCGTCCTCTGATTCCTGTATTGACAAGTTCAACATGCGAGAGATTTTTTGCATCCTCTAGTTTCCATCGGTGCAATTTTTTTTCGCTTCCTAGCGATACAATTTCCGTTTTCTCGGAATTAATGCCGACTGCTTTGACCGGCGATCCATCACCCGAGTAGCTTGCTATTAATTCAAAATGATCGCCTCGAAAAACTTTCGTCGAGTGATCTTCGCTCGCAGAAGCTAATAGTTCACCGTCCTCACTCCATGCGATTGCATTCACTTGCCCCGCGTGGCTCGCTATTTTTTTGACAAGTTTCATCGTTTCGCATTCGACAATTCGAATCGTTCCATCCGCGATTGCGACAGCCAACTGATCAGTATTCGGTCGAAAAGCCAGATCCATCACAATGTCTTCCGACCTCGCCACCACTCCCACCAGAGACCCGGTCTCGAAGTCAATCACTCGAACTTCTCCACGCACCCCTGGTTCACCACCGCCGATGGCGATTGTGTTCCTATCCTTAGCAATTGCAATTGCGTGGATGCGTTGGGGCAGGTTCCGAATTCGGCGTATGATCTTTTTTTGTTGATAATCCCAAATCACTACTTCATGGTATCCCGATACCAGCAACTGACTCCCGTCATCGTTAAACGCGACAGCAGTGATGGGAACGGTATTCGGATACGTCGCGGGTGGATCGTCGTACTGAGGTGCAGGTATTAATAGCGATAAAGGGTCAGCAATATCATCACCGTCAAACGACGCGCCGGTGTCGATCCAATTTCTTATTAAAGCAATTTGCTCGGTTGATAGAGGATGAGCATCTAGAGGCATTCGAGTTGATTCATCGTCACTAATTAACCGAAGGTACAGTTCAGCTGAGCTCGCCTTCCCTTTCTCGATGGGTGTTTCACCAGAATCGCCGACCTTGAAAAGCTCGCCGTACTTGTCGACGCGATAACCACCTTCTGCACGCCTCGCACCATGGCAGGCAATGCACTGCTGATAAAGAATCGGCGCGATCTGCGTTCTGAAGCTCACACTGCTCGCAGGTTCTTCCCCGTATGCAAGTGTTGACAAAACTAGGAAAAATATCGCAGGTATTTTGTAGGTCATCTATTATCTATTAATGCTGAAATAAAAACTCATCAGTGTTGAAAATGACCCAGCAAATATCTTCGATTGCTGCGGCGATATCCTCAGTCTTCTCGCAGTGCTCTCGAGCTGCGGTCAGCTCATTTGTAGTGGGATTACGACAAAATGCCGCGAGATATAGTTCAGTGATCACGTCCTCAACCGAAGCGCCTGCCGTGATCAATTGACGGAACCGATTGCTTCCGTCCCTTAG
>Ga0181564_10002919_pt1 | contig 14804 bp, 10 predicted proteins | sample 011ome_24_FD_134512 | JGI IMG/M metagenome (GOLD analysis project Ga0181564, IMG submission 134512) | Coastal salt marsh microbial communities from the Groves Creek Marsh, Skidaway Island, Georgia - 011513CT metaG (megahit assembly) | ecosystem: Environmental > Aquatic > Marine > Intertidal...
AAAGGGTCAGGAATGATCAGAGACGACGCCGCGACGCGCGAGGACGCGTCGGATGGTTTTTTTCCTCCGCCGGTTTTTTTCCTCCGCCGCGCTCCAGCGCGACGTGGTTCCTTTTTTATCCGAGGAGGCGCGCACCTTTCCGTTTTGCGTGGCGATCCACTCCACCTCGTACGGATCCGTGCCCAGGCCGGTTTGCTGCGCGGCGGGAGCGGGGAGAAGGAGGGGGGGTACGATGTCAGGGTCGGCGGGCCCGTACGCGAGACGCGCTCGGTGACGCGCGCGATGGTCCCTTCGAGAATCGGAGTGTCGTGCGCGACGTTCGAGAACGTGTCCTTTTTCCAGGCACGCACCGAGGGCGCCAAGGCTTTGAACGTCTGCGTGCTCGCGCACGCCGCGTCGGCGTGCCAGACCGACGCGAGCACGACCGCCGCGAGAAGCGCGACCGCACGTTTCATCGTGCGCGTCATGACGTGCCGCTCGATATGCCTCCTTCCTCGCGCGGAGGAACGTGGCGCGCAAAATCCACGTGACGCGTTTCGCGTGCAATTTTTTTCGACTCTTCGTCGTGACTTTTCGCACTGTTTCGCCGCGAGCCTAGATCTGGTTCTCCCGCGCGCTTCGGTGCCGCCCAGCCCCACAACCGCACGCGCGACCGTCTCGCACGCGCGCTCGCGTCCGGCGTCGTCAACCCTCTCGCCTTCGGCGTTTCGGTCGGACCAGCCCCGCTCACGCACCCGCCGGCGCCCCGAACGGTGAATCGGCAGTTCACGACCTACGCTCGTGCAGCTAAAAGTCAAACAAGTCAAACGCGCATCGAGTTCCTTCGCCCGCGCGACGCACGGGACACGCGGGCGAGATGGCGGATCAGTCAGACGCGATGAAGCAGTTCAACGAGCTCCAGGTACGTCCCGATCCGCGCGGTGGTTCCCGCGCGCGACCACGACGCTCGACCCCTTAGATCGCGCCTCGACCCGCCTTTTCAAAGTGCCCACCGGCGTTCTCGAGCGTCTTCTCCGCCCGGCGCACGCTGCCTCCAAGCGCACACTTCAGAAGAAACCCACCCGTCTGACCGCGAGGTTCCTCTTCGCTCGCTCCTGTTGCCGCCACAATAGACGACGTTCGTGGAGACGACCCAGAAGGCGAAGCACCTGACGCAGACGATCATGCAGCGCGAGCAGGATATCCGGCGCTCGGCACTGACCGGCACGGAGATGTCCGGCCTGCCCGACGACGTGGGGTGCTACAAGGGCCTCGGGCGGTCCTTCGTGAAGGAGCCCAAGGGCGACATCATGACGACGCTGGAGAACACGGTGAAGGCGGCGACGACGGAGATCGAGTCGTGCAAGCAGCAGAGGGAGTACCTGCAGAAGACGCTGGTGGAGACTGAGGCGAACATCAAGGAGCTCCTGCAGGGCAACGAGGCGCTCTCGCGTGAGCTCCTGCAGAACGGGTACCAGTGACGAGAGACGGTTCGATCGGGGAGCGTCGGCGAATGTGTTGGACGCCGCGAAGACGCGCTTTCGTTCCGACGTCGAACGGCGAACGAGATATCCTCGAAACGAAGCGTCTCGGTGATACGATGATAAGACACTTTTTGTTTACCTCTCGCTCTTCCTCGCGGGTCGCGCGACGCCCCGCGCCGGTCACGACTCGCGCGTCTGTCTTGAAGACGTCGCGTCTCACGCGGTGGCGAGGGCGTACACGCCGGCGGCGACGAGGCCCGCCATGAGGATCTCCGGCTCGTAGTGCTTGGGGTAGATCACGGGGAGCTTGTCGAAGTACCCGAACTTGGCGTTGAACGGGTAGAAGACGGCGGTACCCGCGGTGGAGGCGACCGCGATCTGCGCCGCGAGCGTCGCGTCGAAGGACGCGAGCTTGTACAGCGTGAAGCAGATGGCGAAGACGGTCACCGAGAATCCGCGCACCCAGAATCGAAGCATGGGGGTCGCGGGCGTCTTGAAGAATTGCGTGGTCATCTTGTCCGGCATAAGGAGCATCTGAAGGCCGTACACGCCGAAGATGACGCAATACGCCGTGGTGAACTGGGAGGGGGAGATGGCGCCCATCGTGAAGAAGGGAGTTGGAGTTGAAGAGAAGTACGCGTGGTTCGCGCGGGAATTGTGTGACGTTATGCGCGAGAACCGTTTCATCAGTTTGCTTTTGGTTCCCGCCAAATGGAAAAAAGTTGGAAACTCGCGACACGAGACTAAAATAAACTTTTAGACTGACACAGATGTGATGTGATGAGTCAGATCTGAGTCGGACGAGCAGAAAGTCGAAAAAATTAGGTTAATCGTTCGCGCATTCTTGAACCTGAAACTGACCGTTTAATCTCCCGGTGCAGGTCGGCAACCGAATCGGGGGCTCATCCAATGCGGATGCGCGTTTCATCGGCCCGTTTCTCGGTTTAAAACTCAGACGGTGCCGTTCTACGGTCCTGCAGTCACGAAAAGATAGGGTTGTTGCCTAGTCCTGTGAATCTTCTTCCGCGCGATTGGGCGGATTCGCGCGCCACAACACCGCACGCCTAACTTCGCTCAAGAAGAAAACCGGCACAATGCAGGCTGCCATGACCATGAACACCCTCGGCCTCGGCGCCGCCGTGCGCCCCGCCGCGCGCGTCTCCGCCAAGAAGGCTTCCTTCACCGGCGCTCCCGTTGTTGGCAAGTCCAGCTTCGCGGTCCGCAAGACCGTCGCGCCCAAGGCTGGCCGCGTGGTCGCCATGGCCGGCAACGCCGAGCCCATCATGGAGGCTCCCTTCAAGGGCATTTTTGACGACCTCGCCGCCCGCAAGCCCCTGTACATCGACGACTTCAAGCAGGGCATCTCCACCAAGTCCCTGGTACGTGTTCCAATCTTTCCAATCATCCGTTTGCCGCCCTTCTCGAAACGAACCAACGCGATCGGGCGATCGCCGAGTTGCGCGCGATCCCGCGCGCGAGCGCGAAAAATTTCGCGCGCCACCCTTCGCGTTCGGTCGAAGGCCTCGCGATACGTCGTCCCGTTCTTCGAGAGGCGCGCCCGCGCGCGGCTCGCGCGACGACGACGCGCGCACGACGAGCCTCGTTCCGTTTTTTTAAACGTCTTGCCACGTGGACCTTGCTGGGTTATACACCGTGGTTTTTCCTGAACAAGACGCTCGATCGGACTTTTTGCACCAGCCAGCTGGCAGAGCCGTTTATCTGCGAAGGCGACCGAAACCGACGCGCGCCGCGACGCGGCGACCGACCAGAAGACTGACCGTTCCGTTTTTGCATCTCCGCTCAATCCGTCGCGTCGTAGGCGTCCGTCTTCTTCCTGTTCTTCGCCGCGCTCGCTCCCGCGATCGCGTTCGGCGCGGTGCTCACGTCGGCGACGGCGGGCATGCTCGGCGCGACTGAGGTGATCCTCGCCACCGCCATCGGCGGCGTCGCGTACGCCGTGCTGTGCGGCCAGCCCATGTCCATCCTGGCGTCCACCGGCTCCGTGGTGACCTACACCGCGATCCTGTACCAGACGTGCGTGGCCCAGGGCCTGCCCTTCTTCGGCACCTACGCCTGGACCGGCATCTGGACGTCGATCATCCTGATGTTCGTCGCCGTCACGTCGTCCTCCAACCTCGTGCGCTTCTTCACCAAGTTCACCGACGAGACCTTCGCCGCGCTCGTGGCGTGCATCTTCTGCGTCGAGTCCGCCAAGAAGATCATCATGATGTTTTTCAACTCCAACATCTCCTCCACCCTCGCCATGGGCTCCGCCATGGTGGCGGTTGTCACCCTGGGCTCCGCGCTGGCCATCTCCAACTTCAAGCAGTCGCCCTACGGCCCCGAGGGCATCCGCACCGCCATCGGTGACTTCGCGCCCACCATCGCGGTCGCCGTCGGCGTGTACTTCGCGCAGTTCCTCGCCGCCAACTACGGCTTCTCCTTCGAGGCGCTGTCGCTCCCCGACTCGCTCGCGCCCACCGCGAACCGCCCCTGGATCGCCGACCTCGCCGCCGTGCCCAACAACATCAAGCTCATGTCGGCGCTCGCCGCGCCCGCGTGCGCGATTCTGCTCTACATGGACCAGAACATCACCACCCGCCTCGTGAACAACTCCGCGGGCCTCAAGAAGCCCGGCGCGTACCACCTTGACATGTTCTGGCTGTCGCTCATCACCGGCCTCACCTCCATCTGCGGCCTTCCCTGGATCTGCGCCTCCACCGTGCACTCCATCACGCACGTCAAGTCGCTCACCGACACCCAGAAGGACCCCGCGACCGGCCGCGAAGTCGTGACCGGCGTCACCGAAACCCGCTGGACCCCTCTGATCCTCAACGGCCTCATCGGTCTGTCCATCGTGTGCCTCAAGCCCGTGCTCGTGCAGATCCCCATGTGCGTGCTCTCCGGCCTCTTCTTCTACCTCGGCCTCGCCGCCATGCGCGGGAACGAGTTCCTCGAGCGCGTGTCCATGTGCCTCATCACGGACCCCGCCGAGATGCCCAAGACCCACCCTCTCGTGACGGGCGGCGTCGACCTCGGCGTCCTCAAGAAGTTCACCTACATGCAAATCATCTGCCTCGGTATCATGTGGTGGGTGAAGGGCTCCCCCGCCGCGATGCTGTTCCCCATCCTCATCGCCGCGCTCGGCCCCGTCCGCATCGTCGCGGGCAAGGCTGGCTGGTTCTCCCAGGACGAGCTCAACCTGCTCGACGAGCAGGTCGAGACCGACCCCGGCTACGTCAAGGCGTAAGCGGAAGGCGTCATCGCTTTACAATCACAGCGTAAGTAAGTACATCTCGAGAGACGGAGGTGGTACGGGGGCGGCGCGCGACCGGGGGGTCGAAGAGACGCGCTCGCTCTTCGTCGCGAGAGTTTCGCCTTAGCCTCGCGCGACGCCGTTTATTCATAGACCACGGTTCCTCACCGATCTCAACGCACTCGCGCGCTTCCTTCGCTTCCTTCGTGTGACTCGTCTTGTCTGTTCAGGGGCACCGTCGCGCGTCGGAAGTCGTTCCCGAACCTTCTCCGCGCGCGACGAAGAGACGGCTTCTAGATGTTTCGGAGAATCTCACGGGGGCACGAGGGCACCCCTGACTGCAGTGCCTGGGATATTCACCCGGAAGGCGTTCCCGGGCGAACGTTTCGTGTCGCTCCTTTCGCTTCGCACACACTTCGACACGTCGCGCGGTGGACGTCACAGCGGGAGGCGCCATGTTGACCCCCGCGCGATGCCCTGCGTGCGCGCCGGCGCGTGCCTCGTTCCGCGCTTCCCGGCGCCACGCGCGTCGGGCGCGGCGCGCGTGGACGACCACGGCGGAGGCTGCGTCCCCCGCCGCGTCGTCGGCACCCGAGCCGATCCGCGCGCCTCCCGGGTCGCGCGTGTACTTCGCGTACGGGAGCAACGTGAACACCAAGACCATGAAGGGCACGAGGGGCATAACGCCCTCGGCGGCGTACCCCGCGGTCCTCCCCGGGTACGAGCTCGTGTTCAACGTCCCCGGCCTGCCGTTCATCGAGCCCGCGTTCGCGTCCGTGCGGCGCGTCGTCACGGGAAAAACAGACGACGCGCCTTCGAGATTCGCGCGCTTCGCGACGGAGACGCACGGCGTGGCGTACGTCGTCACGGACGAGCAGTGGCGGACCATCCTGCGCACGGAAACCTCGTACGTGCGCGAGGACGTCACGCTGGAGCGCTTCTTGCCCGCATCCACGCGGGTCGACGGCGACGCGCCACCCGCCACGCCGCAGAAGATCTTCGCGACGACGCTGGTGTTCGCCGACGCGGACGTCGGCGGAGTGGCGCTTTTGCCCAGCGCGCGGTACCTGGGTTTGCTTCGCGAGGGCGCGGACGAGTGGGGCCTCGACCCGAGCTGGCGGGAGTACCTGCGCGCGGCGGTCCAGGCGTACGACCCGGGGATTTCCGCCACCAGGACGCTGGGCGCGGCGGTGGCGGCGGCTTCGTTCGCGCCGCTCGCCGCAGTCGCCGCGCCCGCGTCGGCGGCGGCGGCGGCGCGGGGCGCGTTCGAGACGCTCCTGGAGCCTTCGGGAGGGACTTCGGGACTTCGGGCGCCGGGTCGGTCTGGGACTCCAGACGGCGACGACGACCCCGAGCTCGTGGAGCGGGTGGCGGAGGCGGCGTTCGCGGCGGGTTTCCGCGCGTTCGCGGAGACGACGTGGGGGGTGCACAACGCGTTTTGGGCGCCGGCGTTCGGGTCGGGCGCCAACAACGACGATCGCTGAGTGAGGCGCCTCACCGAAGCACCTCACTGAAGTCGCGGTTCGTGACGGTTTCGCGTGTGTGTGTGTCGTATCGATACGACACGATAGATGACGGTGTACACCGCTGTTTTTGTTCGAGTCGTACGCGTCGCGTTCGACGCGTCGCGAAAGACGTCGCGCGCGCGCCTAGCGGCGACCGCGCCCGCGCCCGCGCCCGCGCCCGCCGCCGCGCCCGCCTCTCGCCGCGCCCCTGCCTCTGCCTCCGCCCCTGCCGCCTCTGCCTCCGGCTCCGGATTTGACCGCGGGGGTGAATCCCGGGAAGAGCGCCTCCACGCACTTCCTGTACGAGAAGTCCTCGCACGACCCGTCCGTGCGGAGCACCATGTAGCACCGCGTGTCGTGTTCCGGGTGGTTGCGAATCTGGAACGTCTTTACCCCGCACCCGATCTTCTTGCCCGCCTCGGGGTGCGCGTCCCGCAGGCACGCCTCCACCACCATGAGCTCGTAGTCGTTCATGTCCTGGTTCACGGTCATGTTGTTCAGGATCCAGGAGAAGTACTTGATCATCTCCTCGGGCGCGGCGAAGGACTTCGGGCCGAGCTTCACCGGCGTCCACTCCTTCTTCTCCTTCTTCGCATCGGGGGCGGCATCACCAGCCTCGGCGTCCTCCGCCTTGCGCTTCTCGCCCACCTCGGCGGCGGGCACCTCCTCGGGCTTCGTCTCGTCGGACATCGTGCGTGTCGACTGCCTGCGAGTGCGCTCGGACGAATGCCGGGGGGCCAACCGGGACTGCCCCGATGCGCAAAAGCGCGAGCAGCCGCCGCCGGCGCCGCGAAAAAATCAATATTTTTAGTGCGACATGTGCGAATTCTCGAGTGGTCTTTTAGTCACGAATAACTCCCCCGAGTCGGCGCGGGTAAAACCTTCGATTTCCGACAGCGACATGCGTCTCGGCGTTCAAGAAAACGCCTTGGAAGTTCCCCTTCCACGAGATTCCCGAAACGGCGCGTGGCACGCGTGACCCCACCACTGCCTGCGCGCGGCCTCTGGTCCGCCGAACGCGGTCGCGCGATACGCACGTCTCGACGGACGACGTGATCCGACCCCGCGAGAGATGGGGCTCCAGGATCCCCTCGGCGACGCCCTGACGTCTTCCATGGCGCGCGTGATTCTGTCTCGACAGCCTCTCCCCGGCGATTGCAACGCGCGCGCGCGTTCCTCGGGCGTCGCGCGGAAAGCGCTGGGCGACCGCGCGAACACCGCCGACGCCGCGACCGTCGGGGTGGGCCGCACCCGAAAGCCGCGCGACGGCGCGACCGTGGCGTTGTCCCGGCCCACGAAGGCGTTCCTGGACCGACACCCGCTGTTCGTGAACGGCGAGGGCGTCGAGGTGGCTGTGCCGCGTTTCGTCGACGGCGGCGCGTCCGCGCCGGGCGCCGGCGAGAACCGAGCGCCGAGGGAGCGCGCGGAGCACCTCAGCCCCGCGCGTCGCGTCGCGGAGGGCAGACAGCGCTCGAAAGAGCTGTGGAAGAAGATCAACCCCGGGTACGTCGGTTCGGGGACGGACTGGCACCAGTCGGAATACGCGCGCGAGTTGGCGTTGACGGCGGCGAAGCTGGAGACGGCCAAGTTCGGCGCGCGCGACGCGTTCAAGCACCACCTCGCGAAAACGGACACGAGCGTGTACGTCGAGGCCGTGGCGAAGGAGCGGATATTCGCCAAAGCCGCGGCGTTGGAGGCTGCCCGGGAACTCGAGCGCCTCGGCGCGCTCGCCGCGGCGGGGTCGGTGCGATCCGGATCGGTGAAATCCGCGCCGGGCTCGAGCGCGGGCGACGCGCCGCCCGCGGCGGAACCCGCCGCGAACGCGACCCCGCCGCCCGAACCGAACGCCGAGGGAAGCGGGAAGTGAGCCACGATATGCGGTGTGCGCTACGTGAAGATACACACCGAAAGCGTATAGCGAGCGAGTGAGCTACAGAGAGCTAGGCGTTTGCGCGTCGGCGCCGTCGTTCGTTTTCGTTTTTGACCCTTAAGTTACTACCGCACGTCTACGTTTTCGCGTTTTCGCTTTTGTACGAGCGCGCGCGGCCGCTGAGCCCCTTCGCCGCCTCCAGCGGCGCGTCCGCGGCGGCGCCGTCCTCGTCACGCCGCGGGCCGGGCTCCAGCCCCGTGTACGTGCGCCGGCTGAGCAGGTACTCCGCGCCCGAGCGCACGTCGGCGACGCCCGAGCCGCCCGCGCGCGCCGCCACCGCCGCGTTCGCGCGCACGGCGAGCGCCGCGGCGGCCCGGCTCCTGCGCCGGACGTACCCGTCGCCCAGAACCCCCTCCTCCGCGTCGCCCTCCTCCTCGCCCTCCGAGGACGACGCGTCGTCCTCGTCCCCGTCCTCGTGCCCCGGGGAACGGCGCCCGGGAGGGCCCGCGCGCACGCCCCCGCCCAGGAAGGAAAACTCGGGCGTTTCCTCCGCCGGACGCTCTTCGCGCGAGAGCGGTCCCGCCGCTGCTCCGGCGCGCCGCGGCTCCAGGAGGTGGTCGAAGTCCAGCCGCACCTCCCCGTCCCAGTGCGCGCCGTGCGTGAACGCCACCTGCGCCTCCCACGGCGTGATCACGGGCTGCAGGTAGTCGCGGCCGTCGACGAGCGCGGCGTGCTCGCACGACACCAGCACGAAGGTTTCGATCTCGGGGAAGTTGGCCAGCTTCTGCGGGTTGGGTTTTCCCGCCACCACCGTGTACGACTTGCGCCCGGACCTCTTTATCAGCGCGCGCAGCTCGGCGATCGCGGCGAGGTACCCGGCGACGCCGAGCGTCCCGGCGACGATGCCGATCACCCGGGACTCGCGCGCCTTCTCGATGAGGAACCGGCGGCGCTTCACGACGCGCGCGACGACGCCGGACCCGGCGGCTTCGGACGCCAAACCGCCGCTTTCGGGATCGAACTGCGCGACGCCGCGGCACCGGCCGTGGAGCACGGAGAGCGCCTGCGTCAGCGAGGGGGACTCGCCTCGCCCGACCCACACGAACGCGCACCGTGACAGCTCGGTCGCACCGGAGGGGAGGGAGAAGAAGTGGCTGCCCACCCGCAGAGACGCGTCGTTCGACGAAGTTCGTTTCCGAGTCTCGTCTCCGTCTCGTTCCGTCGCGCCGGGCGGGTCGCGGTCCGACGGTCGCGGGTCGCCGCAGGTCACGCACGTCCCGTCCCCGGACGCGTCCCAGCCGCCCGGTTCCGGAAAACCGCAGGCACTTCCCGATGCGCACGAGCATCCTTCGCCGCATCGCCGCATCGCCGCCGGTGCTTTCGAAAACGCGCGCGCGCGGGGAAGCGCCTCCACGGGCGCGGCGTCGGCGAAAACCACGGGGGGGCCGGCGCCGGCGCCGCCGTCCGTCGTTCCCCGCGCCACCGCCTCGCGAAGCGCCGCGGCTCTGTGCGCGTGTTCCTGGTCGACGAGCACGACGAGCGCCTCGACGCGGCGATCGCCGTCGGGCGCCGCCTCCGGGCGCGCGAGCGCGGCGGCGTGCGCGTGAATCGCCGCCGCGCACGCGTCCGCGTCGATCTCCACCTTGTGAAACACGAATCGCGCGGGCAACCGCGCGACGGGCGACATGCACGCGCGCCCGAAGTGCACGATGCAGTCCGCGTTGTGGTGCGCGGCGGCCACCTCATCGACGCAGCATGACCCGAACGTGGTGTCCGCGAGCACGAAGATGCGCACGGGGGTGCCTTCCGCGCGGTCGGAGGCGTCGTTGCACCGCCTCTCCAGCGCCGCCGCCACCGCCACGGCGTCTCCCAGGAGCTCGTCGGGCATCTGCAGCGCCACGCGCGAGTACCCGCCGCCGCGGACCCACGCGGCGGTGGCATCGAGCTCGTACGCCGACTCCAGGCGGGCGCTTTCGGACATGACCGACACCCCACGCGACGCCGCGCGTCGCGAAGTGGCGAGTGGTGCGAGGGCGGACGAAGACAATTTCGTGGTCTTCACACCTCGAAAAGAACCGGTTGTCGGTGATCCGCATTCGCGTCGCGTCGACGACACGGCGACGCGCGAGTCCCGCGAGGTCCCACAGTGCTGGTGCGATGTGTCAATTAAAACGCGCGAGCGAATCTCATCACTCGTGTCTTCAGCGCGTGTCTCGTTCCGTGCCCTCGTGTCTCGAATCCAGACCTTCCCGGCGCCGGGACTCGGCGTTTCCGATTCGGCCGTCAGACGATGCGCTCCCAAACGCACTCGCGGAACTCGGGGTCGTCGTCGCCCACCTCCTGCAGGATCCGCAGGACATCCGCCGGGGGGCTCAGGTCCAGCTTGTCCGCGCGTTCCCACCGCTCGAGCCGGGTCAAACCCAGCGCCGGTCCGAATTTCTGTTTGAGCAATACGCGGGAGGTGGCGTCAGTCGCGGCGTTCGACGAGTGATGAGCGCGTCGGTGGAGAAAAGTGCTTCGTGTCGGAAGTGCCGACGTCCCGAAGATGATGACGAGACGCGGATCTCGGGATGACCGACCGACGGGCGCGTCTAGGGGAGAGGAATATCTCGGGGTTTAAACGCGCGGGGGACGCACCGAGGTCATGTCGAACGATTTCAGGACGTTGAGGTACTCCTCCGTGGTGTCGTTCTCGGGTTTGGTGTCTGCGGGAGGTCGGGGTTGTCAGCGAATCGTCACGGTTGGAATCGGGTGGGAATTTTCTTTCGACGCATCCCGCCGACGCACGAGACGCACGCACGGGTACGTACCGGCAGCTCTGGCGGACTTAGCCTTGGGCTTGCCTTTCGCGACGCCGCGACCGCGCTTCGTCGCCTGGAACGCGTCGGTGACCTTCGCGGGGGCCATGGTTCTCGTGCCTCGAGTCGAAAGCGCGACGAAGACTGAATTGCAGGTCATCACTCGGTTCGATGACGAGTCATCTCGACGCGAGCAGTGCCCACCGCGCCCAGTTTGCAGTTTGGGAAAGATTTCTTCGCGTGAGCGGGGGGCTTGAGGTCCGCCCGCAGCCCCCTCCTGGGCCACTTCGGAGGCGCGCGACTCCCTCGCGGCGCCCGGATCGGTCTTACCCGCGCATCCGCGTCGCGTTCGATCGCGCGGAGTCATGGCCTCGAGAGCCAGTGACGCCACCCCCCTCCTCGACGAGGAGGCCAAGCCCCCGCTCGATGTAACACCTGTTGAAGCGCGACGCCAGCGCATTCGCCGGTACGCGCGAACCGCCGCGGTCGGCCTGTTCCTGTGCGTCGGCGCGCTCGCCGCGACGGCCGCGCAGCAGAGCCTGCTTTCCGGCGAGCTGTCCCATTTCTTCGAGGACGCGAACCTGGGCGGCTCCAAGTGCGACGGCACGTGCCCCGCGGTGGCGCCGCGCGACTGGCGCAAGATGTCAGACAAGGGGTCGGCGCACCTCCTCATCTTCGGCGACAGCACGGACAAGCTGTGGCACAAGGCGTTCTGCAACACGCTTCTGTCCGAGGAGGAGCGGTGCGTCTCCCCCGACGAGTGCGCCACGCCCTCGCCCGCGTTCCTTCCGAACAACATGCAGCCCTTCGTGTGCGTGGACGGCGACGACCGGTGCGCCGCCGGGACGTGCTACGAGTCGCCCAGCGCGCACTGCTGGAAAAAGGAGGAGCACCGCGCCGCCGCCGCGTGCAAGGCGCCCGTGGCGGAGGGCCCCGCGCTGGGGTTCGTGCACATCTTCGGCGCCGACCCCGAGTACGTGCAGGACATGAAGGCGATCCACAACCAGTACGCCGTCAAGGGGCTCCCCGTGAAGATCGCCGACCGCGTGCGCGTCGCCGCGCGCGCCTTCGGCGCCTTCACCGCGCGCCGGCCGGTGGTGGCGGTGGTGGACGTCGGCGACTGGTGGTCGGGCGCGCACCTGGGCTGGTGGAAGAGCTGGGAGAAGGCGCTGAGCAGCAAGAGCAAGTTCGACGCGCAGCTCGCGGCGTACCGCGAGGACATGTCCGCGCTGGTGCGCACGGTGGATGCCGCGATGAAGGCCACGAAGCGGCCGTACGTGCTCGTGGGCAAGAGCACGCACAACCGCGGGTTCGACGAGCGCAGCGTGGAGTTTATGTTCTCGAGAAAGATGGGCGACGTGGTGAAGGAGGTGTTCGAGAGCGCGGGCCACCACTTCTACGACTGGCGCGCGGTGGCGGACGACGCCGCCGCGCGGGGGAAGTGGGATATGGTGGACAAGCTGCACCAGAGCGCGGCGGCGAGCGACGTGCAGACGGCGGCGTTTATGGCGTGGACGCGAAGGACGCTGGGCGACAAGTTCCACGTCTCGCTGGACGCGCAGGCTGCCGCGCTGGAGGCGCGCGAGCGCGCGCGCGCGGAGGAGCAGAAGAAGGAGGACGCGCTGGCGCGGAGGCACAGGGCGCAAGAGAAGGCGGAGGCGGAGGCGGCGGCGCAGAAGGCGAAGGACGACGCCGAGTGGGAGGCGGCGGAGGAGGAGCGCCGACAGGAGGCGGCGCGGGAGGCCGCCGCCAAGGAGGCGGAGGAAAAGGAAAAGCTGGAAAAGGCGCAGGAGGAGGCCATGTCCACGCTGGCCAACATCCGGGGGGTCATGCGCGGGAACATCGCCAACATCGTGGGCGAGAGCGAAGCCGCGGCGGCGGCGGCGTACTAGCGGGGAGCGGCTTTCAGGCTCATCACTCGACAGTTTGTTCAAACTTCGACGCCAATGACTCCGATTTCCAAACACCCATAGGCAGTCACATCAGACTGAACGCCATACGGAAAATCAGCCTGAAAAGAAATCTTGGGTTCTTGGCGTGAACCGAAGCTTTGCAACACCCTCGCGGCGTCTGCCACGACGGGCTCGTCTCGGACGCGCCACTGCTTGAATCGCACGGCTGGACGCTCGACGACGAACGTCGCGCGGTTCCAGGTGCGATGTGCATCTCACGGACGCGATCGCGCGTCTTCTTCGCGGTGACGGCCGCGTTGCTCCTGGGCGCGATCGAGGTGTCCGCCGTGGTTCCGGCGGTCGCGTCTGCGTCCCGCCCCCAATCCGCCGGCGCGCTGGGCGACGGGTCCGCCCCCTCGCTGCACCTCGACGTCGTCCTTCGCTCGGACGATGTCAACGGGGACATGGTGACCAAGTTCCGCGACGCCGTGGCGTTCTCCGTGGGCGCGGCGACCCCCGAAGACGCCGTCGTCGCGGTCACGTTTCCCGTCGTGGGCGTCGTGGCGTTCGACGAGCCGGACGAGACCAAGGTGGATCTCGCCGCCGTCGCCGCGACGGTGGCCACCAGCCTCGGAACGCCCCTCGGGACGGTCTCCACGCGCATCTTCCCCGTCGACGGGCGGCTCGCGCAGATGGTCGCCGCGATGGGCGCCGCCGCCGCCATGGGCGACGGGGCTGAGTCTGAAGCGGAGACGGAGGCGACAACCGAGCGCGTCGAGGACGGAGGCTTTCTGCTCGCCGACGAGCACATCACCGACTTACAGGATCTCGAGGACATCGAGGAGTACGTCTCCGAGGAGGTGGCCGAGGGCTTCATGGACTCCGAGAACGTCGAGAGCGTGGACGGTGCGCTCGAGATGCTGCCCGCCGGGGGCATCCGCTTCGATCTGACCCGGGTCGAGTACACGATCGACGTCGGCGCGGGCGTGGGCGCCGTCTCCGCCGACGCGCCGCCGCACGACGTCTTTGAACGCGCCGCCGCGCTCGCCGCCGCCGCGAGCGGCGCCATCTTCACCGACCGCATCGCCGCCGCCGTGGGCATCTCCGCCGAGGCGGAGACCGTGCCCGAGGTGCGCTGCGCGCTCGCCGTCGACGTCACGCTGCCCGAGGGGTCGTCCACGCAGGAGGCGGCGGACAGCATCGAGGGCTACTCCGGCGCGCGGCTCATCGCCGCGGCGCTCGCCGCGGACGGCTTGATTCTCACCGTCGACCCGGTGGCCGTGACGCGGAGCGTGCAGACGCCCGCGGAAGACGAGGGTCAGGACTACGCGTACGGCGTCGAGCCCCCCTCGACGCCGACGCCTGAACCGACGCCTGAACCGACGCCTGAACCGACGCCGCCCGCGATGGCGCCCGCGATGGCGCCCGCGACGGCGCCGCGCTCGGCCGCGATCGAGGCGCCCGTCCCGACGCCCGAGCCGACCCCCGAGCCTATCGCTGAGAACGCCGACCCCGCGGCGGACCGATACGACGAGGGCTTCGCGGACGGCGTCGCCGCCGGCGAGGACGGCATGGACCCCGAGACGGCGGCGGACGTCGCCGACGGGCTGCACGACCCGACGCGGTACGCCGAGGGCTACGCCGCGGGCGTCGCCGCCTCGGCGCGGCCCGGCGGGGACGAGCGAGCGGACCTGTACCAGAGCGGCTTCCTGGACGGCTTCCAGGAAGCCAAGGGCACCGAGGATGAGGCGGCGTCGGCGTACGCGCGGCGGAACGGCGAGGAGACCGAGATCGAGACCGATATCGAGACGGTCGCGGAGGCGGAAGTCGTCGCGAGCCCGCCGACGGAGGAACCGGAAACGCCCGCGTTTGAAAGCGCCGTCGTCCCCGCGGCGCCCCTCACCCCCGGCGAGGGCCGCGGCCACCAGGGCGCGTTGGACGTGGTCAAGACCCTCGGGCTCGACCCCGAGCTGCTCGAGCGGCTCGCCGTGGTGGACGTCGAGCCCGATTCCGAGGACGG
>Ga0181564_10002921_pt1 | contig 14796 bp, 14 predicted proteins | sample 011ome_24_FD_134512 | JGI IMG/M metagenome (GOLD analysis project Ga0181564, IMG submission 134512) | Coastal salt marsh microbial communities from the Groves Creek Marsh, Skidaway Island, Georgia - 011513CT metaG (megahit assembly) | ecosystem: Environmental > Aquatic > Marine > Intertidal...
CATGGAGAAATCACTTAAAATTCAATTATTTGAAAGAACCAGAAAGGGCATTACCACCACCCCTCAGGGTCGCGAACTGCTATTGAGTGCACGTCGCATTCTGGAAGAGGCCCAGGGCTTTGCGAGTCAGGCTGCCCAGCTTTCGGGTGGCGGCATAGGCACCTATAGACTCGGCGTTACTCCCACCCTCGGCCCCTATTTGCTCCCCTATATCCTAAACCCTATTCACGATCACTATAGTGACCTGAAGCTCTACGTGCGGGAAGACGCCCCCAGTGATCTGGAGACCGGGCTCATCAATGGTCAGCATGATTTGATACTTACCACCCTGCCCATCATGTCCAACGAGTTGATGGTCGCCCCCCTTTTTCGGGAGCCTCTGAAGCTTGCGTTGGCCAAAGATCACCGTCTCGCCAACAAGAAGCGCATCAACAATATGGACTTACTGGGAGAGCCGGTATTGACGATAAGTGAGCATCACCTGTTCCACCGCCAGATTACCGAGCTGTGCGAAAGGGTGGGCGCAGTTGTGCTGCGCGACTATGAAGGCACCAGTCTGGATACCCTGAGGCAGATGGTGGTGATGGGTATGGGCATTGCCTTTCTGCCAGCCCTCTATGCTAAATCCGAGATCCGTGATGAAAAGGAGCTGCGCGTTGCAGATGTGGAAGGTATCAACGTGGTGCGCAATCATGCACTGGTTTGGCGTAACACTTCGCCGGTGAGAAATTTCTACAAGCAACTGGCTGAGGAAATCCGGGAAATCATAGAGACCTCTCTTGCATCCTCGATACTGCCGGTAAGCCACAATCACATTGGCAAACGCGGAGCCGAAAAAGCGGTAAGCAAGGCAACCTAGCGTGGAGTCTCTAATCGAAAAGTTTCTATTGATGAGGATAAGACTGCTATAGACTGTCAAGGGCAGTCTGCACGAACAATACAACTGCGCCATAAAGCAACTGCCGCATTTGCTTTGCTCTCCAAGCGAGCTCTCACTAACTACTAACCAAGGACAATTACCAGATAGTGTCTTACTTCAACACCCTGCAAAGAACCCGATGGCCCCGCATCTTGCTGGCGATTTTACTAAATTTTTTGCTGGCGGCCTGCGACATACCCTACGTTGCGGAAGGCAGTTGGGACGTTGTATACGAGTTGCCGGACCGGGAGATCAATGCGACATGGCATATCGATGAAGAGGCCGGCCTGCGCATGGAAGGCATGCTGGTAATGACCATAGTTGAATTTGAACTGGCTGGTAGCCGCATGTCCTGGTCAGCGGATGCACCAAGCCCACTGGACCCTGCAGGCGAGACTCAGCGCATGAACTTCAACGGCACCGTTAACGGCAATCGCTTCGCTGGCACACTCTACACGCAGTCTGGCAACTTGACTGTTAATGGCAGTCGGCGCTGAGCGCCCTTGGCTATGAATGACTACAGCACCCTCCGCTACGAGAGCGCCAACGGAGTCTGCCGCATTATTCTGGATCGCCCCCCGCTTAACCTGATTGATGAAACCCTGACCCGCGATTACCACGACGCACTGCGACGGGCCGACGCCGATTCGTCCTGTCGAGCTATCGTGTTATCGGGAAGCGGCAAGGGTCTCTCTGGCGGCCTCGACATCAAGTTCGTCGAAAGTTTTAACCAGGCCGAAATGGAGCAGTTCCTGAGGCTTTTCTACGTTGGGACCATCGCAATCTGCCGCAAGCTGAGCAAGCCACTCATCACTATGGTGCAGGGCTACGCTCGCGAAGGAGCCTGTACCCTGGCATTCAGCGGTGACATGATTATCGCCGCAGACGATGCCGACTTCGGCTATCCAGCCGTGCCCAACCTAGCCGGGCCTCCCGGTATGCACGTTTGGTTTTTGCAAAGACTGATTGGGCGCATGAAAGCCGCCGAGCTTATTTACACCGGCGAACCCATCACTGCGGTCGAAGCTGCAGCCATGGGCCTGATTACAAAAGTTGTGCCGCACGACTCATTAGAGAATGAAACCCTCAAACTCGCAGAAAAAGTCGCATCCATGTCACCGCTGGCAATACAGCGCACGCGCCAACTACTGTTAGCCATGGAGGACATGGATTTCACTGAGGTGCCAGATGTCGCTCTTAAAGCGCTGTCAGAGGCATTTAGCAGCGAAGACAGCAAAGAGGCTCGTCTGGCATTTCGCGAAAAGCGTCGACCCAAGTGGAATAATAAATAGTTGCGAAATAAGTAGCGGCGCCACAAATGATCATTATGTTCTCAGGTTTAGGGCAGCCTGAACACATAAAGAATATTTCCACCGCGTCGCTGCCGAATCTCCGGCGTCATAACCCGGTAATTCACACCACCACCCGCTGCAATCGCCAGATACTGGACCCCATCCAGCTCATAGGTCATGGGAAAACCACCTGCCGAGGAATTCAGTATCTGCTCCCAAAGGACATCGCCAGTTTCTGCATCAAAGGCGCGAAAACGGCGCGCGTCGTCCGAGACAAACGCCAGACCACCGCCAGTTGTTAAGACCGAACCGGCAACGCCCGCGCGCTGACGATAGGTCCAGAGCTCTTCGCCAGTTGCCACATTAATCGCGGAAAACATGCCAACCTGGTTATCAAAATCTTCAGGTGGCAATTTCCTTTGTGTTGCCGAGCTGTGATAACCGCCCAGCACCGGATTTACAGGATTCAGATAGTAATCCATGCACACATTATTACTTGGCACATACAAGGCGTTGGTGTCGGGACTATAACCTACCGAGTTCCAATTGATGCCGCCGGTGGTAGATGGACAGACAAATCGGCGCTGGCGAATCTCGGTAATCTCCAAATCCTCATTGGTGATGCCTTTCTGATTTTCGATGTCGACGCCAACGATGACGTTCTGGTAGCTGGTTTCCTTGGCCCAAAGGAACTCCCCGGTCGCGGCATCCAGCGTCCAGACTATGCCGGTCTTACCTGGCACCCCAGTGATCAGCTTGCGACTCTCTGATGACGTGATATTGGGATTGATCCAGGAAACCGAGTCGGCATCAGGTATTACTTCAGACTCGACGATAATGCGTTCGAAGGGATGGTCCAAATCCCAGTTGCCGCCAGGAATGTATTGAAAGTACCACTCAATTTCACCGGTATCCGCATCAAGCGCTATGGTGGAGTTGGTGTAAAGCACATCACCGCCGCGGGTATCACGCTGGATTTCTCCCCAGGGAATGGGCACCGCGACGCCAACGAAAATCATGTCAAGCTCTGGATCATAGCTGGAAGGCATCCAGGCAGAGCCACCGCGTCGCTCCTCGTTGGGCACATCACCCCAGGTCTCGCCGCCGGGTTCACCAATCTTCGGCACAGTGTTGGTCCGCCAGATCTCCTCGCCGGTCTGAGGATCATGGGCCGTTATCCAACAGCCCGTGTTGATGTAATAGCAGCCGGACATTCCGACCACGACCTTGCCGTCCAGAATCTGTGGGCCGCCGGAATAGTGCTGACCTATTGTCCAATCACCAATCTGGCGCTCCCAAGTTACCTCGCCGGTCAGCGCGTTGAGTGCCACCAGGTAAGCATCGCCCGTGGCAATATAGAGTTGGTCCCCGTACAGCGTAGCATTGCGATTTGCGCAGGATAGGGAAGCGGCATGGTCAACTCGCTCTCGCCGATATTCCCAGATAGGCGTGCCGTCCCGGGCATCCACGGCCTCAATGAAATCGCAGGCCTGGGGTAAAAACATGATGCCGTCTCGAACCAGTGGTGTGGTCTCCTGCATGCCCGGCTCCATGGTCCAGGCCCAGGCCAGGCGCAGATCTCCCACGTTGTCCTTATTGATCTGATCCAGCGGACTGTAGCCCCAGTGGTTCTGGGTGCGCCGCCACATCAACCACTCCTTAGGATCAGGGTTTTCTATTTCTGCATAGCTCACCGGAGAATACTGCTCAAGCAGTTCCTGCGGGGTTTGGGCCTGGATCGAACCTGGATTAGCCAGTGCCAGCAAGGCAGCCAGAGGAGCCAGCCTAGAGAACATTCGGGACATGTGTTTCTCCTTATTGTTATAAACGTGAGCATAAAGATTCCGTCCGCCCAGGTCCATGTCTGGGCTCAAATCCTGAAGGCACTGACCGTTTTGGCCCGCGCCACTGGATTTCCGATCCCCCTCTCTGTTTACCCTCTCTGATCACCCGCTCCGAGCGCTGACTGCCATGTCTGCCCGGGCAGCACGGAACACTTGACCTACGGCTGCGTTAATTTACTCTGTCTGCAATGACCATCCGTTTGATAGCCGGTTACCTGTTAGCTTTCGCCATTGGCGTTGCTTGTCGCCTCGTAAGCATCCCACTGCCAGCACCGACGGCGATGCTTGGCGCGATAATTGTGCTCGCCATAACCCTTGGCTACCTGTCTGCAGACAGACTGTATGCCTAGCAACAGAATCCCCCAAAGGCTTAAATGCAGTAGCCCACTCAGACGAGAATTGACAATGTTTAACCAACTTCTGGGTATCGCCCTGGCCTTCCTGATAGGCATGGCCTGTCGCGCCACTAACATCCCTGTACCCGCACCACCAACGCTAACCGGTGCCTTACTGGTTGGCGCGATGACCCTTGGTTATGTAATCTCCAACTCATTGATATCCTAGGTAATCCCAAAGCCTGACTTCGTTTGCATGACCAAATTGTGCGATCATGCCGGCTCACGTGCGTGAACAGATCATCAAGGGGGAAGACACGTTGTCAGACACAATTAAAGCGTACCCAAAGCCAAGAGTGCTTGCCGTAATCCTTGCGCTATGTGGAATAGGATTGAGCCTGCAGGGATGGACACTGCTTAGCGTCGGCGGCTCTTTTTATTACCTGCTCGCCGGCCTGGTATTAATCGCAACCGCAGTGCTCCTGTTTCGGGGTGATCGCAGGGGAGCGTTGCTCTATGGCGGTTTTCTAGGATTCACTTACCTCTGGGCGCTGTATGAGTCGGGCCTGGACGCCTGGCAGCTCGCCCCTCGAGTCGGCATGTTTACTGCGCTTGGCCTCTGGTTTGTAATTCCACGTGTACGCCGAGGCCTACTGCAAAGCGAACCCACTCCCTTGTTTCAGCTGCCAGCGACTCGCGGCGTACTGGGTGCGGCTGCCGTCTTAGTCGTCGCGCTGTTTATGGCCAACTCCGGCTATGAAGTTAATCCCCCAAGTGCAGCTGGCACCGGCCAGGTTTTTAACAGCTCGGGCGACTGGCAAGACTATGGCGCCACCAAACGCGGCACCCGCTTTGCCCCTTCCAGTCAGATCAATCCCGATAATGTGGGACAACTGGAACCTGCATGGCAATTACGCACGCGTGTTCCGGGGGAATTCAAAGGCACGCCAATCCAGGTCGACGATGGTCTTTATCTGTGCACCGGCCGCAATATCATGCTGGCTCTGGATCCAGACAGCGGTGAAGAGCGCTGGCGCTATGACCCGGAAATTCAGTCTGCTCGCATCGGTTTCTGGGATACCTGCCGCGGCGTTACCTACTATGCAACACCTGCTGAGCAGCCGGCAAATGACTGCCCTGAGCGCATCATCACCGCAACTACTGATGCCAGACTGGTCGCAGTAAACAAGAATACCGGCGTGCCCTGCGCCGATTTTGGCGATAACGGTGAGATTAACTTATTGCAGGGTATGGGTGACGTAAAACCCGGGTTCTACTTTGTCACCTCTCCCCCGACAATCGCCAATGATGTGCTGGTTTTAGGAGGCTGGGTGCTGGATAACCAGGAGACCGAAGAGCCATCAGGTGTTGTCCGTGGCTTCAACCCGGTCAACGGCGAACTTATCTGGGCCTGGGACATGGGCCGTGAAGATCGCATTGGCTTGCCTGCTCCTGGCGAAAGCTATACCCGCGGAACGCCCAATGTCTGGAGCCTAACCAGTACCGATGAAGAGCTGGGGCTGGTCTATGTGCCCACGGGCAATGCAACACCTGATTACTTTGGTGGCCACCGCAGTGAAGCAATGGAGAAATACGCCAGCTCGATAGTCGCGCTCGATACCGCTACTGGACGCGTGCGCTGGCACTTTCAAACGACGCACCACGATATCTGGGATTACGATGTGCCTTCGCAACCCACTCTGGTTGATATCCCCGTGAACGGAGAAACGCGCAAGGCTGTTATCGTGCCAACCAAGCGAGCACAGATTTTCCTGCTGGATAGAGAAACCGGCGAGCCGCTTGCAGAAGTGGCGGAACTGCCTACACCCCAGACTGATATTCCGGAAGAGAACACGGTGCCCACTCAGCCTTTTTCAGTGGGCATGCCTTCATTCGATCACGATATGCTGACCGAAGCAGATATGTGGGGCATTACCCCCTTCGATCATGCCTCTTGCCGTACTCAGTTTAAGCGGATGCGATACGAGGGGCCGCTTACGCCGCCGACTACCGGTTATGGATCCCTGTATTACCCCGGCGTTGCCGGCGGAATGAACTGGGGCAGCGTGGCGGTAGATGAAGCCAATCACCTTATGGTGGTGAATTCTCTCCATAACCCTTCTGTGGTGAGGTTGATACCCCGCGCGGAAACGCAGCCTCGTTATAACTACGGAATCGGTGGTACCCAGACCGGCACTCCCTATGCCGTTTATTCGTTCTTTTTCCTATCGCCTCTGTTTGCTCCTTGCCTGCGGCCACCCTATGGGGAAATGGCAGTGGTGGATCTAGCCAGTAAGGAGATCCTGTGGCGACGCCCGCTGGGGACCACTACTGATATGGGGCCGCTGGGCATCCCCACCCGTTTGCCGCTGCCAATGGGCATGTTTTACTCAGCAGGATCCATTGTCACCGGAGGCGGACTCATCTTTAATGCTGGCGTGACTGACAGTAAAGTGCGCGCTATTGATGTCCTCAGCGGAGAGGAGCTCTGGACCGATGAATTGCCCGCCGCCTCAACTGCAACTCCTATGAGTTACGTCAGCCCAAACAGCGGCAAGCAGTATGTAATTGTCACCGTTCCAGACGGGGGTGGCATTTTGCAGCTAGAAACACAGGTTAATGAAGGAGAGAAAGAACAGGAGGTTGAGGGTGGCTATATTTTCGCTTACGCCCTGCCGGATTGATGCTCAAGCAGGAAGAGCGCTGGCGCTCAGGCTAGCGCTTTAGCACAGACCGAGGAGTGAGCAGTTACTACCTTACTTCCCACTGAATAGGGGGCGTGATGTTTTGGGCAGTTAGTGTGTAGTTAGAGCCGTCCAAATCACTGTCGCCATCCTGCCAGGTCGCCCTAATTTCCCCGTCAAATACGTGCACACCATGGGAGGTAGCAGATCGCTGAATACCTGCAGCGATGCCGTTGGTCTCTTCATCAACATCTTCAATGCTAGTAAGTAATTTCTCAGAATACCAGGCGACAATCCTCTAATCGCTGCTCTGCCTGTATGGCAGCCAGCGTGGCCGAATCCATGAACGGGGTTGGGTAGGCATAAACCAATAGACCGAAGAAGGTCATTGAGAAAGATGCGCCAACACCAAGCCATTTATACAGCTTGTCCTGACCACGGTCCCTAGTAGGGGGATATACTCGGCTTCAGCCTTTTTCTCTTTGCCAAGATCCTTCGAGTTGGAAGGATTCAGCTGGGCTGATTGCTTTTCTACGAAGCTTTCGCTAACCAAGGCGGGAGCGCAGAATTCACCGCTATCCAGGAACAACGTACGCATGCCGCAAAGTTGATTTTTTTGCAGTGTTTACATGTCGCAATATTTGCTGAGTTTGGATGGTTAACGCAGGCCACGGTTTTCTTTCACTTAATTAGAATTTTTATACGGGCATTGGAGGCGATAAGGCGATTAAAAGTCATAATCTATTTCGCGTAACGATTCCTATTAATTGAATATTCATCAATTTCCCGCGAAGCTCAGGGTTCTAGCTGGTATTCTAAAAACCTGTCAGCGCTAAAAATCCGTCGCCTTGGCCTTCGATGCTAGCGACATCAAATTTGTCGCTAGCGGGCGTCTCTCAATCACTTATTTAAGCTTTGAGTAATCCGTCGCACTCATCATGTAGGCCTCAGCCGAGAGAGGCACAGCGTATTTTTCGCGCAAAGCGTGCCAGGCTGGATCGGCCGCAAACGCAGTCCAAACTTCCTGTCGATGCGCCCGATCCCGGTAGGCCAACATCCAAACCAGCGTGTTAGCGTTGTCTAACCGTTGCCAAACCGCTACCACTTCTGCTCCGTGTTTCTCGAAGATTGCCACTTCCTCTTCGCGAAAACGCTGGTGCAGATTGTCAATGCCGCCTGCTCCATTTACAGCGGGCTCAGCAGTATACATACGCAGCTCGAAACAGCGCGAATCTGCAGCGACATTGCCAGAAAATGCCTCAGAGAGATGAGCCGCAGGGCCACAGGGTTCCATATTCTGCTGGCCTAGCACAGAACTGGCAAAGCTCAGGGTGAAAACTGCAGCAAGTAAAATTTTATTCATGGACGGCTCCCTAATTTATGATTCGGATATTGTATATCTGCTTTTTCTATTTCATTTGAGATCTATTCCATCCAAGTCGCAGTCTGGCAGGCAAATTGCTGTGTCACTGGAATAATCGAATCATATCCTGTCGCAGAATCAATCTTTTGTCTATTACACAGATGCTGTATTTTTGCCTCAGGTAATAATCCCTGCAACTTAAAGGAGTGCGCAATGGGTTTGGCATTGAAATGGACGGCGGGAATGATTGGCTCGATCTGTCTACTCGCAGCATGCAGTGACGATTCCGCCACCAGTTCAACTCCGACTGTCGCCGCCAGCGGTAGTCAGGATTGCACACCAGCGGACCTGGTTATCCACAACACTAGCATCTACACCTCCAACAATGACCAGTGGTCAGCGGAAGCTGTGGTGGTGCGTGGTGATCGCATCATCTATGTAGGCGACAATGGCGGAGCCGCTGCCTATATGTGTGGCGACGCCAATATCATGGATCTGAGCGGGAGCACCGTTTACGCCGGATTCACGGATTCTCACCAGCACCTGGAAGGGGTTGGCCGTCGCACCAAGACTCTGAGCCTGTTTGGCATTCCTTCGCTATCCGAAACGGTCGCGGCTATTGCAGACTGGGCTGCCAACATCCCTGATGGCGAATGGGTCCAGGGCCGCGGCTGGATTGAACGAGAGTGGACCGACGAACAGCGGTTCCTGAACAAGTTCGACGTCGACCCTTTTACCGAGAACAAACCCCTGTTCATGCCCCGCGCTGATGGCGTTTCAGCGCTGGTCAATTCACGCGCCCTGGAACTGGCAGGCATCACCCGCGATACGCCCGACCCTGAGGGCGGTCGCTTCGAACGGGATCTGGACGGCACGCCTAACGGTTATGTGTTGGCTAACGCCATGAATGTGTTCCGGGAGCTGATTCCACCGGAGACCGACGCCTACCTGAAGGACAATCTGCTACGCGGTCTGCGCGCCAACGCTGCTCTGGGCTGGACCCAGACCCATGATGCCGGCATGGCATTCCGTCATATCGACTTGATGAAGGAGATACATGCCGAGGGCAACATGGCCCATCGCGTGTATGCGGCCGCGCTGGTGCAGGAAGCCAGCACCATGATTGAACGCGGCAGGGAAACCACCGATGACTACATGTTCGATGTGCGTGGCATCAAGGTATTCATTGACGGCACTCTGGGGTCTCGCGGCGCCGCCCTACTGTCGAACTACTCGGATGCAAATCACAACGGTTTCATGAATCGCACCACCAAGGAAGAGGTGATGCCGGTGCTCGAAGCAGCACTGAGAGGACACTTACAGATTTGGACGCACGTCATCGGAGATCGCGCCGTGCGCACCCTGCTCGACTGGTACGCCGAAGCACGCAATGACCTGGCCCAGGACGAATGGGCCAGCACCGACTTGCGCTGGCGCATGGAACACGCCCAGATCATTCCGCCCTCCGACCAGGCCCGCTTCGTTGACATGGGCGTCTTCCCCTCCATGCAGCCCAGCCACGGCATCGGAGACCTGAATTTCGCGCCTGACCGACTCGGGCCTGACCGACTTGGCTATGCCTATCCCTGGCAGCAGCTGGTAGACCGAGGCCTGATGATCCTCGGGGGCTCGGATGCGCCAGTGGAAGTTGGCGACCCACGCGTAGAATTTTATGCGGCAGTCACGCGTAAGCGATTAGACGGTTCTTCAGAGTCAGGCTGGCACCCGGAGCTCGCGGTTTCCCGCGAAACCGCATTAAAAATGCTCACCATCTGGCCTGCCCACGGTGCGTTTCAGGAGGACCTGCGTGGCTCTATTGAAGTAGGCAAGTTCGCCGACTTCACAATCTTTGATAGCGACCTGATGACACTACCAGGGTCAGAAATCCTGACCGCTGAGAATATCATGACCATCGTGGGCGGGCGCATCACTTATCGGGCCAATTAGCTCGTTCCAAGACAAATTTAATACCGTGAGTGAGGTGATGGGCCACTGCCAGTTTTTACTTCTGGCACGGTCCGCGCCGCTCCGCGGTGCCCGCCAACATCAAAGAAGCCTATGCTTGCAGCTTGGTCTTTTTGGCTCCTTCGGCGCTAGCCCTTGATTGTGCCTGAAGCAAACACTGCCAGCGGCCTTTCGACTATCGAAGAAACTGTGATGAAGTCTCTCTCTGCTAATGCAATATATTGGCAGCATGGAGTGAGCAATAACTGCACCGGGCTTAAGGTGCGTCGGGCTTCTTTTTCAATAGAGCCTGCACTTGGGTTCCCTTGGCCATCCCCGTCAACCAGTTGAAACTGCCCTGCTCCAGCATCTCTTTGCCGGCGGTGATCAGGGGATTTACTGCTGCCCAATTCAAGGCACCGCCAGTGCTGACCCGGGTTACACCAAGATCCGCCAGTTGAGGGACAGAGGCGCCCACAACAAAGGGTGCCAAAACGTTCATGGGCTTGTCTGTCGCTGCAATAAAACGCTGGATTTGCTCAAGTGTTGTCAGGCCGGGAGAGTAAAGGACATGGGCGCCGGTGGCTGAATAGGCCTGCAGGCGCTCAAGGGTATCGTCTGGGTCGTCGACCCCGCGAATCAGGTTCTCCGCGCGGGCAGTCAACAGCACCGGTATGCCAGACTGTTGAATCGCTTCCATAACAACGGCCAGGCGATCAGCCGCTTCATCCTTACTGTAAATAGTCAGCTTATCGCGACTGAAATCCTCGATAGACAAACCGGCAATGCCCGTCTCAATCAGGCGAAGAACATTGTCCCGCAGTGTGGCGTTCTCATCGGAGAACCCGTTTTCGAAATCAGCGTTGAGCGGAATGTCTGTGGCAGCGGCCAGCTCACGGCAGTGGGCGAGTTTTTCTTCAAGTGTCACTGCGCCATCTGCTCGCCCAAGAGTATAGGCGAAGCCCGAGCTGGTGGTTGCCAGCGCCCGGAAGCCAAGACCCTGCAGCACCCTGGCCGATCCCACATCCCAGGGATTAGGGATCAGCCAGGCACTGCGCTGTTGATGTAGTTCTGCAAAGCGACTGCACTTTTCAAGTTGTGCGGTCACCTGCAATTACTTCTCAAACAGAATGACAAATTTGTCAGTACGACCCTGAATGGAAGGATCAAACACACCATTGGTCAACTGATCTTCGGGGTTCCGGTGAATACTCGAAGTTCTGACAACGCTCAGACCAGCCGCCTCGGCGTATTCGGTGATGAGGCCTCCGTGAATTCGGTGTAAGGTGCCGCCCACTTCGGGCCCGGAGTCAGCTGCAGCCTCATGATCGATAGCCAGGAAACGACCACCTGGCTTTAATACCCTGGCGATCTCACGGAACGTCACCTCGGGATTGCCTAATGACACATCTCCAGGAAAAAACCAAAGTTCGTGGGGGCCAAGAATCCAGGTGACGAGATCAATGGAACCGTTTGCTGCTTCCAGCTCATCAAAGTTAACCGTGCTAAGAGTCACATTAGAGAGGCGGGCAGCGCGATCGTTGTCCGCATCTCCAGTAAAACTCTCAAATGCGGGAGGATTCTGCATCATTACACTGCCATCAGGACCGACAGCACGACTGAGGATCTCGGTATACCAACCGCCTCCGGCTTCCATTTCGAGAACATCCATTCCCGCCTCTAGGCCTGCGAAACTTAATACTTCCAGCGGCATGCGGCGAGCATCATCATCTGCCTCTTCACTCGGTCTATCAGGGTGATTGAGCGCGCTTGCCACCAGATCGGCTGAAGACTGCGCGGAAGCTGCGTTGAATGTGAACAAGACCAGTGCCGACGCCAGGCCTGACACTGCCATTTTTGTGAGTTCTTGCATGAGCTACTCCTTTATAATTGAGCTACAGTAACTGTAGATTAATAACATGATTCCATCTTTGGCTTAGGGAATAAACCTAATTTGGGCTCAATCCGGCCAAATGCGCCGACACAGGTGCGGCTGGCGCTCCACCAGCGGAATGACCCTGGGTACATAGAGTTCCGTAAACGCCTTGGCCTCGCGGTGTTGGGCCAGGTGCTGCTGGGATTCCCAGGCCTCTATCAGCAGGAAGAGTTCAGGCTCAGTTTCAGAGTGGTATACCACGAAACTTTCGCAGCCTGGTTCTGCGGACGATAGCCGCGCCTGCTCTTCCAGCAGGCTCGCTACCTCTGCGATGTGTTGGGATTTCTTGACTCGCAAAATAACGTTGTTGAATACCATGTCAGTCCCCGCATTGTTCTGAATGCGTCAGTATCCGGATATTGCCCTGAAAAAGGTAGAGTAAAGAGAGCTGTAGCTTGAAACACCTCCGACTTCGACGTGTATACTCGCGGCACTAGCCATATGACCTGATATATGAGCAACTGCCAGGTTTATGACCAGCTGAAAAGAGCCAACTTAATGAGGCAATCAAATGACATCCGGAGAAGTAGAGGTATCTGAACGTATCAAGGTAGTTCGCCTGAGTGGGCGCGGGGTATATGACCGCGAGGAAATTTATCCGCTGTTGGACAAGAGCTTTCTTTGCCACGTGGGTTACACCATTAACGGTGAGGCGCGGGTGTTACCCACAGCCTATATTCGCATCGGCGATGCAATCTATTTACACGGCCACCTACAGAACCAAATGATGCATGCCCTGCTCGACGGACAAACTGCCTGCATCAGCGTAACGTTTATGGATGGCTTAGTGCTAGCGCGAACCGGATTCAATCATTCCATTAATTATCGGTCGGTAACCGTGTTCGGTAAGGCCGAACGCGTAGAGGACCATAAAGCTGAGATTCTGGATAAATTTATCGATCACATTATTCCCGGTCGCGCAGCAATGATTCGTCCAGCTACGCCCCAGGAACTCAACGCCACCCTGCTAATCAGGATTCCGATTGAAGAAGCGGTTGCCAAGGTCCGAACCGGGGAGCCTCATGACAAAGAAAGCGACTACGATTCAGGCATTTGGGCAGGTGTAATTAATCTGCGAACTTATCCGGAATCAGTGGAAGTTTGCCCGCGACTGGAAGCGGATATGGCTAAGCCTGAACACGTAGAGCAATACATGGCACAGCAAAGCCTGTTCGACTAGCGACGATGCCACTGGCTGCCGCCATCTACTACCAATTCGGCACCAGAAATATATTTCCCCGTATCCGCACACAGGAAGATAACGGCATTGGCAATGTCGTCGCCTTCACCAAAGATGCCTAATGCAATTCTTTTAAGCGACTGCTCCGCCAGGCCTTGCTGGATGATCAGTCGATCCACTCCTTCCGTGCCTTCTATCGGCCCAGGAGATATCCAGTTGGCCCTGACACCATATTTTCCCCATTCACTGGAAAGACTCTGCATGAGATTTTGAATCCCTGCTTTCGCCGCGCCGGCGTGGACAGCTCCAGGCCAGCCAAAGTTGGCCCCCGTAGTGCTTATAGACACGATGCGGCCTCCGTCTTTGGCCTGCTTGAGGAATGGCAGTGCTGCCTGACAGCAATGGAAAGTACCATTGAGGTCTATATCGATCACGGTCTTCCAACCGTTGGCAGACAGTTGCTCCGTAGGACAGATAAAATTTCCGGCCGCGTTACAAACCAGATAGTCCAGCCCTCCCTGCTGCTCAGCCAAGCTGGCAATGGCCCCCGAAATCAACTCAGGGTCGCGAACATCACCGACACGGTAATTCACTTCGATGCTGTCATCCGCCTTAAAGGCGGCGACAGCCCGCTGCAAATTTTCTTCTTTGCGACTGACGATACCTACCTGCGCGCCCAGCGAACCCAGCTTCCTTACGATATATGCGCCGATGCCGGTTGCGCCACCAGTCACAATCGCTGACTTACCCGCCAGAATGCCTGCGGCAAAACTCATGGTTAGCTCCTTTTCTTAACCTTGACCTTATCATTAGCCATCAGGGCCTTACCCTGACGTACTTTTCAAAGCGCTGACGGCCGACCTGTCCCGCAAACACATTGCCATCCCGATCCGCGGCAAGGAATTCGATGCCACTGCCGCTTTGCACCTCATAGTCCGGTATGAATTCGGTAACATAGCCGCTGCGGGCGTCGCCGATGCGAATCCCTCGCTCCCAGCCCCGATTCCACTGCTCACCGGACATGCCGTCTGCCGCATAAAGCCTATCATCGGCGTCAATCCAGAGACCGCTGGGTCGGCCAAACTGGGTCCAGATATCCAACAACTCGCCGGCCTGGTCAAAAATCTGGATACGGTTGTTGCCGCGATCGGCCACAAACAGCCTGCCCTGGGAATCCATTTTTAAATCATGGGGATCATTGAAGCGGCCGCTCTCGCGACTGGTGTCGTCTACGCCCCCGCCCAGCTGCAGCAGCAATTCGCCGTCAGCGGAAAACTTCATCACCCGGTTGTTGCCGCC
>Ga0181564_10002922_pt1 | contig 14796 bp, 9 predicted proteins | sample 011ome_24_FD_134512 | JGI IMG/M metagenome (GOLD analysis project Ga0181564, IMG submission 134512) | Coastal salt marsh microbial communities from the Groves Creek Marsh, Skidaway Island, Georgia - 011513CT metaG (megahit assembly) | ecosystem: Environmental > Aquatic > Marine > Intertidal zone...
ACCGAATGAAAAAGATGCGCGATTTCGTCGTCGCCGCCGTCGCCAAGGATTGCTCCGTGCTCGTCGCGTTTCGCGGCGAACGCGACGACGACGACGATGACGACAACGATGACGGGACGTTCGCGGTGGCGGCGGGACCCTGCCACGCGGAGGGCGGGACCCTGCCACGCGTTCGGTACCGGTGCCGCGTCTCCGTGGTGGACGTGGACCTGAAACCCATCGCGAACATTTCGAAGTGGCTCGCGACGCACAGGCGGATCGCGCGAAACTGGGCGACAGAAAAACGCGCGGCGCGTTCGGACGCGCAGCCCCCGAGCGACGACGATTCGATGTCTCGAGGAGGAATCCGTGAAAAACGCTCGGGCGTGTGTGTGTGGAGTTTGTGATTTCGCGATTTCGTTTTTTGAAAGGCGCCTTCCGGTGAGCGAAAACGCCGACCGCGTCGCCGACTTTGAACGTCGGATTTCGTGAAAGGCACTTTCGCGAGCCTGTGATTGGTCAATCCGAATCCGAAACATCGCCCAGTGTGAGGCAGACAAGCGTCCTCGAAGCGCCCGCGCGCACCCAGAACGCACGCGCACGTACAGTCGCCTGTCCTTCACCAGCAATGGCCGCTATCGCCTCCGTGGGCGTTCCCGCCCTCCGCATGGGCGCCGTCAAGGCATCCGCCAAGGCCCCCGTCGCGCGCGCCTCTGTCGGTGCGTGCGCGTCCGTCCCGCCTCCCGCGCGATTGGCGAACCGTCGACGTCGTCGTGACGTCACGTCGCGCGCCTTCGGACCCATCTGGATCGATCGCGTCCCCCGCGACCGCGCCGCTGACCGCCGCCTCCTCCCCAATGGTATATGCGCAGGCGCTCGTCTCCGCACGTCCCTCGCGGTCCCCCGCGCGGTGCGCCCCGCGCTCGCGCGGCGCGCGGTGGCGCCCCGCGCCGCCGCGGTGGCGTACGACGATCTCGTCCCCTCCGGCCTGAACGGCAAGGCGATGGAGTTCCCTCCCAAGGCGGAGTTCCCGACGCGCGCGGAGGTGCTCGGCTCCATCCCCGAAGAGTGCTTCGTCAAGGACACCGCCAAGTCCCTGATGTACGCCGCCATCTCCACCGCGATGACCGTCGGGTGCGGCGTGCTGGCGTACCTGTACATCCCCATGCAGCTCGCGTTCTGGCCCGTGTGGCTGGCCTACGCCGCCGTGACCGGCACCGTCGCCACGGGCTGCTGGGTCATCGCGCACGAGTGCGGCCACAACGCGTTTTCCGATAACCGCGCCATCCAGGACACCGTGGGGTACATCCTGCACTCGCTTCTGCTCGTGCCGTACTTCTCGTGGCAGCGAAGCCACGCCGTGCACCACAGCCGCACGAACCACCTCACCGAGGGCGAGACGCACGTGCCGTACGTCAAGGGCGAGACGAAGGGCACCATGAACTTGAACCTGCTCGCGAACATCGGCGAAGGGCCGTTCGCGATCGTGCAGCTCTTCGCTCACTTGGTGTTCGGGTGGCCCGCGTACCTGCTGACCGGCGCCACGGGCGGGTCCGCGCGCGGCGTGACGAACCACTTCCTCCCCAACGTCAACACCGGGCCGGTGGAGCTGTTCCCGGGGTCGTGGAAGGGGAAGGTTTGGAAATCCGACATCGGCGTGGTGGCGGTGGTGGCGGGCCTCGCGTGGTGGGCCGCCAACGCGGGCTTCGCCAGCGTGTTCGCCCTGTACTTCGGGCCGTACATGTTCGTGAACGTGTGGCTGGTGCTGTACACGTGGCTGCAGCACACGGACACGGACGTGCCCCACCTGGAGGCGTCGGAGTGGTCGTACATCAAGGGCGCGTTCCTCACCATCGACCGCCCGTACGGCGCCGTGTTTGACTTTCTGCACCACCGCATCGGCAGCACGCACGTCGCGCACCACGTGGAGTGCGCGATCCCGCACTACCACGCCGTCAAGGCGACGGAGGCGCTGAAGACCAAGTACCCCGACCTGTACCTGTACGACCCCACGCCCATCGCCACCGCGCTCTGGCGCGTCGCCAGCAAGTGCGTCGCCGTCGAGCCGCGCGGCGAGGGGAAGGACAAGGTGTGGACCTTCACCGACAAGCGCGAACCCCGCGCGTCCCCCGCGTGAGCGGAGTCGATCGTTCGGTGAGATATTCAGCGTGATCGACAGTGAACGCGCGTCCGCGCGGTCATCGTCGACACAGAGGCGCGGCGTGGCGTCTCGTAGCGTGGGTCTCGTTTAGCAACGGGGAGAGGGGACGGGGGCGGCGTCTCTGGCACATTTTTTTCAATCTTAGCGCAAACAACGAAAAAACGTCTCCGCGCGTCCCGGCCCGAGACGCCTCGAACCACCGGCCCACACGCGGGGACGCGCCCGGGGTGACGCGCGCGCGCCTCGCGGCTCCACCGACCACGAGCGATGGACCGTCTGGACGTCGCGACTGCGCTCGCGATTCGCGAGCGGTTGGGTGCACGTGACCTCGCGAGATCATGCGCGGTGTGTCGGGAGTTCAATGCGTTGGCGAACGACGACACGTTGTGGCGCGGGTTGTCTTCGCGCGAGCCGCACGCGCTCGTGGGCGCGGACGAGCTTCCCGCGTCTTCCACTTCGTGCGACCACGCGGGAAGCGTCGCGAAGCGTCTGTACCTGTGCAACCGCGGGTGGGTCGACGGCGAGGTCCGTCGCGACGGCTCGTGTCACACGCGCGACGACGCGTTCGTCGAGGCGGCGTTCGCGGATCCGTCGGACGGAGCTCCGGGCGCGTCGCCGCGTCGACTCGCGGCGTTCGCCGACGAGAACGCGGCGAAAAGAGACGCCTTTTCCTTGCGCGCCGTACGCGGCACCGGCGCGGTGCTCGACCGCCCCGACGAATGTGGGCATTCGGTGACGCGCGTCGAGCTTAGCGAAGAGAGGCGAAGAGAGAGCGCGGCGCGCGCGACGTGCGCGACGTTCCTCGACCCGAGAAACCCGGACGTCGCGGTTTCCGGTTTCGCGGACGGGACCCTCCGCGCCTCACGCGTGTCTTTCGGAACCCGCGCCGCTCCGCTGGAATTCGCACAGAAGTGCGGCGGGCGCGTGCGCGCGCTCACCGCGCTGGACGGCGCCTTCGAGATGGAGGGCGAGGACGCGCGCGCGATCGTAGTCTCCGTGGATGAGCTGAGGCGCGCGAGCTCGGGCGCGCGCGGCGTGCTGCTCGCCGCGCGCGTCCCGAGCGCGCTTTCCGTTCCGGGCGATTCCGCGCCGGACGAGCTCGAGGGTGACGACGCGTCGGGTCGCGTCGGTACGATACGCACGCGCGCGTCGCTTGAACGCAGAGACGCACGAAACCTCCCCGTTTCCTTCGGCGGCTGGTGCGCGACGCGCGACGCGACGACGGCGCTGCGTCGCGGCGACGCGAGCTCCGGAGGAGGACTCTTCGCGGGCACCGCGGGGGGGAGCGTCGAGGCGTTCGACCTGGGAAGCGGCCAGCCGCGGTGCGTCGCGTCGTTCGTGGGGCAGTGCGCGTGCCCCGTCGGCGACGTGGCGACGTGCGGTGTGGGGTCGAGACTCGTCGTGGCGACGTACGCGCACGAAGCGCGGGGCACCGGGCACGCGCGCGGGTGCATGGCGTTCGACGTCCGCGCCGGTTGCCGGGTGGCCGCCGTGGATCTTCCCCGGCGGTACGGGGCGCTCGGCCGCGCCGGGAGTTTTTTTAAGACGAATCGCTCCGCGAGCGGGCCGCCGCTCCTCGCCTCCGGGTCGGTCAGCGAGCCCGCGTGTGCGCTGCACGCGGACGCGAACAAGGTGGTCCTCGGCTCGCCGGAGGGCTTCGCGCACGTGGTCGACCCGCGCGTCTGGACGGTTTTGAGTTCGTTCGACTTGAACGTCTCCGGCGACAACGCGGAGCGCGTCCCGACGGCGAGCGTGTCCCTGCTCCGCGCGCGTGGTGAGCGCGTCGCCGCACAGATCGACGCGCCCAGGGGCGGCGGGAGACTCGTGACGCTCGAGGTGGGGGCCGCGAGGCGGTAGAGGAGACAAACGCGGCGACGTCAGTGTCGAATTTTGGTACGTATAGATAGAATTTTGGCTTCTCTTCCAACGCTCTTCGCGCGCTTTACTTGGGGTTCCTCAACACCAGGATCACCGAGTCTCCCCTGAGGAACATCTTCGAGATGAACCTGTCTTTGTTCACGGGGGCGGCTTTTTTCGCACCCTTCCCCGTCTTCGGCACCTCCGTCCAGATCTCCTTGACGTTCTCGAGCACCATGTTGCAGTGCCGGTCAAACGCCTTGACGCGGCCCAACAGCTTGCGGTTGTTCCGGCAGTTGATGAGCACCTGCGAGTTGGTCTTCACGCTCTGCGTCAGCACGGACAGAGGGCCAGTCGCGAACTCGTCCTCTCGGTTCTCAGCCTGCGGAAGCGACGGCGACGAGGCGGTCGTGGGGAGGAGGGGTCGGGTCAGCGCCGAGGAAAGAGCGATTCAAAGACGAGAGCCGAGAAATGAAACCCTCGCCGCGGGGATGACGGTTCGGCAGCGCGCGCGAGCTTCCGGGGCGAGGCGAGAGACGCGACACCACGACACCACGGTCCTCGGAACCGAGCCCGTCGCGGTCATCGCGCGTTCGAGAAGTAGAGGAAGCGTACCTCTCCTGACATGATGGCGGATCTCGTCGGGCGTCAAACGATCAGCGGCGGAGCGATTTCCTCCTGAGCGCGCGTCGCGAGACGAATGCGCGTGGTGCGTCTACCGGAACGCTCGCCCGTGCGCTGACCTGAGGAGGTCGAAGTCGCCGCGGGTCGATCGACGGCGATCACACGACGGTCACGCGCGCGCGAATGTGCGGGGCGCGGAGACGAAACCCGCCCTGTTGGTGTTTTCGAGCAAGGTTACCGAGCCCGCCCCTTCGAACGCGCGTTCGCGGTTCAAGCTTTTCGAAGCGACTGTTTCTTGGAGCGATTTGCAGTGGGCATTTAGTCTGTGTGCCTGTTTTCGACACCTGGCGCGCGTCAGCAGACAGCAGTGCAGACTGAATGCGCAGCCCGACTGCGCAGATACGATAGATAATGTGACGCTCGCGCGTCCCAGTTCGTTGGCACGCGCGTACGCCTCGGAACACGCGGACCGTCGCGGGCGGCGCCGGCGCGTGGAGGTCACGACGCGAGGAATCGCTCGCGTGACGGCGCGGGGTCGGGACGTCCCCACGCGGAGACCACGCCTCGAGGGGTCCGGGAATGCCCGTGTTTCGTTAAGTTGGCTGCCGGTTCGCGAGTGACTCGCCAGCGCGGTTCGCGGGGAGAACGGTCGCGGGGCGGGGATGGAGGCCCTGAGCGCGCCCGCGGGCGCGCCGCGCGCTTCGATCGCGCCGCGCGACCTCGCTCGCGCGCGCAGCGGCGCCGTGGCGTCCACGTCTCGGCGATCGAGAGCGCCGAGCGCGGGTCACCTCAGACCCATCGCCGGGGGGCGGATCTCGCCCGCCTCGCGTTTCCTCGGGAGGGGCGGTTTCGGCGCCCACGTCGCGCGGTCCTCCACGCTCGCCGGCGGCGACTTCGGCGAGGCGCGCCGGCGGCGCATGCTGGAGCGCACGCTGGAGGAGTGCGAGGTGGACGAGTGCAAGCTGGAGTTCGCCTTCGACGCGAGCGCGCTGGCGCGCGCGGAGGCTGAGCAGGAGAAGGAGGAGCTGGAGGCGAGCGAGGACGACGAGGAGGATGAGGGCGACGGCCCGCGCGACGACCGGTTACAGAAGGACGGCGTTCACACCGCCATCTTCGACTGGCTCGTGCACCGCATGCCCGGCCAGGTGCGCACGAAGTTACCGAGCATCGTGCACAACGAGACGGACAACAAGAGCACGTGGGCGCTCGCGTTTTGCGGGTTCCTGTGGACGAGCAGCACGTGCATGGTGTTTTCGCTGCTGCCGGTGTTTCTGAAAACCGAGCTCGGGTACAGCAACACGCGCATAGGCGCCATGGAAGGCGCCAGCCTGCTGTTGTCCAACCTCAGCCGCGTCATCTCCGGCGTCGTTTCGGACGTCATAAAGAGCCGCGTGAAGGTGATCGCGTTCGGCAGCGCCATGACGGCGGCGATGAAACTCGTGCTCGCGTCCGCCATCTCGCCGCAGTGGGTGGTGAGCGCCAAGCTGCTGGACCGCTTCGGCAAGGGCGTGCGCGCGGCGCCCACGGACGCGCTTCTGGCAGACCTGAGCCCGAGGACGAAGCGGAGCACGACGTACGGGCTGCACCAGTCGCTGACCACGCTGGGCGGCGTCTTCGGGTCGATGTGCGCGGTGGCGTGCATGACCCTGACGCACAACAACTACCGCCTCACCTTCACGCTCGCCGCCATCCCGTCGGTGTTCGCCATCTTCATGCTGCTGTACTACGTCAGCACGCCCAACCGGCTGCAGACGAAGCACTACGGCATGCCCAAGTACCCTGCGCGCCCCGCGCCGAGCAAGAAGCGGCACGGCCGCGGGCCCCTCGCGATGGTGTACGAGCCCGTGCGCTGGCGGCGCTCGGCGTGCAAGGACAAGTCCCGCGACCTGGCGTACATCCGGGGGAAGCGCACGTGGCGGCGCGTGGGCGAGTGGCTCGCGGAGCACCTCGATGAGATGAAGCGCCGCGCGCAGAGGTTCAAGGAGAAGCGCCCCGGGGAGAAGCTGTTCCCGCAGCTGCGCAGGCAGGAGGGCGAGCCGGAGGAGGACTGGCAGACCCGGCAACGCGAGTGGGAAGCCGAGTACCTCAGCGCCGAGGCTGAGCTCAAGTACCGCGGGTTCCGGCGCGGGTTTCGCAGAGCGCTGACGAGCGCCAACTACCCGCTCACCGCCGACGGATCGGTCATCGCGGACGGATCGGTCATCGCCAGCGCGCTCATCACGAACGCGCGGCGAGAGGGCGGCGGCAAGGAGTTCACGAGCGGAGGCGAATTTGCAAAATTCGCGGCGGAGTCGGCGCGCGGCGCGTCGGCGGCGGAGTCGGTACGTCTCGTCGGCGCGCCCGGAGGCGCCGCTTCTCTGGCGGCGCCCTTGTCCACCGAGAAGAAAGTCGCGTGGGGCGCTTGGCGCTGGAGCTTCCGGGAGGCGGTGATGCTCCCGTCGGAGTTCTGGCGCGCGCTGCTGGTGTTCACCACGCTGAAGGTGGCGCGGTTCAGCGAGGCGTTCGTGACCCTGCACGCCAACGCGGTGGGCCTGCCGGCGGCGTACCTGCCGATGCTGATGGTGGCGACCAACCTGATGCAGTCGCTCCTGACGTATCCGCTGGGCGTGATCGCGGACTCGGTGGACAAGAACGGCGCCGGCACCGGGCGCAAGTTCATGCTCCTCGGCGGGTTCGCGATGATGATCGTCGCGGACCTGGTGCTCGTGACCGCGAAGTCGCCGTGGCAGGTGTTCCTCGGGTACCTCGCCGTGGGCGTGCACATGTCCATGACGCAGGCGAACATGAAAGCCGCGCTGTCGGCGACGATGCCGCCCAACGTCCGCGGCACGGGCTTCGCCATCAGCGCGCTCTCGCAGGGCATCGCGCTCGGGCTCGGGAACATCATGGCGGGCAGACTCTGCGACCTGTTCGGGTCCTCGGGCGCGTTCTGGGGCGGGGGCGCTTTCGCCACTGCCGCGCTCGGGCTGGGATGGCTCCTGCTGTGAGAGGAGAAGAAAGCGCCGCGAGAGAGGAGAAGAAAGCGCGAAAGTCGTCGCGTCGTCGCGTCGCGCGGAAGAAAGTCAGGGGTATCTGCGGTTCGTCGCGGACGTCTCCGTGGACACGTTCACGTCGCACGTCGCCACTCGACGGTATTCTTTTTGTGTTAAGGAAAGTGTTTACATGGATTCCTATTCGCGGTGTGGGCTGGGAGACGCCGCTCCCGTGGACCCGCCCGTTTTCCGTCGCCGGGAAAAAAAAATAACCGTCGAAACATTCGCGCGCGGACGCGCGCGCTCTCCGCGCGTTCCTCTGTGCTTCGAACCCCTCCACGCGTGCCACGCCAACGCCGCGCTCAGGCGTTGATGAGATCGGATTCGCCGTCCGCGATCGCCTTGACGCCGTAGGCGAGGTTGGAGGGCACACCCTTGGTGGCGCGCGCGAGCTTGGTGGGCACCTGCTTGATGCCCACCGCCACCATCTGGATGAGATCCTTCTTGGTGGGCAGCTTCTCCAGCGCCTTGATCCCGGAGGGATCCACGAACTTCCCATCCAGCACCGCGCCGGTGAACTCGCACTCGATCCCAGCCGTGTTCCACTCCTTCTTCAGCTCGTTCACCGCCTTGATCGCGGGCGCGATGTTCTCATCCACGAACAGCCACGCGTTCATGCCGGTGGTGCACCCGTCGATGGCCGACCACTTGGTGCCCTCCGTCGCCTTCACCATCAGCGTGTTCTTCGTCACGACCATGTGCGCGCCCTCGGGGAGCGCGCGGCGGAACTTGATCATGTCGGGGTTCTGCGAGTATAGGGGAGTGTAGAGAAGAGGGAGGGGGTGGGCGGAGTACGACGGGGTCAGCGAGAGGTCGAGCGCGAGCGCGGGAGAAAAAAACAGGACCACGATGGCCTTTAGGTACCCAAACCCCGAAACCCTAGGTTTTGAGGCGCGCGCGCGCCGGTGACGCGCGGACGCGACGCGGTGCGGTCGGCGACGCAGCGCGCGAGGTGCGCCCTGGACCTCGTTAAGGTCGACGCGCAAGCGCATCGATGGGAGGCGCGACCTCACGCGTCGTCGGCCGATGGGTGGCGGTCGCTCGGTCGGACGCGCACGCGAGCGCGGACGAAAAGTGGTGGCGCCGGAGATGCCGGTACGATGCCGGTGTACGCACCCTAAGACCCTGGAAGTTGAAGCCCGCGACGAGGAGCGTCTCCTCCTTCTCGAGCATACCCTTGAGCATACCGATGTCGCGCGCCTTCTTCTCCTTGGACGCCGCCATGTTGATGACCAGAGCGCCGCGCTCGCCGGCGCGGGACCCGGAACCGACACGAGCCAGCGCGGAGGCGTTGCCGTAGAATCCGGACGCCGCGAAGCGCGTGTTGGTGCGCGCGGCGACCGCGCCGTTGGGGCGGGAGACGCACGCGGCGTTGGCAGACATCATGGCGGCCATCTCGAACGACCGTGCGAGTTGGTTTGGTATGCGACCGACGGCGAAGCGCGCGGACACTGTGCGCGTCTGAGGGCGACGACACGTCGCTTTGTGAGATGGATAAAACTTTACTTTTTCACCTTCTGTGGTTGACGCGTGGTTATGGGCCGGTCACCCGCGTGTGTGAGCTTTTTTTTCGAAGAAAAGCTGAGCGGACGATGACTCCACTTGCACCGATCGAACGCGCTTGGAGGGTCAGACTGACGCGGACCTGAACGTGGGTCGAGGGTTGAGGCGAACTCTCGATCGAGCGCGTGTCGATCGTGGAGGCAGGCGAAACCCGCGCGTGTGAGCGGAGCACCGGGACGCGCGCGCTTTCCAACCGATCCCATCTTTCCCGCAGTTGTTGGGCTGGTGGGGATCTGACGCGCGCGGGCGAACGTCTTCGAGCGAGCGCCGAACCCGGGACGACGCGTGATCGACCATGGACGACCGCGACGGCGAGCCGATGGACGGTACGTCCCGCAGCGCGCGCGTCCGCATCTCACGCCGCGTCGAGGCCGCTCCGAAGGCTCCCTCGGCCTGTCAAACGCGCCTCTGTCGGCGAAGACGAAGATCGGTCGCGAGGACCCTCCCTCCGCGCTCCTGCGCGCGCGTCGTCCCGATCGCTGACCCTCTCTGTCCCCCCCAACCTTCCGTCCGCCGACGCCCTCGACGCAAACGCAGTCGTGATGCACGGCCCCGACCCCCCCGCGCTGGCGGACGCGCCGCCCGACCCCGACGCGGGCACGCACCGCTGGGTCGTGCGCGACTGGAGCCTCATCACGCGGGACAAGCTGCGGAGCGAGCCGTTCGCGGTGGGCGGGTTCAATTGGCAGATCCTGGTGTTCCCGCGCGGGAACAACCAGGAGTACGTGTCTGTGTACCTGGACGCCGCGGACGCGGCGAGCCTGCCCCCCGGCTGGTCGCAGCACGCCGCGTTCACGCTGTCGATGGAAGTCGAGCCGCGCGGCGGCGAACCCGCGTCGGCGACGGCGGCGCGCGGCGTCTCCAAGGAAACGCAGCACACGTTTGGGCCGAACGAAACCGACTGGGGTTTCACGCAGTTCGTGCCTTTAGCGGATCTGGACGACCCTGATCGGGGTTTGCTAAGAGCGGACGACAGCGTCGTGATCGTCGCGTCCGTGCGCGTTCGGAAAGACCCGAACGACTGGAACTACGACTCGCGCGCCGAAACCGGGCACGTCGGTTTAAAGAACCAGGGCGCGACGTGTTACATGAACTCGTTGCTGCAGACGCTGTTCCACGTGCCGTACTTCCGCAAAGCCGTGTACCACATGCCCACCACGGAGAGCGACGAGGCGAGCGCGTCCATCCCGCTCGCGCTGCAGGCGCTGTTCCACAAGCTGCAGGTGGCGCCGGGCGCCGCGTCCACCGAGGACCTGACGCGCTCCTTCGGGTGGGACGCGTACGACTCGTTCATGCAGCACGACGTGCAGGAGCTGAACCGCGTGCTTTGCGAGAAGCTGGAGGAGAAGATGAAGGGCACGAGCGTGGAGGGCACGATCGCGAAGCTGTTCGAGGGGCACACCGTGAACTACATCAACTGCGTGGACGTGGAGTACAAGAGCGAGCGCAAGGAAGCCTACCTGGATCTGCAGCTGGACGTCAAGGGGTGCAAAGACGTCTACGCCAGCTTCGACAAGTACGTCGAGGTGGAGAAGATGGACGGCGATAATAAGTACCGCGCCGAGGGCCACGGGTTACAGGACGCGGACAAAGGCGTACTGTTCACCGATTTCCCCCCCGTTTTGCAGCTCCAGCTGAAGCGGTTCGAGTACGACTTCAACCGCGACGCGATGGTGAAGATCAACGACCGCTACGAGTTCCCCGAAGTGCTGGACCTGGACGCGGGCGACGGGAAGTACCTCACCCCCGACGCCGACCGCTCCGTGCGCAACAAGTACCTGCTGCACTCCGTGCTCGTGCACAGCGGCGGCGTCAACGGCGGCCACTACTACGCTTTCATCCGCCCGACGCTGCGCGGCGACGGCTGGTTCAAGTTTGACGACGAGCGCGTGACGAAGGAGCGCGAGAAACGCGCGCTGGACGACAACTTCGGCGAGGACCCCGATTTCTCCGGCAAAGGACCTCGCGTCCCGAAGTTCGCCAACGCGTACATGCTGGTGTACGTGCGCGAGAGCGACATGGCGCAGATCGTGTGCGACGCGAACGAGGACGACATCGCCGAGCACGTCCTGGCGCGCCTGCGCAAGGAGCAGGAGGAGAAGGAGCGGCGGAAAAAGGAAGAGGCGGAGGCGCACTTGATTGTCCAGACGCGGCTGGCGACGGTGGAGACGATGAAAGCGCACGTCGGAAGCGAGATTTTCTTCGACATGTGCGAGCACGAGTCGCTTCCGGCGCGGCGCGTGCGCAAAGAGACGCCGTTCCTGGAGTGGAAGAAGAGCGTCGCCGAGGAGACGGGCGTGCCTCCGAACCGCCAGCGCTACTGGGCTTTCGTCAAGCGCCAGAACGCGACGGTCCGGCCGCAAGCGCCGATCGACCCCGCAGCCGAGCTGGGCGCGATGTGCGCGCTGCGCGACAAGCTTAACCCGTTGCTGCCCAACAAGTACGTCGATCCCGAGGACCCGCGGGACCTGAAACTGTTCCTGGAGGTGGTCTCCGAGGAGGAGGCGCGGAGCGCGCCCCGGGAACGAGACGCCGCGGACGCCGAGTTCCCGGCCGGCGTGGCGCCGCGCGTCCCCGCGGACCACGAGCTTTTGTTCTTCAAGTTCTACGACCCGCGCACGGAGGCGTTCGAGTTCCTCGGCCACGCGCTGTGCCACAAGGAATCGAGCGTGCGCCTCGAGGAGGCGAAAATCCGCGCGCTGTGCGGCGCGCGGCTCGCCGCCGGCGCGCCTTTCGACGTCTTCGAGGAGATCAAGTCCGAGCCCTCGCTGATGGTGGAGAAGGCGAGCTGGGACGTGTCCTTCAACCACAACAGCATGGGCCTCGGCAGCGGGGACATCCTCGTCGTGCAGCCGAGGGTCTCCGCGGATGATGATAAAAAAAGCGGCGCGATTCGCTTCCCGGAGGTTGATCAGTTTTTCGCGCACGTGCGCAACGCGCAGCGCGTGTCGTTCCGCGAGGTGTCCTCGCCGCGCGACGAGAAGCTCTCGCTGGACCTCTCCAAGTCCATGTCGTACGACGACGTATGCGCCGCGCTCGCGGACGCGCTGGGCGTCGCGGACGCCACCACTCTGCGCCTCACGCAGCACAACGCCTACACCAACGCGCCCAAGACGCCGCTCGCCTTCCGCGGGATCGACGCGCTGGTGGACGCGCTCCCGCCGAGATCGGGTAGAGAAGCGGCGGCGCGGCCGGGTTTGGACGGCGGCAAGGATGGCGCGGGGAGACGCGCGAAGCACGACATTTTGTACTACGAGGTGCTGGACATGCCTTTGCCCGCGCTGGAGCGGCTCAAGTCCCTGCGCGTGCACTTCCACGGCAAAGACACGCGGCTCCTGGATGTGGTGAACGTGCGCGTGCCGAAGGAATCGAACGTGGCGGACGCGATGGCGGAGCTGCGGCGCGCGCTCGGGGAGAAGAAAGTCTCGCCTTCGCGCGCGCTGCGGTTCATGGAGACGTACCAGAGCAAGATCTTCAAGGTGTTCGCGCCGGACGACACCATCGACAACATCAACGACAACTACTGGGTGCTCCGCGCGGAGGAGGTTCCGGAGGACGAGGCGCCGTTCGGGGACTCGGAGAGCGTCGCGCCCCCTCGGGGCGCGAACGAGGGGCGAGACGACCCGAACTCGAACGAATCCGGCGACGCGCTCATATGCGTGTACCACTTTTACCGCGAGCGCGCCGGCGTCGTGATCTCGGGAATCTCAAACGCCGTCGCGGGGGAACAAACGAACGAACAAACGAAAGAGAGCGTGCATTTGTTCGGTGACCCGTTCTTCATGCGCGTCTCCCGCGACGAGACGCTCGGGTCCGTCAAGGCGCGCGCGCGCGTAAAGCTCGGCGTCGCGGAGAAGGCGTTCGCCGAGTGGCGCTGGGCGTTCCACTCGCTCGGCGCGACTTCCGAGCCGCTCGCCGACTCGGAGCGCGTCGCCGCGCTTTTCTCCAACACGCGCAAGGACGCGTACGGCGCGTACGAGAGCTACCTCGGCGCCGAGCACGCCGACCCGAGCCCGCGGAAGACGGCGGCGGCGAAGCGGCAGGCCAACGCGGGGGGGTTCGACCAGAGGGCGGTGAAGATCTACGGCTGAGACGCGTGATGAGGGAGCTACCGCGTAGTACTTGTGACCTTTTTCATCACGTGATGAAAAATCCTTTTAGTAGCTAAAGACGGAAAGAACGTTTCTATTTTTAAGTTCGACGCGTAGTACTACGGACAGAACGTTCGTACAGTACTGCGGTACAGTCGGCGTACCGTACCGGCGTGTCTTTGTCTTCGCTCGAAGACTCTTCGCGTCCGCGTCACCACCCGTTCCGTGCGTGGTGGTCGAGCGAGCGCTCGAACGCGGCTCTGGCTTCGCGCTCGGAGTACTCGGCGATCGGGGACGAACAGTGCGTTTGTTCGAGGTCCACGCGGAGGGGCCCCGCGACGCCGCCCGGACCGAAGCGCGTTTTTATCACCGCGGGCTCGACGCTCACGAACGCGTGCTTGAGGGTCTCCAGCACGCTCGCGACGCTAAACTCAGGGCGCCACGCGTGCGGCGCCAAGACCTCCACGCACACGGACCCGCCCGCGGTGACGTGGCCGGTGTACCAGCGCGCGCGCGGAGACACGACGCGAACGAACGGAGGCTCGTTCGGGTACGCGGCGTACGGGAAGCGCACCTCGAGCGTGACCGCGTCGGTGACGCTCGGGTCGCTCGAGGCGTACCGAGCGACGAGCTCGCGCAGGTCCGCGTTCAAAGCCGCGCCTCCGCGCGTGCTGGTGTCGAAGTCGCGCATGCGGAGGCGCCACACGCACGCGTCGCGCTCGTCGACGAGGCTGAGGTCGCACAACGAGGACTCGCCGTCGGCTATGGCGGCGGCGAGCGCGGCGTACTCCGAGACGACGCGCTTCACGCCCCGCACGGCCGACCAGGGCGGGTCCTTGGCTTTGCGCGCCTTGGGCATCCGGGGCGACGGGCGGGAGCGAGAGAGGGCCGGAAGCGCGCGGTGGGCCTGTCCCGCAGGGTGCGCGGGGACTGGGTCTCTCGAGGGTCGTGGTCGCGTAGTATTATTCTCTTTTTCAAGTTTCTTGCTGTCTGTGCGACCGAAACTGCGACGTGCTACGCGCGCTTTTTCCCGGCGAAAGCTACGTCGACCGAGCACGACGGCGCCGAGGCCAGAGCGTCTCGCACCGGGTTCCGCGGATCGATCGGACGCTCGAGGGGCGCCGGTACCCGCGGACCGGACGCGATGGAGCCCGGTCGGGAACCCGCGGAGGTTCAGGCCTACCGCAAGCTCCTGACCGCCTCGTCGGAGCACTTCAACATCCTACGGTCCGCCCCCGCGTTCTCGCACGACGAGCACTGGGACACGCAGTATCAGAAGGTGCGGATGCACACGCGCGACGATACGAACGCACGCGCCCGCGTGCATCGCGACGGTCTTGGACGGACGCGCCCAGCCCCTCCTCTCCTCCCTTCCCGCGTCCGAGTCTCTCGGTCGTGCGGAAAAACGCGCGGCGCATTTCGCGCGGGTTTTTTCTTCACGTGAAGAAGCATCGAAAGGAGAGTCACGCGGACGCGGACGCGCGTCGCG
>Ga0181564_10002923_pt1 | contig 14795 bp, 9 predicted proteins | sample 011ome_24_FD_134512 | JGI IMG/M metagenome (GOLD analysis project Ga0181564, IMG submission 134512) | Coastal salt marsh microbial communities from the Groves Creek Marsh, Skidaway Island, Georgia - 011513CT metaG (megahit assembly) | ecosystem: Environmental > Aquatic > Marine > Intertidal zone...
GCACCTTTCCGACATGCGACGTCCGACGCCATCGTCATCACCATCACCATCACCATCGTCATCATCGTCATGGTATGTACCGGTACACATTCATGCAACTCACACACGACACGTATAGGTCTCATTCGCATAATGTACGAATTTGGTGGGCTCAACCTGTGATTGGCGAAGCGCTCCAGTCACGCGGGTCACGCCCATCCTGTCCTGGGTGATGATTGGTGACATCCTACACCCATGTGGGTGTGGACACCACGCCCATCCAGCATCGCATCGTCACCCGACGCGACAGACGACGACATACGACGACATACGACGTGCGACGTGCGACGACGTACGGTGCATAGAACACGAACGATACACGCGTCAACGCGGCATTCGAGTGATTCGAGTCCACACAGGCAGGCGCGACTCTACACCGATCGACCGAACGACGACGAAGCGAAGACCGACGGCTGGATTCGCGGTGGCGGCTGGAGATTCATTCACTCGGATTCGCTCAAGCGCGACTTCGCTCGAGCAGAGGTGGTGTGTGGTGCGCATCATATTCATCGACGCGTGAGGACGACCGAAGGAGAATATGCCGCAAAATGAGCACATCGAGCTGTTCCAGAAGCGCTTCGGGAAGCGTCTGGATACGGAGGAACGCGCGAGGAAGAAGGAGGCGCGCGCGCCCAAGAAGCGCAGTCAGGTGGCGCAACGTCTCATCGGTTTGAAAGCCAAGTTGTATGCGAAGAAGCGGCATGCGGAGAAGGTTGAGATGAAGAAGACGATTAATTCGCATAGTGAGAGAGACAATAAGCACAAGGTTGAGGAAGATGTCGCACCAGGGGCGATTCCAGCGTATTTACTCGATCGCGAGCAAACGTCTCGCGCCAAGGTGCTGAGCAATACGATTAAGCAAAAGCGCAAGGAAAAGGCGGGGAAATGGGAAGTTCCTCTGCCGAAAGTGCGTCCAATTGCGGAAGATGAGATGTTTAAAGTCATGCGCTCGGGGAAGCGCATGAAAAAGTCATGGAAACGCATGATTACCAAGGCGACATTCGTTGGGCCGGGCTTTACGCGCAAACCTCCAAAGTACGAGCGCTTCATTCGGCCGTCGGGCTTGCGGTTTACCAAGGCGCACATCACCCATCCCGAGCTCAAGGCGACGTTCCAGCTCGATATATTGGGCGTGAAGAAGAACCCCAACGGTCCGATGTACTCCTCCCTAGGCGTGCTCACCAAGGGGACGATTATCGAAGTCAACGTCAGCGAACTCGGCTTGGTCACGCCCGGGGGCAAAGTCGTCTGGGGCAAGTACGCGCAAATCACAAACAACCCCGAAAACGACGGGTGCGTCAACGGCGTGCTGCTCGTCTAGCGCGCACACATGCGCACACGCGTTGTTGTGTGTTTTTGACTCAACACCCATAGCCCTTGTAACATATTCATTCACGTACGGTACCGACACGATACTACGCCTCAGAGCGCGACGGTTGCGCTCGGGCGGCGAGCGATGGATTCGCCCCCGCCGCGCGCGACGACTGCGCGAGCACCGACGCTTGAGGATTACGAACTCGACAGCGATGATGACCTGGATGAAGATTACGTGCTAGGCAACCTCGATGCGAGCGACTGGGACGACGACGACGACGATGAAGACGACGACGATGTTGTTGAAGGTGATGATGATGATGGTGCTCACGCGAGGCGGCGCCGCGACGACGACGACGACGACGACGACGGCATCGAACGCGAGGACATGGACGATTCCGACGTCAGTGATGCACCGTCCGATTCCGACGATGACTTTGCGGATTTAGAAGACGAGGTTGACTTTAGTGAATGGCTCGACGCCGATGTCGCGCGACAGTCGCGTTTGAATTCGACGACGTCTCCGGGGCGCGCCGAGGCGTTATTCAACGATGCTTTTGATGTCAGTGCGGAGATGTTTATGGGATTATCGACGTCACACAGCGGCGGTGGTGGTGGGAGACGAGGGCGAGGAGGTGGCGGGGATACGTCGTGGCTTTCGAGTCCGGCGACGGCGGCGGCTCGAGCGGCGGATTTCATGTTTGACGAGTCTGACGACGACGATGATGCGACGTTAGCGAACGCCGTGGCGCGACGCACCCGGGCAAAGGTCAATTTAGCTGAGGCCGATGTCGACGCCATAGGGCTCAACGAACAGCTCTTCGGCGTGGATGAACAAGAGTTTGCGTTTTTGGATGAGGAAACCGAGTATCAAAATTTCTTAAAGTCGTTGTCGAGCGCGTTGCATCACGGCGGGGAGGTTGACGTCGGTGGCACGAGCGTGCTGCCGAGACGAGACGATGACGACGATGACGACGATGATGATGATTACGCCGAGGAAGACCCTGAGGCGGCGGCGTTTGAATGGCGTGTGCGAGAGGAGCGACGCGCGGCGAGGCGCGCGGGAGGATTGAGCGCGCCCGCATCAGAGCTTAGGCGTTCGGCGCGTCCGCTCAGCGCAATAGGCGGCGGCAATTATCACCATCAACCATTAGTACGTAGACCGCTGGTGAAGCGAAAACGAGGCGGGAGGAAGGGCCTGGGGAAACAGTCCGCTACGGCGACGCTGGTGACGACACGCTTGGCGGATTTTACCGTCGAGCAAGTCACGCGGTTGAACCAACAAATTCATCAACACACGCAGCTGCTTTTTCAGTCATTTTGTATGACGGCTACGGATAAGGGAGCGATTCCAACCGCTAGAGTGGTGTTTTCGCTCATCACTGCCATGCAACGCGCTGGATCGGATAATTATGAATTGAAACGGCGCGTCAACGCGGCGCCGTATGGGGCGCGATTTTTTCAACCGACGCCAGAGACGGCGTCGTGGTACAAAGCGCCTGAATCACACAACGTGCTCACGGTATTCGATTGCGCACCGTTGCGGCAGAGTTTCGATTTCGTCACCGCTATCAATGATCTGGGGTACATTGACCCCCCAGAAGTTTGGTACAGTCCGCGCGAAGCGTTCAAGGCGGCGAACACGCCCACCGGACGTAAGCGTCTGGCGCGCCAACCGCCGTCTTCGACGCACGTTCGGCGAGATACGTTGTTCAGGGAGATAGAGCCATCGCACAGACTGCGTAGTTATCGAACACTCGACGCCGTCAACGCCGACGAAAAGTATGATGAACGTTGGAAGCCGATTCCCAAGGCGGTGGCGGATGTCGCCCGGGCGTTTCTCGAACGCGTGCGTCCGAATCCGGCGTTAATCTTGTGTGCAGATGTTTCCGATCATCGCAAACGCCTCGCATCGGTGTGGCTCAAGAGTGAAGACGAACTACTCGCAATTGGAATCAAGCACTACGCCAACGATTGGCCGAAGATTGCAAAAACACTGTGCGTCGCGTACTCGTGCGCCGACGTGGCGAGACACGTGCGTTTGCGCCTGGGTAAAGTGAAAGATATCGAGAACAATTGCATTCGCAAGACGTACGAGCACGTGTTCAGGGCGTTGGATGAAAACGAAATATCCACGATTGAACGCGAAATCGCGAATATCAAGTCAAAGGATGGACATTTCGCCTATGTTGAATGCGTGTGGACGCGCGTGTGCGCCAAATTGACCAATCGTCATCCGCGCGCCGCGCACAAGCTCTGGCGCGAACTCATGACGAACGAGCTCGATAATGACGCAAACCTTGCGATAAATCCAGTACTCATGCGCGAAATCATGCCCAGATACAAGCGCGCGCGTCAGAAACGCATCGAGTATGAGAAGGCGCGCGCAAAGAGGCGCGAAAACATTGCGCGCAAAGACATTGCGCGCGAAGACATTGCGGATTCAGACACCGACGACGACGTCCACGGCAACGCGCGTCGCAACGTCGCGCGCGAGCAATTACCAGATTCAGACTCCGATGACAATCGCGAGCGCGAACACATGGTCGATAGCGACGACGACGACGACGACGACGGCGACGGCGCCGCCACCGCCAGAGCCGCCATCCGAGCGCCACCCAAGCCGCCGCCCGCCCGTCTCGCCGGCGCGGCGCGCGAATGGACCATCGACCAAGACCGCGCCATCATCGACGCCGCCGCGTTCGGTGAACCATTCGAACCCCTCGTCGCGCTCGGCGCGCCGTGTCACGGCCGCTCGCTCGACGCCGTGGCCATTCGATACGACCAACTCAAGGCGTCTCGTCGACGCCCGCCATCCTTCGCGCCCGCGCGCGCCGTCCCGTCCCGCCCCTAGCTCTACCACACCCATCATACATAGACCACGTCATAATAGCACGCATACACCACATCCATACCTCGCGCGGCGCATTCCTCGCATTCCTCGATGGCACACACTATACACACATGTACGGATTTTGCTTTTTCAGTCTGTGTGGTGTTCAATTTCAAACCACCATCCACGCGACCGCCGCCGCATACCGTCGCGCGCATACCGTCGTCCCGCCTGTGCGCGCATCGCACACGTGTGAACACGCGCATCGAATCGAATCCGAATCGCACTCGCGGTGGACAGCGCACGCGGAAGACCGCGAAGACAGCGCGTAGAGGCTGACGTGCGTGCGCCGCCGCATCATTCGTGCGACGCGACGACAGCGAATTTGTTTGACGCGTGTGTGACGCGCAGATGATGTCGATGATGTCGACGAATGTGGCATCAGTGCGTGTGGTATCGGCGCGAGATGGGCGTCGGGGCACGAATGGGCGCGTCGTGGGGCGTTCGATGAGGCTGACGAGTGTGCGCGCGAGCGCGCCGTCGCCGTTTGAAGATCGAGGCGTGGCTGAACTCGATGCGGAGATGTACGCGATTTTGTTGAAGGAAAAGGAGCGACAACGGTTGGGTTTGGAGTTGATCGCGAGTGAGAACTTTACGTCCAAGGCGGTGATGGAGGTGAATGGTTCGTGTTTGACGAATAAGTATTCGGAAGGGTTGCCGGGGCAGCGGTATTACGGCGGGAACGAGTTTATCGATCAAACCGAGCGATTGTGCCAAAGCCGTGCGTTGAGTGCGTACCGATTGGATCCGAATGAGTGGGGCGTGAACGTCCAACCGCTTTCTGGTTCTCCGGCGAACTTTGCCGTGTACACGGCGCTGTTGCAGCCGCACGACCGCATCATGGGTCTCGACTTGCCGCACGGTGGTCACTTGACGCACGGGTTCTATACCCCGAAGAAGAAGATCTCTGCCACGAGTGTGTACTTTGAATCCATGCCGTACCGTTTGGATGAAGAAACCGGGTTGGTGGATTACGACAAGCTTGAAGAGAATGCCATGTTGTTCCGTCCCAAGCTCATCATCGCTGGCGCCTCGGCGTACGCGCGCAACTTTGACTACAAGCGCATGCGCGAGATTTGCGACAAGGTTGGGGCGTATTTGATGTCCGATATGGCGCACATCTCTGGTTTGGTTGCCGCCGAACTTGCGGATAACCCGTTCGAGTACTCTGACATTGTCACCACGACGACGCACAAGTCTTTGCGTGGTCCTCGCGGTGGTATGATCTTCTACAAGCAAGAGCACGCCGCGGCGATCAACTCCGCGGTGTTCCCTGGCCTTCAAGGTGGTCCTCACAACCACACCATCGGCGCGTTGGCTGTTGCTTTGAAGCAAGCGCAAACGCCTGAGTTTGTCGCATACCAAAAGCAAGTCATTGCCAACTGTGCGGCGATGGCGAACCGCTTGATGGAACTCGGCTACACGTTGGTTTCTGGCGGTACCGATAACCACTTGATCTTGTGCGATCTTCGACCGATGGGTGTCGACGGTGCACGTGTCGAAAAGATCCTCGACATGTCACACATTACGTTGAACAAGAACTCTGTGCCGCGTGACACGTCGGCGCTCATCCCGGGTGGGATTCGCATCGGTAGCCCCGCGATGACGACGCGCGGCATGGTTGAGGCTGACTTTGTTCGCGTCGCCAATCTTATCGACAAGGGCGTGAAGATTGCCATCGATGTCAAGAAGCAGACGGAGGGTGGCAAGTTGAAGGACTTCAAGGATTACTTAGAAAAGAACGACTTGCCGGAAATCAAGGCGCTCCGCGACGAAGTTGAAACCTTTGCCGCCGAGTTCCACATGCCCGGTGGTGTTCTTTAGACGTACTCCCCTAACCAATGTCTGTCTATCTACTACTTTTACATACACTACGGTACCGGTACTACTTTTAATAAACCTAAGCTAGATTTTTACACACACTCCCTACGCGGCAAAGTCAAAATCGAGCGGCAATGTCGTGTACTCGCCCGGCTTCAAAGACCCGAGATTGAGCACGCCGAAGCTCTCGCGATGCAACTCAATCACCGTACAATCAAAGAATGCAAACATTCGCTTCACTTGGTGATACTTACCCTCGGTCAACTCGAGCCTAGCCTCGTAGGGTCCTAGAATTTCACAACGCGCCGGCTTACATGCCTTGGTTTCGCCCTCCAACGTCAACGTCCCGCTCGCGAACACTTCGACACACGCCTGCGGTATTTCCTTATCCACACGCACGCGATACCACTTGCCAATGTCTTTTTTCGGCGAAGTCAACGTGTGATTGAGCGCACCGACGTCGGTAAATAGTAATAAACCCGTCGTGTCTTTATCGAGCCGCCCAACCGTTTCCACTGACGGCTTTCGCGCGCGCCACCGTTCGGGCAATAACGCATACACATTAGCCCCTTCGCGCGCATCGTGCGAACACACCAAACCTGATGGCTTATTCATCACCACAAGCACGCCATTCGGGTTATCAAGCGGTTGACCATCGATACAAACGTCCTCCGCACGCGCCTTGGCACTCGCCGACGTCACCGGCGCCTCGAGCGCCACCACCTCGTGCGCCCGTAAAAACCCCTTCACCTCGCTTCGAGCGCAATACCCACACCTTGATAACAACCCATCGATGCGTTCGAGCTTGCCTTTCGCGTTATTCGCGCTCGACGCCGCGCGAGCGACGGTACAACGTCGCCCGAGTGACGTGCGGCTCTTTTTTGCCAGCGCATCCTGCGGCGCCCTGCCGTCGCCGCGCGCGCGCGCCGTCGCCGCCGTCGCCGCCGTCGCCATCGTCATCGCCATCGCCATCACCACGCGCGTGTCCAACGCCCACGGACGCGATGCGCGATGCGCGATGCGCGCGCGGTGGTGCCGACGAGGCGACGTGTGCCGCGGAGCCCCCACACAAATCTCCACGCACAGTCGCCTCGCGACGCGCGCCGACGGTTGCACGCGCGCGGGACGCGAATGCGCGGCGACACCATTCGGGCGGCGTAGCGTTCGCGACCGCGACAGGCGCTCATCTGTCGTCGTCGACGCGGAGAGGATACGGAAAGGACAGCCGCCATGGGCATTTGCGGGTACAATAAATGGCTCCACCACGAGTATCGCTCGGCGTTCGTGCCGAGCACGCGCGCGCCGAGGGTGTACGATCACGTGTACGTGGATGTGAACAACTTGTTGCACGTTGCGGCGCATCATTCGAGGAGTGAACGGACGTTTTTCAAAAAGTTGTTTGCGTTGCTGGACAACCGGTTGGCAAAGACGTCTCCGAGGCACAGTGTGACTTTAGCGCTCGATGGACCCGCACCGATGGCGAAGACGATAACGCAGAGAAGACGACGGATTCGGTTGAGTGCGGGCGCGGCGACACCGTTGAGTGATGATATGTGTAAGTTGTTGAAGATTGGCATCACGCCGGGGAGCGTCTTGGCGCTCAAGATAGACAGAGCGTTGGAATATTACGTGGCTCGGCGTATGTTGAGGAAAGAACGCGATGAAGAAGGGGATAACCTGTTGTATGAAATATCAAGCATGCGAGTGGCTGGGGAAGGAGAGATTAAGCTCGTGAAGTCGATTCAGCAACGGTTGAATAATCCGCGCTTTGAAGGGCACTCCCACTGCATCGTCACGGAGGATAGCGATGCGTTGTTACTTGCGATGACGTTGTTTGGGCAAGGTAACGCACAACACGCGGAGAACGAACAATTTCAAGTGTTTGTCATGAGCGATAACGGGGTGTTTAGTGCTCGCGTGTTTGATGAGCTGTTGTTGAAGAGTCTTCCAAAGGGAGCGTCGCTCGACAGCGCGAGACGGGATTTCATCGGTTTGTCGGCGATGATGGGGAATGATTACATCAATGGTAGCAAATTGGGCGTAAAGAGTAGTTGGAAGGCGTACTTAGAAATGCGCGCGACGTATAGGTTCCGGGATGACCCGCTGTTTCCGATGCCACCGAGCAAAGATACGATGTCTACGTCGTCAAAGCGCCGAAACATTGAACAAAGTGATGCTGGCATCCAAACTACGGTGAATTGGAAGTTTCTACGTCAACTGGCGCGAAAATTAGTAGTTCCAGGGTACGATCCAAAGTTCGCTGAGTCGGCAGAGCGTTGGGCGTCGCGGAAGACGCGAGTGTATGAATATTTGTATGGCGTCGAGTGGATGCTCAGCATGTACTATGACGGCGAATGCTCCGATTTCAGTTTCTTTTCAGTCTCGCCAGGGCCGAATGTTGATGATTTTTGGGACATACCAGATGAGTACGACATTTCTTGCGATCCTTTACGAGACTTGAAGCGGGCAGAGGCGAGCTTTTATAATCGCAGCCCCATTACTCCGCTGGCGTATTCTTTAGCCGTCATCCCCCGCGGCGGTCGTGCGATGATTTCGCGGAATATTCGTCCGCTGGTTGATCCTGGCTCGCATGTGCGCAAATTATTTACCATGGACTACTGCGTACAATGCATCAAACATCGCATGCACGTATCACCGATGGAGAATGCAATGCAAAATGCAACACTGTTGCAACAACGCGACCCTGGGTTTCAAGAGCTCGTCGCCACTAGCACGCAATTTTCGAGATTTTCAAAGTACACTGACGACGAGGGGTACATAATTGATCCTGAATCTGGCGATTACATGGCGTTGGAGGAGATGCGGGAAGAGTTGAAGGCGCTCAACCGTTTGCACTTGGATCACTTGACGTGCGCCGTGCAACATTCGTCGAAAGACCCTGTGTGTTTACCCACACTCGAAGCCGCAGTGGCGAGAATAAGCGCCGATTCAAAGCTCACCGAAGATGAAGAAATGCTACGCACACTTGCCACGCCGATTTTGATGTGGCGACGGTCGGATTTAGATCCACCAGATTTGGATAGTCGCGACTTTGCTGGAGAGAAGGAGCAACAAGCGTGGCAAAGTAAAATCATCCCGAGCGGGTTTCGTCCACTCGTATCTCAGTGCTTGGAAATTCGCAAATACGACGGCGATATCGGCGACCTTCTCGCACGATGGGGTGCGGAAAATCCATTATTCAATTCGCTCGATGAAGAAACCGCGCAGCTCGCCGAAAGCGACGTCAATTTTGATTTCCGAGGTATGAGTGAATTTGACGTGCGTTTGCAAAAAGCGCGCGCGTCACGCGAGGCGCAAGCCAACGTTCAGAATCTCACAAGTCCGAAACGAGGTGGCCGAAAGCAAACACGTCCCCCAGTCATCGGCGATGGCCATAACGGAGAGTCCAAAAAGCCGCCGACGTCGCAGAAATCATCGAGACGCAACCGCAAAAACTCTCAGAGGTCTTCCCCAGCGCCACCGTCTGCGCTCGCGCGGATATGTATCTTTTAACAAAGTAGATGATAATGAACGCGTCGTCGACGCTGTATCAGACGAGTATCGCATTCCGTTTGTAAAAATCCAATTCTCTTTTATTATTCCACGTCTTCGCTGCGCGCGACGAGCGAGCGCGTCAGACACTGGCGCCACACCTCGCGCACAAACCAACCTTCGCGCGCGCACGCATTCAAGCGCGCGCGCTGAAGATGTCTTCGAGCAAACGCGAGCGCGCGGACGACGCTGATGCGCACGACGCCGACGCGAAACGCATCGCCGTCATGGATGATTCATTCTTCGACGAAGGCTTTGCCCCGTCCACGGCGCGCGACGAGGTCGACGTCGCGGACGACGACGCGTTCTACGACGCGCGAAGCGGTCGCGCACCAGAGAGAGATGCCGCGACGCTGCTTGCAGAGGCTGAAACGCGCGCTGGGGTGTCTGGAACGAGCGTCGTCGGCGACGGCGCTACGACGGCGAAACACGTCCGCCAGCTCGTGCTCGCCTTCGAACGCGCGTACGCGGAGAACGTCAAGCAGCGCGTAAAGCATGCCAATAATCCCGCAAAGTTTGCCGAGAGCGAAATCGAACTCGATGCCGAGGTGAAACGTTTGGGGACGCTCGCGACGACGCCCGAATTGTACCCAGAATTTGTAAAGTTGAACGCCGTGCCATCCATCGTTGCCGTGCTCGGGCACGACAATGAAGACATCGTGGCGGATGCTTTAGAGCTCGTGCGCGAGCTCACGGATGGTGATGCGGTTGAGAGCGACGAGGAAGGCGGTCGAGCGTTGGCGACGGCGTTGCGCGAGAGCGGCGGCTACGCGGCGCTCGTCGCCGCGCTCGTGCGATTTGAAGACATTAGCGGCGCGGTGAAGGCGTCTACGAGCGACGCATCGAACGCGGTATCCGCCGTACTTGGGATTGTGGAGAATTTAAGTGAGATTGTTGGCACGACGTTTGACGCAGACACGGGCGAATCAAGTAACGAAGCGCTCGAGGCGTTTTGCGCAGAGACGGATCTTTTAAAGTGGCTCCTTAGGCGAATCGAGAAGAAGCGCGATGTCGATCAGAATAAGCTCTATGCGTCAGAAATGTTATCGATTATTTTGCAAAGTAGCGCCAAGTGTCGACGGATGTGCGTGGATATGGATGGTTTGGACGCGTTGTTGCAGTCGACGTCGACGTACAAAAAGCGCGAGCCCGAAGATGACGGTGAAAAAGAGCTCGTGGAGAATTTATTCGACGCCATTTGCGCCATAGTCATTCACGACGAAAACAAAGCAACATTCGTCGAGCTTGAAGGCATCGAACTTATGCTCCTGCTGCTCGCTGGGAAGAATAAGGCGCCCGGAGCGAATTTCGTCGCCGTGCCGGCGCTCAAGTGCCTGGATTACGTGCTGAGCGCGAATCGCACCGCGTGCGAACGCTTCATCGACGCCCTAGGGCTAAAGTACGTGTTTGGCGTATTCATGGGTCGTCACTTGAAGGCTTGGCGAAAATCACTAGGCAACGAAGGCGTGCTCGAGCAAGAGATTCGATCGACATCTGTCGTGTACTCGCTCTTTAAAAACGTGCAAAACGCCGACGCGCGCGACAGGCTGTGCGCGAAATTTGTCGAACAAGATTTCGCCAAGTGCGACCGCTTAATCGAGCTTTGGGTAGAATTCGCCAAGCGCGTGTCCGCCGAACAAGCGCGCTTGGACGACGAAGACGTCGACACTGGCATCGACCTCACCGAAGAGGAGGAGTACCTCCAAAAGCTCGACGCCGGCTTAGCCACGCTCGAGCACCTCACGATGATCTTCGCCCATCTCTGGCGCACCGCGCACGCACCAATCATGCGTAGGCTCTACACCAACGCCACACAAAACGCCATTACCTTGTCGCATTTACGCGACATTATCCGTCAACACGCGCAACACGTCGGAGACGCCGGCGGCCCAGACGCCCGCGCCGCCGCCGTCGCCGCCGCCCTCGACCTCCTCCCATTCGCCCCACACGAACAAAACACATAAACACTTTATAATACTACTACCACCGTACTCACGTACGCCCATCGCGCTCCGTCGCCAGCCGCGCGCCGTTTCGCGAACGCGCGCGTGTGAAACAACCAACCATCAATCCACCAAATCCACCAATCACCACCAGGCACAGAGTCCCTCCCACGCACACGCCCAAAACTCACGTCGCCGCGCGGCACTGTTCGACACGCATTCACGACGCGATGCACGCCGCGATGCTTTCCTCCAAGACGACGTTCGCGACGACGACGATTGCGACGACGAAAAAGTCCTCCACCGCGCGCCGCGCCATCGTCACCAAGGTACGCCTCGATCGATCGCGACGCGACGATGGATCATCGCGACACCAATCGCGCGCGAACGCGTTCGGTCGCGGATCGCACGAACGCGTGCGCGCATGGATGGATGCGCGTTTGACGCGTCGTGCGACCGTGGATTGGCGCGCGCGAGCGCATGGGGTGATGCGAAGAAATATGTTGCGCGAGAATGGCGCGAGTGCGGGGGTGTTGGACGCGCGCGCGGTGCGGGGAGGCGCGAGATACGTTGGCGAATGCGCATTGACAGTTTGTTGTTATCCACTCGCGCGCGTGTTCGTGAGTGGATGTGAATGGTTGATTGTTTTCGACGACGGGGTTGGTTAATTGGTGTGTTGGTTGGTTGACTGACGAAAACAATGATTTGTTTTGCTGTATTGCATGCATAGGCTGGTAAGACGATTGACACGAACAACCGACGCGCGGCGATGTTGGCCAAGCAAGCGGCGGACAAGAAGAAGGCGGCTGAAGCCAAGGCGAAGGCGGAGGCGTTGAAGCAAAAGAACCTTGCCGCGGCGAAGAAGGTTGCTGAAGCCAAGAAGGCTGCGGAGATTAAGGCGGAAGCCAAGCGCAAGGAAATGGCGAAGAAGACGGCGGCGTTGAACAAGACTGTTGGCGGTTCGTCTCGATTTGCGAAGTCCAAGCCGACCAAGCCAAACGTCAAGGATCCGCTCGCGGGTAAGGAGTACAAGGGCTTGTTCGGCAGCTTGTTCGGTAAGAAGAAGTAAGTACGCGACGACAACGTGCACATGCACTACCCCCCTCGCACATCAACTTTCTCAGCCGTCATTGCACACGATGAGAGCCCTGTCGGACGAGCACGCCACGTTTCGACAACACCTTAAATTTTAATCCAATACTACTCTAAGTGGTGCGTGCTTTCTAACAAATAAATAATCAAACCTCTCGCGTCGTCGTCGTCGTCGTCGCCATGTCAGCGAAGAAACGCGTGAGATGCACGACGACGGCTTCAGGAGCCTCCAAGTGCGCCGCGTGTCCCGCGTTTTTAATATCAACGACGCCTCGCGCGTCTCCCGTTGCGTCGCGCATCTCTCGCGCCAACGCTGCAAATTTACTATCACGTTCACCCGCAATAAACAAAGATTTCCCCTCTAATCGATAAAGCGCATCCCATACATGCGCTTGTCGACCGGGACTCGCCGCGGACAAGCACTCGGCGAGCGCGTCGGCGGCTCCCGGCGTGTCGGCGGTTCGCGCGCGTCGGAGCGCCAATCCGTCGACGCCGCCGAACCGTGGATGCGCGACGAGCGTCGTGAACAACCCCTGCGCATACCATGACTTGGCAAACGCGTGTACGCCGCTCTTACGCAACGCTCGAGCGAGTTCATCGTCGCGTTTGGCACGCGAGTCTCGCGCTCGAGCATCTCTCACGCCGGGCGAACCTCCGACAGAGACGACTGATTTCACACCCTCGAACTCGTCTTCGTTCATGGCCCCGATCGCCAAGGCAATTCTTGCGCCCATGCTATAGCCAACGACGTGCGTGTCGCATAAATTGCACCCGAGCGCGCGCACGGCGCCTAAAACGACATCCCGAGCGTCATCCAATGACTTCATCGCTGGTCCCGACTGTCGCGTTGTGTCTCCGTGTGCGGGTAAGTCGATAGCGATGACGCGTCTCACGCCTGAACTTGCGAGTATACCGCGCGCGATAGCGTCCCAGTCGTCTACAGAGCCCATAAATCCGTGTAAGAGCACGACGGTGTCGCCGACGCCGCCAAAGTCTTCAGATTGCACGCAATGTACGTTGTACCGACCTCCGCTCGAGGTGACGACATCCACGCGCCCAGAAACGCCCCATGACTTTATTGGCGTCGCCGTCGACGCGGAGACGAACTCCGTCGTTTTAGACGCGACACCAACACCACCTGTGTGTAACATCATCCCCACGCCGGCGCCGTCATCAAACGCGCGCACGGGGGCGACGTTAGGGGTCATGATTTCCCCGGCGAGCCACGAGCCCGTGCCAAGTCCGTGCGCCCGAGCGCCGATGATATCACCTTTGTCCTCGTCGTCATCCAACGCTAAAATTAGCGGAGTGACTTCGGGGATGTTTCGCCGCTCAGTGTCGTCGCTCAGTCCCGAATGGTTGGCGCGCTCGGCGGCAATATCGCGACGTAACGCGTCATCGAGCGACGCGGCTAAATGCGCGCTCGCGTGCAGTCCAACGCCTGTTTCAAAGGCGCTCGAAATTACGGGACGAACGCCGCGCGACATGGCGACGCGAGCGAGCGTAGCGGTGGCTTCGAGACCGCCGATGACGCTGGGCTTCATGACGACGGCGACGACGCCGTTGGATTGATCCGCAACGCGCGCAAGGGCGCTGGCGGCGTCAGTAAGGGACGCCGACGCGCGCACAATTTCGTCTACCGTTTCATCTAACGCCGTTGGGACGCCAGTGGTAAAGTAAAACGCTGACATTTCTCGCGCCGTCGCCGTGGGTTCCTCGACGTATTGCAAGTTCACGTTGAGTTCTTGTACAGCGGCGCCAAAATCGAGTGCTTCGGTGAATGTGAAGCGACGGTTGGCATCGGCGCGCAATACAACGCATGGGCCAACGGCATCTCGAATGGCGGCGAGCCGCACGGCGTCCGCCTTGGCGCCCTCGCTTCCGACGCCTCTGCCAACCTTGACTTTTAAGCAACGATGACCTTCATCGACGAGGGCTTTGGCTTCGCGCACCGCCGCGTCGACGTCAACGGCGGCGTCGACGAGGGCGTTGACAAATACGCGCCCGATGCCGCATTCACCACCACTGCTCGTGTTTACCGTCGTGTTCATCGTTCTGTCGTTGTCGTCGTCGTCGTCGTCTCCGCTCAAGACGCGGGCGAGCGTCATCGAGGCGCTCGACGCCAACGCGTTCGCCATCGC
>Ga0181564_10002924_pt1 | contig 14792 bp, 10 predicted proteins | sample 011ome_24_FD_134512 | JGI IMG/M metagenome (GOLD analysis project Ga0181564, IMG submission 134512) | Coastal salt marsh microbial communities from the Groves Creek Marsh, Skidaway Island, Georgia - 011513CT metaG (megahit assembly) | ecosystem: Environmental > Aquatic > Marine > Intertidal...
AAAGACATACATAATCGTCGCATAATATAATCCTAAACTATTTGGTGCAGATTCACAACACACAATGGAATGTAGATTTTGTTTCGAGGAGACCGACCATCTGGTGTATCCATGTTCGTGCACCGCAGGCGTGTGTGAGCCGTGTTTGACGCGCTGGCTCGCAGAAAACGCCTCGCGCGACGTCTGCGAAGTGTGTTTGACACATTGGGACAAGAAATATAGCCCGCACCCGTATAAATATTTGTATGAGGCCTGTGCAACGAGTTTTTTGGTGTTTTGTGTCTATGTGTGTTTGGTGTCGTCTTACGTGATGGGTAACGCGTCAATGTCGGACGACATTCTGACATTTTATGTTAGCCTCGAGGTGCTCTTTCACGTTATCCTGTGCGCGGTGTTTTGTGCCTTTCCAAGGTCGTATCGTTTTCGTTTGTGGGCGGTGTTACGCGCTGCTTTTTCTGCATGGCCGAGTATTTACATGGTGTATGAATATATTGACATCGCGCAGTATCAGCCACAGTCGGCTCTGATGAAGACTGTGTTTGCACAGTGGAAGACCGTGGGGTGCGTACAGGGCATCTACGTATTGGTGATGTGTATTTGTTATGTTTCCAGCACGCAAACACCGCGGAGGGATTGGGAACCCATGCACGTAGAAGTTATGTAATTACAGTATTTAGTGGAGGATAAAAAATAACAAAATGTATGACGTGATAGTGATTCTATCCACAGCACTGCTGGGACTTGTATTGTCGTATCTGGTAGTGACCTTTTTCAACGTCGACGACAATGCCAATGAAAGTCTTATGCGCGATGTTCAGCAGATGGGCCTGCAGATGGCGACATTGACCGTCTCTGTCGTGTTTGGCCCCATCAATGGTTTGTGGGGCATTGGCTCCGACTTGGGAACGATGGCCGCCAACCGCTGGAAGTGGGGTGTCGCTGGCATCCTGTTTATCGGCGCCACGTTTTTGCAACACTACTACCACGCGGAAATATTGTCCGTATTGGATGACAGCTGGACGTGTGCCGTCATCCCAGTGCTTAAAAACGTCGTGGAGCCGTTTTTGCAAATCTTTCGCGTGCTTTACGCGCTCGGTGCGCCCATTGGCAACGCGTTTCTTGTGATTCACGGGCAATTTTTCCGCGGGTGGATTGCGGTACTGGCCAAGTGCAGTCATGTGCGCCTGTTTGATTTTTTTCTGGAATTGGCCAAGGCGGCCGTCAGTTTCATGGCGGCGACGGCGAAATGGTTTGGGGCCGGTCAAAGCCTGAGCGACCACAACAATTTTATCGTCAACGACTACAATATTACAAAGCCCGTCAACCACGCCATGAAGTCAGTGGTCGTCATGCAAGAGGCGTTAAGTTGCGCGTGCTACAGATTTCGACCCATCTTTAAGACGGCCTTTTACATTTTCACGAGCGACCATCTTGCACCGTTTGCCAGTAATGCGTTCGAAGCAGGCGTGCGGACCATGCAGATGGTGTTTCGCATTCTCTACCGAGAATTCCCCGATATTTACCGCGTCACGTTTAAGTTGGAGAGGGCCATCTTGGAGTTTGGCCTACTGGCCGACGAGTTACTCTTTCACACCCTGGAGAATTTAGTGCAGCTATTTATCCAGGTAAAAGACATTGACGAAAAGGACCAATTTGAATTGTCGCGTTATCCGGCCGAGGCGTTATTTTCCGCATTGTCTCACGTAGGCGTGGCGATTACGCATGCCATCGCCACACTGGGCATTAATGGCCCGCTGACATTGATGGCGTCGTTTCTTCCGACAAAATCCGCATTTAGTCCGGAAACGTGGTCTTTAGAAAAGTCCGCGTCGCATCTGCACTTGGCGATTTATGATGTGTCGGCACTGGCGCAGTGGCTCATTTATGTCGTGGAGCGCCTCGTCATGAACTCAAAGAACATCGAACAAGTGTTCCGTTCACCCACGACACCGGTGCGTCTTTCGTGCAATTGGGCGCACGACGTGGACCGCGAAAAGTACGTCGACCTCAGTTACACAGTCGGGTGCTCCATGTACAACTTGGGCATTATGACGGTCAACCTGGGCTACATTGCATACGGTGCGTCCATCGAACTGGCCACTAAATCCATATTTACACAAAAGCAAACGTATTTCGCACGCTGCAGCGATGGGAGGGGTCGTCGATTCCCAGAAATCAAGTCTTTACGTGCGAAGAACGGCGCGACATGCTGGCGTACGATTATACCGACCCGAATCCGGCCACGGCGTACAACAGTAGCGGGTTTATTTGGACGCAAAACCGTGGCTTGTGCCAATGTAATACGTTTTACAATACGACGCGCCCGGAGCACGTGCGCCCATACAACCCTTTCTGTGGTCAAGCGAATTTGAATTTCGACGTGTTTGCGCCCGCAGATGCCTTGGTGATGCACGTGTTTCACGGCATCTTTGGTCCCGGGTTTGGCGACGCGATAGCGTACATGCCGAAGCTGAACAAAATCGACATTAAAATACTGTCGGTGTCCAAGTCTATTCCTTTGCCGATTGTCGTGCCTCCCATTTCACGCACGGTCATCGAGTCGGCGCGCGTGTTGTTGCGCGTCGCCTTTTCCTTTGGCGACATTGTCACTGGAAATTACTTTAACTACCCGGTCAACTGCGGACATGGCATGAACGAAACGCAGCTCATCGCCCAATGGAATTCCACCATGGATGAGCCAGTGACGACCGACGAAATTATGCGCTGGACACCGTGCAAAAAGCGCCAATACACGGCCACGCTCGGGTCTTTGCGCCTGCCTCTGTGCGCCAGCGGCGAGGGCACCAGCGGCAACGATAATTCGGACTGCATGTGCTCCTACACCGAGCCACTGTCTGCCAATTCGCAGTGTCGATGCATCGCGCGGTATCCCGATTTGGACGTCACTTCCGCATCGGGTATGGTCGGCGACCTGATAGAGGAGCGTTTTACGTCTGAATCCGTGTCTCAACACTGGTGCAATTCCATGACGCTAGAGTGGACGTTTCAAAACGCCGCGGCGTTTACGTCGGCGCTCGACTACATCGTCTCCCTCGGCCCTGTCAACCCCAAGTGCAACCTCGTCGACGACCTCTTTGACGGAAAGCCGATGACGTTTAGCGAAGAAGACCAGCGACAAAGGGCAACATATCTCATTGCCACAACGCCAACACTGCAATTCATGAGCGAGTTTGTCGATACGGATACCAAACTCAATCATTTGTCCGAACTCTACGGAGAAACGCGGTCGGACTGCACCATAGAGCCCGGGAAATGGGTCACTACGACGGACGCGTACAACAATTCGCAGACGCAATGGCAGGAGGCCGAGTGGACTTGTGACGGTTCCGATTCCGTGTCGCTGGCCGGTTTGGACCCGCGCAATCCGCAGACTACGAGCGACAGTTTGAAAACACCCGGATGTCGCATCTGGGCCCGCGACGACTTTTTCTGTTCGGCGGGACTTTTCGTGCGCAGCACTTCGCGTTTGGGTCAAAATTCTGCGCGCCAGCTGGTTAACAACGCAATTTCCATTCTTGCGGGCAATTTTGAAGATGCGACCTTTAACGTTATGCCGCGTGTCTGTGATTACGAGCGCATCTGGGGGTCGCTCGCCGGCATGGTGGCCGGTATCATACCCAACATTGGCGATACCATGAAAGTCATTTTTGCAAGATATCTCACCATCATATTCGAATCTGTCTTTGTACTCGTCGTACGCAACGGCGTAACCCTGTTCAATATAGCCTTTCACGTCGTCAAAAATTTGATTGACACGGACATGTCCAAGGCGTCCATGGAGAATGTGTTTAAAACCGGCGTCAACAATCTCGTCAACAATTACTTGTGGGTCGTCAACTTTTTTTTCACGACCACCGGCGAATTCCTGGACCAAATTGCCCCCGGTGCCGGTAAAATATGTTTCTCCATCGTCAAAATACTCAAAGTCGTGGAAAAGAGCCTGAAAGAGGGACTCATGGACCTCGCCGCGACGTTTGGAGAAATGGTGTTTCAAATGTTTGCTATCTTTACGGGCGACACGAGCCAAATTGAGGGCTTTTTTGAAAATTTCTTTTATTTCTGGGTCGAGTTGACGGAAATTTTACTAAAGGAGGTGTGGCAAATTCTCGATAAAATCTACGATTTTTTCGGCGGAATTGGTGAGTTTTTCCGTGTACTGACCTGGACTGTGTGCGAAGCGATTAACGCCGTGATGGCCGCCATCAATACGTCCATTCAAGTACTGTGTCTCGACCTTTGTGACGGTATCGGTTGGAAAGACATGACATGTTACAAAAAGCCGCTGGGGGCTTCGCGCGGGTCGCACGGCCGACTCGCGCATCACATGCTGCGCTCACACGACAATCGCAACATTACGCGCGTCGTCGCCGACAAACTGGATTGGTCAGGCACGTCGAAATGTGACCACTTTATGGAAGCCGCGGCGGCCTATACCTATTCGGAGCTGCGCCCTCTCGAAAAGGCGCAATGGTTCGAGTGCCTCGAGATGAAGCTCATCGGCGTGGAAATGGCCAAATTTCTACAAGCGCCACATTTCCCCACGGATATCATGTATAATTGGAGACGCAAGTACACACTAGCCTACGACGGCATCCGTGTCTTTCACACGGTCGCTCACGACCTGGTGCAACGCGGCCAGGTTAACTGGAACGGCATTCGCACGTCATTGAACGACCAGGGCCTCGACGCCGACATGTACATGAATCTCTTTCAAAAGACGTCGAGTGTCGTTATGTCGGGAGTCAAAGCTATTGAGATGGAACCTATCGCGAGGCGCATGGCGCATCACGCGGACAAACAATACGACAACCCCGCAAACCCATCCATGCCGGCACGTCTTTGGCGCGCCTTTCAAAGTGGCCAACATGTTTACCAAGACACTGCGCGTATGTGGACGCAAGAGGACATGTCGCGGCAAATGTGGACGGCACTCGACGCTTCTTATGACGCCCACGGTCATATGCGACGATGGTGGGCAACGCTGGGCAGTGGGGATACTCCCACACAGACGTCAACAGACCGTGTCATATCCAACCTAAAAGGTGCGTTTCGGCACCACTGGTCTGAAAAAATACATCACGGACAGACGCATGCCCACGCGGAGATGCCGACAACGTGGCTACAAACGCCACTGCGCACGTCCATAGCAAGGTGTGTCAATCGCACCGAATATACGTCGTCGTGTGTCGATTGTGCCATCGTCGACAATCTTGTGGAGACCATCATACAGCAAGCCAATGGTGTCGTCGGGTTTTACGGAGCCCAAGAGAACGGATTTCCGCAAATTATCGAACAAGTCTCCTACTACTTTAATAATACGCTGCCAGAGTACGACAGCGATTTCTTCGGCGCGCAGTTTAGCAAATTGTCGTCCCGTCGCAGCACGCTTCCGCCGCTTCCGCTGCACAACACCTACCTGCGATGGCGCTATCATGTGGTCAACGACTGGGTCTACTTTGTAACCAACATCACCGAGTTTGTCTTTGACTGGAACAACGAAACGCGCCAAAAGCGTGCTGACCAACAAGTGCTCAAACTCATGAACGCCACGCGCCTGTTTGTGACGGGCATCAATGATTCGTACGTGCCGTTTTATGGTTACAGTTTCAATTACATGTACAACGAAATTTTATTCAGCTCGTGCGACCTGGACGACACGTTGTTTGTGACAACGACGACACAAGAACAGCGCCTGTCCCGCATGGATACGGCTTTCATGATATGCACGATACTCTCAGCCGTGTTAGTGACCAACGCCTACTGGTCCGTGTTTCCGCTCATGTGGCTCGTCAACACGATTGTCATCACTCTCATCGTCACGTACGTATATCTCTACGCAGTGTACGGCTACATGCTATCATGCGCGCCGATTATGCCGTACACTCTCTTTGAAGATGTCTATGCATGGTATGACACGCGCATCAACCCAGGGTGCTTTTATCATTTGCTGCCGTACCTGTCCACCGGGTCTTCCGAGGATACCTGTCTCGTGTGCTCTACGCCGCCCGTGTACAAGGATTGCAACACGTACACGGTGGCCAACCAAACCGGCGACATGCTCGGTCTAAATGAACTGGTCGACGATTACAACATCTTTTGGCCGTCCCTGTTTTGGATACGCTGGCAATTGCCAGACGTCGCCACGTGGTTTGTCAAACACGCCATCGTTGACCTGAACTCGCCCGTGGGAAAACTAGCACTCGGCGCCTGGCAAAACGAAGCCATTGACCCCGTCTGGATTGATTGCTTTTACGCCATGTGGCTCGACAACATTCTCGCCGGCATGACGGTCGCCCTCGCGACCTACATCTCGTTCAGAATTACCGTCATTACCGTACAGACGCTGATACGCGCCGTTCTGCTGGCGTGCTACTCTTATCAAACGCTGGGACTTATCAGTCAAACCGTAGAAGATTACAACGTAATGGATTAAAAAATATATTGTTTTTTAGTATTTAAAAATTCTAAAATGGACTCTGGGGTCATACACGCCCACTCATAATAGCCCATATTGTATTCGAACAGTTTTTTGGTGCGCGCCACGCCGTAATGGTGACCGAACTTCCCGCTAAGTGAGTTGTTCAGCGTGCTGAGTTTGTACAGCTGAATGGCGGCCTTGTCAGTACCGGCACGTTGCCTTAGGAATGCTTTGGACGCTTCTTCGTAGCGCTTGAAGAGTGGGTAGTACACGTAGTTCATGAAGGGGCCAAACGCGCCATTGAGACGGTTGTTGCGGTGTTCGAGCGCCTCGTGAATGGAGCGGAAAAGAATACAGCAGTCGACCGACCGGTTTTTGCCGTAGTCGGGGCGCGTCGTGTCGTACAAAAACCGCGGCTCGGACACCACCTGGTCGCCGATGCGAATCGACGACCAGTCAAAATCGATAAACAGAATGCGCTTGTTGTCCATGTCGTAGTACACATTGTTGGCGTGGCAATCTCGGTGCGTAAACTGCGCCGACTGTTGCATGCGCTGGAGCGCCCGGCAGATGTTGTGCATCATAAACCACAGGCCACGGTTCCAAAAGTGAGACGGTCTGTTTTCCACCAAGTGGCGATTGACCCAGTTGTACAAGCTCGGACTTGTCAGGTGCTCCGAACAAATCGCAACGTCGCCATTGTCCATTAGAGACACGAAATGAAGCTCTGGCACGTACGTACGACAGCGACGGCCCAGAAAGTAGTGAATCGCACCGTCGAGAATGTAGCGAAGTTTCATGTAAGGGTCGCTGGTCGTTTTGATGACCACTCGTTTGCCCCGATGTCGACAACCCAGCCACACGCTCGACTTGTCTCTCTCCGACTTTTTGGCGTCGCGGACGTTAATCTCTTTCTCCCCGCCGTCGCCGACCCCCACAAAGGCGCGCGGCTCGCGCGCGAGTCGAACCATGATGTCAAACGCCATGCGGAACAACGACAGCGTGTGGTCTGTGTGAAACAAAGACTTGGGCCACCGTTGCTTTTGCACGGTCACCATCATACCCGCCAACTCTTCAATGTGGCACCGCTTGTCCGGCTTGGCAAACACAGGGCACCCGTGCTCGTCAAAACCATACAGGGAGTTGCGCAACGTGTAGGAGACCTTGGAGACCTCACAAGGGGACGCCAACGCGGACATGAAGCCATCGATGGGGAACCCAAAGGGGCTGGTGACTTTACGATACATGGTGACTATATAAAATAGACGGTTCTATTTACATTTAGCAACAGGCTATTTTTCGACGTTTTCGTTCGACGTCTCGGAGTGACTGGCGTTCCATTTCGTGGTCGGTCCATTTTCGTATGCGCTCGTCTTTTAAATTGGCTTCGCGATGTAGTGCCCACTGAAAATTTTTGGTATCTCTTGAAATCCACATAGGTTTAGACCCGTGCAAAATAAGGTCGACCATCCGGGTGCGATGTTCGCGGTCCATGTATAATACCCCACATGCGTTACATAATGTACTCGACCCACACGGACCCGGCCGCCACGTCGGTGAGACCATGGTGTGGCACCGGGTACACGGCTTTTTAAACCTCGACATAGACCCACGCTTACCACCCATCTCAGGCTCTTCTAAAAAAATAGACTTTCTATGGTAGTCCTGTATAATACGGGACACCACTTTATTCAATAGACTATCCATACTTTCATATCACACATCAACACACACGTTTCCACGAACACATAAGTTGCGCATATTCCAGACCGAATATTATTATCTTAATCCAAAACACCACTCAATGATGTCTACTCCCTATGCCGCACCTGCTCGTGACAGTTCCGAGGACGAATGGGACGAATCAGAGTGGGAAGACGCTACCTCGACCCCGACCACGGGTGGTCCGGTCAGCAACGTGGAACCACCCACAAAGTCGGGTAAACGTAAACGTTCAGACTCTGACGACGACGTCGCTTCGGACGCTGACGAAGACTTAATCAAAGCGCTGGAGCAAGAGCTCCTCGGTGACGACTCCGGGCCCGCCAAAAAGGCCCGCGTCGGCGACATCGCACAGAAACCCAAAAAACTCAGCGACCTTCGGCGCGGGTTCAAGTTTGAGCACTTTAACTTGGCCGAGACCGGCGCCGTGGTTTGGCGCGACGAGCCAGCCCAAGGCAACGACCCCACGATTGTATGGGACGGCGAGCTGGAGGGCGCCGAGACCGAGTGGTTCGTGCTCAGCATCTGGTTTGGCGGCCAGCGCACCACAAACACTGTCATCACGACCCCCGAGTTCAAAAAGGGGTTGTTTCTGACACAACACCAGGAGCGCCAACAAGACCACGCGCTGGCAAAAAATCAACTCTGGATACGCGCGGACACGCTCAAAAAGAAATACAACAAAATTGTGTTCCACAAAAAGCGCTGGCCTCTGGGGCGCCACTACATGTCCAGCACGGGCAGCAAGCACGTCCCCATGTTCATGATGACACTGGCGCCTTTCGTCGACGGAAAAGCCGACATGGACCGCGCCGTGCGCACCGAGAATTTTCGCATCTGCAGCAAACGCCAACCAGCACAGTTGCGCGCCGTGCGCGGACTTCCAGCTACGGGCCAGACGACCACCGGCAACATTCGCCGCAACAAACACATTGCCCGCCTCGAAACGGAAAACCGTGCGCACGCCGCCCAGGTGGTCAAGGTCAACGCCGACAATCGGCGCCTTGCCATTCGCGATGCCAAGCATACAAATGGGTTTGAACACCTCCTCAACATTGCCAAGCATCTGCAGCCCACTCTCACACAAAACGACAAACTCACACTCGAAGTGCTCAAGTTTGTGTCGAGTCACCTCAACACCATGGAGCGGTCCAAACGCGCCATGTGCTAAAGCGCAAAAGTGCGAGGGTAACGTCCATTCTGGGGCGACCATATCAACATGCGAGTCACCGTATCCACAATCGCGATAACTAACCATATATCTAGGCGCGTAATTGCCACTAAAATATACAATATTGTGCATAACCACTTGTAAAAATTGTAGACAGACAACCAAAAAACGTCCGACCGTGTCCATTTCTTTTCTTGTATGTGCTGGCGCTCAAAGGGCCTCCCAAACGTTTCTTCTATGTACACGTGCACCGCCTGAAACGTGACAAGTCCCACGATAAAGGCGACCCAGGACGCCCACGATTCGATATTGACCGAGCCAACCTGCAGAGGAGGGCCCCAGTGGAAAAACTCGGCCCACGCGTCCTCAAACCACAACGCGCCGAAACATCCAAAAGTGACGAGCAGCACAGCAACCAGTAGACATTCCGACATAATATTTAATAAAAAAAAACTTGTATAAATAGTCGCGTTTTGTACCTAAGAAATGTATGACTCGGACCAAAACCATCCTGATGGTCGCAAATATGGTCACCTTGTGGGTTGGCATCGCGCTCATCTTTCGAGGCTTTGATATCATGAACCAATCAAACTACCGACCCCCGGCAACGCCCCCTGGGTGGATTTTAGGCATGATGTGGATTGGCGCAGGTGCCTCCGTCGCCTGCATATGGCTCGTCTTCATCGTCTCCGCCCATGTCGACCAAGTCCTTTCCAATAAACCACGATGGACGCGCACGCGTCTGTTCTCCTCGGGACTGGTACTCTTTGCCGCCGCGCTGTTTGCCATCATTGGCACGTATTCGACCTGGAAGCATCCGTTTTTATTGACACCGTGCGACTGTCTAGAAAACGAGTTTGGACCCCAGTGCGCACCGTGCCAATGCGGCGCGCACGGCGTCTGTAACGAGGGCGTTTTTGGCGACGGAAGATGTGCTTGTGACCCAGGATGGGCAAGTGCAACCTGCGATGTCTGTGCGCCGCGATTTCGCGGCGATGATTGTGATACGTGTGTACTCGGGTGGCAGGACAACCTCATCACGGGCGAGCGCTGTTCGCAATGCGCGCGCGGATATACTGGCGACGATTGCGACACGTGCGCCCAAGGATGGCAACCATGGACGCATAATTCAACCTTATTTCCCAACATTGTCGACCAGGACGGGCGCCATATCTGCGACGAGTGCCAAGACAACTATTTCGGTTACGATTGCACACCATGCCCCTTTGGCAACGACGTGCCGAAAGTGACGTTGCTACGAAACGCGCCCATCACCAACACGTCGCGCGTACGCGACGCCATGGGAAAAATAGGGAGGGTGTTTTCCATGAAAGTGGACGGCGTTGCCACTTGGCAATACGACCCAAGCGCCCTCGACATCGAATCACGCGTCGCCATCCAAATAAAGTACGACGACACAAACAGACTGTCTCCCGACATCAAACTGCGCGACATCGACGGCTTACAATGTAACAACCGCGGCACGTGCCGGGACGACCGCTGGCATCTCGAAAATGACCCAGATTGGTACAAAAACTGCACGTCAAGCGGCGAAACGTGTTCGACACACGCCGACTGCACCGTATCCGAAAACTGCCGGGGAAGATGCACCGCAGACCTGCCCATCCCCACGGCATGGGAAGATTGGTCCTCCTCCGCACTTCCGTGCGCCTCGGACGAAGATTGCAGGGGGCCCGCGCGCTTGAATTTTACCAGGGGGCGCTGCGTCGAACGCCAGTGCTGCGAACAAAGTCGCCACGGAGACGGAAAATGCGACTGCGGTGCGCAATACTTTGGCAACGCCGACCCAACAAAAAGTCCGGCTTGTGACTTTTGTCCCGGATACGACTGGCTCACCGGCGAAAAATCCACCATCTGTATGGGCAACGGAGACTGTCAGCCTTCTTTTGCTATGAATGACGAGTACGTCGATATGCGCTGCGCGTGTAAAACGACACAGTACAGCGAAAACGGAATCATCGACGACGCTAGACTCGTTCGATGGTACAAAGACTTTTGCCAATGCGGGGACATGGGCAGTGACATGAAGTGTCGGGTCTGTGCCCCGGGATTTTACGGGCCAGAATGTGTGTCGTGTCCCGGTGGGCCGGGACTTGCCAGAACATGTGGCGGACACGGAACATGTGACGCTGGGGTTGGCGGCACGGGCGAATGCTCGTGTACCGTCGACTACAACAGTGGAGCTTGGACACTCGCCGACTACCAGCCAAGATACAGCGGCGACACCGTCTATCGCTCCGCGAACGGTTCGTCAAAAGTATGCACGGAATGCGTTCCCAACTTTTACGGTGCCAACTGTAAACCGTGCGAGCCGCTTTCCATCATCGCCGCCAACCAACTAGAAGACGTCTTTCAACCGCCAGACTCATTTCATACCAACGTGCACAATGCACAATATACGTCGCTGTGCCACACTGTCAACGAAGAAGACCCCATATGTACACTCGCTTGTGGAGGTGGCGGGTGGTGCGACTGGGGGCGCAAAGGCACTGGAAAATGTAAGTGTTGGTCCAATATACCAGATAACAGGAATACTTGGAACCCACTGGACAATGTCTGTGTCGTCAATGAGACACACTACTGTTCACCCAAGGACATCTCATGCATACTAGACACGCCGTCGAACGAAATCTGTCCAGCACTTGGCACACATCCCAAAGGCTGGTGCGAAAATGCGAAAACACACGGAAGGCTCGACTATGTACCGTGCACTACAGACTCGGATTGTGGAACTAATGGGAACTGTATAGCTTTTCAAATGGCAAACTGGATACCCATCGACGCCGAAGAATCAACATGCATAGAAGAAAATGCCTGAAGAATTTTCTCGGAACCAACCATTCCTCGCCACCAACCACTCCTCGCCACCAACCACTCTTCACCACCAACCAGTCTTCACCACCAACCACCAACGATGCCCAAGTCCAACATGGCCAGTCTACCCATTGTGACAAAAGCGTCACAGTTCAAGACCCGTCGCATCGCTCAAAAGATTCGCGCGTCCAAGGTGAACGTTTTGGACGCACGGAAAATGGCCAGAGTCCTCGCAAAGGCCACGGCGACCATCAAGACTGTACAATCCTTTACAGACCCTACCAAAAAATACTACGTCACGGCCACTGCGTGCTCGTGTCCTGACTTTCGTTTTCGCCGCAAGGCACGCGGGCAAAAGTGTAAACACATGCGTAAATTGTTCCCATAGTCATAAAGAATCGTTTTTATTGTTTATTTCAGATATTAAACCAATTGTAACTCCTATACCGTCGCGTTCTTTTATTTTTTTTCGAAATCCTTTGCGAAATGTCGGGGTTGTTGCGCCCCACAGCAAGCGAAACATGTACCGATAAAACGGCCGGCTGAACGCCGCGTAATGCACGGCGCTGCAGCCCTGGTAATCCAGCAACATGACGTCTGCGCCCTTGTCGAGCAAGCGCCACATACTGCGCTGCTTTTTCAATCGCACCGCCCACATTAGCGCGGTGCGCCCATCTTTGTCTCTTTCATTCACGCCAGTGAAATCGCCTATCTCACCAAGCTTGTCTTGCTTGACGGCACGTATTATTTCAGGGTCTGACGGCTCGCGTAGTTGCTCGCGCGCCGCCGCCGCGCGTTTTTTGTACTCGGTGCGCGCTGCCGCGTTCAGTATGGCGTCTCGTCGCAAGTCGCGAGTATCTTTATGAAAGTGACTCATACTGCGCTACTCTTCTCAAATATTTATAGTCGAGACCACAAACTCTATCCACGATAGAAACTTTACATATTCTAGACATATATTTTTTACCATACACAGACTACCCATAATCACATCAACATGGAGTTATTTTGGATTATCGTAGCAATTTTTGCCGCTTACTGGTTCAAAAATGGAGGCGAAGTCGATGAATACGACTCGGACAGCGAGTCTGAAAGCGACAGTGACTACGAGAGCGACGGGGACGCCATTGAACACGCTTCCACGGAATGTGTTGAACCCATCGCCTACTCGGACATTCCTTACAAGCGAGGGTGGTCGGCCAACACTCACATCATGGTGCACTACCCTCCGGATATAATTCCCGAAGAACACCAAAATGAAGACGAATACTACTACGGAAAGATTCGCAGGCGCCAGGGCTACAATTTCGAAGTCTATTTTCCCCAAACAAAGAACACCGACGTTCTCAGTCCATTGGACCGCGACTGGCACTATGCCACCGACATTGATATTGAACAGTGGGACCAACCGCAGACGTTCACACTAGAAAAAAAGACACTGAGGCCCTTCAAAATGCAGCGCGAACGTGAAGGTTCGTGGAGAGGTGCCCAAACGAAGCGGACAGTCGCCACGCCGCTGCGCCTATGGTCCATCATCGGGACCCCGTACGTTTACGTCGGACATTTGGGCGTCTACGAATGCGTGTCCGTCGATTCCAACGGCACCTTATGCCCAGTGTTGGGTGTCCCCGACTCAAATTACTTTATTGGCCGCCGCAAAAATAAAAAGGCGACGAATTTCCGCCAATTTACGCCGTTGTTCCGTGTCGACACCGAAGAATACAGTTCCTATGACCGCGAACCTGCGCGCGAGCCCACGTATCCAACACTAACGAGAGACGAGTTACATTAATATGTTAATAAAATACTATTTAAGCAACATTTTTTGTTTTTGAAAATATGTTTTGGGTAGGTGTATTCTTTGTCTGTATGGCACATGGCCAAGTAGCCCAATCTGTACAGCCTGGAGGCGCAACCATTATGTGCAGCTTCACAGACGGGTCCATGGAAAATCCGTCTAGCTGCGCCTGCGGCACCAACACGTGCAACACCACATCAGGACTCTACTGCGACGTGTCCGAAAACCAATGTGCCAACGTCCCATACTGCAACCACCATTTGGGCATAACACCCAACCCGTCCAACTGCATATGTGGCACCGACACGTGCGACGCCACATCGGGACTCTTTTGCGCCGTGGCCGAAAACCAATGTGCCGACGTGTCTATTTGCATTGACCAAATGGGTACGTCATCCAATCCCTCCGATTGCATGTGCGGTAGCGAAAAGTGCAGCGCCGCGACTGGGCTCTATTGCGAAGACTCATCGTGTTACGGGGACTGTGTGAATTCAAATGGGCGGGCCGTCAACGATGCAAAGTGCGTGTGTGGTACGAATACGTGCGACGCCACATCGGGACTCTTTTGCGACGTGTTCGAAAACAAATGCGCTGACGTGCCGTATTGTGAGGTCACAGACGGTTCAGAAGTCAACCCGTCAAGCTGCATATGCGGCACCGACACGTGCGACGCCACATCGGGACTCTTTTGCGACGGCTCCGCGTGCTTTGACACCTGCAAAAACACCAACGGTACGTCAGTCAATGACGCCAAGTGTGCCTGCGGCACCGACACGTGCGACCCAGGACTCTACTGCGACGGTACCGCATGCTTTGACACCTGCAAA
>Ga0181564_10002927_pt1 | contig 14785 bp, 10 predicted proteins | sample 011ome_24_FD_134512 | JGI IMG/M metagenome (GOLD analysis project Ga0181564, IMG submission 134512) | Coastal salt marsh microbial communities from the Groves Creek Marsh, Skidaway Island, Georgia - 011513CT metaG (megahit assembly) | ecosystem: Environmental > Aquatic > Marine > Intertidal...
CCGTTGAATGGCTTCATCCATTGCTTCGGCAACTTTCACAGGATTCATACCATCTACAGGGCCGCATGGCATTTCATAACCTAGACCCAGCTTCCAAATATCGGAATGATTGGCTGTACGTTCTACAGAAGTTCCCATAGCGTATCCGTTATTTTCGACGACAAAAACAACAGGGAGTTTCCATAACATAGCAAGGTTTAATGTTTCATGAAGTGATCCCTGTCGAACGGCTCCATCTCCCATATAGCAGAGAGTTACATTGTCGCGATCGTGGTATTTGTCTCCAAAGGCCATTCCTGCGCCCAGGGGTATTTGCCCTCCAACAATACCGTGCCCTCCGTGGAATCTAAATTCTTTTGAAAAAATATGCATAGACCCTCCCAAACCTTGAGATGTCCCAGTAGCTTTACCAAATAGCTCGGCCATTACACGCTTTGGATCTACACCCATACCAATTGGCTGAACATGGTTTCTGTAGGCAGTAATCATCCTGTCTTTGGTTAAATCCATTGCATGAAGGGCTCCTGCTAGGACCGCTTCTTGACCGTTGTATAAGTGAAGGAATCCTCTTACTTTTTGTTGAATGTAAACTGCAGCCAATTTGTCTTCAAACTTTCGCCAAAACAACATGTTTTCGTACCAGTTCAAATAGGTTTCTTTCGTAATTTTTTCCATTCACTAATTTGTTTTAATAATCAAATAAAAAGCTTTGCAATCTTTTTTATACATACAGATTACAAATGTAGTACTTTCAAAGGATGTGAAAAAATATCAAAAGTGAAATTGAGAAGTCGTTAACGATTGTTGTAAAATACTGCTAAAAATACTCGTATTTATCCCCAAAGTTGAAAGTTAGTGAAAAACGGAGTGTATTTTCTAAAGGACTCCTAACTTTACTTGCGGATATGAGATAAGATAAATCAACATCAACCGTATTGTACTTAAACCCAGCACCAAAGGAAAGTAATTTTCGTGCTCCTTTGTCTTCATTTTCATTGAAATATCCAGCTCGAAAAGCAAAGGATTGGTTGTACCAATACTCAAGTCCTAATGCCCATGTAACTTCATTCAACTCTTCACTAAATCCATCTGGAGCATCATTGAAAGACTTAAAAACACCTGACAAAAAGCTTACATCAGGTTGTCGGTATCCAGTAATTTCATCGTCACTATTGTAAATGGGTTCGCTTGGCGTTGGAACTAAAAGTTTGTTGACCTCCAAATTCACAGTAACACTGTTGTAGGTATCAATCAAAAATTCGAAACCGCCTCCTAACCTCAAGTTTGTTGGTAAATAATTTTCTTGACCGCCTTCATCGTATTTGAGTTTAGGTCCTAAGTTTGAAATATTAAATCCAGCTCTCCAACGTCCATTGAAAGCGTCGTATGACTTTTCTTCGGACTGATAATATCCTGAGACATCTACCGAAAAGGTGGATGCTGCATCAGCATCTCCGCCTATATTTGAGTTGAGCTTCAGATCCGATCGAATAAAACGTCCTGTTACTGCCATGGCGAATTGATCACTCAATTGCAAAGAGTAAGAAGCGTCTAGCGTTAGTTCGTTAGGACTTTCAACATAAGGATTGATGAAATCGTCTGGAACTTGACCTAGTTCAATATCCCCCAAACTAAAATATTTTAAGCTAGCGGCCCAGGCGCCTCTTTCAGATATTTTGTTGTAATAGGTAAGATTGGCTAGAAAAATATCATTGACCAACTTGCTTAAATAGGGCGTATAGCTGACTCCTACTCCCATTTTTCTTTCTGCAAAAGCATACTTTGAAGGATTCCACTGTTGTGAATAGGCATCGGGTGACGAAGCAACACCGAGCTCTCCCATACCAGCTGCTCTGGCATCCGAGGTGATAAGTAGAAATGGAACTCCAGTGGTAATGACTCTCTTTTGGGCAACAGAATATTGCCACAATAACAAACAAATGAGGATATACGGATATTTATTTTTCACAATTTTTTTTTATTAAGGGTCAAAAATAACTCGTTTACTTTAAGATAACAAGTTTTTCAAATTTTTCTGCAATCTTATTTGATAACGTCGATTTTACAGAAATCTTATATACATACACTCCTTTTCCTAAAAATCCTCCAAATTGATCACGACCGTCCCAAGAGATATCTCTAGACAAAAAGCCCTCGGTAGTTATGGTTTGTACTGTTGACCACACCATTTTACCAGAAACTGTAAATACTTGAACCCTTACATCGAGGGGCTCAAAAGGCTTGTTGTGTTGAAACCAAAACTCGGTATAACTGGTAAAGGGATTGGGATAATTTAAAACCCTATCCAGTACCAAATTACCATCATCAAGGACTAAAAACTGTATTTCAGCAGAAGAAGAATTGTTATAAACATCCCAAGCTTTGAGGGTTAAGGTATGCAATCCGGGAGATAAGTTTCTGAGGGAATATTGGAGTTTTCCTGTTTGATAAGTATCAATATTGGCCTCGTAATAGTCATTCAAAACAATAGGATTGGTTTCATCACCGTCTAAAATTGCTGTGATATCATGGCCTATTCCGCCTGCAGTATTGATTCCATTTTCGTCGTAAAGTTCGGCAATAAGAATGGGCGATTCGTTAGTGATTCCTCCGTAAACAAAAGAAGTGTCATTCATAAATAACTTAATTTCAGGGCCTTGAGTATCAGTTCCAATAGTGTCAGAAAGCCCCCCAATTAATAGATCCATCGTATAACCGGATTGATCTTCGTAGGACGTATTGTCTGTAGCATATAAACTTATTCTAGCGTTTCCAATAGGAATTGTAATGTCTTTGGGTACAATAAAATCAATGTCAAACAACCCCTCTTTGACACTCGCTTTTCCTTTGAAAATTGTTTTTCCCAAGGCCCTGAATTCCAAAGCATCTCCAACATTGTCATTTCTAAGTGTTTTTTTTTCAATTTCCTTATCAAAAACAGTAATTGTGGCAATTCCTTCATATGAGGACAACAAGTTGTTGGAAACATCGGTAACCTTTCCTTTAAAATTAATTTTACTTAACGCCTTAAGAGTATCCACCGCCTGATCGATGGGAATATCATTTACATGGGTTAACACAATTTTGGGTTTGGGAATAGCCAATTTAAGAGCTGGATCTCCAATATAAAATAAAATCCTTTTTTGAGCTGTACCCGAAAATTCTGCTTTGGCCAACCGAAGGGCTTCGCCTACAGTTACATAATTTTCTGAGTCGTATGAAAAGAGGTGTTTAGTCAAGATATTATTATAGCTGATTCCGTTGATTACTAAAATCTGACGGGTCGTAGATATTAGCCCAATGGCTCCTCCATTGGGATTGGAAAAGGTTAATTCCCCAGCAGTTTCTCGAAGGGGATTGTCAAACCGAGAAAATTCACAGGTTGATGTGATAAATAAAGGCAGTTTGTTGGGGTTATAAAGATTGGTTGCATCCAACTTGTCAAAAATACGTTCTGATGCCAACCCGTCTTCGCCTCCGTGTCCAAAATAATTAAACACCAAAGCCCCTAAATTCAAATCGTTTTTTATCAATGTGTTTACGGCAGGATAGCGATCACCAGCAGCGGATGCCTCCTGGACATAAGCATCTGAGTGAATTTTATTAACATTAATAAAAGGCTTTTTTTCGTAAAGTACATCTCCTAACAAATCAATATTTTCTTGAATTGTTGTTTCCCAGCTTTTATCGACATCATCTGAAATGAGAAGAAACGAATTTCGCCAAGAGCCATAATTGGATTTGTCATGGTATCTGATAATTTTATCGACAGCTGATTTGGCAGATGCCCTATCATCTGCAACAATTCGCCCTACTGCTATATCCATGCGATCTGCAAAAGAAAGACTTCCCTCTTCAGGATCCATCATGGCGTAGAAATCATCCGACATAAAAGAGTTGACAGCACTGTAACTATTGTAAGAGTAATATGTAGGCACAATATTATTGTTAAATCTGATTCGATTTTGGTAATCGAAAGAAGTGTCTCCAAACAAGCAAAGATATTTGAGTCGAGTGGAAGAAGCAGAGGCATTGTCATAAACGTATTTGATGAAATTTCGAATGGCTCCAATATCTGGATTTCCTGTATTAAATTCGGTGTAAATACTTTCAATAGTTACCACTTTTGTGTTTAATTTGGAGAAAGAATTGTGAAATTCGGCCAATCGATTCGCTTCTGATTCAAGATTTTTATTAGTAATTATCAAATAATCAACATCGGATTCTGATCCCTGAAAGTCAAAAACGGTTCCTTTTAAATTTTGATTGGTAACACGGTTTGAATTTTGATGAAAATCAGGAATGAAGTAATCGTTAACAGAAAGTGCAACGAACTTTCTTTGAATGCCTCCCAACGTTTTAAATGAAAAAGAAGATTCTGAGGCTTCATTGGGATACATCATTATTTGGAATCGATCGGTCACATCCCAAACAGCTGGGATAGATTCTGAATTGGAAAATGTAAACATTACAGTCCCCAATTGATCTTCTAAATTAGACATGAACACATACTGATGGTTTGCTCCAGCAAGCGCTCTTTGGTATTCAAGTCTAACGTAATCTATATACCCTTCGGAAGCTGGGTTTCCTCCATTTTCAAAAGAAATTTCTACATCTACTTTTTCGGAAGAAGGTGTTAGAATCATTCTTTTTGCTCCTCGAGTTTGCGCCCCGCCCAATGGGTTTGAATTGTCTTGAGCATAAACAACTTCTTCACTTGAGGCAGAAAAGTTGAATGAAAGTTGTTTTGAAAGAACTTGGACATTCATGGAGGTAGGGCTTGAAGCCACAGCTACTGGCTTGACTTCTAAAGTTGCCTCCGATCCGGATTGAATACCTGGCATTTCAAATTCCAAAGTGCGTTCGGGATCAAAAGACAAGGGTTGTCCAAACCATCGTCTGCCAAAATTTCCAATATTGAACAAATCCTCTTCGTGAAATAACCGAACAGTTCCATTTTGAAAAGTTTGACTTGGAGTATTGGAGGGCTGAGAAGTAGTAATGATTCTTTTTCCAGCAGATTCTGAAGCGGTTATATAGTAGGTTATTTGGGTTGTAAACAAATTCAAATGTGTTTGACTTTCTTCGTTCCATTGGTCAGGACCTTCTGCATAAAACAAAATATAATCTTCATTGTCAAACGAATTATCTTCTTCTCCAACGACTAAAATAGGATTCTCAATTACATCATACCCTTCCACATTTTTGTTCATAAAAGGGATCATTCTTCCTCCATTGCCATATATTTTTAGGTTTTTGGGGTTCATAGAATTCACGTTCATCCCCAGTTTGCTTAAAAAAGAGCGATCCAATTTATAAACACCAGACTTGCTTATGGAAAACTGGAACCATTCTCCCGAGGACAAAACCGAATTGCTTCTTTGAGAAAATAAAGATTTTACATTTTGGGCTTGGGATTTTGATTTTGTGTTTTTTGGAGAAATTATAAAAGAGGTTACTCGTTTAACAACACCATTTTCAACAAAGATTGGGTAACAGTGGATCCCTGCAATGGTCTGATCTCGAGAGGAGGTAACAAACAAATTCCACTTAAATTCTGAAAAAAGGGAACTGGATTTAAGATCGTACAACTCTTGATCGGAAACAGGTGCTGAAATCACATTGGTGAGAACAAAATCATTTTTATCAACGCTGGAAGATACTCGCCAAAGATGCTCAAAAACCACATTTTGAGAATCAACATCCAGAATAATTTTATTCTCCTTATCAGAGGGCACACGAAAGACTGATGCATTGTTACTCCAATTCTTGGAAGCCTCCCAATGAATTTCTACAGACTGTCGCTGAGCATTCGCAAAAAGTACAATAAAAAGAGCTAAAGTTCTTAAAAAATATCTCATACTGTGATTCAATAACGACCCAACAAATAAGATTCGTATATCATTTTCAAAATTAAAAATAATAAACAAGCAAAGAGGTCGTTTTAATGATAAATAAATAGAACTGTAAGTTAAATTAACTCATCTGTACTGATAGAGTTGAAATTACGTGATTTATTAGTATATTGCACTGTTTTTGAAATTAATTTTTTTGGACAAAAACCATGAAGAAAACACAACGATTAATTGTTGCCCTACTGCTATCGTCAAGCGTTGCTTTTGTTGGGTGTAACCGATCCTCGGGGGGCAGTAATGTTTCTCGCGCTACCGGATGGAGCATAAACAATAAAAAAGGAGGATTCCAATACAATACCAAGTATAAGGGACAACAGACTGCCCCTGGACTTGTTTTCATTGAAGGCGGATCATTTACCAAAGGTAGAGTTCAAGACGACATTATGCACGATTGGAACAACACACCTACCCAACAAAATGTGCAATCCTTTTACATGGATGAAACCGAAGTAACCAATCTCATGTATTTAGAATATTTGGACTGGCTAAAGCGCGTGTTTGGTGCTCCAGACAGCCCCTATCGCTTAATATACGAGGCAGCGTTACCAGATACTTTGGTGTGGCGTAGTTCGCTGGGCTTTAATGAAGATATGGTTAAAAACTACCTTCGTCACCCTGCTTTTCAAAACAATCCAGTAGTTGGAGTTTCATGGAATCAAGCGGTAAATTTTGCCAAATGGAGAACCGAAAGAGTGAATGAAAAAGTACTCGAACGAGAAGGATATTTGAAACGTGACATTACTGTTGTTGATTCGCTTATCCGTCCTGAAAGTACGTTCAACACCGAATTATACCTTACTCAGCCTCGAACACTGTTTGGGGATTCAATAAACAATTATATCGGAAAAAATAGTGAACGTCAAACTCCAGGAAAAAAAGATTCGTTGTCTTTTGCGGGTCGTGAGTCTGGAATTTTGTTTCCCGAATACCGACTTCCCACAGAAACCGAATGGGAGTATGCAGCATTAGCACTCAGTGAGCTTAGAGAATACAATTTATATCGTGGTAAGAAAAAATATCCTTGGGATGGTGAATACACGCGATCCAATAACAAAAGAACACAAGGCGACCAATTAGCAAACTTCAAACAAGGAAAAGGAGATTATAGTGGAATTCAAGGATGGTCGAGTGACGGCGCAGATATTACTGCACCTGTAATGTCCTATCCTCCAAATGATTTTGGTCTGTACGACATGTCAGGAAACGTCACCGAATGGGTTGCAGATGTATACCGACCAATTATTGATGACGAAGCAAACGATTTCAATTATTATCGGGGAAATGTTTTTCAAAAAACACAAATCAACGAAGAAGGAAAAACTGTTATCATTGAAAGTGACGAGTTTTTAAGTCAATTAGAAGCTTTGAATAATGACCCAACACTAGAAAAGGCAAACGACAGTGTTACTTATGCAGAGCGACTTCCCAATGGAAAAATTAATGTTTTGAATTTTCCAGGAGAAATTGTGACAGAAAACGTGGATAAAGAAGACATTAGCTTGCGCACCAATTACTTCACTGCAGACAATCGAGATTACAGAGATGGTGATTCTGGCTCTAAAAGAACTGATAAAAGAGACGATGATGATGCCAAAATGTACAATGCTCCCAATTTCAAAGCTAATCAAAAAGATGAAAGCGAGGGTAAAACTTCGTTGATCAGTAACAAGGTGCGCGTTATTAAGGGAGGATCGTGGCGAGACAGAGCCTTTTGGCTTGACCCAGCTCAGCGAAGATTTCTTCCAGAATTTATGGCAACAGACTACATTGGCTTCCGATGCGCAATGTCGTATTTGGGACAAAAACCACAAAAGAAAAAACCTAGAGGATAATAGCCTTCGAAACCTATTTGAAAGACCGCTAATAAGCGGTCTTTTTATTTAAGTTATTTTAGTATTTTTAGAACGATGAATATTTCGCAGCTACATTCTATTTTTATTGAGTGCAACGGTGTTAGTACCGATACCCGAAACCTTCCCAAAGGATGTCTTTTTATTGCCTTAAAAGGAGAACGGTTTGATGGGAATGCCTATGCGCAAGAAGCGTTAAATAATGGAGCTGCCTTTGCGATGGTTGATGACCAACAACAAAAAGGAGACCGCTTTTTACAAGTGCCTAACTGCTTGCTGGCCCTACAAGAATTGGCAGCTTATCATCGAAAAACACTTGCCACCAAAATTATTGCTATCACGGGCAGCAATGGTAAAACGACTACAAAAGAACTGATGCACAGTGTATTGTCTCAGCAATTTAATACCCTATGTACCGAGGGCAACCTCAACAACCATATCGGAGTGCCCCTAACACTGCTTCGACTTACTTCCAAAACGGCGATTGCAGTAGTGGAAATGGGAGCCAATCATATCGGAGAAATTGCGCTTTTAACAAATATAATTCAACCTGATTTGGGATACATCACCAATTTTGGAAAAGCACATTTGGAAGGGTTTGGAAGTCTTGAAGGCGTAGTGAAAGGCAAAAGCGAACTCTATGATTATCTTATCAAAAACAACTTGCCCATTCTTATTCATGGAGACGATTTGAAACAAAAGGCACTTACCGATAAGGCTACTGTTGTTTCGTTTGGAAATGATGACCATCATACATATTCTATTTCTTTAGAAAAAACAAGCCCATATATATCGGTAATATTTTCGGGAATTATAATTCAAAGTCAATTGACGGGTGGCTTTAACTTTTCAAATATTTCTGCAGCTATTGCGCTAGGATCGTATTACGGAGTGTCTTTGGAAAATATTGCGAGAGGAATAGAAACATATATTCCGAAAAACAATCGATCTCAAGAAATTGTAAAAAACAATCGGGAGATTGTGCTTGACGCATACAATGCTAATCCAACAAGTATGAAAGCAGCTCTTCTTTCTTTTGATAATCTGGCATCCCCCAAAATAGCTTTGTTGGGAGATATGTTTGAGTTGGGGAAATTTGCCGCCAAAGAACATCAAGAAATTGTGAATGAAGCTGAGGTATTGTCCATAGACCAGCTGTATTGGATTGGGGAGGAATTTAGCAAAACAAAACTTCCCTCATCAAAACATCATTGTTTTAAAAACATACATCTTTTCAAACAATATTTAGAAAAAAAACCATTGCCATCAGGCAAGTTATTACTTAAAGGATCCAGAGGAATGAAAATGGAAACGCTATTGGATTTTCTTTAATCAGTTTGCATCTTGGTTTCTGTTTCAATGGCGTTGTAAGTTAAAAGGATCAACAGTCCAAACACAACACCTATTAGTATCAGAACGATGTTGAACAACCCTTCGGCACTAAAAGAAAGACGCAGCAGAACCGTAGAAATAATAAAGCCTGTGTTGCGAATCAATTGGCTGTTTCGCAAAGTGTACTGGAAAGAGAGTAATAAAATAAACACATCCGTAAAAATTAACATCGTAAAAAAGTTGTTAAAAAACACGTGATTTATATTGGATAATGAGGGATCTACTAAAGATTCAGAACAAAACGTACTAACTAACCAATCCGAAAAACTGATTGCAGCTAAGATAAGTAAAGTAGGTATTAACAAAATACTGATGAGTTTTTTTGAAGCAATAAACCGATTGATTCTTGGAGAAACTGTTTTAATTGGTAATTTTTCTCTTGTTTTTTTGAAAAGATAAATGAGAAAAAATAATATCAAAATTCCTGACAAATCAACCCATATTTGAATATTGTATTCGCTTTTAAACCAATCGTTCGACATTTCTATATGAGGAATATCTTTGAAAATTTTTCGTATAACAACCAGAGCAATGATCTCGTACTGTTTGGATATAGAGGTCGTAAACGATCGAGGTAAATAGTAAATCAATAGATAAGCCTCATACACCAAGATAAATGAAAAAGGGGTGTAAATGGCAGATATTGGGTCCGAAAGCAACAAAGCATCATTGAAGGGTAAATCAAATTGTAAGCGTTTTAAAAAAATTAATGCCAAATGAATAACAAAACCGATAGAGGCTAAAACTAAAATAAAACGTTCAAATGAAGCGCGTATTTTTGGAGAAAACAACCAATCAAAAACGCGTTCAATATTACTATAAAATCCCATAACTTATTAACTATTGTTTCTATAAAGATAGCTTATTTAAAATAAACAACTCATTATGAGGGTATAAAACAAAAAAGTATTGACTATATGTCAATACTTTTGTGAAAATAGTGGGTGATACTGGATTCGAACCGGTGACCCCTACCCTGTCAAGGTAGTGCTCTAAACCAACTGAGCTAATCACCCTTTTTAGATATGCGAATATATTACAATTTCAGGAATTTTATTAGACCTGCTTTTAAAATTAAAGTATTTGTTTTGCATTGCGTATTTTTGAAAATAAAAAGATGAAACTATTTACACGCTCGGATATGGATCAGATGGATAAAATTTATCGATTGAACCTAATCAATAGTGTTACGGGTTACAAATCCGCAAATTTATTGGGAACAAAATCGGTAACAAATCAACTGAATGTGGCTGTTTTTAGTTCCATTACTCATCTAGGGAGCAACCCTCCTCTTGTAGGATTTGTGTTGCGCCCTACAACGGTTCCAAGAGATACTTATAAGAACATTAAGGAAACTGGGGTTTTTACTGTGAATCACATTCATGAATCAATCATTGAAGATGCACATCACACCTCAGCCAAATATCCAACAGAAATCTCGGAATTTGATCAAACGGATTTAGAACCAGAATTCAAGGGGGATTTTGATGCACCTTATGTAAAAAATGCTCGAATTTCTTTGGGGTGTAAATTTCAAAACGAATATGAAATAAAAGAAAATGACACACTTCTAATTGTTTCAGAGATTGTTGAAATCCACATTGACGAAGAAGTTCTTGAAGAAGATGGATGGGTGCGACTAGATAATGCAAAAACTGTGGCAATAAACGGCTTGGATGGATATGCGCTGCCCCAGCTTTTGGAGAGATTTTCATATGCAAGACCTAAAAAATAATGGAGTTTATCAATCATAACTTACTGGATTATGTGGTACAACACAGCGAGGAAGAACCTGAATTGTTACAAAAACTAAATCGGGAAACTCATCAAAAAATTTTACAGCCTAGAATGCTCAGTGGTAGTTTTCAGGGGCGGATATTATCTTTATTATCTCATTTGATTCAACCTTCCAGAATACTAGAAATTGGAACATATACAGGATATTCGGCTTTGTGTTTGGCAGAAGGGCTTCAGAAAGAAGGTTTGCTTCATACGATTGATTGTAATGAGGAGTTGGTAGATTTTCAAAAAAAATATTTTAACCAATCGAAATTTAAAAATCAAATCATCCAACATTTGGGATATGCTGATAAAATTATTCCAACGCTCAAAGATTCCTTTGACTTGGTGTTTTTGGATGCAGACAAAGAAAATTATCCTCTGTACTTGGAGCAAATTGCTCCTAAAATCAATTCAGGCGGTCTTCTGATCTCCGACAATGTATTGTGGAGTGGGAAAGTTTTAGAATCTGCTAAATCAGACGATATTGCTACTCAAGAGCTCATTAGATATAATAAAATATTGAAAGAGGATACTCGTTTTCAAACGGTAATGCTTCCTGTTCGAGATGGGCTTACGTTAAGCAGGAAAATTTAGAGGTTGCGCTTTATAGAATCTGTCAAATCATTGAGCTCTTCTTTTACCTCATCGATTTGTTTTTGAATTCCCTTTGTGTCTAATCCTTCTTTTTGAGCGCTGCGTTGAATTTCGTTTTTAATTTCGTTGGTTGCATTTTTTACTTGCGTCATACCCTTGCCCAAACCTCTAGCAATTTCTGGGATTTTATCAGCCCCAAAAATTAATAGGATGATAAAAAATATAAAGATAATTTCTGTACCGCTTATAAATAATGGCATCGACATCGATTTGAAAAGCAAAGATACTAAAAAAGGTCATCCCGAAGAATGACCTTTGAAGTATTATAAAATTTTTAATTACCCTTTCGTTTTGCTTTTAAAAGAATCAAAATCGCTTTTTGCTATTTTCTTCGGCCAGCTATTGTTGCTAGTATCAATGTCGGCTGTTTCTTGATTAGGATCCACCGTGATTCCAACGATTTCTTTGTCAGTTGCAATTACTTTTTTGACTTCAGCATCGTTTTTTCTCCAAACTTGTACAGGATACTTTACGAGCTCATTTGTTCCGTCTGCGTAACTATACTCCACTATTAGTGGCATTACCAATCCTCCTGGCTTGTCAAAAACTACTTCGTAAAAATATTTTGGTGTCTTTAATTGTGATCGCTCTTCGGGAGATAAATTGTCCATTACGTATTCTTTTAACGTAGTTGAATTTTCTATCAAGTCTCCTTCTTTCAAACTCTCATCGTAGTCTTCACTACCTTCTTCAACCATATAGACTAAGGGAGGTAAATCAGCTTCTGTCAACCCTCGATTTTCCATAATGGTTCGCAATTCTTTATTGGGTTTTGGAGAAACGTAGTATTTTTTAACTTCTTTAACGCCAATATCTACAAAGTCTGTAGTATAAAACCACCCTCTCCAAAACCAATCCAAATCAACAGCTGAAGCATCTTCCATAGTGCGGAAAAAATCTTCTGGAGTTGGATGCTTGAACATCCAACGCTGTGAATAGGTTTTAAATGCATGATCAAACAATTCCTTACCCATGACTGTTTCTCGAAGGATATTCAGTGCGGTAGCAGGTTTACCATAAGCATTGGGTCCCAATTGATATACGTTTTCTGGATTGGACATAATGGGCGATATAAAGGATTGATCTCCCGACATGTAGGGAACTATTTTACTAGGTTCGCCCCGACGCGATGGATATTTATCGAGTCCTTCGATGGCTTTTGGATGTGTTTTTCCAAACTCTTGCTCTGCAAGGTACTGCCCAAAAGTATCCAATCCTTCATCCATCCAACCCCATTGACGTTCGTCAGAGTTCACAATCATAGGGAAAAAATTGTGTCCCACTTCATGAATAATTACGCTAATCATTCCAAACTTAACGCGATCCGAATAGGTACCATCTTCGTTTGGACGACCGTAATTCCAACATATCATCGGATATTCCATTCCTTGATTTTTAGCATGAACCGATATTGCCTTGTGGTAAGGATAATCAAATGTATGCTTGGAATATGTTTTTAATGCGCCTGCTACTGCGAGGGTCGACCATTCTTCCCACAAAGGGTTTCCTTCTTTTGGGTACATCGAAACAGCCATTACGTCGCTATTACCAATTTTAACAGCCATCATATCCCAAATAAACTTACGGGAGGTAGCAAAACCAAAATCTCGAACATTTTCAGCATAAAATTCCCAAGTTTTCTTTTGATTGGAAAAGTTTTTTTCTGCAGCTTCAGCTTCTTCTTGAGTAACAATTAGAACTGGCTTGTCATAAGATTTTTTAGCTTTTTCATATCGATTTAGCATGGTTTGGGAAAAAACCTCTTTGCGATTTTGTAGTTTACCTGTGGCATCTAGGATATGATCCGATGGAACGGTAATTTCAACATTGTAATTTCCAAAGGGAAGAGCAAACTCGCCATTTCCCCAAAACTGATGGTTTTGCCAACCCTCAACATCATTATAAACAGCCATGCGAGGAAAGAATTGAGCAATGACATAGGCTCGATTCCCATCTTTTGGAAAAAACTCGTATCCCGAACGACCTCTTCCATTTACGTGATCGTTGATATTGTACCACCACTTGATCGAAAATGAAATTTTAGATCCACTTTTCAACGGTCTGGATAAATTGACCCGCATCATGGTTTGATTAATCACATAAGGCATTGGATTGCCCTTATGATCTCTTACATATTCAATGTTAAATCCTCCATCAAAAGGATCGTTGAGATAATTATTGACGAAAGAAGAAGGATAATCATAGGGCTGAACTCCACTTCCGTTTCGCTCCAACGAAGGAGAATCTTTTTTTCTTACGTTTTGATCCAATTGAACCCATAAATATTCCAAATCATCGGGGGAGTTATTGAAATACGTTATGATTTCTTGTCCATAAAGTTTTTGATTTTTATCATCCAACTCGATTTTCATGTCGTAATCGGCTCTTTGTTGGTAGTAAGCGTTTCCTGGAGCACCAGAAGCTGCACGATACATGTTGGGAGTTGAAAATTCTTCGTAAAGTTGGCGGAATTTATTTTCGTTACTATGGCCCGAAACTGGCGCTTCAGACTCAACCTCTTGAGCAATTGCAAAGCTGGAAAAAAGTAGGGTAAGTAGTAAAAAAAATGATCTAAGTTTTGTCATATCAGGGTGTTTTTTTTAATGAGTATAAATATAACAAAAAATGGAGTTTTTGTTAATAGTTTTTATAAAAATATTACGTTTTTAGCATTGCCTTGAACTTGTAACAAACTTTTTTTTAAGGAATCTGATGAAAAATGAATGATATTTTGCTGATCTTCAAAAAGATCAAACAATAACGAATTCGATATTTCAATTTTTTTGAAAGGAGCTACCTGTTCTACTTCAAAATAACACACAACTTGATCGTCATTGTATTTTTTACCAACAAATTGAAGTTTTAATGGAATATCGTCAATTGCAATGTTAAGTTTCGAACTTACATATTTATTAATAGTCCTATCGATTCGTTCGGGATAATTATCTGGATGCAGCTTATACTGATCCCAGTACCGATGCTGTAATAAGGCTTCCATATCATCCGTAAAAACACGCATGGTAATTTGAAGAGATTCCGAAGCACTCACGTAGGTTATTTGTGTTGTGCTCACATAATACTTATGATTTGAAAATGACATTAAAAAAAGTACGCATCCTACAAGCAGTATTTTTATTTTTATATTTCGATACATATCCAATTGAATTATACCTTACAACAAATGATATCCAA
>Ga0181564_10002928_pt1 | contig 14780 bp, 15 predicted proteins | sample 011ome_24_FD_134512 | JGI IMG/M metagenome (GOLD analysis project Ga0181564, IMG submission 134512) | Coastal salt marsh microbial communities from the Groves Creek Marsh, Skidaway Island, Georgia - 011513CT metaG (megahit assembly) | ecosystem: Environmental > Aquatic > Marine > Intertidal...
ATAATGATCATCATCTATCAAAAATACATCGCTTAATTCATATTTACCTAGAGGAGTTAGGCTTATTTGCTCACTATTATTGATTTTATAGAAAACACCAACAATAATTGCTATTATACCTAAAACAATAAAGATACCCTGAATAACGACAAGGCTAACTAATAGTTTTTTTTTTAACATTTTATCAATGAATAGTAGTTATATTTATCACGGATTTGAAATTTCAATTTTATATGAGGATAGTCATATAGCAATATTAAATAAACCATCCGGACTAATTACTCATAAAAAAAATATTCACGATAGTGAGGTGTCACTTCAGGATAGTCTATCTCAAAAATTTGAAATTATTGATGATGAGGTTGGCAAGGAGGGTATCGTTCATAGACTAGACAAAGACACTAGCGGGCTCATCATCATTACAAAAAACAAAACTATTAAACAAATTTTTCAAGATTTATTTAAAAATAGATTAATCACAAAACATTATCTTGCTATTTCCTATGGGGTTCTTAATCAAAGTTATATTGAAGTCTCAAAGAATATTACTAGACAAAAACATCAAAGAACAAAGTTTAAAACAGCACAATTTGAAGGTAAGGAGGCACTTACCAAGATTACTAACCTTAAAACCTATCATGGTTCAATCAGCCTCTTGGATTGTGAAATTATTACAGGACGAACACATCAAATAAGAGTTCATCTAACTAGCCTTGGATTACCTATAATAGGGGATAAAAGTTATATACTAGATAAAGAGCAAAAATTTAGATTGAATAATCTAAAAAAAGATGTTGTTGATACATTAAATTCTTTTCCGAGACAGGCATTGCACTCCTATCATGTTGAATTTGAACATCCAATTTCAAAAAAAAGCATTAAAATTACTTGTGATTTACCTGATGACATGAAAGATTTACAAGCAAAACTTAAATGAATAAAGAAAATAAAAATTTATTACCTGTAATAACATCCGAGAATGATATTTATCCCTATCTTAAAAAAATTAATCAATTCCCCATGCTTAGTGATGAGGAAGAAAAAAAACTTGCAATAGATTGGCTTAAAAATGGTAATACTAAATCAGCTCAAAAATTAGTTACCAGTCATCTTCGATTAGTTGCCAAAATAGCAATGGGCTATAGAGGCTACGGTCTCCCTTTATTTGATTTAATTTCTGAAGGTAATTTAGGTTTAATCCAAGCTATTAGAAAATTTGATCCGGAAAAAGGATTTAGATTAGCTACTTACGCAATTTGGTGGATTAGAGCGTCTATCCAAGAGTATGTTTTACATAGCTGGTCTCTTGTAAAAATTGGAACTACAGCAGCACAAAAAAAACTATTTTTCAACCTGAGAAGGTTAAGAAATCAATTGAAAAAATATGAAGAGGGTTATCTAACTAATGAACAAATAAAATCTATTTCTGATGATTTGGGGGTTACCGAAGACGAAGTTAAACATATGGAAGGAAGAGTTTTCCATCATGATTTTTCTTTAAATACGCCTCTTAATGATGAAACAGATGGTGAATGGATTGATCATATTGAAGACGAAAATACTAGTATTCAAAGTCGAGTTGAAGAAACTGATGAATTAGATAAAAGAAAAAAACTTTTTAATCAAGCAGTAAAAAAATTAGAACCAAGAGAATTAGAGATTTTAACAGCAAGAAGATTAGAAGATGAACCTAAAACTTTAGAGGATTTAAGTCAAAAATACTCTATTAGTAGAGAAAGAGTTAGGCAAATTGAAAATAAAGCTATTAAAAAGCTTCAAGAAGAAATAGAAATTTTATCTCAACCAAAACTACTTACAAAAAGTTAATTATTTTAAAAGCGTCTGATTTCTTTCAGGGCCTAAGGAGACTATTGTCACTGGCACTTCTAAATAGTTTTCAATGAATGTGATATAATTTTTTAAATTATCAGGTAATTCATTATAGGATTTAAATTCTGAGATATCCCCCCAACTTGGGAATATATCATAGTCATCTTCAAGTAATTGAATGGTATTAAGATAATTGCTATCACTAAAATTTATATCTTCGTATTTTTTTAGCTGATAGCTTTTGCAAACTTTTATTTCTTTTAAATCATTTAAAACGTCTACTTTGGTAATACATAGCTCAGATACTCTGTTGATTTGACAGCTATACTTTAATGAAACTAGGTCTAGCCAACCACACCTTCTTTTACGCTTTGTGACAGTACCTATTTCTACACCCTTATCGGCTATGTAATCTCCAATTGAGTCAAATAATTCAGTCGGAAATGGGCCATTGCCTACCCTAGTTGCATATGCTTTGAAAATTCCTATAGTTTTGTAATCTAACTGTAACCCTGAACCGATGACAATATTAGATGAAACTGTATTTGAAGATGTTACATATGGGTATGAACCATGATCTAAATCAAGTAGAGCTCCTTGAGCGCCCTCAAACAAAATAGATTTTAGAGAGAATTCATTTTTTATTAAACTATTATCAATAATCAAATTACCGATTTTAGAGGTAAATGTTCTCAAAAAATCAATACATTCCTTGATATTAATTGGCTCTTCACCAAAATGAATCAGGGTTGGGTCATAAAACTTTTTAATAATTTTAAGTTTTTCTTCTACGTATGATAAATTTTTTAAATCATAAAGTTTTATGCTTTTCCTACCCACTTTATCTTGATAGGCAGGGCCGATACCTTTAGCTGTAGTACCAATTTTATTTTCCCCTGTTAACAATGACTCATTAATTTTATCTAAATGCTTATGATATTTTAAAATCAAAGATATATTTGATGATAGATAAATTTTTGGATTTGAAATTTTTTGACAAATTTGATCATACTCATTCAAAAAATGTTCAGGATCAAGAACAACACCTTGACCTAAGAAACAGGGCTTACCTCTAATGACTCCAGAAGGTATAAGATTTAACTTATAAGTGGTATTTTCGACAATAACAGTATGACCCGCGTTATTACCCCCTTGATACCTAGCTACTAAATCAAAATCCTCAGAGAGATAATCAACAATTTTACCCTTACCTTCATCGCCCCATTGCAACCCTATTACAGCTTTATGCATTAAATTAACTCCGACAAATTATCAACATTACAGGAAAATCCAAATCCATCTATTTTACTTTTATTCTTAGAATAATGATATCCGCCTCCCTGAGCTAAAATTTTCTTTGATTTAACAGAGTAGACATAAAAAAAAATATCTTGGTGATAATCCTGAGAAAAAAAATTACTCTCTAAATTTATATCATAGGGCGATTTTGAAATAGCTCTAAAGGTATGTATAAAAGAATTTATTTGATTTTTTTTAACCTTAGTATCAATAATAAATTTTGATTTATTTTTCAATTTAGGATCTGTAAATATAAATATGTAATTATTTTTCAAAATTTTTTTTAAAAGATTATCCAAAATTTTAATAACTTGTTCAAATGACTCATTTTTGGGGTAATTTATAATTTCTAAACCGTGTTGTCTGTATTGTTTAATATCGTTACTGATTAAATCTTCTCGAAATATATCTCCCATATAATATAAACAGTGCCTTGATTTAGGATCATGAGTTATTACAGTATTTAACACCTGACCTGTTATGTCAGATCTTAATTTTACTTTTTCTTCTTTGGAGATAGATTTATTTTCTAAAACTGATGTAAATATTCTTTTAAATTTATTATTTCTACTTAAAAGTGAAGTAAAAATATTATCAAGACTTTCAAATTTTAAAGCGGTGCTGGCATATTTTGTATCAAAGGAGTTAACAAGCATCAGAAATAATCTTACTAATATTGTATTTAAGTTTTTTTAGATCTGATACTTTTATATTTCTTTTCTGATATTGCAAGTTAACTCTTAGCAGCGGCTCTGTTCCAGATGGCCTGAAATTATAGAAAATATTTCTATTTTTTAAAATTGAATTCAAATTCTTGTATAGTATTTCTTGATTCTTGAAAAATAGCTCTCGATCAATTTTTTGATTTATTTCCACTACCTCCAATAATTCAAGCCCTTTCTTTAAATTAGATAAAGTATTTTTTTCTTTTAAAAGAATAGTTAGTATTCTTAAGGCAGTCGACATACCATCGCCTATTAATTGATCATCTTTGAAAATAAAGTGCCCAGAGGGCTCTCCACCAAAATAATAATTATTTTGCAATATTTCTTTGAGAATATTTTTATCACCTACTTTGACACGCTTTAATTTTATTCCTTTTTTTTTCAATGAAATATCTAAACCGTGATTAGCTACTTCATTGGTAACTATTACTGAATTTTTTTTTATTTTTTTTTGTTTTAAATAGTAATTTGCAAGAATATATAAAATCTCTTCCCCTTTTAAGACTTCACCCTTATCATCAACTAAGATGAGCCTGTCTCCATCTCCATCTAAACATATTCCTAAATCAAATTTTTTCTTTTTTACTAAATGAGCTGCTTTTTGTGGAAATAAAGATCCGCATTGAAGGTTAATATTTGTTCCAGATGGTTTATCGTGAATGGTTAAAAGTTCAGTGCCTATCTCAAATAATACTTCAGGAGCAACTTTATAGGCAGCTCCATTTGCACAGTCTAATACTACTTTTATATTGTTATAATCTAGATTTTTATCAACTGACTGTTTGAGTGCTTCAGAGTATCTCCCAATAGCGTTTTTTAGTCTTACTGCCTTTCCATAACCAGATTGCTTAATTTTAAAATTATCAAAATCATAATTAAAAAAAACATCTTCAATTTTAGCCTCCTCCTCTGAAGTTATTTTAAGGCCCTGGCTATTAAAAAATTTAAGTCCATTATCATAATATGGGTTGTGAGATGCTGTAATCATAACTGAAAAATCCGCTCTAAGCGATTTACTAAGAATTGTTAAAGCTGGTGTGGGTAATGGTCCTACTAATATCACATCAACACCCATAGATATAAAACCTGAAGTTAAAGCAGGTTCATAAATATAGCCCGAGAGTCGTGTATCTTTGTTAATTACAACTCTGGAAATTTTCTGTTTTTTTTTTAGAACTAAAGAAGAAGCTTTAGCTAATTTTAATACATTTTCTGCAGTTAAAGGGTATTTACCTACCTCCCCTCTAATTCCATCCGTACCAAATAATCTCATAGAGATTATTGTTTATTAAAATTAGCCCTAATTGGGAAGGGGAAAGTTTTGTTCTTTTGTAAAGGAAGGTAAAGGACCTTTATTTGGAGATGTTTTTTGACTGTCAGTGGGTTTATCGTCATCTGAAAGGTCGTTATCTCTTTTAGGCTTAATGCCTTTCAATAGATTCTTTATTTCTTCACCGGTTAAAGTTTCATACTCTAAGAGCCCCTTAGCTATAATATGTAAATCACTCATATTTTCAGTGAGAATTTTTCTTGCTCTACTCTCAGCGTCTTGAACTAGTTTAATCACTTCTTGATCAATAATTCTTGCGGTTTCCTCAGAAATATTTTTAGATTGAGTAACAGAATGTCCTAGGAAAACTTCTTCTTGATTGCCTGTATATCGAACCCTGCCTAATTTTTCACTATAGCCCATCTGTGTAACCATCGCTCTTGCTAAATTTGTAACTTGCTGAATATCTCCCGCAGCGCCAGAGCCTATTTTATCTGGACCAAATATTAACTCTTCAGATATTCTAGCTGCAACAGTCACTACAAGCTTATCCAAATACTCATCTTTTCTATGTATAACTTTATCTTGTTCTGGAACACTCATGACAAATCCCAAGGCACGACCGGTGGGAATAATAGATGACTTATAGATAGGGTCTGCGTGTTCACAGTGGAGGTTAGCCAAAGCGTGTCCAGCTTCGTGATAAGCAATAACCTCTTTTTCTGATTCAGAAATAACCTTAGATCTGTTTTGAGTACCAAGCATAACTTTATCTTTAGCCTCTTCAAAATCATCCATAGTAACTATTTTTTTATTTTTTCTGGCAGCAATTAAGGCAGCCTCATTAACAATATTAGCTAAATCTGCCCCTGAAAAACCCGGTGTAGATCTTGCTATAGCTATTGTTTTAACTGAATTATCCATCTTAATTTTTTTTGTATGAACTTTTAAAATTTTATCTCTACCAATGATATCAGGAGCAGGAACAACTACTTGTCTATCAAATCTTCCAGGTCTTAATAAGGCTGGATCTAAGACATCCGGTCTGTTCGTTGCTGCTACAATGATTACTCCTTCGTTTGCCTCAAAGCCATCCATTTCAACTAATAGTTGATTTAAAGTCTGTTCTCTTTCATCGTTGCCACCACCAAGACCGGCACCTCTATGTCTTCCAACTGCATCAATTTCATCGATAAAAATTATACAAGGAGCATTTTTTTTTCCTTGCTCAAACATATCTCTAACTCTACTAGCGCCAACACCAACAAACATCTCTACAAAGTCTGAACCAGAAATTGAAAAGAAAGGAACTCCTGCCTCACCTGCTATAGCCCTGGCTAACAATGTCTTACCAGTACCAGGAGGACCTACAAGCAGCGCACCTTTGGGGATTTTGGCTCCTAATCTTTGAAACTTGTGAGGATCTTTTAAAAAAGATACTACTTCTTCTAATTCTTGTTTAGCTTCATCTATGCCCGCTACATCGTTAAAGGTAACCTTTTGTTTGTTTTCATTTAATAGTTTTGCTTTGGACCTTCCAAAACCCAAAGCTCCACCGCCTTTACCAGATTGCATTTGCCTCATAAAGAAGATCCAAACACCGATTAACAAAAGCATTGGGAACCAAGAGACAAAAATACTTAAAAGTGGGTGCATACCAGACTGTTCTGGCTTTGCGTTAATTGCAACTCCATTATCATTTAATTTTTCAATTAAATTAGGATCTCTGGGAGCATAAGTAGAAAAATCAATGCCATCTATGGTCTGGCCATAGATATTACTACCTTGGATTTCGACAGATTTAATTTCGCCATTTTGTGTCTTTTCAAGTAAAGTAGAATAAGTAAAGGTTATAGAGCCATAATCTCTTTGAGAATTTTTGAATATATTAAATAAACCCAGTAAAATAAGGCTGATAACTATCCAAACAAAAATATTTTTTGAAAAATTTTTCATAATTTAATTTATAGTATTAATATAGTGTTAGTTATCTACGTTTAAAGCCCTATGTTAGTTTTAAATGCATTTTTTTATTAGAAAAACTAATAAATCCACCAAAAATATCCTTATTTATTCTACTTTTATCAGATTGACCTATTAGTTTAGTTATCGTTTTTACATTATGTTCCCTCATAGCTTTGTTATTTTTGAGATTAGTTTGTATTGATAGAAAAAAAGATTTTATGATGTGCTCTTGTAGGCTCTTATTTAAAATTGAAAAATTGGAGTAATTGATTGAGTAGCTCTTGTTACTTAATTTTTTAAAAAAATCTTTATATAAGTGATTTACATAGGTAAGCTTTGAATAAACCAATCTATCTTGGGTAATTTTTTTATTTATTGCTTTGCTACTAATAAAAACCCTAATCTTATTGCGTGTATAATCTAACTCAGCATTAGTTCTATCTTCAAACCATTTTATCTTTTTTTGTTTAGCAAATTTAATGATATTCGATTTAGAAAAATCTTGCAGAGGTCTATGGTAGTTTAAGTTTTTATATTTTCTAGAAAATAATGAGGATAGACCCATTACATTTGATTGTTGAACTTTTCTTAAAAAAAAAGTTTCATTTAAATCGTCTAAGTGGTGTCCCAGAAACAAATCATTAATTTTATTTTTTTTTGAATATTGAAATAAAAAGTTATATCTCAATAATCGGGCTTGATTTTGGAAGCCACTTTGAGTCTTAGTGAAATTCAATTTTTTAATAGTTAGTGTATGTCTGGAGAGTTTATAATAATTAACAAGTTGCTTAATTTCTAATACACCTTCTTTTCTAATTTGATGGTCAAAAATTATTATATGGATATTCTTATTTTTAAAAAATTTAGTATTAGCTATTAGGTAATAAAGAGTGGTGCTATCAACACCGCCAGATAAAGAAAGAAGGATCTTGTTATCTTTATGAAAGTTTAGAGAAAGATAATTTTTAATAAAATGAACTAAGCCCGTTTTCTTAGTCAATGATTAATCCGCAATCCTTATCACCTTGTAATATCTTAGCAGAGTCAATAATTTCTAATTTATTTGTAAACTGGTTTGAAAAAATAATATCTTCCATAATCAAACAGCCATTTTCTTGATCTCCAATATTAAATAATGATTTACCAAGCCAGAAATAATTCTCTGATCTAAAGGTATCAATATTAGAAAAATCACGGTGCCTGATACCGAAGTACTTAACAGCCTCAATCATATTATTCTCTAAAAAGTAGGTCCTTCCTAATAGGTAATAGGATTCAGCAAGCATTTCTGAATTGTTACTATCAGAATTGATTATTGTTAACAGAGCATCTATTGCTGACTGATTATCTAGGCTTGCTATACTTGATTTTGCAATTTGATATTGAGCTTCAATATCTATTTTAGGCTTAGATAGACTTTCGTCAATTTCTCCCAATAACTCTTCATTGACAACTTCTTTATTAGTGGCCACTTCTTCTACAAATTCATTACTTTGATTTGTTACATTGAGCTCTTGAGCAGCCTTATCTTCCTCTTGATTTGAAGATAGAGCTTGTTTTTCTAGGCTTGATAGTGACATCTGCCCAATTGTATTATTATTTTGTGATTTCTCTGTAACAAGCTGTGAAGCGCTCTCTTCAATATTTAATTCATCAGAGTTAGTAATTTTTTGATTACTATTAACTTTGGGTGATGTGTATAAGGAGTACAAATTACTAATATCTTCCTTCATATCTTTTATTTGCAATTCAAGAGAAGAAAGTCGACTAGATATTGCTTCTAAAGATTTATTTATTTCAGATAAATCTATTGGTTCATTAGATGAACTATTGGTGGGTTCGGTTTGATAAACAAATTTTTGAAGGTCAGTGATATCTTTTTTTAGTCTTTCAATTTCAACATCCAGTTGATTATGATTAGCGGAATAACTTGTTAAGGAGAAACAAAAAAAAAATACAAATAGCAGTAGATATATTTTTTTCATAAATAAGAAAAGTGAAGGGCGCTCCATTGGGCGCCCTTAAATATTAAATTTAATTAGTTACGACAGTAACGCCGCGTCTATTTTGACTCCAAGCGTTTTCATCAGAACCAACTACTTCAGGTCTTTCTTTACCCCAGCTGACGTAATCCATTCTATTGGTATCAACGCCTGCTTGAGCAAGATAAGTGTAAACTGCAAAAGCTCTCTTATCTCCAAGAGCTAAGTTGTACTCTCTAGTGCCTCTTTCGTCTGCATGTCCTTCAATTGTAATCTGAGTATCAGAATACTGCTGTAACCATGCAGCTTGAGCGTCTAGAGTTGCCTGAGCGTCTACTGTTAATTCAGCGCTGTCGAATTCAAAGAATACTCTATCGCCAACATTAACAATTAAATCTTCTTGGGTACCAGCATTAACTGAACCACCAGAATTTTGGTTTGTTGCAGCGCATGAAACTAAGAAAAGCCCAGTTGCTACTAACATAAACAATTTTTTAAGCATAATTATCTCCGCGTAAGTTTTTAAACTATAGTTTTGTTAGATTAATCACTTAATGATTAGGAAATCAAGTCAAATATTAAAAATATTTGTAAAAAGTAGCTGAAAACAAATGTAATTTTTTACTTTAACTATAATAAGGGTGACCATGCAGGGTCACTTCCATCTCTGGGTGTTGGAATGATTCTCTCGTTATAACCAGTGATATCTATAAAATGTACAGATGTCTCTCCACCGGTGCCATCGCTATTAGATCTTTTCTGTCGATGAAAAATTAAATATCTGCCATTTGGAGACCAGGCCGGCGACTCTAAAGAAAAATCCTTCACTATTACTCTTTCGTTATTGCCATTCGTATCCATAATACCGATATGAAAGCTTCCTTGAGTTAATTTTGTAAATGCAATTTGATCCCCCCTTGGAGACCAAACTGGATTACCATAAACTCCTCTTTCTTTAGAAATTCTTTTAATATTACTTCCATCCTTATCCATTACAAATAGTTGCGGGCTACCCCCTCTATCAGAGTTAAAGACAATCTTCTGTCCATCAGGGGAAAATGATGGGGATGTATCAATACCTGGGTCATTTGTAAGTCTCGTAATGGAGCGGGTGTTTAAATCCATTAAATAAATTTCTGAATTTGCAGTTTTAGGATCAGAAAAAGACATAACCACACTTTGACTGTCTGGTGAAAACCTTGGTGCAAATGTCATACCAGGGAAATCTCCAACAATTTCTCTTTCACCAGTTTGTAAATTATATATGTAAACTCTCGGAACATTGTTGTTATATTCCATATAGGTGATTATTTGATTGTTTGGAGCAAACCTCGGAGTTAATACTAAATTTTTACCGTTAGTTAAAAATTGATGACTATCTAAATGACCATCCTGATCCATAATAGCTAATCTTTTTATTCTTTGATCTAGGGGACCTACCTCTGACACATAAACTATTCTTGTATCAAAATACCCAGATTCCCCAGTAATTCTTTCATAAACGATATCACTTACCTTATGCCCAAGTCTTCTTATAAGTTTTTCATCAGGTATAGACATTTTAAGTGCTGTAATTTCCTGACCAGCAAAAACGTCATACAAACGCATTCTTAAAGTAATGCCGTTTTCTGTATTATTTACATCTGCACTAAGAAGAAATTGCGCTTTTATAAGTTTCCAATCTTCAAATCTGGGGACTTTCTCTACAAGATTATCTGATTGAATATAAAGATCCTCATTTACAGTATAAAAAAGTCCTGAATTAGTAAGATTTTTTGAAATAATGTCTCTTAAGGTACTTCCAAATCTTGAAGTATCAGCCTCTGAACCAAAGAATTGTGTTATAGCGATAGGTGTTGGTTCTACTTTGCCTTGGGAAATTGTAATATCTAGTGCCGCAAAAGATTTAAATGAAAATATTAGAAAAAATAAAAAAAACTTAATCATTAAAAAACCAAACCTCTAAGAGAAAAATATAATAATACTTATTACTCAAACATCCAACTGAAATCAAAAGTAAAGTTGATTTCTTTCCATTGATCGTATTTGTCTTCAGGAAGTTTTAAAGGACTACACTCTGGATTATTCACTGCTCGCATAGCTGCCTCTGCGGCAGTTCTAAAATACTTATCCGATGCAGATCTTTCTTTGTTCACCAATACTGCATTCTTAATTGTACGATCTGGATTTACCTCAATATTTACCAGTACTTTTAAATCTTTGAGAGCCTTTGCGCCCGCAGGTATGGTCAAACAGGAATAAAGCTGCTGTCTCAGTAAATCTATTTCGGAGATTGTCATCGATGCAGAAACATTTTCAGTAAATACTTCTTCTTGTGTTGCCTCTGATGTTTCTTGTTCTTTTTTGAAATCTTGATCTTGGTTTTCAAGGTTTTTTAAGACTGTGCTTACATTGAATGATTTTTTGTTAGGTTTTTTTTTCAGCACAATTTCAATGTCTTTAAGAGGCTCTTTTATTTCTTTCGGTTCAGGTTTTTGTTTAAGCTTAATTTCAAAATCATTTTCTACAGTTGGAGGTATCACTTCTTGCGGTTTCTGTTCTTCTGGTTGAACTGCCTCTTCAATTACAAATTCACTGGCTTCCTCAGAAACACTATCTAATAAAACTGTTTCGGTTTCAGTTTGAATAACTGGTTCAACCACCTCCTCCGCAATTATTTCTTCAATAATATCGGGTTGCTCAATATTAACTGGTTGTTCTTTGACTTCCTCTTGAAAAGTAGGAACAATTTCATTGATTTCTTGTTTAAATTCTGGAGCAGCTGTTTCTTCCTCAACAATAAACATTTCTACAGGGAGTATCATGGGAATATCGCTTATTTTTTTTTCAAAAGTGAAATTAATCATCGGAATTATGATAAGAAGATGAATACAAAAAGAAATAATTTGGAAATAATAATCTCTTTTTTTATAACTAAAATTTTCAATAAAAAGGAAAAAGTTTCTAAATGGATTTAATAGAAGTGCGCTCAATTAACTTGGTTTTTTTGTTACCAGAGCAATTTTCAAAAAACCAGAGGTATTAAGTGCGCCTAAAACTTTCATTACTTCTCCGTAGTCTATGGCGCTGTCTGCTCTTAAAAAGATTCTTATATCACTATTATTGCCTGCAATTGCTTTAACTTTAGTAATTAAATCTTGGAATTGAATTACATCGTCACCTAAAAAAATTTCGTTCTCTGCATTTATTGAAATTTCTAATGGCTCTCTTTGAGCATCTAAGGAACTAGCTTCAACTTTTGGCAAGTTCACAGGAACACCTACGGTTAAAAGAGGAGCGGTTACCATAAAAACAATAAGTAAGACTAACATTACATCTACCATGGGAGTAACGTTAATATTAGATACAGGCCGATGTTTTTTTCTCATAAATTTAATTTACTTGTCGAGAAATAATATTTACTAAATCTTTTCCAAAACTCTCTGCTTCGGATAAATAAGAGTCAATCTTAGAGGTGATTTGGTTGTAAAAAGCAGTCGCTGGAATAGCAACAAACAATCCCAAAGCAGTAACAAAGAGAGCTTCAGCAATCCCTGGGGCAACAACCGCAAGATTAGTGTTCTGCGCAATTGCTATTGCCTGAAAACTGCTCATTATTCCCCATACAGTTCCAAATAAACCAATAAAAGGTGCAACGGAACCCGCGGAAGCTAAAAAAGACAATCCTTTATTTAATTTAGAGTCCTCATTGGCAATACTTAAGTCTAAAGATGTATAAAGACGTTGGACAAATGCGGAGTCAATTTTTGTTGTTCTTGTTCGTGATTTTTCATATTCGCTCATGATATTTCTGAAAATATTTGAAAAGCTCTCTTCATCAAAATCATCTATTTGTTGAAATAACTCATCCAAGGAAATTCCAGACCAAAAATGATTTTCAAATTTTTTTGAAACTCTTCTCATTTTATTCATCATTAAAATCTTTTGAATGACTATTTTCCAAGATTGAATAGAAAAAATAACTAATAGAATAATCACAAATTTAACAACCCAATCAGATTTAAAAAACATTCCTAACATTGAAAAATCTACTGAACCCTCTAGGGCAGTTAAATTGACGACTTCTTCCATTTTTATTCCTCTTCTTTCAAATCTGATTTATTTTTATCTAACTCTTGTGCTACAACGCCAAAATCATCTGAATGTACCATGATCCAAAAACCAGGTCTATTTTTTTCACATAAAGTAATAACCGGTGTCTTTTTTTCTTTATCCGCTAGGATTTTAGTATCATCCCATAGCTTAACAGCACTATGTTTTGCACGAAGTTTACATTCGATAAATAAAGTTTCATGAATAACATCTGAATGGGTAACTTTAGAATTAATCCCGCTAAGGGCGTTACGAACGCCTCCAAAAAATTTTGAAACTAATCTTTCTCTATTTTTCCATGCTTTATCAGGCATTTGTACTTCCTAGTAAAGAACTATCAAAATCAAGATTGGAAAAACAATTTTGAACATCATCATTATCTTCCAAGTCATCTGTTAATTTAATTAATTTATTCAAATCATCAGCATTTTCTATTTTTACAGATAAGTTAGGTTTCCAAATTATATTCGCGCTCACTACTTCAATATTTTTTTCACGAATAGATTTCTCTAATAATGCAAGGTTTTCAAACTGGCAAAAAATGTAAGTCATTCCCTCATCCATACTATAATCCTCTAACCCACACTCAATTAACTCTTCTAATAGGTTATCATTAATTTCTTTACTGATTTGGATTTCCCCCACTTTATCAAAATTAAAACTAACGCTTCCCGTTTCACCTAAGTTTCCTCCGTTTTTGGAGAATATTGAACGAATTTCTGATGCTGTTCTATTTTTATTGTCAGTCAGTGCCTCAACTATAAATGCAGTGCCAAAAGGACCATAGCCCTCATACCTCACCTCAGCATAATCTGCTGTATCGGCATTGTTTTTATTGATTGCTCTTTCAACATTATCCTTTGGCATGTTAACGTTTCGCGCATTGCTAATTGCTAATCTTAATCTTGGGTTGGACTCTGGATCCGTTCCACCTAATTTTACAGCTATTTGAATCTCTCTACCAATTTTGGCAAATTGTTTTGCGCGTTTTTTATCCTGTGCCCCTTTACGAAACTGGATATTTTTAAATTTGGAATGACCTGCCATGATTTATGATAATAAATTGCGATCTAATACTCCACCTATTTGAATAGATTGTATAGAGCTTTTTTGTCCAATTTGAGTCTTGATAACGGCTCCAGAAATTGTGGCCTCTTCTTCAGAGGGCTCTAAGCGATAATTATTATTACCAGATCGCATTCGCTTAATGGCATTTTCTTTTTTCATTCCGATAATGGAATTATAATCGCCTGTCATGCCTATATCCGTTTGAAAACAAGTACCTTTGGGTAAAACTCTTGCATCCATAGTAGGGATATGAACGTGAGTCCCATAGATTGCAGTAAACTTACCATCGTAATTCTGCGCAATACCATTTTTTTCAGAGGTAACTTCAGCGTGAACCTCTAGGAAAGAGTAATCAATATTATGATCATTGATAATCGAAAGTAGCTTTGAGTCTATTGTGTCAAAGGGATTGTCTAAAGGTAGGTCAATAAATGCCAATCCATGTATTTGACTAACTAAAATTCTCTTACCGTTTTGATGTGTAAAAATTTTATAGCCTTGCCCCGGAGAGTCTTCTTTAAAATTTAA
>Ga0181564_10002931_pt1 | contig 14761 bp, 17 predicted proteins | sample 011ome_24_FD_134512 | JGI IMG/M metagenome (GOLD analysis project Ga0181564, IMG submission 134512) | Coastal salt marsh microbial communities from the Groves Creek Marsh, Skidaway Island, Georgia - 011513CT metaG (megahit assembly) | ecosystem: Environmental > Aquatic > Marine > Intertidal...
ACTTGCCGTGGACTCACGCCCCCCAGGAATTACCTGGCACTCTACTCTATGAAGTCCGGACTTTCCTCTAACAAATTGCTAGCAGCCATCCGATCAACTCGGATGCATTTTAATCTTTTTTTAGATTATTTAGAAATGCTTAAAAGAAATTTATATACCTCTTGCTTAGAAAAAGAAGTAATCTTTGCTATAAGCTTTGATGCATCTGCTGGAGATAGATGCTCAAGAAATTGCAAGCAAAAATCTTCATTTAAATCGATGTCTCTGTGGTGATCTGCATGAGGGTAAATTAAAATTACAAATTCACCTAATAATTTAATTTCATTATTTTTAAATAGGTCACATATTTCTTTAATATTTCCTCTATAAATCGATTCATATTCCTTTGTCATCTCTCGACAAATTGCTAATTGAGCGTCTTGACTGAGAACTTCAGAGAAAATGGAAATTGTTTTGCCAATCCTCTTAGCAGATTCAAAAAAAATATTAGTTACGTCAGAGTTCTTCAGCTTTTTAGCAATTTTTTTTATTGCCTCATTCTGCTTAGGCAAAAACCCATTGAACAAAAAATTATCAGCAGGTAATCCAGAGAGAATTAGGGCATTGATGACAGCTGACGGTCCTGGAATTGCAGTAAAAGAAATATTTTGATCAATGCATTTTTGGATTAATGGAAATCCAGGATCAGAAATAAGTGGCGCTCCGGCATCAGACAGCAACGCTATGGTCTCGCCACTTTGAAGAAATTTTATAATTTCGTCACTTACTTCATTTTCATTATGCTCATGAAATGGTTTGGTTTTCTTTTTAATATCAAAATGTTGCAAGAGTTTTGCCGCAACTCTTGTATCTTCAGCATAAATTTTATCTACTTGCTTTAATGTATTAATTGACCTAAATGAGAAATCATTTAAATTACCAATGGGGGTACAAATTAAATAAAGCATGTGATGAATTTAATGAAAAATAAAAATTTAATACAGTTTATAACACTAGTTATCTTAGCATCATGCTCAACATCGTCTGAAAATTTATATGTTCAACCCATCGAACCTCAAAAAAAGAATGATAAGGATCTTGAAGCAATGTATACCTATCGAAGCTTTTTTCCTGATGACATCAAAATAATCCAAGGAACGATTGATAATGATGCTTTAAATCAAGAGCAATTAAGAGATGCAAAATTATTAAAGAGTAATTATCAAAAAATCCTGTCTAAGAAAAAATACTCTATTGAATTAACATCTGGTCAACAATATTCTAAAGAAATAATAGAGCTCATATATAAATTAAATCTTCCGATTAATATTTCATGGAGCGAAAAAAAACAAAGCTCGCTTCCAGAAAATATACTTTCAGAAAAAATAAATAGTTTTTGCTACAGCCTTTATGATGATGCTATTTCGTCTCTAAACCAAAAAATAAATCAGAGTTCAAAACCTGTATTAGTAATTTACTCTGAAGAATATGAATCTTTCATTAAAACTTTAAAATTATTTACACCAAATCTTATAACTGTTGAATATGATGAAAGCAACCATCAAGATTTCTCATCCCAAATACTGGAAATTAATTTTAGTGAGAAAAGGTATAAAAAAATTTCAAGCCTAAACCCAAATCAAGACTTAAATTTTACACCAAGGCCAAGAGCTGATGTAGAACGAGTGATAATTTTTTTAAAGCCTCAAGAATATAAATCAATGATTCCTGCCCTGAGGTATCATGGAGGTAATAGTTTTGAATATTTAAACTTTATCTCCTCCCTGGAAGACATATCAAATCCCCTTCAGTTACTAAATTATGAAGATTCCTTTGTTCCTATTTCAGACTATCTAACAACACAGATTATAGAAAATGAGTATACATCTATGGAGAGATTTTTAGAGCTTGGAGTTTTAAATGAATGGTTACTTTTGGAAGTGCTAACACAGGCGGGAGTTAGATCTGCTAAAGTGAATGCGATTACAGGAATTATTTTTTATCAATCTAATACATGTACAAAAAGACAAATTTCTATGCAGAAAATTAGATCAGATCTATTTTCGACTTAATCTCTTAGATCTCTTTCTATTAAGGAGAGACTATCCTGGAAACTAGGTCTAGCAAAAATTTTAGATTGATAATCTAGCAGAGGTTTTAAATGTCTGTTTAACGGAAGATTAATCCCTAGCGATGGTAATCTCCATAAAATTGGAGCCAAGTAACAATCAATTAAAGAAAAATCCTCGCTCATGAAGAAATCAAATTCTTTGAAAGTTGGTGCTACGGTGCTAATTTCATTTAACAATTCTTCTCTTACAATCAATAACTCTTTTTCAGAAAGCTCTTTAGCAATTAATGTATCAACTAATGGGCACCATTCCTTATCTATCCTTAGCATGAGAATTCTGCTGTTAGCCCTTGAAACGGGATAGACAGGTAAAAGCGGTGGATGGGGGAACCGCTCATCAAGATACTCCAGCATTACTCCTGTGTCATATAAGCCAAGATCTCTATCGGCTAAAATGGGTAAAGTATGATAAGGGTTAAGTGCTAAAACTTCTTCAGGGGCTTCTTCATTGGAAGTTTCTCTGATTTCACACGCAATATCTTTTTCAGCAAGAACAATTCTTACTCTGTGGCTGTAGTGGTCGTCATTATTAGAATATAGAATCATACTTCCTCTTTTTGTGTTGTTAAAATTTAGTGATAGTCTTTTTGGTATTCCCTAAAAAGAAGATAGGCGAGCGCGGTAAATACAACAAAAAATAATATTGCGTACCAACCCATTCTTTCTCTATCTGATCTACTTGGCTCTCCAATGTATGTCATGAAATTAACTAAATTAAATATTAATTCATCAAATTCTTGCACAGACAATGAGCCAGACCCTTCAATAGTTTTAAGAAAGCCGCATTTCTCTTCGGTAATATCATTACCAAAATCGTCCCTTCTTACTCCACCATTGCTTGCAATAAGCGGAACATCCTTACACGATAAAATCTGCTGGCCCTGCAATGAAGCCAAAACATTTGGCATTGCTGCACCAGGATAAACCATATTATTCACTCCATATGGTTTAGAGGAGTCTTCATAGAAAGTTCTAAGATATGTATATACCCAATCTGATCCATGTAATCTCGTCACAAGTGTAAGATCAGGCGGGGCAATACCAAACCAAGTTTCAGAAACAGCTGGTTTCATTGATCCAGTCATTCTGTCTCCAAGTTTGACATTTTTTCCAAATACTAAATTGTTAATGAAGATTTCTTCAGGAATATCTAGGTCTTCTGCAACTCTCCCCCAGCGAGAGTATTTCAATGAGTGACAACCATAACAGTGATTTATGAAAGTAATAGCGCCCAGCTGAAGTGACTCAATACTATTTAGCTTAGGCTTAAAGGTATCACACTCACCATAATCTCCACACGGGGCACCACCAGCTGCTAGAGCTTCCTGAGAACTAAAAAATATGAAGGCTACTAATAAGATCTTCTTCATAATCTATCTGGTACCGGCTTAGTTTTTTCAATTGAAGTATAAATTGGCATTAATAAGAAAAATGCGAAATAGATTACAGTACCAATGATGCTGAGAGTGGTTCTTAAGGCTGTAACTGGAACTGTTCCTAGCCAAGCAAGCATCAGCCAACTTACAATAAATATTGTCATGGCTATCTTGCTGAGAATTCCTTTATACCTTATAGATGCTGCTTTACTTCTATCAAGCCATGGCACCACAAATAATATAGCTATAGCCGCACCCATAACTACCAAGCCACCAAGCTTGTCTGGGACAGCTCGTAACATTGCATAATATGGTGAGTAGTACCAAACAGGTGCTATATGCTCTGGAGTGCTTAGCGGATTAGCTTCTTCAAAATTAGCCAACTCAAGCATATACCCACCCCCTTCAGGGAAAAAGAACATAATAATTGAAAACACAATACCAAATATTCCTATTGCAACTAAAGCATTTAAAACTTTATAGGGAAAAAATGGAACGCTATCAAGCGGCACTCCATCCTCATCTAAATGCTTTTCAATATCTACTCCTTCTGGGTTGCCTGCTCCTACTTCATGCAAAGCAACTAAATGCATAAAAACTAACGCAATCAAGATTAAAGGCAAAGCCACTACGTGTAATGCAAAAAATCTTGAAATTGTTGCGCCGGAAATATAGTAGTCACCTCTAACCCATATTTCTAGTGATTCACCAATATAAGGGATTGCTCCAAAAAGAGAGATGATAACCTGAGCACCCCAATAAGACATTTGACCATAGGGTAGTACATAACCTAAGAAACCCTCAGCCATCATCACAAGGTAGATGGTCATACCGAAGACCCAAACCAGCTCTCTTGGCTTATGATAAGAGCCATATAACAAACCGCGAAACATATGAAGATACACAACTGCAAAAAACATTGAAGCGCCGGTAGTGTGCATGTATCTGATGATCCAACCATATTCAATATCTCGCATAATGTATTCGATAGAAGCAAATGCGCCTTCTTCTGTGTTCTCATATCCAAACATTAACCAGATACCAGAAACAATTTGGATAATTAAAACAACAGATGCTAAAGCACCAAACATGTACCAGAAATTTACTTTCTTCGGGACAGGATGCTTTGATAAATGCCGCTCATAAGTGTTTACAATAGGTAAGCGGGTATTTATCCAATTAAAAAATCCTGATGATTTTTGGGTCATTATGCAGTGCCTCTTTCTTCCCCTATTGTTAATATATTTCCGTCAAAGAAGTGTGGCGGAACCTTTAAATTTGTAGGTGCTGGGACACCTTTAAAAACTCTTCCTACAATATCAAACATTGACCCATGACAGGGGCAAAAAAATCCTCCCACCCATGATTCATCCCAGGGCTGAGACTCCATTTCAGGATAGTATTTAGGTGCGCAACCTAAATGAGTGCAAACTCCAGCAATTACTGTATATTCTTGAGATGTAGAGCGCGTTGGATTGACATCCCTGTATGGCTCATCAATTTTCAATGAGCTAGGGTCATCTAATTTGGATTCTACTTTTGAGAGGTTTTCTAATGCTTCTTTACTATGCCTTATAACAAAAACGGGTTGCTTTCTCCAAGATACCTGAATTTTTTGACCAATCTGCATTTTTGAAACGTCAACTTTAACAGGGCCACCAACTGCTTTCGCCTTAGCACTTGGATTCCATGAGGCAATAAAGGGGACAGCTGCAAATGATGCGCCAACCGCTCCTACGGCTGAAGTCATACCTATAAGTACTTTTCTTCGCGTGGTAATTTTTTCTTCCATTAATACCTATATTGGGATGAGCGGTAAAATTTAAATAATAATAAGAAATTAACGTTTGGAGAATTGAGAGCTTTTTCTTGCTTTCTTTAATCCAGGCTTCTTTCTTTCAACTTTTCTATCATCTCTTGTTAAAAATCCAGCAGATTTCAATTGTGGTCTCAGAGACTCATCATATTCTAGCAAAGCTCTTGAGATACCATGACGAATAGCTCCAGCTTGACCAAAACTACCTCCACCTTTAACCATAGCTTTGATATCAACCTGCTCATCCAACTCAGTTAATTTTAAGGGCTGCATCACAAGCATTTGTGCAACCTGCCTTCCAAAGTAATGGGACAATTCTTTGTTGTTGACTAGAATTTTTCCTTTACCTTTAGAAAGATAGACCCTTGCAGATGAGGTTTTTCTTCTTCCAGTTGCATAATGAATTGCTGTGCTCATAATTTTGGTTCCCAAATTTGTGGTTCTTGAGATGCATGAGGATGATCATCACCTTGATAAACCTTCAGCTTTTTAAACATCTGTTTTCCGAGTTTGTTTTTTGGGAGCATGCCTTTAACGGCTTGCTCTAGGATATATTCAGGTTTATCTTCAAGGACATTTTTAAAAGCTTTGGTTTTTAGACCGCCTGGGTAAAGTGAGTGGGTGTAGTATTTTTTATCATCAAACTTCTTTCCAGTAACTTGGATCTTTTCTGCATTAATGACAACTACATAATCTCCACCATCAGTATGAGGAGTAAAAGTTGGTTTATCTTTGCCTCTGATACGATCAGCTATTTTTGTGGCAAGACGTCCTAAAATTTTGTCAGAAGCATCTACAACATACCAGTCATGCTTGGCGTCTTCTTTTCTGAGTGAAAGAGTTTTCATTACTATTTATATTTAAAGAAAAAATTAGATGCGAATGTTAATGTTTACGAGCTATTTAATCAATATTTTAATTCATTTAGTTTAATTTTTCTCTAAATTTTGAAGATATTTTGTAGATGCTATTTGATTTAACCTGCTTTCAGTTCTGACCCATAGATGATTCAACATATCACCAGAATATAAATTGTTAATTAAATTTGGGTTATAGAATAATTTTAACTTTTGTTTTTCTTGATAAGCAATATCAATGAAGCTAATAAATCTTCTTAATTTATCAATATGATCATCATTGCAAGTATGAAAATTATTAATAAAAACCCACTCAAATTTTTCTATAATTTTTATAAAATCCTTGCCTGCACAGGGGGATGAAAAAAAATCTTCAAATGAAAGCCAAAGAAATTTTTCGGTACAACCAAGACATCTAAATTCTCTATTATTAATTAAAAATTTAGTTGTGTTTGCAATATCTTCGTTAAATGCGATTTTTAAAAAATCCTTAATGTATTCATCGCTATTATTATCATTAGAGGAACTATCAAACCTAGAAATTTCTCTAAGCCTGTAGTCTTCAACACCTATTAGATTGTGAACTAAAAAATGCTCATTGATAAAATCAATGGTTTTTAGGAATTTAGCTCTTTGAAGTCCATCCTTGTAAAGGCGATCTGGGTGAGAGTTAGATGAGATAAATAGCCTTAAACCTTTTCTAACTAATGCTTCAATTAAAGTTCCTATGATCATTGCATCAGCTATATCGTCAATCTGAAATTCATCTATAAAAATAATTTTATATTTATTTGATAAATCCTTAACCACACCTAACAATGGATCGCTATTTCCTGAAAAATCTGATAACTTTTTATGTACAGCTTGCATGAATTCTATAAAGTGAAATTGCCCTGCATCTGGAAAATATGAGTTACAAATACCTTGTAGAAGCATTGTTTTACCCCTTCCAACTGGGCCCCAAATATATAAATTGCCGATAGAGTTTTTACTAAAAAAAAATGATGGTGGTTTGTAGATTGAATCTAAATCAATGAATTCTTTTAAAAATAAAGTTTGAGCATGATCTAGAGATATGCCTTGAGAAGACAAATTCTCTATTACAACTTTTATATCCTTCATATTATTGATTTAATGATCATATGAAATTTTTTAATAACAAACTTTCAAGAGTAAATTTTTTAATCTTGATTAGTATTCTTGCATATCTTTATATAAATATGTCGAATGTTGATAGTTATGTAGAAGCAATTTCAAAAGCATCTCCATCAGTCATTAATATTAATTCTAAAAAAAATATTGAAACAAGGATGTTGAGTGGGAAATCTTCAAAAAAGCTTATTGGCTCAGGAATTGTGATCTCTAAAGATGGTTACATTGTTACCAACCTACATGTCATCGATGGAGCTAAAATTATTGAGGTAGAGTTAGATGATGGTCAGGTTTATTTAGCTACCTTAATCGGTTTTGATGAGCGGTCTGATTTAGCAGTAATCAAAATTCAGCCAATAGATGATTTACAGCCAATTGAGTCATCTAATAGCTCATCGGTTCAAATAGGAGATCAAGTAATTGCTATTGGAAATGCATTCGGCTTAGGAAAAACTTTTACTAGCGGAATTATCAGCGCTACTGGAAGAGATTATGGGAATCCATACCTTGAACTTATTCAAACTGATGCAGCCATCAATCCAGGTAATTCTGGCGGAGCTCTAATCAACCATAAGGGCAATCTTATTGGAATGAATACGAGGATTTTTTCTAAAACTGGATCTTATGCAGGAATAGGCTTTGCTCTTCCAGCAAATAAATTAATAGATATTGCGTCAGAAATTATTCAATTTGGATCAGTGAAAAGATCTTGGATTGGGGACTTTAGAGTAAAACTTAAGAGATTTTCCTATGAAAACAAAATAATTTTTGGACTAGAAATTCTTGAGCTGAGAGAATATGGGCCTCTTTTTAATCAAGGTAAAATAAAGCCTGGATCAATAATTCTGTCTATAAATAGTCAAGTTCCGTCATGGGAGAATTTAATTAACGCTCTGAATAACTCTTTTCCAGGAGATGAAATAAATTTTAAAGTCTTACATGGCGCCGATGTAGAGAATTTGAAAATTACAACAGAGGCCTATCCAGGCTAATTTGGTAATCTTGTTATATTGGCTCCTAAATATGATAACTTCTCTTCAATTCTCTCATAACCTCTGTCAATGTGATAAATGCGATCAACGATAGTTTCACCCTGCGCACATAATCCTGCCAAAATTAAGCTTGCAGATGCGCGCAAGTCAGTTGCCATGACTGGCGCACCAGTAAGAGCAGATACACCCTTTATAAAAGCATTACTTCCCTTTACAGTGATATCGCATCCCATCCTATTTAATTCTTGAACATGCATAAACCTATTTTCAAATACATTTTCTGTAACAACCGCTGATCCATCTGAAAGAGAATTTAAAACAGTGAATTGTGCTTGCATATCAGTTGGGAAGCCTGGAAATGGAGCTGTTGAAATATCTACAGGATTGATTGATTTGTTGTTCATACTAAGATGAATGTGACTATTTCCAACATTTACAGTTGCTCCACTTAACTTTAACTTATCAAGAATATTATTCATACGAACCGGCTCTATATTGGATATCGTTACATCGCCCTCTGTTATTGCTGCTGCAATTAAATATGTACCAGCCTCAATCCTATCAGCAGGAATTGTATATATAGATCCATGTAGATCAGAAACACCATTGATTAAGATTTCATCGGTACCAGCACCTGTGATTTTTGCTCCCATAGATATCAAAAAATTTGCTAAGTCTTCTACCTCTGGTTCTTTTGCAACATTCCTCAATATTGTTTGTCCCTCAGCCAGAACAGCTGCCATCATAATATTTTCTGTGCCAGTAACAGAGATTCCAGGAAAATTAATCTCACAACCTTTTAATTTATTTGCGCTTGCTTCAATGTAACCATTTTTAAGCTCAATTTTTGCTCCTAACTGCTCTAACGCATCTAGATGAAAATCAACTGGCCTAGTTCCAATCGCACATCCTCCAGGCAAAGCAATTCTTGCAAATCCATGTCTAGCAACAAGAGATCCAAGAACCAGAATAGAAGCACGCATTGTTTTAACAAGTTCATAACGGGCTTCAAAATCATGAAGATTAGATGTGGATATAGTAAAATCCATAGATTCATTTAATGTAATATCAGCTCCCATTGAGCCCAAGATTTCAAACATGGTAGTTATATCTTGGAGATAGGGTAAGTTCTTAAAAGTCACTGCTTTATCAGTCAATATTGTTGCTGCTAACATTGGCAAGGCTGCATTTTTGGCACCTGAACAGGAAATAGAACCTGAGAGTTTGTTTCCCCCTATAATTTTTAATTTTTCCATAATTAACGTATTTCTGAAGGAGATTTAGTAATTAGGCTTAATGCGTGCAATTCACCTGTTTGAAAATGCTCTTTTAAAACCCCTAAAACTAATTTGTGTCTTTTTAAGGTTGTCAATCCTTCAAACTGCTCACTTACAATTAACACTTGTGAGCTGCAATCTTCTCCATTAAAGGATATTTCAGCTTCTGGAAACTTGAATTGCAGAAACTTAGATATGTCCATTGAATTATTAAAACTTAATTATCTAATCAATATTAGCATTAGACGTCCAATGCTTAATAATCTCATCAATGTTTTCATCATGCTCTATTGCAAGTGCTTGAAATTGATTTCTAAAAGTTAAACCTAAATTCACTCCATTTACAATAATATTTATTATTAACCAATTTCCATTTTTATCTTGCCTAACTTTGTAGGTTATAGGATAAGTGTTACTGGATGTTATTAGGTTTTGCTGAACATCCTCTACTTTTTTATATTCATTTATATCAGGGAAAACGGTGACAATTTTTTGATCGCCCCATTGCGCTAAAGTCGAAGCGTAGGTATCAAGCAATGAAGTTTTAAAAGATTGGATAAAGCTAAGTCTTTGAGATTTTGTAGAGGCAAGATAATATTTTTTTCCCATAACGCTTGCACCCACTCTTCTAAAATCTACCATTGGTTCAAAAACTTCATTGATTTTATCTTTGAATTGCTGTGGATTTCGTAGGTATAAAGCTTGATTATCGGTAATTATTGAGACCATCGATTGTGCTTGAGAATCAATAAATTTATGAGGATTAGATTCGGCATCTAGATTTCCATGAAAGAGAAATAAACTTATAAAAAAAGCAATAGATTTCAATGTAGCATTCATGAAGGTATTATAACACTAGTAAAAAACTATGAATGCAATATGAAAGATAAGAATTTTATCAAATCTGCTTTAAGGGTTATTGAAATAGAGTCAAAGGCTGTGATGAGTTTAAGCGATCAGATACAGCCTGATTTTGAGAATCTGTGTAAGGAGATTCTCAGCACTAAGGGAAAGCTTATTTTAATGGGTATTGGTAAATCGGGTCATATAGCTCAAAAAATTTCAGCAACTTTATCTAGCACTGGAACTTCATCATTATTCATACACCCAACTGAAGCAGCTCATGGTGATTTAGGGATGATTGACAAGCAAGATAGTGTTTTAATTTTATCGAATTCTGGAGAAACAAAAGAAATAATTGAGATTTTGCCTGCATTAAAACGCTCTGCTGCAAATATTTTTACCATTACCAATAATAATCAATCAACTATTTCAAAAGCTGGCAATATTAATTTAGTAATAAGTTCGCAAGAAGAAGCTTGTCCATTGGATCTAGCTCCAACATCCTCAACTACTATTGCTTTAGTCTTTGGAGACGCCTTAGCGATTGCCTTGTTGGAAGCTCGAGGTTTTGGTAAAGATGATTTTGCAAAATCCCATCCAGCTGGACAGCTGGGAAAAAAACTTACAACACTTGTCCAGGATTTGGCAGTAATGAATGAAGAAGCACCTATCGTAAATCATTCAACATCTCTAAAAGATGCATTGATGACCATAACTGAAAAAAAACTTGGTTTAGCTTTAATCACAAAAGATAAAAAAGTGATTGGAGTTTTTACTGACGGTGATCTAAGAAGGTCCCTAAATAATGAAGTCGATATAAATGAGACTGCAATTAAAGATGTCATGACTAGTAATTTCTTAAGTATTCAAAGCAACGCGCTTGCTATTGAAGCTGCAGAAGTGATGGAGAAAAATAAAATTTTTAGTTTAGTCGTAAACTCAGCAAATGATACAGAAAATAATTTAGGTGTCATTACTATGCATCAACTTCTTGAATCAGGGGTTATCTAAAACGTAGGAATGAATCGAAATTACAAATTATTATCAATTCTATTTGGATGCTTGTATTTTCCTATTGCGCTAGCAAATGAAAATTTTAATTTCAAAAATATTTCAATTGAGTCAGACCAGGTGACTATTGATGAAGAAAATAAGCAACTAGCCTTCAAAAAAAACATAAAAATAAAAATAGATAACTATTTAATCAGAGGTTCTGAGGCTTTACTCAGTCATGAAAATGAAAAATTACAAATATATGGAAATCCAGCAACTATCTCGTCTAGTGCAATAGATGGTCAAGCAGAAGTATTTGAAATATTTCCAAATAAATCTATGAATTTAATTGGAAATGCTAGACTTTCAAGCGAAGGAAATATAATTACATCTAACCTTATTACCTATCAAATAAGCTCTGATGAATAGCGATTGCCTAAAACTAAAAAATATTGAGAAGAGTCTTGGCTCGAAAAAAATTCTTTCTGGTATTAATTTTTCTATTGCAGCAAATGAAATTGTAGGTTTACTGGGTCCTAATGGTGCAGGAAAAACAACTGCTTTTTATATAGCTGCAGGCATAATCTTTCCCAGCACAGGTCAAATATTTATTAACAATGAAGATGTAACACAGAAACCTATGCATGCTAGAGCTAATTTAGGATTGGGTTATCTTCCTCAGGAAGCTTCAATATTTCCAGAGCTTAGCGTAGAAAACAATCTTTTAGGAATCGTGGAATTGTCAATGGGAGACCAGGATAAAAAAATTGAAAAACTTTCAAAAATTGTTGATGAGTTCGGGCTAAAGAATATTCTTCAAACAAAAGGAAGGATGTTATCAGGTGGCCAGAGAAGAAAAGTTGAAATAGCTCGTACTTTAATTTGTGAGCCAGATATTATTCTTTTAGATGAGCCCTTTGCTGGAATTGATCCAATAGCTGTTGAAGAAATAAAAGAACTACTTCAAGAGATATGCAAAAAAAATATCTCCATTTTAATTACTGATCACAATGTTAGGGAAACACTCAATTTGTGCGATCGAGCCATAATTCTTAATGAGGGATCTGTTATCGCAGAGGGTGATGAGGCAGCATTAAAAGATAATGCTCATGTGCGGCATAAATATTTTGGTAAAATGTTTTCTTAATACATGGCAATCAAGCTAGTCAGAGAGTTCAAGCAAAATCAACAGCTGTCTATTACTCCTCAATTAAAAAAATCAATAGATCTTCTTCAACTATCAAGACTAGAAATTATTAATAAAATTAACAAGGAAATAGAAGAAAATCCTTTCCTTAAAAAAGATTTTGAAAATGAGTGGGTCTCCAGTTCCAATGATTTCGACCTTCTGGAGAACCAACCGACTGAAATTACTTTGCAGGAGCATCTTGAGGATCAATTAAAAGACTTCAAGTTAAATCATACAGAGAAAAAAATTGCATTAATAATTATTCAATCTTTAGAAGAAAATGGGTTACTGCAAATAGATCTTGATGAAATTGAAGAATTAATGGGGTTTACCTTTTCAATAAAGGAAATTAAAAGAGTTTTGCACAACATCATCCATGAGCTAGAGCCTGCTGGAGTTGGAGCGCAAAGTTTTAAAGAAACAATCTTCATACAATTAAAAAAACAAGAAATTTCAACAAAGGAATTAGAAATTGCCAAAAAAATTTTATTTGGCCCTGAATTCTCTAATTTTGAAGAGGCTAAGACTAATTTGGAAATGAACTATTCTGAAAAGTCTATTGAAACTGTGCTAAGTAAAATTAAACAATGTAGTCTTTCACCAGGTTTAGAATTCGAATCAACATATCTTATCCAACCAGACTTAGAAGTAATTCCAGATAACAATCAAAGTTTTATTGTCCAGTTTAAAAAAGATAGTTTTCCTTTATTTAGTCTTGATAGTGATTTAGAAGAATTAGTAAAAGATAAAAAAAATAAAGCAAGCAAAGAGTTAAAGGAAAAAATGGGAGAAGCAAAATGGTTAATTAGAGCTATTAATAAGAGAAATGAAACTGTACAAAACGTTGGGATATTAATATGTAAAATACAAGCTGATTTCTTATCGAATAAATCTGTTGAATTAAAGCCCTTATCTAATATTGAACTTGCAAAGGAACTAAAGATTAGTCCGTCAACTGTTTCAAGAATCTTGAGATCAAAATATATTCAAACACCCAAAGGGGCTATTCCCATGAAATCCCTTTTAGCTAGCTCTGTATCAAAAACCAGAAAAGTTACCCCGATGCAATTAATGGAAGAGATCCAAAGAATAGTTGAAACTGAGCATAAAAAATTAAGTGATCAAAAGATTTCAGATTTACTTAATAAACGCGGATTCAACTTAGCACGAAGGACAATCTCAAAATATCGAAAAAAAATAAATCTACCAAGTTCAAGAAATAGATAATTCATAATCTAGTGAGTTAGAATCTAGAGTATGAATGAGATAACCCCTCGCCAATTCTCATCTGAGGATCTGCTTAAAAAAATTCAGGGACAAGAAATTGAACCCTCTATCAATCAGATTAAGAGAATCCTGTCTGGAATGCATCCCTCTGAAGTAGCCCACAGCATAGAGTCTTTGCCACCTAAAGAAAGAAAATTTTTATGGTCACTGATTGATACGCAAAACGAAGGTGAGATCATTGCAGAATTACATGATGAAATACAGCAAGAGCTTATTTCAGATATTTCACCAGAAGAGCTAATTACTATAATTCGTGATTTAGAACTAGATGAAATCGTTGATATTCTTCAAAATCTTCCACATAAAAAAACAGAAAATATTTTATCTGCAATGTCTAAAAGGGATAGGCAGAGAATTCAAGAGGCCCTAGTATATCCAGAAGATTCAGCTGGTGGACTAATGAACTCTGATGTTATAAGTGTAAGGCCAAAGCATAATTTAGAAGTCGTGATGAGATATCTTCGTGCGCAAAGAGAGTTGCCTAAAAATACCGATCAAATCTTTGTTGTTTCAAGAGAAAATAAATATCTAGGCTCCCTGCCCATTTCTTTAATTGTTGTCTCAGATCCTACTCTTAACGTAAGAGAGCTAATGGAAACTGAAATTCAACCATTGGAAGTAAACATAAATGATAAAGATGTTTCAAGATTATTTGAACAAAATGATTGGGTATCAGCACCAGTTATAGATGATCAATCAAGATTGATTGGAAGAATAACAATTGATGATGTTGTTGATGTCATTATGGAAGATGCAGATCAAAACTTTCTTGGGATGGCTGGAGTTGCTGAGGATACATTTGCTGCACCGGCTCGAGCAGCAAGGAGTAGAATTTTATGGCTATCAATTAATCTCCTTACAGCATTTAT
>Ga0181564_10002940_pt1 | contig 14734 bp, 5 predicted proteins | sample 011ome_24_FD_134512 | JGI IMG/M metagenome (GOLD analysis project Ga0181564, IMG submission 134512) | Coastal salt marsh microbial communities from the Groves Creek Marsh, Skidaway Island, Georgia - 011513CT metaG (megahit assembly) | ecosystem: Environmental > Aquatic > Marine > Intertidal zone...
AGAGATTTCCATAAATCTGGAAAGATTAAAATTAGTACAGAGGTAATAAAAGAATGGAAAAATTTTACTGATATATCAGCTAAAGATTGCAGAATTATATTAGGAGTTTTAAAATCTAATTAAAAATTCCATTTAAATGGAAAGGAATTAGCAAGTGTATGATTTGCCGCAATGATATTATCACCATCTGTTAAAATCTTAGGTTTATTAAAACTTACAACACTACCTTCTATCACAACTATTTCAGCACTACTTTGGTAACGAATAACAGCTCCTTTTGTGCAAGCTGAGCCTCTTGGTTGGTCAACAAGGAAAGAATCCTCAAATCCATCCCAAGGAACAGGTCCGCCTGGTTTGTAATCAAAAGTATTTGACATTGAATTATGATCCATACCAGCCCAAAAATCAAACCTATCTGGTATAATTCCGTTTTCCATAAAAGGAATCTCATTAGCCGCACCCATTCCATGAGCTCCGTAAGTACAAAATAATACTGCGCTACCAAAAGCGGTGGTTGTACCAGCGAGTCCATAGTTCTCAGTAAATGTATGATTTCCGTCAATTACATTTCCAGGAATATTTCCTGCAGAAGTTGTATCAAAGTCATATGCTCTTTTTTTAAATCTTGTAAGAGGCATCTCTGCATCAAAAGGTCTTTCTAGCCTCTGCCCAGGCGAAAAAATTCCAGCCTCCAAATTGGCGGCAACATCAAAATCTGGACACGCGCAATGTACAGCTACAATAAAGGGTAAAGTTGTTATTCTTGTTTGTATTGGGCCTGATGAAACGCCTAAAGATGTAACGGTTCCATCAAAAGCAGTAAATGACGCAAGCCCCCCCTGACCACCGATTGCTAAAGTTTGTTGTGGTACATGAGGACCTAATCCATGATCTTTGGGTGTTTTAGGGTAAACTAGAAAAAAATCTGGCAAATAATTTGTTGTAGCCCTATTGCATTTAAACTTAACCTGAAGCTCTCCCACCATCTCGGCATCAACTAGCTGTCCGCCACCATTACCCCACATTGGCCCAGTATTGCTATCATATCCCTGCCCTTTTAGTCCGCCCTGATTTGAACCTGGTAAGTATTTTACGGTCCAGTCTCTAGCTCCTGGTATGTCAGGTATATCGATAGTTGTTTCTTGTTCAAGCGACATACTAATCACAGAGCTAACAATACCTTCACCATTTTTATTGGTGTATCTAGTAGATCGATACAATGTAGTATTTATACAGCTGCTACTTGAGTTAAATATATCATAGATCAAGTTAGGGTAAAATAAATCATTACCAGAAAAATGCCAAGGTATACATACACTATTTCCATCTTTATGATCGCAGTCAATCAATTTATTTGTTTTTTTAATGTTTTTATGATCTTCATCGCCAGCTAAAGTTAAATCTGGCCCAGTTGGAGGATCTAGATTACTAGCGGGAAAAGGTGTATTCGGAGATGAACCATTGCAAAGATTACCAAATACATGAAAAGCTAAAGTCCACTCACATCCACCTTCATCTGAAATTTTAATCAAACATTTACCTAGTTGTCGCGCTGTTACTGTAAAAAAATGACTACCTAAGTTAAATCCCTTATCAGTTGTAAAGTAACCTTCTTGAATTTGCTTGGGTCCCATCAATTCCATTATTGGTTCATATGTATTATTCTCAATTGATACCCTTGGGCTTACGCTTGCTACTACTGGAGAAGTAGACCTAGCAAATCTTCTGTGCCCAATTCCACCAAATGTTTGAAATATTACCGTTTCTCCGATAGCCAAAGATACAGATCTAAAGGCTCCAGCTATACCCATGTTTGATCCATTGATAGATTCTCCATAGGCAGCAACTCCAGCTTGCCCTCCGACTTGAATAACCCTTAATCCATAAGAATGTTCTTTCCCCCCTCTACTTGGATAAGGTATTGAGTTAAAATTACACAAAGGCAAACACTCTATTTCTGGCTTAATAATTCCATTGATATTTTCATTATCATCCGTAAGGTTAGTGCCCCAAACCCTTGCATAATTAAATGAGCCTAAGTATTTTGTAGTTTCTACTTCGGTAACCTCAGCTTGTGTTCCTCGCGCATCAAATGCAAAACTTTTTATATAAGGAATCAACGAATTCTCACAACAAGGATCACCATTGGCTTTCTGTACTTTAACTAATTTTTCTTCAATCATATAAATTAATTACACAATTTCATTAATCATACAATAACCAGCGTCTGAAGTTGCCGATGGCGTATTTGTGGCCATCGGAGTAACAGTGGGATTTGGGCTTGTTGTCACTGCGGGTGTCGCAGTTGAAGTTGGACTAATAAGTGGAGTTGGTGTTGGTTTATTTGGGGTTGATGTTACACTTGCCGTAGGAGTTGGCGTTTTAAAGGGTGTGGAAGTTATGCTTGGCGTCGGGGATGGCTCAGGTGAAGGACTAGGGCTTAAAGGTGGTTGAGGCGAAGGATCGGGACCTACAGGGGGTGAAGAGGATGGAGATGGAGAAGGTTCAGGGGGTATAGGGCTTGGCGTTGAAGTTGGACTAATAAGTGGAGTAACAGTCGACGTTACACTTATCGTAGGAGTAGGCTTTGGTTTACTTGAGGATGGTGAAGGTGTGGGAGTCCTAGTTCTAGAAGGCCAAGGGGTTCTAGTTACACTAGGAGTTCTAGTTGGGGTTACGGTTCTAGTTGGCGTAATTGTTGGGGTAATCGTGCTTGTTGGCGTAATTGTTGGGGTAATCGTGCTTGTTGGTGTGACTGTAGGTGTTGAAGTAATTGTCGCACATGGCGTCATTGTGCTCGTAGGAGTTGAAGTAATAGTTGGAGTAATAGTTGGAGTAACACTGCTTGTTGGAGTAATAGTTGGAGTTACTGTTTTTGTTGGAGTAATAGTTGGAGTTACTGTTTTTGTTGGAGTAATAGTTGGAGTTACTGTTTTTGTTGGCGTAGGTGTAAAACAATTTTCGCTTGCGCATGCTATATCAACATCAGTTCCAGACCAATAATTAGGTAAAGCTGTATACGGCAATATTCTACTTTCATCAACTGTCCCATCTTCCAATAACGGTTTTCTGTTTAGCCAAATTTTATAACAACCCTGAGGTATTTTAACTTCGTCTTGATCATAAAAAAATTGACGAACATTGCTCGATATTCCATCAAAGTTATATAAATAAGGAGCCTCAGGACTATCTGGATCGTATAACTCAGAATACTTATCTCTAGCTTGATCCATGTTAATGTTATAAAGAAAATAAACACCTTCTACAGAATCAGTTCCGTCTGCTACATTATTAAGAAATAAATTTTCAAATGCTGGCGGATCCGCATCAGGTGAATCTATATTTGCTAAATGAAACAATCCCTCTAAGCTATAATCATAATATTCATTTGGGTATGCCCAATATAAACCTTCTCCAGTATCTTCATTATAATCCCAGCAACTCTTAAGCATCCAAACTGGAGGCTCAAAAAATTCTGTATTTGAATATTTGCGACTCTCTGATCCTTGCAAAAATGTAACATTACCTCTTTTGTCAAAAACTTGTTTAATTTCATCTTTTACCGATGGATATAATGCCTGTATTCCATCTGGAGCCCCATCGCCAACAGAAGAAACAATTTCAGAAATGCTTTTAGATCTATAATCTATAGTGTCCGTATTAAAATCATTGCCATCGCTATCTTGTAATCCTACATCTTGCAAAACTTTTACAACCTCTTCAACAATTTCTCTCATCAATGGATTAACTATATTAGTTATATTATGTATAACAAAAGGCACATCTTTATCTGGTATAAAACTGGTGGCGACATTATCTATTGGATTATATGACTGAGATAATATATCACGATCCGTGTTAAAGTTTGCAGGATCTCTAGTTCCGTGTATTGCTGGCTCTGGATATTTAATTAAATTATGAACTAAATCCAAGTCGGGGTCATCATTTAAATATGCGGGTTTGTTGTTATTTTTTATACATATTCCAGAAAGATATGTTTTAAATTTATTTAATCTTTCATCTATTAAGTCATCATCTGTTCTATATTGATAATTAACTCTGTGCAATCTTCCTCCAATAAAACTTGCATTTAAACTGTTGGCTCCAAAACCTAAATCATATTCATCTATTGTTTGTAGAGCGCTGGATGCTGGATTTTTAACATTTTCATAAACCGAAAAATCAAAAAGATATTCTTGACTGAAAGGAGGTTTATATATAGGCTGAAAAACACTATCAGGATCTTCAAGCGATTTAAAATCTATAATTTCATTATCTTCATTAATTCTAAAAACATAATTTTGAATTATGTTCTCATCCCATTCATTCACACGCCTTTTTGCTTTTCTTCTTCTTACTCGAGTTATATTTACTTGCTCTATATTCTCATTTAAATAGTTTATAGCATTTACTCTATCGTCTTGAGTATTAAGCTTGTCATCCGTTAATTGTTCACCAAAAAAATACCAGCTAACTTGATCTTCTTCGCCGACTTTTATTGAATTTGCTAATTCGGATTCTTTATTTTCTTTATTTCTTTTCTTGGTTTTTCCCTCAAAAAGCGGCTGTAATGTTTGGAAAAAAATTAATTTTTCATCGTAAGTTAAGTTGTTAAATGTTATTTCTGAGTCGTCATCATTTATGATTTCCTTTGTTGCAATTAATTTTGTAGCATTTTCAGCGGCCTCTATCCTTAAAGTTAAATCTTCATAAAGCATAACTCCAGCTTGATATACAAATTGATCAAATGACCCAAAATCTCCGTCGCCATCAAAATCAAATAAAGCGAATGCTCCAATTTGATATTGCTCTTCGTCAAATTCCGAAACTGGAATACCATTAACAACGGAATCTGGCAGCTCTACGCTTGTCAATCTTATGTTTTTTATGGCCATATGTTATATACTGTTACACATGTATTATATTCTTTTCTCCCACCTAATTGGCCTCATGCCAAAATCAAGAAAAGGGAAATTTTCATATACTAAATAATCCGACCCTCTGTAACGAAAAGAATGATCAAAATGATAATATCTTTTAAATGTTGGAGTAATTTGCCTTAAACCCGTAATTGTTGAATATACGGCAGACCATTCTATGAATGGCATATAATAATTTCTAACCGCCAAGACTGAATCTAGTTCATTTCGTTCCTCAAATTGCGTTGCGGGCACTTCTGCGGCGTTATGAAAATAGACTTTTTTCATGGGCAGCATTACCAATCTTCTTTGAATAAAATGACCGTCTTCATTGTATCCTATATAAGGGTTAGATCCGCCGCACCTTGTATTAAAAGTTCCAATTTTCTTTAAAAATGATATATCTAAAATCTTTTCACCGCCACTTTCTATAATTGGTAAACTTCCTTCGTTTTTTATTTTTAAAAAATTAACAAATTCATTGGGTAATGAGCGGCGATTAATAATAAAAGTTTCAAAATCACCACCCTCAAAAGGTTCTTTTCCTTTTTTGTATACTGCCCCTCCGTCGTTTATTCGAATTAAATTGGAAAGATTAGCCCAAAATGCATTAGGAACAAGATCATAAAAATTAGTTTCAATAGACTGCCCGTTGTCAATGAATTTTTTTGCATATAAATTTTCTTTGATCATCTTGCCATCTTTATGTGTTGGGTTCTGATTGGCTATTTTTTGAGGCCTACAATACCCAAGATAATCTTTTGTTGGTCTCCCCCTACGCTTTATCTTACAGATGTTTTCATTTAAAGTGTTTTTTGCATTTTGCTCTGTATATCTTTGAATTGTTTCTTGCTGCCATTTTTCAATATTTTGAGCATTAACAAATTCATAATTGCCGACTCTCGACCCCCAAGGAGAAACTTTGACTTCTCTTTTGGCTTTCATATTTTGTTGAAAAACTAGCTCTTTATTTTTAATATATCCTCTAATATCTCCAGCCAACCAAGTACTTTCTCCGTACCAATAACTATTTACGGATATTAATTTTCCAGCATCTTCATCGTACAATTTATTATTAGCTGCGTCACCGAAAAATTCATGAGGTTGAGTATTAAAATACCAATTTGACTCTACGGTTTCTTGAACAATTTGTCCGTATTTGTTTTGATCTAGCTTTGTTCTTTTTACCTCTGGCCCAAGCAAGTAACTATCCCCATCTTTTAAATTGTTGAGCGCTTGAAGTGAATGCATTACATATACACCTTCAGTTTCTGTACTAGGAAATAAGTGTTTGTAAGCTGGGTCTGAAATTGGTTTTATTAACGCTTTATATTGTGGGTCAACTAATTTTTCCTTAATATCCATGGGAAAATCTTCAGATATTTCAGTGAATCCATAAGCTTCTCTCTCAAGCCAATCTATATCTCCGAAATCCAATTCTTTTGTTTTTATTGTTTCAAATCTTCTTTTTTCTTCAATTTCATAAACTTGAACTATTGTTTCGGATTCGGCCAGTAAAAATCTAGTCATATTATTATTGATATCAATATGTTCTGCAAATGAAAAACCTCCAGCATATTCTTTATATAAAAAATTAATTGTTTTTATATCGTAGTTATCAAAATAAAAAGATTCAACAACCCTCGCTTTACTCAAATCGTCAAAGTAAGAAATGAGAAATTTACTTCCAGACTGATTTATTCTAATTGAACTAGAAGGTTTAATAAACATTCTTGACTTAAGCAGCAAATTGTTTGTTGTATAAAAATCAAAAAACCCACGGGACTCTGCAGCTAAAATATTTCCATCCCCACTGACAGCCTTGATGTTTTCTATTTCTTCTCCCATCGTGCCCTCTTTTGCCCATATTGCATCACCCACTCGCAATACAGTTCTTTCATAAACTTTAATTTTATTGGTATTGGAATCTAATATAAAAACTTTATCTCCTTTTTTATTTATTTTTGCAGATTGCGAATAAAATTCTTTTGACTTAACCCAAGATCCAGAATATTTATCGTAAATTTTATATACAAAAATTTGAGTTGAACTTTCTATGTCAGCAAAAAACACTTGACTACCATCAGATGATATACTAACTGAATCTCTTAAAACTCCATTGTCAAGTTGTAGATTTAATTCGACACTCCAATTAGATCCATTTTTATTAAATATTAATAAATATAATATTTCATTATCTTTACATATTGCAGCAACCCTTTCTCCGTAATCATCGCAATCTATACTTATGATTTCTGAGTTTGGGAAGGGTGTAGCGATATTTTCAGAAAAACTCCAATCTTTATTAATTAATTCATATTTACTAATCTCTCCATCATTATTTCCTAGAAATAATAAATTTCCATCTCCATTTAAAGTTGCTGATTTTGCGAAATTATTCATTGTATTAAGTGTATGATTTTAATTGCTCTAGGCCCCAATTAGGAAGACTGACGTTATAATTCGGAGCTGCACTTTCATAAGATACCCCTCCTATATGCCATTGGGCATTATTACAGTTAACGTAAGATCCAGTTATGTACATATAATTAACTGTTCCACCATTTGGATGAGGGTACGATGCGGCGCTTATATCTAAAACACTTCCATTTTGATATTCACTAGGAACATTGATTTCTGTAATTCCACTACCATCAATGTTCACGCCTTCATATATGCCAGTGAACGTTTTATATAAAGACCAGTCGTCAGTTCCATAAAATGTGTACATGCATACATTAGAACTGTTTCTAGAGCTTGAAGTTATAATTCCAGTATAATATTTTATATAGCTATCATTAAGTTCATACATTGTTGGATCGTCAGAACATATGCCCAAGCATGCGGATACACTTGGAGTAATAGTTGGAGTGATACTATTAGTTGTAGTAATACTTGGCGTGTTCGTTGCGGTTGGAGTTACGGTTGGAGTAACACTGCTTGTTGGAGTAATCGTTGGTGTTGTCGTAGCTGTGGTAGTTACAGTTGGAGTAACACTGCTTGTTGGAGTAATAGTTGGAGTAACACTGCTTGTTGGAGTCGGAGTTACGCATTGTTGTGGAGAAAATCCCATAATAGATTCAAAGTCTGCCTTATCTCCGTATGCCCAATCATCCAATAAACCAGTTCCTGCTCCTGTCAATTCTTGACCTGTCGTTAATACAACCTGAGTATTAGGCTTAAACATGTCGTCTACCCCATAATAGTAAGCTACCTGCCCATTTATCAATAAATGAGCATTGTAATTTGGTAGATCCATTCTGCTTTTATCAAGGAATATTACCCACCCATATGCATCCTCATATCTAACAGTATATGGCAGAAATCCTATTGATGAATTAGTGGTCGGTGGCGCAGGAAATCCATTTGGAGTGGCAGCTGTATATCGTGTACTATAATAATAATCAACATTATCCGCATAATAATAAGGTTTTCCATTGTATTCTCCTTGAGCAATAAACATATAATTTTGACCAGTTTCTGAAGTTGGAACCTGTAATCCATCTGCCGTCAAGTCCGCATCATTGCCAAAATTCTGTATCCCTAAAGACCCTGTCGTTGTAAATGCGTAAACAAATTGAAAATTATGGCAAACACTAGGAGTTATTGATGGAGTGATAGATGGAGTGATTGTTATGGTTGCTGTTGGAGTATTCGTAACTGTCGGCGTTGTAGTGGGAGTAATTGTAATTGTTGGCGTTACAGTAGAAGTAATTGAGCTGGTCGGAGTTACGGTAGAGCTAGCAGTCACACTAGGAGTAACTGTCGGAGTGTTAGTGGCCGTAGGCGTAACACTAGGTGGTATATTGTTAACTTCAATTATTTTAACTTTGTTTTTATTTTTTCGACTTTCGCCAAAATAAGATTCATTAAAGGAATCATATCCAACGTTTGAATGAAAAGGTGAACCAACAACAATACTTTGATACTTAGATGCCATTGCAGAATCGAAGCTAAATCCAAATCTTTCAAATGTGGAGCGGCCATAAAATGTCTGATAAAACTGCTGCCAATTATTATTTTCTTTTTTGTAAGTCTCAAGAATACCCCTTCCACCTCTTGCAAAATCAAGATTTTCTTGAGATCCATACATTGGACTTGCAATAGAAATAAAATCTCCAGTTTTGCCAATTTTAACATTGTATCCATACTGACCATATTCATAAGATCCAGTAATATTATCTCCTACTTTATTCCACTGGTTAGATGAATATTCGTATACTTCTGCATGCCCAACATCCGATAGTCCGCCAACAAAAGAAGATTTTGATCCTATTGCTACAACATTGCCTTCATCATTTATTGAAACGCTACTACCTAAAGAATAAAAATTATTTAATCTTAGTTTAAAAGATTCATGATCACCTTCGAAGTCAATATTATTTTTTGAAGAAAGCTCACTTTCAATAATTCCTGTGATATATGATCCGCTTCCAGTTATGTTTCTTGATAGTATTTCTTCTGCACCGTTTCCGCTAGCAACCAAAAGAAATCCATTAGGCTGGGCTGGAGCCACTACATCATTTGCAGTCTCTGCCCTCAAGCTAATTGTCGAACGAATGTTAGCAGGATTACTTTTGTAAAATTCTATTTCTTGAGTTGATCCAGTTCTACTAAAAAAGGTTATTGGAAAATCATATATAAAATTATAGTCCTTAGGGATTTTTATTTCATCGCCAAGCAAGTCCCAATCATTATCTACTGTATTGTATTCATAAATTTTAACGTTTGATTTATCTTGACCATATATTCTTTTTTGCAGACTATTAATTTGAGGATTTTCTGAACCTACAACCATGATGTTTCCACTGTAATTTAGATCTATATTTTGCCCAAAATATTCAAGGCGAAATCCTGATATTTCTGATCCATATTGATTCCAGCTATATACATTAGTTGAAACTTCTGTTTTTTTATAAACCTTTACCGTTCCATTGTTATTATTGTTATTAGGGTTAGATATAGCCAATATATTACCATCTTTGCTTAGGCTAACTTGATTTTTATTTCCATTTTCTTGGAGTTCTTCACCATAAATAGTTTGCCCAACTTGATTCCAATTGTTTTGGTCGAACTCATAAACTCTTACAGACCCACATTTTGTTTTTGAGTTTTGAATATCAGAATCTTCCCTAGCTCCAATTGCGATCGTCTTTCCATCTGCTGATAAATTTACAGAGGTTCCAAATCTAGCAGGCTGCATATCACCTGTTATGTAACTTCCAGTTAAATATATTTCAGTCTCACTTTTTCCATATACGGATACAAATCCTCGATTTCCAAAAGCCTGCGGATAACCAACAGCAAAGACATTGCCACTTTCATTAATAGAAACTTCATATCCAGCCAAATCATTATCTTCAGACTTTATTTCAAACTTTTGATTCCATCCTTGTATAATAGGTCTTGACGGTGTTGGGGTAGGAGTCGCAGTAATGGTTGGCGTGATCGTTGGGGTTGTTGTAGGTATTGGGGTGACTGATATAGTTGAAGTTGGAGTAACCGTTGGTATTGAAGTTTGAGTATTTGTTGCGGTAGGCGTAATAGTGGGTGTTTTTGTTACTGTTGGGGTGACAGTAGAAGTTGGGGTAACTGAAGCTGGAGGTTTAATGGGTGAACCCAAACTTATAACATTAAAAACTTTTTTAATAATAGTATTCGGGGGAGCTGGAGTTAATGATACTGAAGGCGTTTGGGAGATCGTGCTGGTTGGTGTTTTTGTTGGAGTTCTCGTAGGGTCAGGTGACGCATTAGGTGACCTAGTAACACTTACCGTAGAAGTAATCGATGGAGTTACGGTTGGAGTGTCAGTGATTGTTGGAGTAATTGATATAGTTGGAGTTACCGTTGGGGTTGTTGTTGGGGTGCGTGTAGCAGATGGAGGTATCGCTGGCGGAGGTTCTTGCGCTTGATCGGTTTCAAATTCTTTAATATCATATTCTCGATGTGAATAAGCTCCTTCTTGAGCTTGCGCTCCTTCTATTTTTTTAATGAAAACAAAAACTTCCTGACTATAATCTAAATCAAATATTGATTCACTTCTTTCTTTTGATATTCTTATATAATTGGATTCAGAAGTTCTAGTGGTTGTGCTATCAAGATCTTGAACCAATTCGTTGGATAAATAATATTGAAAAGGTCCATCTGTATCATCAATTTGAATTTCCCATCCATTACTTTTATCTGTATTGTCTCGAAATTCGGGCATGTCGTCTAAGTATACCACATCAACCCCTCCTGTAATTTTATACTCTAAATTAGCAATGCCATTAGTAAATACCCACTGCTGATATAGTGAGTCATTAATTAATAGGTTTAATTTTTCTTCTGAATTATATAAGTCCCAGCCAGTTGGAAGGTATATATCTGAGTAAATAGGATCTCCTACTGCACTTGCATATAATTCAGTTGGATTTGAATGGTCTCCAATTTTTTCCCCGCTGTAATAAAAGTATAAATTTTGATTGTTTTCATTTCTTGCTATAGCCCAGTGGTCATAATCAAATACTGTAGTGTTTGTGGAAGGCTTTCTAATGTAGTATAAATATGGATATAAATTTTCATCATCAATCCAATTGAAATCTGATCTCGGCATTAATTGATACTTACCTACTGGAGACACACTTTTATCATTACCTAACCCCTCTGGGTAAAAGTTAGAACTTGCTGCGGCAATATATAACTGTCCTTGACTTACGCTCATTTATTCCAACTTAATTGAAATTTAATGCCTGAAATTATTTCAATTTTTTGATTATTATCAATAGTAGCATTTGGTTGATGGTAAAAATTTCCAGAATCTATTATCAGTTGCTCTCGTGTAATGCCTGTAGTTTTAATAAATGTATTATGCGAATACTCTGGAACATCCAAATAGTTAATTGCAGAATCTTGCGAGGCGGCTTCAAATAAATAGTTGTCGTAAATATTGCTATCATCTTCCTCTTGTCTCCTAGCATAATGTCTAACAGATCCATCCCTCATTGAGAACCTAACTTGATAACTACTGCTTCTTGCACAATTTAAAATAATAGAAGAGTTGATTTTTTCTGCACTAATTGGGGGGTAGATCCCAGAAGTTACATCCCAATTAACCAACGGGTCTCCCATGTTAACTGGACCATGATTACTTGCGACAGATTCAAAATGTTTTAATTGTTCGTCTGGGTTCGATAAATCATGCAAAAAACCAAAATATCCGTCAATATTATTATTCGCATCAGATTGATCGCCACTTTTGTACCACTGATAAACATAAACCCCACTAGACCAAAATGCTGGAGCTGTTGCTCCTGCAGCATTATCTATAAAAGTATTATATTCATCAGCATTACCTGTAATTATTCCAGTAAACTTCATTAAGGTATATGTTCCAACCTTAAATATACCGTCTATGTATTCGCTAGCTTGATAACATCCCGTGTATACATCTCCCTTTGTGAAGCTCGACCCATCATTATCCGTAATTATTGTTCGTTCTTTTGCGATAGTGTTTGCTCCTATGTGCCTATAATACCTATTAAAGTCTGACCCCGTAATAGCAAAACTATGACAATTAGGAGGCTTGTTGTAATCTATTCCCAAGCTACCTATTTGGCTAGAGTAGTCAACATCATCATAGTATTCATCATTTAAATAGTAGAATCCACTGTTGGGGTTATAATATAAACTTCTACCCACAGCCTCTCTTCCAAACATTTCATCTTCTAGGGATCCACTTCCTGATATAGAATAAAACTTTGAAAAGTCACTACCAATTTCACCTAGAAGTAACGGCATGTTTACCACTTCAATTCTATTGACATTTTCCATTTCCACTAAATAAGTATCGAAAGGAGAATTTCCTTTAGTAAAATATTCAGTTAAATCAATTCCATTTCCGCTAGGCACGCAGTCTATTATTTGACCAGGTGTAGTTGGAACGCCAGTACATGTAGCATAAACCCACGATGTTACCCCAGCTTCATCTCCCGCATTTCCATAATTTACATAATTATCACTTTCTTTTATTTCCCCCCTTATTCTAAAAGTTATATCTTGAGTTGGGCAATCATATTCACATAATGATCTAAATTTTATTGTATTTAATTTGTTTGCAAGTCCAACTTTATCATATTGGTTCTTTGTCCAGTCTGGATTATTGTCTCCAGAAAAAAAGTAAAGATTTTCTCTTTCGTAAAGATCTGCCCCAGTTACATATTTAAAATGAGCTATTTCTGCATTTCTATCATCAAAGCTTGCGAAAATCCCCCCCGAAATATCTATTTTTCTATCGTAACATTTTATTTGTGCTGGCTTAAAATCAAACCTAGAATCGACTTTTTTAGTAAAAGGGTTTACATTTAAATATCCTGATTCAATACCGATCTCCTGCCATCCTTTTGAGCTTGTATTAATTGATATTGTTTTTTCTGCATATGATATATCTGCCCCTGAATATAAATAACCCCCTACAATAAAATCGATTTGCTTGTCACATCTACAGGTATTGCAATCAAGGCAATCTTCGTATGTATCTGAAGAAATTGAAATTAAAGGAGTATCTAATACCGTAATATTATCAGATACTTTTTTATAACAGTATCCACTAATTCTTATAAATTCTTTATCTTCGGATTGCCCCGTTGGAACATACACTGCGTTTGGAAATAGTTCAGACATAATTTATATTACACATTTATTAACTAAAAATTCCAGTTTGACCATAAGTAAATACTCCCCCAGTATACATTAGTCCAGTAGATGAATATTCTACCCAATCAATTGCATTGTTAGATAGTGGAACCATTTGATATGCTTGCGCTCCTACTCCTAAATTTAAATCTAGGCCACTACATATTTCATATTTTGAATAAAATTCTTCTACTGGAGGGCTTGAGCTAACTGTTGGAGTAATTGTTGGCGTCGGGGTAGCGCTACTGGTTGGAGTAATTGTAGCAGTTGGAGTAACACTACTTGTTGGCGTTATCGTAGCAGTTGGAGTAACACTACTTGTTGGTGTTATCGTAGCAGTTGGAGTAATTGTTGGCGTCGGTGTAGCGCTACTGGTTGGAGTAACACTACTTGTTGGCGTTATCGTAGCAGTTGGAGTAATCGTTGGCGTCGGTGTAGCACTACTGGTTGGAGTAATTGTAGCAGTTGGAGTAACACTACTCGTTGGAGTAATTGTTGGCGTTATCGTAGCAGTTGGAGTAATTGTTGACGTCGGTGTAGCGCTACTGGTTGGAGTAATTGTAGCAGTTGGAGTAACACTACTTGTTGGAGTAATTGTTGGCGTTATCGTAGCAGTTGGAGTAATCGTTGGCGTCGGTGTAGCACTACTGGTTGGAGTAATTGTAGCAGTTGGAGTAACACTACTTGTTGGAGTAATTGTTGGCGTTATCGTAGCAGTTGGAGTAATTGTTGGCGTTATCGTAGCAGTTGGAGTAATTGTTGGTGTTATTGTAGCAGTTGGAGTAATTGTTGGCGTCGGTGTAGCACTACTGGTTGGAGTAATTGTAGCAGTTGGAGTAACACTACTTGTTGGAGTAATTGTTGGCGTTATCGTAGCAGTTGGAGTAATTGTTGGCGTCAGTGTAGCGCTACTGGTTGGAGTAATTGTAGCAGTTGGAGTAACACTACTTGTTGGAGTAATTGTTGGCGTTATCGTAGCAGTTGGAGTAATTGTCGGCGTTATCGTAGCAGTTGGAGTAATTGTTGGCGTCGGTGTAGCGCTACTGGTTGGAGTAATTGTAGCAGTTGGAGTAACACTACTTGTTGGTGTTATCGTAGCAGTTGGAGTAATTGTTGGCGTCGGTGTAGCGCTACTGGTTGGA
>Ga0181564_10002943_pt1 | contig 14726 bp, 6 predicted proteins | sample 011ome_24_FD_134512 | JGI IMG/M metagenome (GOLD analysis project Ga0181564, IMG submission 134512) | Coastal salt marsh microbial communities from the Groves Creek Marsh, Skidaway Island, Georgia - 011513CT metaG (megahit assembly) | ecosystem: Environmental > Aquatic > Marine > Intertidal zone...
GGGTTTCCAAGGTCCCTGGTCTCAACGATAACTTCGATGCCCAGTACGACCCCGCCACCATCGCCGCCGGGCAGGCCCTGGTGTGGGACGCGGACCTGACCCAGTTCGTCCCGGGAGAGGGAGTCGTCCCCCCCGTGGAGTTCGACGCCACCGCCATGGTGGACGGACAGATCTTGGTGTGGGATACCGACAAGTTCATTCCCACCATTTCACCGCTCCCCGCGGTCATTACGGACACCACCACGGTGCAGGACGGAGAGACCCTCTCCTTCCAGGGAGGGGAGTGGGTTTCCAAGGTCCCTGGTCTCAACGATAACTTCGATGCCCAGTACGACCCCGCCATCATCGCAGCGGGGCAGGCCCTGGTGTGGGACGCGGACCTCACCCAGTTCGTCCCGGGGGAGGGAGTCGTTCCCCCCGTGGAGTTCGACGCCACCACCATGGTGGACGGACAGATCCTGGTGTGGGACACTGACAAGTTTGTCCCCACCATTTCACCGCTCCCCGCGGTCATTACGGACACCACCACGGTCCAGGACGGAGAGACCCTCTCCTTCCAGGGAGGGGAGTGGGTTTCCAAGGTCCCTGGTCTCAACGATAACCTGGATGCCCAGTACGACCCCGCCACCATCACCCAGGGTCAGATCCTGGTGTGGGATACCGACAAGTTTGTCCCGGGGACGACTGGGTTTTCGTCAGTCCCTCCTCTGGATGGTGAAATATTGGTATTTGATGATGCTAGTGGGTTGTGGACACCCGTCACCCACTACGACTGTCACCTGACCAAGTTGAACTTTCTGAACGGTAGCCTCTTCGCGACCGTCTCGGGGTGCAAGATCGAGGGTGAGTTTGGTTTGAGATTTCTTCACGAGGATTCCTTTATTAACTCTTTCACGGTGGAAAAATATGCATTCGCAACGACAAATCTAAATTTCATCAACGAAAGTAATGAAAATTTTACAATATTTCGGCGTGATGAATTGAACGTGAACACGTTACTTAATATATTTAATTCCCCGAGTATCATATTTTCGGAATTGTCCGGGGGGGAGGAATACCCTCCGTCTGCACCATTCAGTATTCAGTATACTACATATACCCAATTATCCTTGTCAGCCTATCCCGATACACTCCACTGGAGAGCGAGGGATACCTTAGATGTGGGATCTGGAATATTTAATATCAGAGCGAATGATGAACTTCTCTTTAGTCCCACCCCCTCGGCCTACTACCTCGAGGAATTGGAACCGACCGTCCGCGCCGTCGGAATCGATCATTATGGATTCGGTTACAACACATATTCACTGAGCACGTCCCCTACCGGACACATCGTGTCGTCGTCTGAAACTGCATTCAACACCGAGACGACTTTTTATCCCTTTGTAGAGAATATCCTCAGAACCCACGATGGCGTCTGGTATGTAACATTCCACGAAAATTTAGATAGGTGGAATATCGATACATATGTTGATCCGCCGTTCGCCCCGCCATCCACCGCCAAGGAAAAGAATTTTATACAGGAACACCTGGACGGAAACTTGACTCTCTTTCCACCTGCAGCAATACGTGCCCACTTTGGTAGAACACCTTTTTCGAAATCGGATAAGGGATTCACGAGCGGTTTCGCAGACGCCGGGGGGTACGGTCAATATTATTATTTCTTCTATAACGGTGACATATTTTACCTGCCCGATGTTTGCAACGAAGCAGAAATATTTCTCACCCATTCAGATGGTGTGACGAAAATCCAAGAATTGAGTATAGACCAAAATTTGAGTATCTTTCAAAGTGCAACCTCAGAGAGGTGCATCGCGTGGGTAGAGGGAGGGGACGACGTGTCGCCGGAGTCGGGGTGGAGGTTGTATGAACAGGATATTCCCTTTGATTTCAGGGTCATCGTCAATGAGTCGACGGCACAGGCAGTTGCCGCGCGTGCACATATCAGGGAAAATTCTTCTCTTTATCCGTTCACCGCCGCCGCAACCTATCTCCCGGAGTTTGGTAAGTGGAGCAATGTTCACTTCCCGCTGTGCACCCCCCGGGGGACGATCATTCGGGAGTACAAGGAAGCGGGAAGTGATGAATTTCCAAATTTGGGGACATTTAGGAATGACGTGTTGTACCGTTTCACCCTCAGGGAGGGTCCCGAACCCGGGGGTCAGGTCGAATACCCCTCGTGGCAAAATAACGAAAAGAGCATCTCCCTGGTCTACTGGGACGAAAACCCAGCGATTGCAAATAGGGAATTGCTACCCTTCAGGAGTAAGTACTGGTATCCCTATACCGGCGACATAACTCTCTTGAACGACGGGGATGAAATAGAAATAAGATCAAATTACACCGAAAATTTCTTCATGAGAAAACTGATGAAGGGCCCCGAGTTGTACCCGGCGCCCACCAACGAGTCCAACCCCCTCGTCGTCTATGGAAATGGATCCACCTATGGAGATATGCTCGTTACCACGACGATTAATCTGGAAAATATGAACGACACAGACTTCTCGGTTTCACCCCAGGTGGGTCAGATACTCACGATGGGATCGGCGGGGAAGTGGATTGCCCAGAATGATTCACTATCAAATAACGAGGACGTAAATTTAACGGTAGCTCCTGCCGACAACCAGGTATTGTCGTTTGATATATCCACCGGGAAATGGATTCCGAGGGATCCCGTGCTGGTTCAAGACTACTACGCGACTTCGATCGACATCGGAGATAACGGGGTTTTGACCGCGCTGGTTACGAACGAGGTCGATGGGGAGGTTAAGTCTATCAACACGACCGTTAACCTGAATAACCTCGGAGATGTCTCGATACCCACGACGCCCGAGGAGGGTGACATATTGACATATAACGCCTCTGGTAATTTTATGCCGGGTAAGCAATACATCTTAAATGCCCTCGACGTAAATTACAATGCAACAACCATGATCAACAACCACGTCCTGGTGTGGAATTCCACCTCCAAAATATTCCAGGAGAGTCAGGGAATACTCCCCCACTTCGAATTCTCCAACGCGGTGGGGGGAGATATCCTCATCATGGACGGTGGAGTCTGGAAGAATTACAGCCCCCACCTGAGCATCAACAGTGACGTGGACTTCGACGAAACCTCCATCAGGGACGGGTCATTTCTGACGTGGTCCGGTGATAAATTCGTGGAGTCCTCGTTTGCATTTGATCTGACAGATTTGCTAAATGGAGATCTACTGAGGTTCAATCAACTGACCAACAAATTCGAGAACTTCACACCGGTCGTGGGAGATCAGGGAACGTCCACCGATCCCTCCACCACCACGGAACTTTCAAATGTCACGATCCAGGATGGTATAATCGAATTCGGATCGACCACCCCCGAGTACATTACCTTTTCGTTCTAGGTCGCCGGCGCCTCAGTTGAATCCTTCCCAGGCTGATTCCTTTCAGGATGGGGTCGTTCGCATCCACGGACGACAACATTTTCAGTACCACTATGAATGCAGCTGGAACAATGAAGGTACCCATGCTTCTTTTAAAAACTAACTAAGATATAAATAATTTTTCCAGAATTCCCGGGGACTCCTCGGAATTCTGGAAACATTAAGGGATTGTCCTTTAACTTTCTATGGTTTTTGGGGGATAGTGGTAAAATCATTTTCGCTTTTAAAGGAACGTAACCCCACGGTGGGACCGACTTTTTTTATAGAGTGGGTGCATTATCCCAATATAATATCAGCGGATCGCACCACCCCGTCGGTACCTTTCAACACGAATTCTATTCTGTTGTTGTTCGCCGCCCTAATTGTAAATTCCCCGTTATTGACGGGGGTCACCCCGGGGGTGGGACTCATGAAGAAATTACCGGTCCTTAAAAAATTACTATTTTTCCACTCCCCGTCCAGGTACTGTATGACATCACCCTCGGCCGGGGGGTTATCCACCAGGTTTACGCCGTACAGGTCCCCGAGCTCGACCCGAGTCTCCGTTACAATTTCACCGGCAAATCTGTTCTCGTAATTTGGATAGGTCAGGGTGGGATTCTCCGGATTCAACAAAAAATCCATTGGTTCAAGTTCAAACCCGTCGGGAATATTCAATAACGCGTGTGAATCGGGAATGGAGGTCGGAGGCCCGGACGTCAAGTATTCAATCGATGTCATATTAAATTCTTCTTGAGTGATACCGGTACTGTGCGTTATGATACTATGGGGTATGCCAGTGACGCGTGCCCACCCCTCAATCTGCTCTGTCGTGTGGGTTGCGACCTGGGGCTTCCGTAATTCTGGAACATCGTAGTTCGCCCAGTCGTTCTCGACGTCGTCCAGGTGGTACGAAGAGGAACTGAATCGGGATCCCATCGACACGAACAGGCTATCCCTGTCCTCGGTAGTCCGCGTTAGGACGGTCTGGGTGTTCCCCTCGGACCCTGTCAGCTCTGATCTCACCAGGTTGTTGTCATCGTCTCTGAACGTGTCCCAATTTATGTCCAGAACGTGCCACACACCGTTGTAGGGACCAGTGGACGGTGTCGAGTGCATCTCTGTCGCAACGTACACCAGAAAACGATTTGAAATAGAATTATGCTTAAATATTGGTAATCTCCCATCGGCATACCCGGAGCCGTACAACCTGGTATCAACCCTCGCGATTACCAGCCAGCCCCAGTCAGTATAATCAAAAAACACGTGGGGTCTGGTGCCGTCTGCGTTCGTGAGGCCGTGCCACTGGGTCCAATCTCCCCACGCGCGGGAGGTATACGAGGAATTTGCAGGTATATTTAGTCTCGTCACGCTATCCTCCATGGAGTACGCGATCACCGTCGATTCGTCAGGCTTGAGGGGGTCGTAGGTGCTCCACAGAACCGAGCTAATCGTTGTACCCGACTGGGAGACGTACCACTTCTCCCCAAATTTAAAAACACCCCGGCTCTGATTAACCCCCCCGTCAGCCATGTATGCCATGTAATTTACGTTGTTGATAGGGTCCCTCAGCACTACCTTATTTTGTTCAACGTAAACTTCACTTGGTCGATACCTAACCTGCCACTCCGGCTGGAAATCCTGAATAATTATGCCGCTGGGATCGAACGTATTCACCCCAATCCACGCTCCGTTCAGGTTGGACCAGATCCACGTGAGTCCCGTGGAACCGTCGAAATACATTGACCGGGAACCGGGAACCAGCTTCCCACTCTGGGCGGATATTTCCAACTTTTCGCCCTCGTCCAGGACGGCCTGGGTCTGTAAATTACGGAGTTCCACCTGCCCGTCCAACCTAAAACCCTTCTCAATCGAAATTACACCACCCTCCATTTTGATGTGCTGGGGAAGCATATCCGCGTTCTTCCACCTGCTGGTGGTGGAATCGTACGTTATTATATCGTTCATCGCTGGACTGGTGATAAGCGCGTCCGATAGATTTTCCAGGTTGTTGTCCGATGGCCTCCACGCGCTGTCGGTGTATCGCAGTACTTGATTTTCCCTGGCAGAGTCATCCTGAATCTTGTCGTCAACCACCTCAAATTTACCGATACCCTCGTTGTATTTGAGGGTGCTACCATTCGACAGGACCGTTCCGGTAGAAACGTCCGCCAGACCCGTTAAAAGCAACTGCGTATTCACCTCAATCAGGGTGGTGCCGTTGTTATAGCTTATCGTGTCAGACGACTCCGTGTGCACCGGATACAATTCCCCCAGCTCCCCCACCGTCATGTGCTGGTCCAGGGATTCGGAGAGGGTCCGGGACCTGAATAAAACACTTGACCCGTTCAGATATGTCACGATGTCCCCGTGCATGGACAGCCACCCAGACCCGGTGGACAGCAGGGACGATCTGTTTTGACGGGTGGCGTCCTCTGACCATTTTACCAGGGATATGGATCTGTCCAGATTCCGGTATACGGGATAATCCCCATCCTTCCTCAAAATAAGATTATACTTCGTTTCAAGTCGGTAAGACCCCACGCTGGGATAGATGGTGTTTCCCAGATACTTGTAGGGGATCTTTGCCTTGGTTGGGGGCCACGTGTACGAACTGGTGGTACTGCTCACCAGGGATCCCGTGGAATCTGATACGAACCACCCATAGTAAACGGTATCCGTGAAGGAGGATCCACTGGGTCTGTAATAGGGATATGATCCGGTATTACTTTCCCCAGAGAAGGCAGTTATTTTGAATAGGGAGAATTGATACCCGCTACTTTCGTTCCCGTCCAGGTCCACCTTGTACCACTTGGTCTCGTCCACGTCCCAGATCCAGTACTCGTCATTATTCGCCCGCCACAGGGGCTTATTCCCCCCCGTCCTGAGCGTCTTCGATGTATTCGCGAAATTAGTTTTCTCGAAATAATAGAATGAGGAACCATAGCGGTTGTACTTCGTACCATCCTTAGTTATGTAGTAGGGTGTGGTACTCCACGCGGGGCGGGACGTGGGGAGACTTTCGCTCAGCATCCTCCAGCTGCTGGCGGAGGGCTTGTAGATTATCAGGTGGTTCGTAGTCGCACTCTGGTACACCTTTCTACTTCCACTCCTCTGGGGCTGGCCGCTACTGTCGAGTTCGTAATTTTCGTTCATGACGTCGGTCTGATAGAAAATCTTGTTGTCGTGCGAGAAGTACTCCCGGACTGTCGGGACTCCCTGGGCGTGGTTAATTATTGCGAGTGGAGGGAATAGGGTCGTGGTCCCCAGGTAATTTGCCACCGTGGGGGCTGTCCCGAGCACGCTGACGTTTGCCATGTCGGTGGACCACCACCCGTGACTGGTGCTCCTGGCGATATCGTCTCCCGTCACGGGGTCGTGGAATCCAAACTTGTCCGAGTGGGAATATTGAATCGAGTGATTATTGTAGCTTACGTAATCCCGACCAGAGGAATCCCTCCCGAACACCTCCTTCAGCGCGTCGACCTCCTCGAAGACGTAATTGTCGACGGAAGCGGTGAACTGAAGGTACTTGTTGCTCTTCACGTGGAAATATGTGGGGGTCATCGAATCGTCTGACACGTGTATCGTGAGCACCTCGGGGGTGAGATCGCTCACCAGGATCTGAACCTTATCCCCCTCCTGGGTCAGGGGAATCTCATTTCCGTCGACATCCCGGATACTGACGTTTGTCGTGTTCAGGTACCCCGAGGGGGTGAAATTTACAGTCCGGGTACTCTCCTCCGTGTAAAATACGATGGGGGTAGAGGTCTCGTCCTGGATTGTCAGGGAGGTGCCGTTTCCGTGGACCTGGAACTCCACGGGGTCCGGGAGAACCGCGGCGTAGACCCCCTTCTGGGCTATGTCGGTGAAGGTGACGCTCCCCTTCAGAATGCCATCCTCGACCACCATGCTGGTGAGCCGGAAGTCCTCGGTGGACACCTGAGAAAAATCGGGGGAGATCCCGGGAGTTGAGGGCACCCACTTGGAAGTCGCACTCTGAAATGTGAGGCTCTGACCGTTCTCGGGGACACCCAGGGAAACGTCGGCGAGATCGTCCAGATTTAGGGAGAGGGTATTATTCTTAAATTGACCACTCGACGCGTCGAACTGCAGGACTTGCTTGGTGGTGGGGAGGGTGACCTCCACGTCAGCCAGCTCCGTCAGCGTCAGGGACCCCGGTTCCCACACCTCGTCCTGGCCGTTGTACTTCAGGAGGTCCCCCCCGGCAAGGTTTTCCAGCAGCACGTCCTGGTTCTGGGAGAGGTGGGGGGTCGTCGGAACCCACTTACCCTCGCCCCCCAGGGACAGTATCTGATTTTCAGTTGCCCCCGCGGGGTCCACGTCCTGGAGGGTGGACAGGGATAGCCTGACCGTAAATATGTTCAGGTCACCCCCGGAATAAGACAAGTCGTCGTTTTCGGCGGAGGGGCGGTCGGTGCCGGACGTCATGCGGGCGTTGAAGAGGGCGTCCTCGATGGAAGAGACATCCACGGGATAATATATCCCAAAGGTTTCGCCGTCCACCAGGATGTCGAGGTTTCCCCGGATACAGATCCACGAGGAGCCCAGCTGCAATATAATGTGAGTTCTTGATAAATTCGACCAGATCTCGGCCGATCCCCCATCGCTCAGCGTGAACGTTCTGAAATTGTAGTCGTGGGAATCCAGGGTCAGGACCTGGGGGGATGCCGACTCCGTCAGGAACCCGTAACGGTCGGTCTTCTCGAAATTTACGTCGTCGGATATTTTTAGCTCCCCCCCCGGGAAGTACAGGGTTCGCGGGGATGAGGAGTTTATCTTCAATTGGAACACGTTCTCGTTTTTTTCCACGTTGTCCGTGTATTCTGGTCCCCCGGGGGTTTCACTCAGTATGAAATTCTCGTGGTTGTCATCTATTTCCACCGTGTACGTGGTGAAATCTGTGCCGTGAAAGAGGATGGGGTCCCTGTCATTTACGAGGACGTAACTTGAACTACCGACGTGGTGGACCAGGAGATCCATTTTAATTGTAAGCCAGAAATTTATATTTTAAATGTCAATACCTCAGTCGACTGGACGCGAAACGAAAGGAGCCCCTCTGAATCAATTTCCACATCCCTCAACGACAGATCCGTGGGGGACGCGGAGAGGGGGGACATGATCGTCGTGGGGTCGGTCGGCACCCACCGGGACGAAAATCGATCGTATCGGAGTATTTGACCGTCGCCGGGTTCCTGGTCGATCTGCACGTCTGACAGCTTGCTCAGGGGAATCTCGGTCTGGAGGGTGACGCGACTCGTATCCACCCACGTCGTTGTTATGAAGGAGGGGTTTCCCCCCGTGGTCACGGGGTAGAGAGTGGAAGTGTCCCAGGAACTCCACCCCTGCTCGATGAATGAGATGAGGTCGACGTATGGAAGGTAGAAGGGAGTGTCGGCGGCGGGGAGGGAGTCAATTATTTTCCACATCTTCCCATTGGGACTGGAGTCGCTGGGGAGGGATAGGCCCGTGTTTATATCCCAGAATACCACGTGGAGGGTGTTGTCGGGATTTGCGTATATGGGATATGATTTGTCGGACCCATTTATCACCGGAGATCCGCTCTTTAGTGTAAACTTGTAATCGTGGGTGTGCTCGTCCATGTTTTCCTCCTGGAGATATCCCGTGGAACCGGTGTCGGTGAAGACCAGGTAATCGATGTCCCTCACGATGATCTCCGCGAGGTAGGAGGGGGTGGGAGATAACCTATCAAAACAGTATAAATTATTCGGGGTGGTGGAGGTGGCCGTCAACACGAACCCCTCGTCGGGGGTCTCCGTGATTCCCTCGGTATATTCGTCCTGACCCAGCACGTCCCTGGAAACCTTCAAACGGCCGAGGGCCCCCGCGAAGGAATACGTCCCGGTCCTGTATATGGTCACCGTGGGTTGCTTGGTACTCTGGAAGGACCCGCCGAATAGGAGAGTTCCCTCGTCCCAGTTTACCTGCAGGGGGATGGCTTGCGTGCCCAGATCGACCGCCAGCCCCCCCGGGGCGTTCCGATCTGATATTACCGCGTTCAGAAAACCATCCACGAATTCCACGGATTCCACCGCGTGGTCAGACGTTGTCAGGGTGTGGGGAACCCACTTGTCCCCCTCCTCGGAATAGACCAGCACCTGACCCCCCGAGGGGGGTGTGCCCCTCACGTCGAAGAGGGGGAGGGGACCCTCTGATAACCGGAAAAGAGTCCCGTCGAACTGAAGCACCGCCCCCGAGTCGGCGGGGGTGGCGGTGTAATCCACGTCACCCAGGGTGTTTAGCACCGGGGAGATGTTCGTCCACTGAGCCCCGTCGTACTGCAGGATATCCCCCTGGGTGGGGCTGAGGATGTCGAAGTCCTCGATGGTATCCGTCGTGGTGGTTATCGAGGCGGGGAGGAATCTGTCGTGGTACTGATCCCACTTAAGTATGTCGCCGTTCGTTATGCCGGTCGTGGCGCCGGGGGGGACGTCGAGGGGATACTCCTCCTCGGTCAACTCCACGGTATCCTCTATCAGGGAGTTCACACTTACCGTGTTGTCCAACTCCAGGGACCTACCCTGGATGAGCACCCACGACAGGGGGCGGGTGTCTTTCACGATCCAGGACTTGCCGGTCTGGGGGTCCCAGAGGGGGCGGTGCATGCCCACGCTGTTCCAGTCAATGTCAGTCTTCATGGGAGCCCCGGGGCGTCCCGCCCAGTCCAGGCGAAATATATGATTTTCCTGGATGTAATTCACACCCCGAAATTTGTAGACGTCGATGTTGACGTCGTAGAGATTAGTCATCTCTATCTTGGCAGACACGGGGTTGATCGATACCGCGTCGTCCACCTGGTCGAACAGATTCTCATATACCTCGGGGATCTCCTCGTATACCTCCTGGGGGGTGTAGTCCACCCCCGTCTCCATATTTCTAGCAATGCCCGGAAATCCAGAACCGTCGTTGGACCAGTGGAATCCCACGTCTTGAAGTAACCCGAAATTTTTGTAGTCGCCGTCCACGTAACGGTAGTAGGGGTGCGTCTCGCTTGATATGTCACTTGTTCCCTCCATCAGGGTCTTGTATGACTGGAGAAACATACTGATGAGACCCTCCCAGTCTTCGTACCTAGAGTCCGAACCGTACCTGTTGTACCGTCGCCAGTATCCAGCGTCCTCGAAATATGATATGGCATGATTGGCCGTTCTGTACACGAAATCCCTGTTGGCGAGGGAGGGATAACACGGGCACCACACGTCATCCGTCTCCACGTATATTATGATGAAGGGGTATTCATTCTCCTTACCCACCTTGTACTCGCCCTCCTCTGTACACTCAATCCACGCGTGATACTCATCCCCCCGGGAAGTCTTCCCGAACGATATCACCGATGGGGACATTACGTTGGGCTCCCCCGGACCGTAGGCTCGTGCAAAGACGGGTACCACGGACTTCTTGAAATATCGGGGATAATTGGACACTAACATCTTCAACATGTAAGGACGGAAAGCGGCATTTCTCGTCAGGGTGAGCAAGCCGCGGTGCATCTCGAGATTTGTGGCGTGCTCGGGGGTCTTATTCTTGAACTCGCCACCCTCCCAGACCAGGGTCTGCTTTTCCTTCAAATTACGAATTCGAACGTCGCGGAGGGAATCCACGTCGATCGCCACCGTGGCCCTCGTCTGGGTGGAGTAACCCCCGTCGTCCTGGTCCAGGAAGATGGCGGGCTGGCTGGTTATGACGTTCACCTCGCCCGAGGGGGGGAACATCGATCCGGGGGTGTAAGCGTATATCTCCAGCGTCTGACCCCCCCGGGGGATGCCCGTATCCACCTCGACCATCTCCAGAATCTCCTCGTTCGTGAGGGGGTAACCGATCCACCCCACGGTCCCATCCAGGTCCATGAATATTATGGTCTTGACGTCGTTGCCGTGGGAATCCAGGGTGTTATCGGACACGTTCTTCCACACCCTGTACTCCGTCTCGCCAGAAAAGGTCGCGGGGGAGGAACCGAACTCCAGGACGTACCAGTAGTATGTCAAGACCTCGATGCCGTCAATTCTGTACTTCTCCGCGGCAGCCTCGAATCGCATGCCGTCGTACGTGAAGGAAGGAATCCACGGGGAATCGGGGGAGGGGGAGGATACTATACTCAGCTGGCCCGTCTGCCTGTCCATCTCGGCACCCACCACCCCCACGCCAGGGTCGGAGGGGTGGGATACCCACTTTCCGGAACGGTAAGTCAGGACACTGTTCTCCTCCGGGGCGTCCACCAAGTCCACGGACTTCATGTCCCCCAGGTCGATCTCCATCGTGATCGTGTTGGACAGCGCCGCGGTGTGGGAAACACCCCCCGGAACAACATCGCTCTCCGCGGTGCGGGAGGTGAAGAGCTGGTTCTCGAGGGTTTCCGCGGCGAGGGGGAAACGGGGGGTAATCACCTCGCCGTCTGTCCACGTGTGACCAGGGAGGGCTAGCCAGTTGGTCTGGGACAGGCTGGCGGGGAGGCGGCTCACCACCGAGGCGTGGGGGGTCCACGATATCAGGGAGTGGGTGGAATTTCTCCACGTGGGATTGCTTCCGCCGACCCGAACGGTGAATGTGTACACGGAAGCCGTGGAGTCCACCTGGGGAGGGAGGGTTTCCTCCAGGTAAACCATGGCATCGTCCCTGACGAAGTGTATGTCACTCGATACCTGGATACTGAGGGTCAGGGTGGCGTGGCTGAAATACAACACGGGGGGCGTGCCGGCGTCCACGGTCAGCTGGACCTCCCGGTCCACCCGCGTGTGTTTTACGTCGTCCAGACCCGGGGAGGATCCAATCTTGAATTGAGGGGCGTCGATCCAGTCCACCAGGTGGATTGCGTACGTGGTGGACCCGTTGTAGAACAGGGTTCCCCCCGCCACGTTGTCGAATTCCAGGGGATTCTCATTTAATAGAAGCTCTATCATCTGGAATTATGTTCGAAAATATTTTAATCGGAGCTTTCAGGGATGATTGTGGGCTCATTCGATGTCGGAATAAAAAATCTTGCCTTCTGCATCTGGGACGGAGAGAAACGCCAGATTTTGAAGTGGGAAGTGGTCTCCATGCCAACCAAGTCGGAAGAGGGGATCTTTGGGGAATTAAAACATATTCTGGAATCCAGAATGAACGACTTCAAGATGTGCGATGTCATCGTGGTGGAGAGGCAACCCACGGTGGCCAAAAGAATTATGTGCGGAATACAGTACTTCATACAAGGATACTTCACGGGAACCGGCATCAGGGCCATCGATTTCGATCCGGCCATGAAAGTGCACGCACCCGGGAGGGGCGGAAAAGCTTACAGAAATCGAAAGAAAATGTCCGTCGATATGTGTAAACAATTTATATTAGAAAACTGCAGGGAGTGGGTGGAGTTCTTCAACAAACACGCGAAGAAGGATGACCTGGCCGATACCATCATGCAGGCACTGGCGTTCCTCCGCTCGGCCGATACGGAGCCGCCGAGGGGGAAGACGCGCCCCCCCACGGCCAGGAAACCAACACTCAACCAGAGGGAAACCCGCTATTCACGGTCCAACCTGGTGTGGCTGTGGAAAAATGAATCTCGCGAAGCACTCAAGAATAATAAGAGATTTTTAAAAGATTTAAATTTATACTGGAGGGGAGTGGATCAATTCGTAGAGGAAGTGGGGGAGTAGACGCGTTTTTTTTGTGTTTTTAATGTCCCCCCGTATAGCACAAGCAAAATGGGAATTGTGGTGCACTCAGAGGTATCTGCACTGGGGGACTTCGGCATCAACATGACAAGGGGGTATGTGAACCTGGATTCCATCAAGGTGAATCGTGCCACGGACAAGAACGGGGTGGAAATCCTCAAGGTGGTTGTCACGGTGGGCGTCTATCTCGAAAGGGAGGCCAGGGATGCGGGGGCAAGACCCCTCGATAAATTCGATCTCAAGGAAATCATGGAGATGGGGGACCTCGCTAATATCTGTGGCGCCGCCTATGACAGGATCAAGAATCACCTGAACGAAAATACCCTGGTGAATGCGTTGGAAGATATTCCATAGTTTAATCAATCATCTTAATGAACTGTTCCAAGTCAATAACCTCGACCTCGTTCTTTTTGGCGACTTGCAACTTTTTTTCACCCGGGAAAAGCCCGACAATCAGGAAGTCACTGTTCCTCACCCGGTCCGCCACCACCCCTCCCATCCGGTGGATTGTGTCGATCAGGTGATCCCTGCTGGTACGATCGAACTCACCGGTTATCGTAAATTGGGTGTCCTCCAGACAATTGTCGTCACGGCTGTCGAATCGATTCAGGCAGTCCCTGAAACGGAGGGAACGGGTGGCCAACCGCTCACGAATCTTTTTACGCTGCTCGTACTGACCAGACGTCTCCATATCGTCGTTCTCCCATGTGAGAAATGTTACCAGGTCGTTAAGCGTGCCGAACTCGATTAATCCCTCGCCACCGTAACCCTCCGAACAACTCAGGATCTCAACCGACGTGGCCACCTTCGCGTTGTTGCACAGGGCGAAGTACTTCCGCCCAGTTTTATCGTATATGTCGGAGTGCTTCTTGAGCTTCTCAAGTACGTTGGTGTGATTTACCGTCACGATGTCGAAATAATCAATCTGGGCGTATTCCTTGATGATGAGCTTGGCAGCTGACTTGAGGGCTACGTCCAGGGCACTCATGGTTCTTCTTTTATTTCTAGCAAGCTATATCTTTAACTTCGTTGAAATCACGACTAAGCTTCTCCAGGAGGTCCTCGAACATGTAGTTCACGTGGCCGGCGGTGGGTAGGGAGGGGGGGAGGTTCATGGGCAGGGGGGCATTCATCATTAGGTCCTCGCGGATTTCAAATTGCTTTTTTCTCATCGATTCGCTGTATGTCTGGGATATGGAATCCTTGTAACGCTTCAGCCTATACATTCGATGGTGGACCTCGTTCTCCCTCACCGCCAGCGACTCGGGGGTGTGCAGCTGAATCTCGTAAATGTAGTTCAAATTTATGTGAACGCCGTCGTAGGAGGATATCTTGGCGCGGTGATCGTCTATGTCGAAACGAACATTCTGGGGAATCAGCTTGATAACCTCGGGAATCGAGGGAATCGTGGAACGAACCCACGTGTATCGTATTAGGTCATTCGATAGGTACTTCTGACGAAATGAGGAACGACTCTTGAAATATGGACCCAACATTATCCCACCGTGTGCATAGGACATCCCTTATGATATAATCAGGGAATATTTTTAACTTAGAGACTTCCGGACAGAAGGGTAAAGGAACATGAACATTAGCGCGAATATACCCGTCGAATTTAATCTGTGGCTGGTACCGA
>Ga0181564_10002953_pt1 | contig 14701 bp, 17 predicted proteins | sample 011ome_24_FD_134512 | JGI IMG/M metagenome (GOLD analysis project Ga0181564, IMG submission 134512) | Coastal salt marsh microbial communities from the Groves Creek Marsh, Skidaway Island, Georgia - 011513CT metaG (megahit assembly) | ecosystem: Environmental > Aquatic > Marine > Intertidal...
AATCAAAAAATTACAATCTCAATCGAAGGTCATGCTGATGAAAGAGGAACCAGGGAATATAACTTAGCCCTTGGTCAAAGGCGTGCTGAGTCAGTAGCAAGCTATTTAATTGCAAACGGAGTCAGTAGAAATAGATTAATCACAAAAAGTTATGGTGAAGAAAGGCCATTATCCTTAGGATCGAATGATACTGCATGGTCAAAAAATAGAAGAGTAGAAATTAAGTAATTTTCTGTTGAATGAAGTTCTTTATAACCATTCTTTTCTTGGTTCCCATTCATATGTATTCTCAAGAAGTAGATTCCTCTGATATTTTATTCTTAAAAATACAAGAGCTTGAAGGGGAGCTTGCAAGCTTAAGAAGTGAATTAGAATCGCAAGCATACCTCATTGAAAAATTATTAAGAGAGGAGTCTAATCAAGACGATAATGGAATTCCTATCGATAACACATCTGAATCTCAAACAAATACATTTAGGTTTGAAGGCATTAATGATGTTAAAAGTATTGATGAGGTATATGATCAAGCCATTTTTGAGCTTAATGAAAAAGATTTTGAAGCTGCTAAACAGTCCTTTAATTATTTAGCAAACAATTTTAATGATGATGAAAAAATTCCTTTGAGTCTTTTTTGGCTAGGCGAGATCTTATTATTAGAATCTAACCTTGAAGAAAGCGAAAAGTTCTTTCAAAGATTAGCTTCAGACTTCCCTGATCATTGGCGAGTCCCTCTGGCTCACAAAAAAATTGGTGATATTTTGATGATGTCAGGTGAACCCAATGCTGCAAAAATTAAATATCAATTTGTTGTTCAAACATTTCCTGAAAATGCTGCTTCATCATTAGCCTTGCAGTTATTAGAAAATATGGAATAATCACATCTTTTTTATGGAATCCTTTCTCGGGTCGCTAGCTCAGCTGGTAGAGCAGTTCGCTTTTAACGAATTGGTCACAGGTTCGAATCCTGTGCGACCCACCATTAAGCTTCTTAATTAATAAATGTCCATATTAATCAGCTCTATAAAGAACTCATATAAGAAGCTTTCTTTATCCTTTACCAAAGAATCTTGGTTGGCTAGTTTTTTCTTTTTTTTGGTATTGTGCTCTTGGTATATTTTGCGACCTGTTAGAAATGAAATGGCAGTTCAGAATTCAGATATATTGCCATATCTTTTGGGGGTTGGCGCTTTTGTAATGCTTTTATTAAATCCAATTTATTCATGGCTCGCATCAAGAAGAAACTTAAAAGGAGTATTAGTGGGATGTTATTCCTTCTTTATTGTCAATTTATTTACATTTATTGTCTTGTGGGAATTTTTTGATCTTTCCTCTGCAGTTTGGTTAAGTCAAATTTTTTATATTTGGTGTAATGTATATTCTTTCTTTGTAGTCTCCATTTTTTGGGTGGTAATTATCAACCTCTTTCGTGGAGATGGGGCCACAAATGTCTTTGGAGTAATTGCTGCTGGTGGCTCTCTTGGAGCATTTCTTGGTTCTGAGATTTCCAAACAACTAGCCTCAACATTCAATGAGTCGGGGATTATCTTTTTTACATTTATTTCAATATTTTTCTTAATGCTAGCCTTAGTTGTAGGCTTGCTTTTGCTCAAAAGATTCGTATCTAGGGAGGGTATTGATAATGCAGCTGGCGGCTCAAGCTTTGATGCATTAAAAAACCTTATTTCATCCTCTCAAATTAGATCTATCGGATTGTATATGTATCTATGGACTGCAATGATGACCATTCATTGGGTTACCTCTATTGATATAGTAAATTCTTGGTCCTCGGATGGCGGCAATAGAATTGTTTTCTTTAGTAACATTGAACAAACAGTAACTATCCTAACTTTGTTCACCCAATTTTTCTTAACCTCAGCAATTATAAGATTTGCTGGACCCAAAACTATTTTAATGTTCTATGGTTTTTTATTTACGGGTGCATTTATTGGCTATTATATTTATCCATCAATTACATATGTCTTTATTATCACAATAATTTTAAGACTATTTGAATATGGTATTAATAAACCAACTAGAGAAGTAGTTTTTAGTTATCTAAAAAGAACTGATAGATACAAATCAACAGTTCTAGTTGATACGTTTTTGGTGAGAATGGGAGATTTTTCTGGAAGCGGCTTTATCTTATTTACTAAATCTTTTGGAATGGCTTTTTCACAGATTCCATTATTGGCAATTCCATTTGCTGCATGCTTAGGAGTTCTTGGTTACAAAATTCCCCCGAAAGAGAGAATAGGTAATTAAAAACCCCTTCTAGCTCCAAGTTTATCTTGGGCAAGATTAATCTTTGTCATGATAGTCTCAGAAATTTGAAATGAGTTATTAGATAGCCCTAATGCAAATTTAAATTGATTCAAAGCATTTTCAAAATCTCCTAAAAGCATCAAGTATTCTCCTCTGCTTAGATGATAGCCAATTATATTCTTTCCGGCCCTTTGTACTTCAGATAATTGAAGCCATAGGCTAGGATCATTATTTTTAGTAATTAAAAGATCTCTTAGGATTTCTTCAGCTTGGATGGTTTCTTTCTTTGCACTAAGAATTTTCGATTTAATGATAGATGCAGGATAGTTTCTAGGCGAAATATTTAGTACTTTATTTATATTCTTAAGCGCATGATCTAGGCGCTGATCGTGAAATAGAATCTCTGATTTTGTAATATTCAAAATAAGATTCTTGGGATACTTATCTAACATTTCATTCAAAAAATCTATTGCCAGTTCAGCCTCATTATTTAGTTTGAGGGCTATTACATACGCGTATTTATTTTCATTTGAGGGGTTTTCCTGGTATAAATTTTTAAAATATCTAGAAGCAGCTTGAGGTGAGGATGAAAAATATCTTGTTTTTAATCTTCCTTTAATAAATTCAAAATTAACTGTATTTTTTTTTCCGCCAGAAAACTCTATTCGTTCAGCCGCATTAAATGCATCGCTTATCCGTGAAGATGTTATTGGATGCGTAAGAAGAAATTCGGGGGGATTATCGCCTGCTAATTTTCTTGTTTTCGCCATACTTTCAAACATTTCCCCCATTCCTTTGGGGTCATATCCAGCGGCAATTAAATTATTAAAACCATATCTATCAGCTTCACGTTCAAAAATACGACTATATCTTAGTTGTTGTTGAGCCAATGCAGCTGGTCCTGCAATAAAGGCCGAAGGATTATTTGAAACAATTGCTAAAGCTATGGCTGAGACCATAACCAACGAAGATGCTAGATTAGTATCTTTGCCTCTTAGAATATTTCTTGCAAAATGACGTTGACTTAAATGGGCTAATTCATGACTCAATACAGAAGCAAGTTGAGCTTCATTACCCGCATTTAAAAATAAACCACCATTTACACCAATGACACCACCTGGAGCCGCAAATGCATTGAGTGACTTTTCATCAATCAATATAATTGTAAATTGTCTATCTTTAACCTGAGATGTTTCGGAAAGCCTATATATGAGTAATTCAGTGTATTCTTGTATTATTGGATCATTAATCAATGGAGCTTGAGCATAAACTTGCTCTAAAAATCCTTGACCAATAATTTTTTCTTGTTCAAGTGATATTACTCCAGAAACTCGGTCTCCCAAACTAGGTAAATTTAGGTTTTTTTCTTGAGCAGATAAGAGCTGCGTAATTATTAATAAGAGAAAAATAGTGCGATTTATCATTATGTCTATTTTTTTATAATGTTTTTAAACTTAACCTATTGAGTAATTTCAATTAACATAGCATTTCTAAGACAAATTTAAATATAAAAAGTGCTAGAAGAATTAAATAATTTATTAAAAAAAGTTTTTTCAAGTGAAGAAACTCTTGTTTTTGCATTGCTATTGACAGGTTCTTTTTTAATTTTATTTTTTTTAGGAGGTATTTTAACACCCTTCCTAATAAGTCTTATTTTTGCCTATTTGCTCATAGGAATGCAATCTCGTTTGGAGCAATACGGGATTAACAAACTAGCTTCATTAATTCTTACATACTGCTTCTTTTTATTAATCGGCGTAGCGATGATTATCTGGCTCGGCCCATTGGTTTATCAACAACTTCAATCATTAATTCTGGAAATTCCAAAATGGGTAAATTCATCAATGATATTTGTTCAAGATATTCCTTCAAAGTACCCTGATTTAATTTCATCTGATCAAATTACAACATTTTTACAAAGTCTCTCTGGGCAGATCACATCTATCTCTCAAGACTTTTTAAAAGCCTCAATTACTGGAATTCAAAACACAGTTACTGTTGCAATAAATTTAATTCTTTTGCCTATACTTGTTTTTTTCTTTTTGTTTGACAGGGAATCCATTATTTCAAGTTTTTTAGCTGTATTGCCTAAAGAAAGAGGCATGTTAGAAAAAGTATGGGTTGAGATGGACGATCAATTAAGCAATTATGCGAGAGGCAAGGCAATTGAAATTGTAATTGTTGGTGTAGCTGCAGCTGCGATATTTATTTTCTTTGATTTGCAATATATTGCACTCTTATCAGTTTTGGTAGGTTTCTCTGTTCTAATCCCTTTTTTAGGAGCTTTTATAGTAACTATTCCAGTTGTAGCAATTGGGCTTCTTCAATTTGGACTAACGTTTGATTTTTGGCTTTTACTTGGAGCTTATATAATTTTGCAAATACTCGATGGCTATTTGTTGGTACCTATACTTTTTTCAGATGCAGTTAAGCTTCATCCAGTCATTATAATGCTTGCGGTTTTTGTGTTTGGAAGCATGTTCGGTTTTTGGGGGGTATTTTTTGCTATTCCAATTGCTACATTAATTAAAGCTATTTGGAATTCATGGCCAGAAAACTTAGCTTCATAATAAAAATTATTTAAATAATTTCTCTACAGTTTCTAGCACTTCTTGGACATGTCCTTTTACTTTAACTGATCTCCACTCTTTAATAATTTTTCCTTGATCATTAACAATAAAGGTACTTCTATCGACACCCATATATTGTCTTCCATACATTGATTTCATCTTCATAACATCAAAAGCCTTGCAAACTTTTTCATCTGGGTCAGACAAAAGCTCAAACGGAAAATTTTGCTTTGATTTAAAGTTTTCATGAGACTTAATAGATTCCCGTGATACGCCTAAAATTTCAGTATTATATTTTTTAAACTTTTTATAATTGTCTCTGAATTCTTGACCTTCTGTAGTACAACCAGGAGTTGAGTCTTTAGGGTAAAAATAAATTACGACGTTTTTATCTTTGTAGGTTTGATTTGATATAACTTGTTCGCTAGTTGCTTCAGCACTAAACTTAGGACATTTTTTTCCTTCTAGATTTTTGACCATCATTTTATATAAAAAAAGTGTATAGTTTTATTCTTTACCGAAAACAATTATGATGCAACCCCTCCAAGGCAGTTTTGTAGCACTAGTAACTCCAATGCAATCTGATGGAAGCTTGGATTTTGAGGCCCTTGAAGCTCTAATAGAGTGGCATATTGAATCTGGGACTAACGGATTGGTAGCTGTTGGTACGACTGGAGAGTCGGCGACAGTAAACCTATCTGAACATATAGAAATTATTAAAAAAACTATTAGTTTTGCAAAGGGAAGAATTCCAGTTATTGCTGGTACAGGGGCAAATTCAACTCAAGAAGCCATAGACCTAACCCAAGCGGCTGCTTCAATTGGAGCAGATTACGCTCTTATAGTTACACCTTATTACAATAAACCAAATCAAGAGGGCTTGTTACAGCATTTTACCAAGATAGCAGATGCCGTTGATATACCTCAAATTCTTTATAATGTGCCTTCACGAACAGCATCTGATTTAATACCCGATACTGTAATAAAACTTGCTAATCATCCTAATATTATTGGCATAAAGGAGGCCGTAGATGATTCAAAAAGATTAGCTGAACTATTGTTAATATCTCACAAAATGAGCCATCAAAAAAAGTTTTCAGTTTTATCAGGCGATGATCCTACTTTTAATTCATTTATGGCAAATGGAGGAAATGGAGTTATTTCTGTAGCTGCTAATATTATTCCTCAGCATATTGCTAAGATTTGCTCTCTTAACCTAAGCAAACAATTCAATGAAGCAGAAAAATTAGACTTAAATTTCAAGAATTTATATGAACTTTTATTTGTTGAATCTAATCCAATGCCCGTGAAGTGGATGTTGCATAAAATGGGTAAAATTGACTCTGGTATCAGGCTTCCATTGGTATCTTTTAACAGCGCATATCATGAACAATCTTTAGAGGAGATGTTAAAATTAAAATTAATATGAAACATTCTAAAAACCAATTTTTTTTACTGACTCTATGTTGTTTCGCTTCATGTTCATATATTTCTGGTCCAGAAGGTCTTTTTCCAGAAACAAAAAACAAGTTCTTTGAAGAGGAGCTTGCTCCTGATTTAAATTTACCATCATCAGATCTGGCTATTCAAAAAGAAGATCATTACCCGCCAATTAGTGAAGGTATACCATTAGCTGAAATTCAGGATATTCCTTCGCCTAGACAAATATTTTCTTCTGGCGGTTCTAATGAGGTCCAATTAAGGCGCCTAGGTGAATTGATGTGGGTATATGTGGAAAGCTTGCCTTCTACTTCATGGCCAATTACAAAGAGTTATTTTGAATCTTCATCTATGCCAATAATAGAGAATGATCCAGACGCTGGCATTATGCTAATTCAATATTCTGATTCACTGAATTTCAAAGTAACAATTGAGCATGGCATTAAAGAGTCATCAACTGAAATTTTTTTGACAACATATTTAACTGACCCCAATGCTCCAAATGCCAGCGAGCCTGAGTTCATTCAAAAAGAACTCAGTAAAATAGTTGAGTTTTTTGCAAGTTCTGCGTCTTCTTTTTCTGGTACATCGTTAGCTGCACAAAACTTAAATGATAGAAAGAAAGCAAGGATTTTCAATTTAAATGATAGGACAATTATTGAATTAAACCTTGGTTTTGATAGAGCATGGTCTGCAATAAGTAGGGCTTTAACTGCTGGCAAAATTACCTCCAATGATATAGATAGAGATAATGGAATTTTTTTGGTAAGTTATTCCGTTGAATCAGAGCAGAAAGGATGGTTTTCATTTTTAAATTTTAGTGATGACGAAGATGATGGATCACTCTTGCTTGGTGAGGCTGCTGAATTTAAAATAATTTTAAAAACTGAGAATGATAAGACTAATATCTATGTAGAGTCTCTTGAGGGAAGCAGTGAAGATGCTGAAGCCCTTATATCAAAGATTAACGAACTATTAAGTTAAATAATTATGGAAAAAATATCTCAAATCACAACCGGAAAAGCTAAATCTTTATTCACAACTAGTGAACCTAACCAATTAATAATGGAGTTCAGAGATGATACTTCTGCCTTTGATGGAAAAAAAATTGAGGCCCTGGATAATAAAGGTAAGGTAAATAACCAATTTAATGCTTTTGTTATGGAGTTTTTAGCATCTAAAGGCATTGAAACACATTTCATTAAGCTGCTTTCAAATCATGAATCTTTAGTCCATAAACTAGACATGTTTCCAATTGAGTGCGTAGTTAGAAATAGAGCTACAGGATCACTTTGTAAAAGATTAGGCATTGAAGATGGATTGATACTCGACCCTCCATTGTTTGAGTTTTTTCTAAAAGATGATGATTTAGGAGACCCCCTAATTAATGACCATCATATTGAATCTTTTGGTTGGGCAACCCAAGAGGATACAGATGCAATGAGAGATTTAACTCTAAAAATCAATGATATTCTCGTCGATTTTTTTATGGAAGCCAATCTAATATTAGTAGATTACAAATTAGAATTTGGAAAATTTGAAGATAAGATGTTGCTTGCAGATGAATTTACTCCAGACGGTTGTCGACTGTGGGATAAAGATACACTAACAAAAATGGATAAAGATAGATTTCGTCAAGATCTCGGAGATGTCATTGAAACCTACGGCGAGGTTGGAGAGCGCCTAGGAATGAAGATAAAACTTGACTAAATAACTCAGGTATTGATAATACCTGCATGAATTTCACAACAAAAAGTAGATATGCTGTAAATGCATTAGCAGATCTTCAGTATCTTTCAGATTATGACAACCCAGTCTCTTTAAAAGATATAGCTATAAGACAGGGTATAGATTTAACTTATCTTGAACAGTTATTTAGAAAACTGAGAATCGCAGGTATTGTTAAAAGTGTTCGTGGCAGAAACGGAGGATATGTTTATGCCTCCCATCCTCAGGAGATAAGTATTAAACATATCATGGATGCTGTTGAAGAAAATTTAGACGCAACAAATTGCGCAGGAACATCCTCATGTCACGCAGGCCATCAATGTAACTCTCATAAACTATGGGACGATTTAAATAACGTGGTAGATGAATTTTTAAGCGAAATTTCAATAAGTGACCTTGTACAAAAGCCAAGAAATCCCCATATACCTCTAAGGGAAATACAATCATGAGTAGCAATATCAATTTACCTATCTATATGGATTATGCATCTACTACACCAGTAGACCCTCGTGTTGCAAAAAAAATATCTGATCACCTTACCTTGGATGGAAATTTTGGAAACCCTGCTTCACGCTCACACAAGTTTGGTTGGAAAGCTGAAGAGGCGGTCGAAGAAGCTAGGTCTCACGTAGCGAATTTAGTGAATTGTGACCCAAGAGAAATAGTATGGACTTCAGGCGCCACGGAAGCAGACAATCTAGCAATTAAAGGTATTGCTAATTTTTACCAAAAGAATGGCAAGCATATTATTACATCTAAAATTGAACACAAAGCTGTTTTGGATCCATGCAGGCAGCTAGAAAGAGATGGGTTTGAAGTTACCTATCTTGAACCAAATGAAGGTGGCTTAATTGCCCCTGAAGCTGTTTTAAATGCAATCAGAGAGGACACTGTGTTGATCTCGATTATGCACATCAACAATGAATTGGGTACCATCAATGACCTCAGTGGGATTGGAAAAATTGCCCGTGAAAAAGGCATTTTTTTTCATGTAGATGCTGCGCAAAGTACTGGCAAAATTGATATTGACTTAAGCTCTCTTCCAGTTGATTTGATGTCATTTTCTGCTCATAAAACATATGGACCTAAGGGCATAGGTGCCTTATTTGTTCGAAGAAAGCCTCGAGTAAGAATTGAAGCCCAAATTCATGGAGGTGGACATGAAAGAGGAATGAGATCTGGAACGCTGCCAACGCATCAAATAGTTGGAATGGGCGAAGCTTTTAGAATAGCAAAAGAAGAAATGGATAGCGATAAGAGAAGAATACAATCTCTTCATGATAAGTTCTATGAATCTATCTCAAATATTGAAGAGATCTATATAAATGGAGATATTGAAAACAAAGTTAGTAATATCCTAAACATTAGCTTTGCTTATGTTGAGGGAGAATCCTTAATCATGGCATTAAAAGATATTGCTGTTTCCTCAGGATCAGCTTGCACATCGGCAAGTTTAGAGCCATCCTATGTTTTGAGAGCGCTTGGCAGAAAAGATGAGCTCGCATCAAGCTCTATTCGCTTTTCATTTGGAAGATTTACCACTGAAGAAGATGTGGATTACACATTAACTTTAATCAACCATGCTGTTGATAGATTGAGAGAACTATCTCCATTATGGGAAATGTATTTAGATGGAATTGATCTTGATACAGTTGACTGGCAAACCCACTAAATATTGGGAGGTATTTATGGCATATAGTAAAAAAGTTGTAGACAAATTTGAGAATACTATCAATGAGCCTGCAAAATATAATGTTGGAAGATTCGATCCAAAGGAAATGAATGTAGGCACTGGAATGGTTGGTGCTCCTGCATGCGGAGATGTGATGAAGCTTCAGATCAAATGTGAGAGCAAAGGTAATACCCATGTTATCAAGGATGTTAAATTTAAAACTTATGGTTGTGGTTCTGCGATCGCATCATCTAGTGAATTGGTTGAGATGTTGATTGGAAAAACCCTTGAAGAAGCCAAGGAGATAAAAAATATTGATATTGTTGAAGCCCTCGAATTGCCTCCAATTAAAATCCATTGCTCAGTTTTAGCTGAAGACTCTATAAAACAAGCGATAGAGGATTACGAGCAGAAACAATAATTAACCATGGAAACATTTTCTCCACAAGAGCTTAGATTTTCTGATAAGGCTATACTTCATTTTACTTCAAGTCTAAAGAATCACGGCAAAAGTGAGGGCGTAAGAATTGGAGTAAGAAAAGCTGGATGCTCTGGTTTCGAGTACTTTTTTGAGTTTGTTGAGGAAGAATTAACTGATGCTAACGACTTTATTTTTGATAAAGGTGAATGCAAAATTTACGTCGACAAAGAAAGCCTGAATTATCTTAAAGGTAGTTTGGTTGATTATTCTGAAGACGGTCTTAATAAAGGAATCAAATTTCATAATCCAAATGCTAAAGCCGTATGCGGTTGTGGTGAAAGCTTCACTATCTAAATGGCTCATATAAAGCTATTACCTCATTTCGAGTTATGCCCTAATGGCGCTGAATTTGAAACTCTTGAAGACGAGTCTATTTGTGAAGCTGCTCTAAGATCTGGCATTAAAATTGAACATGCTTGTGAAATGTCATGCGCATGCACTACTTGCCATATCATAGTTCGAGAGGGATTTAATAGTCTTAATGAGGCATCCGAAGATGAAGAAGATTTACTTGATAAGGCCTGGGGTCTTGAACCAAATTCTCGTTTGAGTTGTCAAACTGTTCCAAATGATGGAAGTTTTACTGTTGAATTACCAAAATATACTATCAATCAAGTTTCGGAGGATCATTAATGAATATCAAGTGGTCAGATATTTCAGAAATTGCTATACATTTAAGCGAGGTCCATCCTGAAGTTGATCCACAGTGGATAAGTTTTCCGGACTTGCATCAAAAGATTTGCAACTTAGAAAACTTTAAAGATGATCCTCAAAATTCTAACGAAAAAATTCTTGAAGCAATTCAAATGGCTTGGATGGATGAATTAGACTAAGTCACCTATAATGTCGCAAATTTAGGAGTAACCTTATGACTACAGAACGAACACTTTCAATTATTAAGCCTGATGCAACATCAAAAAATATTATTGGAAAAATTATAGATCGATTTGAAGACAATGGCCTTAAAGTGGTAGCGGGCAAGTTAATTCATATGGATAAAGCCAAAGCTGCAGGTTTTTATGCTGAACATGAAGGAAAGCCTTTTTTCCCAAACCTTGTTGAATATATGACATCTGCTCCAGTATTTGTTCAGGTTCTTGAGGGAGATAACGCTGTTTTAAAAAATAGAGAGTTGATGGGCGCCACAAATCCAAGTGAAGCAGATCCCGGAACAATTAGAGCAGATTTTGCTGAAACAATTGACGCAAATGCTGTTCATGGATCTGATTCAACCGATAGCGCTAAAAGAGAAATCTCCTATTTTTTTGATGATAGTGAAATCTTTTAATTGAGTGCATAAAAAGAAAATTAATTTATTAGGGTTCTCGCATGAATCACTGGTAAATTTTTTCCAATCAATAGATCAACCAAAATTTAGAGCTCCTCAATTGATGAAATGGATTCATCAACGGGGAGTCATTGATTTTATGGAAATGACTGATTTTAGTATGGCTTTAAGAAATCAGCTTTCTGAAATTGCCGAAGTAAAACCTCCTTTAGTAGAAGAGTGCTTGCTGTCTCCGGAGGGAACAAAGAAATATCTTATTAAGCTTGATTCAGGCTCAATGATTGAAATGGTCAAGATTCCCGAAAAGAAAAGACTTACTCTTTGTATATCTTCTCAAGCAGGGTGTGCATTACAGTGTACTTTCTGCGCAACAGGCGCACAGGGCTTTGAGAGGAATTTATCAGCTGCAGAAATTATCGGTCAGTTATGGCTAGCTAATTTTCATGAAGACTTTAGTCCTGCTATTTCAAATGTTGTGTTTATGGGAATGGGGGAGCCTCTTCTGAATGTTGAACCAGTTATGGCATCAATTGGATTGATGCAGCATCAGAATGCATATGGGCTTTCTAAAAGAAGAATTACCTTAAGCACTTCCGGGATTGTGCCAGAAATTAACAAACTAGCAGATAAAACTGATGTTTCTTTAGCAATATCCTTGCATGCAGCTAACAATATTCTAAGAGATGAGATAGTTCCAATTAATAAAAAATATCCTTTAGAAGAGCTTTTAAATGCTTGTAAGAACTATCTAAAAAATCAAAGCAAACGCAAAACAATAACAATTGAATATATTTTAATAGATGGTGTAAATGATTCATTGAATCATGCAAAAGATTTGGTCAAGATTCTCAATGGATTATCTTGCAAAATAAATCTTATACCTTTTAATCCATTTGATGGATGCAATTATCTAAGATCCAAAGAAAGCACCATATATAAATTTAAAGATTTTCTTATTAAAAAGGGACTAATAACTACTCTAAGAATTACAAGAGGGGATGCGATTGATGGAGCGTGCGGACAACTTGTTGGTAAGCTTACTAAAAGCGTGAAAGGTAAAAATAAAAAAAGTTCAATTAACCTCATTAATACTTCATGAATCTAAAATCTGCACATACAGCCAAGATTGGAAAAGCTTTTATCAAAGCTCGAATCCTTCGCTCATTGACGCAGGAGGAGATAGCTAATTTAACCTTGATTAATATTGATTACATAAAGGCTATTGAGTCTGGTGACTATCAAAATTTTCCAGCAAGAATGTTCGCAGTTCAATATTTTGAAAAATATGCAAAATTTCTTGATTTAGATATCAATTTTTTTGATATTTATAATGCTGAAGTGGTTGATGCGGCGAAAAAAGAGAATGAGCCTCAGCAATCTAAAAGATCATTTTTTAATAAAAACATTATTCATATTTTTCTTATATGCATTGTTTTTGCAATCTCACTTATTTTTATTTTTCAAGGTAATAATACTGGCGAACCTAGAGAGTCAGAAGTACAGGAGACTCTTAGCAAAGAGGATGATTTAAGAGCGAACATTGAATCAAGCTTTGAAAATGACATTGGTGTACTACACAAAGAAATTAATAATTTTTTTATACAAGATAAACTTGATTCAATTCAGCTTGATGTTACTGTTGATTCAACGGAGCCAGAAGCATGAAAAATTCTTGGATAGACAGAAAAAAAACCAATCCTATATTTGTAGGAAATGTTGGGATTGGAGGTGATCACCCCATATCTGTGCAATCTATGACAAATACCAATACAGCTGATATTCAAAGTACTGTTAGTCAAATTAATGAATTAGAAGCAGCTGGAGCTGATATTGTGAGAGTGTCTGTTCCTGATAAAGATTGTGCAAATGCATTTAAATCTATTAAAAGTTTGGTGTCAATTCCTTTAGTTGCAGACATTCATTTTGATTATAGAATTGCTTTACTCGTTGCAGATTCCGCTGATTGCCTTAGGATTAATCCAGGTAATATTGGAAAAGAAAATAAAGTACAAGAAATTATTCAAGCTGCCAAAGACAATGATATTCCAATAAGGATTGGTGTTAACGCTGGTTCATTGGAGAAAGATCTTCAAAAGAAGTATGGAGAGCCTAACTCAGATGCTTTAGTTGAATCAGCCCTGAGACATGTAGATATCTTAGATAGATACAACTTCACTAATTTTAAATTAAGTCTTAAAGCTTCAAATATTCAAATGACAGTTGATAGCTATAGAAAATTTTCTAAATTACTTGATCAGCCGCTGCATTTAGGCATTACTGAATCTGGAAGTTATAGAGCTGGTTCAGTTAAGTCATCTATTGGCTTGGGAATGCTCTTGGCTGAAGGTATTGGCGATACCATCAGAGTTTCACTTGCCTCAGATCCGGTAGATGAGGTTAAGATTGGCTGGGATATTCTAAAGAGTTTAAATTTAAGAAGCAGAGGTATTAGGATAGTTGCATGTCCAAGTTGCTCTAGACAAAATTTTAATGTTATAGAGGTGGTTAATGAGCTTGAAACAAGGTTTGAGGGAATATCTGAAGACTTAGAAGTTGCAATTATTGGTTGCTATGTAAATGGTCCAGGTGAGTCTAAGGCAGCTGATGTCGGGCTAACTGGCGGTCCAAGTAATTTGCTTTATGTAAATGGCGCCCCTTCAAAAAAAGTCTCTAATGAGAAACTTGTTGATACAATAGAGGAGCAAGTGAAAGAACAGCTCGAAAAGAAAAATTCTATAGACATAATTGCAAAAGGTTAAAAATTGAAGATTCAATCATTAAGAGGTATGCCTGATCTATTTCCTGAAGATTTAGAGAGGTGGCACATATTCGAATCAAAGCTTTCTAAAATTTTTCATTCTTTTAATACTCATGAAATTCGTACCCCACTATTGGAGTCTACAGAGCTTTTTTCAAGATCAGTCGGGAACTCATCTGATATTGTAAACAAAGAACTCTATTCATTTTTAGATCGTAACGATGAAAGTATAAGCTTAAGACCGGAGGGTTCAGCTAGTGTTATCAGAGCAATTATTCAAAAAAAACAAGAACATGAGAAACATAAACTTTGGTATCAAGGACCGATGTTTAGATATGAGAGGCCACAAAAAGGCAGATTTAGGCAATTCCATCAAGTTGGAGTTGAATATCTTGGTTATGAGGAGGGAATTGCAGAATATGAGTTAATCAGCATGGTTTTACAGATCAATAAATTAATTGGTATTTCAGACTATACAATTAAAATAAATCATCTTGGTGAT
>Ga0181564_10002956_pt1 | contig 14695 bp, 6 predicted proteins | sample 011ome_24_FD_134512 | JGI IMG/M metagenome (GOLD analysis project Ga0181564, IMG submission 134512) | Coastal salt marsh microbial communities from the Groves Creek Marsh, Skidaway Island, Georgia - 011513CT metaG (megahit assembly) | ecosystem: Environmental > Aquatic > Marine > Intertidal zone...
CGAACGAAACGTCCGCATCGCCTACACCGCGTCACGTCTTCCGCCGCTTGCCCCCCCGGGGCGTGTCTCGCGACGTCGCCTGCTCCTGCGGGCATCGAGGCCGGCGCGGCGTCTCGGCGCCCACCGATTCCGAGTCCGAGTCCGATCCCGAACCGTCTCGCTCTCTCCGGCGCCGCGGCGGGACCGCCCGCTCGCCGCCGCGCGCCTCCACGGACCCGGCGCCGCCGTCGAGACGCTGACCGCCTCGTTCCCGCGACTCGCCCCCCTCCGATTCCGATTCCGGCGCCGACCCGGACCGCGCGCCGCCCGCCTTCTCCCGCGCCTCCTTCGCCTTCTTGCCGCCCGTCCCGACGTCCATGCGCGCGTCCGTCCACGTCGCGACGCGCGCCCTGGCGGTTTCCGCCGAGCACAGCGCCATCCGGCGGCCGAGCCTCTGCAGGCACCGCGACAGGCACGCCGCCGCCGTGGGGCGGCGGCTCGGCGTCTCCGACGCGCACAGCGCGCCGAGCTGCTGGATGAACTCCAGGTCCTCTTCCGAATGCACCTTCTCGCTCGCCTTGTCCTTGTCCTTCTTCTTGTCCCTCTTCGAAGCTTTGCCTTCCGAAAGCCGCTCCGCCTCGACGCCGGCTTCGCCGCCCGCGCGCGCTTTTGCGCGCTCCCGCTCCCGCTCGCCATCCTCGCGCGCCTCGCGGCACTGCCCGACGAGCTGCTGGCACATCACCCCGAACCCGTACACGTCCGAGCTCTGGTCGTACGCCTCGCCGTCGCGCACCTCCGGCGCGCGGTACTTCGGGGGGCCGATGCGCGGCGTCAGGTCGCCGCGCACCTCCGGGCGCGCCGCCGACGGCAGCGCGCGCGCCAACCCGAAGTCGCACAGCTTGGCGCCGTACCCCGGGCCCCGCGCGACGAGCACGTTGCGTGCCTTGACGTCGCGGTGCACGTGGCCGGCGGCGTGCAGGCGTGTGAGCGCGCGCGCGACGTCCGCCAGGACGCGCACCAGGTCCACCTTGCGCACGACGCTTTTTGACCTCAGCGAGTGCGCGAGGTGCTCCATCACCATGTACAGCACGCCCTTCTCCTCGAACGCGCCGAACACCTGCACGACGTTGGGGTGCGGGAACCGGCGGAGGTAGAACATGTCGCGCCGCAAGCCCGCGACGCGGTCGGGACGCGAACTGATTTTTTTATATATAAAAGCGCGCGCGCGGGCGATATCGGGACACGGACGACGTCAGATTCGTGCGCGCGATGTGTCAGACGCGTGTGTGGAGTGACTGGAGAAGGGGGCGGAGGATCGCGGAGGCGGCGCGGCGCGGACGTCTTTTTTTTTCAAGCGACGCGCTTTTCGAGTCTTGACGTTCCCGGTGGACGTTTCGTGGCGAGAAGAGCGAAAAAGGCGTTGGCCGGGGAGGATGACGAACGGACGCGCGTCGTGAGGGGGGACGCACTTTCCGATCTCCTTCACCGCGACGGTGGTGCCGAGGAGCGTGGCCTTGTACACGTTCCCGAAGCTCCCGCTGCCGATCTTGACCCACTCGCGCTTGGACGACAGGTCCGCGGGGTCGAAGTCCGGGCCGTCCATCGCGGATCCCTTTTCCTTCGAGGTTTTTCGCGCGCTCGCCGATGGGTGGGAAGGACGGACACCGATCCGCGATGCGAAAAGCCGCGCGCGAGAACGCCACCTCGGCCGCGCGCACGAAAGAAAAGAGAACGCCGCTCGCTTCACGGGAGGCGCGTTACCGCAGACGATGCCCCGGGGGGTACGGTCGCCGCGCGCCCTGCACTGCGTGAACGACTTGCGTACTGCACTTTCTGGAGAAATCTGACTCAGATTTTGGAAATCTGCCTTTTGCGCCGAGCGGCGACGCCTCATCGCCAGACGCAACGCGACAGCCGATAAGGGACTCAAGCGCGCACCGCGTCTGCATATACCCCGGCGGTACGGCGATGCACGCCGCCTCCGCGTCTGTCCCGGCGTGCGCCCCGCGCCACGTCCGCCGGCGAGACGCGGCGCGCGTTCCCGGCTCGGCGAGCCGCGCCTCGCGCGCCGCGCCCGCGCGTGCGGCGTCTGCCTCTGCCTCGGTGGATGCCGCCTCCGAGACGAACGACGTGCCTCGCGGGGACACCGCGGGCGCGATGATGGTCCTTCGCGACGTGCGCGTGACCGTTGGCGACCGGGACCTGCTGGTGGGCGCGAACCTGCGCGTCGAGCCCGGCGAGGTGGTGGGCCTGGTGGGCGCGAACGGGTGCGGGAAGTCCACGTTGCTCCGCGCGGTGTGCGGCTCGCGGGACGTGGACGCTGGCGCGCTGCTCGTGGCGCAGAGCGCGGAGGTGGGGTACCTCGAGCAGACCGCCGTCTCCGGCTCGACGCTGACGGTGGCGGGGGAGGCGCGCTCGAGGATGACGCACGTGCGCGACGCCGAGCGCGCGCTGCGGGACGCCGAGGCGGGCATAGCCGCCGGCGCCAAGGGCGCGGAGAGCGCGTTCCTCGCCGCTCAGGAGCGGTGGGAAGCCATGGGCGGCAACTCGGTGGAACGCCGCGTGGCGGACGTGCTCTCCGGCCTCGGCTTCGCGCGCGAGGCCTGGGACCGGCCGTGCGCGGCGCTGAGCGGGGGGTGGCAGATGCGCGTCGCGCTCGCGAGGCTGCTGCTGAGCCCCGCGGGGGACGCCGCCAAGGAGGGCATCGCCGGCGGGTTCCTGCTCCTGGACGAGCCAACCAACCACCTCGACGCGAGCGCGAAGGAGTACCTGCGCGGCTGGCTCCGGCGGTACAAGGGCACGGCGCTCATCGTGTCGCACGACGAGCAGCTGCTCGACAGAGGCGTAGACCGCCTGGTGGAGGTGCGCGCCGCGCGTCTGCACGGGTACAGCGGCAACTACGCGCGTTTCCTCTCGGAGCGCGCCGAGCGGCGGAAAGTCGCCGCCGCGGCCGCCGCCAAGGAGACGAAAAAGGCGCAGAAGCTCGAAGCCTTTGTCGCGAAAAACAGCGCGCGCGCGAGCACGGCGGCGGCAGCGAAGAGTCGCGCGAAGCAGCTCGTGGGCGTGCGCGAGACCCTCGAAGGGCTTCTCGAAGATGCCGCCGGCGGCCCCATCGACGAAGACGACGTCTCGGGCCCGGGGGACGTGAAGCGCGTGACTCTGCGACTCCCGGATCCGCCGGCGTGCGCGAAGGAGGCTTTGATTTTGGAAAACGCCGAGGTCGGGTACGACGCCGGCGCGGCGCCCCTGTTCACGGACGCCTCGCTCGTCGCGAAGCGCGGCGAGCGCGTGTTGGTGGTGGGCCCGAACGGCGCCGGGAAGTCCACGCTGCTGCGCGCGCTGGCGGGCGCGATCCGGTGCCGGAAAGGTACGCTCAGGCACGGCGAGGGCGTGCGCGTGGGGTACTTCTCGCAGGACCTCGCGCAGGAGCTGCCGGGCGACGATTCACCGCTCGCGCACGTGCTGCGAGTCGCGCGCGCCGCCGACCCGACGGTCACGGCGCAGACCGCGCGCGCGGTTCTGGGCGCGCTGGGCCTCGCTGGGAACGCCGCGGTCGACCGCACGATCGGAAACCTGTCCGGAGGCGAGAAGGCGCGCGTCGCGCTCGCCGCCTTCGTGCTCCGGCCGGTGAACGTGCTGCTGCTGGACGAGGCGTCCAACCACCTGGACGCCGCCGCGCTGGACGCGCTCACCGAGGCGCTGCGCGGCTGGGACGGCGCGGTGGTGGCCGTGACGCACAACAGACAATTCGCGGAGGCGCTCGAGCCCACCTCGGTGGTGCGCGTGGAGGCGGGCCGCGTCTCGGCGCGCCGAGCGTCCAACGGCGCGCTGACCAAGAAGGACTTCTCGCCCGACGCCGCGCCAACCGGCGGCGTCGCCGGCGCCGTCGCCGCGCCGCCGCCGCGCGCCGCGGACGGCGACGCGCTTTTCGACGGAGACGCGCTGTTGGAGACGGAAGAAGCGCGCAAAGCGCGCAAAGCCGAGCGCGAGAAGCTGATGCGCGAGGCGCGGAACGCGCCCAAGACCATCGACAAGATCGAACGCGCGCTGGCGGTGCTCGAGGAGGACGTCGCGGCGATTGACGCGCGGCTCTTGGCGTGCGGCGCCGACGTAGCCGCCGCGCAGGAGGTGCAGAGGGAGAAGGACGCCAAGACAGAGAAGCAGGACCTGTACATGGCGGAGTGGGAGCGGCTGGAGGGGGTCATGGAGCAGGCGGAGGCGATCATGGCCGAGGCGGAAGACCCGTGAGACCCCTGGGCGGAATCTCGCGCGTAGCTATAGGATAGCGCGTATCACCAATTTCTTATGTTGACAAAATCGCGCGTTTACCGTACTACGTTCCGCCCGACTCGCACTCTCAGACCTGCGGCCTGGTCTGCACGACGTAAATCTGCCCGTCCTTGACGACGCCCTCGATGTCCTGCGGCACGCCGCCCAGCGCTGCCTCGATGGCGACGCCGCACTCCGTGATGGCGAGCAGGATCTCGTCCCGGAACGACTCGTCGCGCACGAGCGGGTCGGCGGCGTAGTCGGCGAAGGTCTCGTCCTCCGCGTCCATGGGCACGGACTCGTACAGACCCGCGCCGGCGTACCCCTCGAGGTCCTCGCCGTTGGAGTCCGAGCGGAAAATCAGCGTGCTGCGCGGGATGCGCAGCGCCGTCGATTTGGAGGGGAAGCCCAGCACCTTGGGCAGCGCGCCGGGCGCGACGTACGACGTGCCCGCCGCCGCCTCGGCGGGCGTCGCCTTCTTCATGGCGAAGGAGAGCGCGCGGCCGGGGTAGTTGCCCACCAGCACTTCGCCCAGGCCCATGACAATCTCCGCGTACAGCTCCGTGGGGTCGTTCGTGCTGGGGTTCGCGGTGTGGATCACGAACGCGTAGTCCGCGTCCACCACCGGCTGCACCAAAACGGACATGCGCAGATCCGCGTGCTCGATCCCGACGTTGCGCAGGGACACGAAAGCGCGCTCGTTCCACTTGCTCGCCCACACGCTCGTCAAAGCGCGCCACGCCATCTCCCAGCGCTCGGGCGACTCGGGGGGAGAGATGCCGGCATCGAGCATCTCCGCCTGGATCGCGTCCATGCACCCCGGGGGGGGGACCAGCTCCAGCACGCACTCGCGGCACGCTCGCAGCGACGCCTCTAGCGCCTGCTCGGAGGAGTCGTCCACGGCGCGCTCCAGCGAACGCATCTTCGCCTTGGTCGCCGCGTTCGAGGGGTCGTCCATCACGTGCTCCATGGTGCCAAAGGGAATCACCATCGACTTGGGAAGCTTGATCCAGCTGGGGATCTTGCCTCCTCCCAGGCTCTCGTTGAGCGCCTTGGTGTTGCGCGCCTTGGCGCCCACGACGCCCTTGTCGAAGCGGGACAGAGGCACGGTGTACGACCCGCAGAAGGGCACCTTCTCCAGCGCGAGCTTCGCCTTGGGCGCGGCGCCGGCGGCTTCGTCGGCGCCGTTCGCCGCCGCGACGGCGGCGTCGTCGGCGGCGCGCCACGCGACGGCGTCTCCGGCGACGTCCACGGCGGCGGCGCCGCCGTCCATGCCCGCGAGCTGCGCGAGCAGCTCCGGCTCGTAGCAGGTGGCGAAGAGCGCGCCGCCGTTGCGCGCGCGCACGGCGGTGTGCGAGAGCACGTCCACCGAGCAGGTGGTGAGCACAGCCACGGCGCCGGCCGGGAATTCCTCGTCGCCGCCAACCTTGTCGGCGACGACAATCGTCGGACGGTCGAAGACGTCGTTCATCACCTTGTGCAGGTCGTCGACGTGCATCACGTAGCCGACGACGGACTTGGGCGAGATGATCTGCCACGCGCCCATGTCCGCCTCCGCGCGGAGCAGCGGGTCGAGCCGCGTGAGCGCCAGCGAGAGCGCGAACGCGGGCCCGCCGCGGATCACCTCCTCGGAGAAGAGGTCCACGGACCACTGCTCAATCTCGCACGCCTCGCCGATGTACTTCGCCGCCGGCTGCATCTCCTCGGCGAGGCCGTCGGCGTGGCGCGCGATGGCCAGCCGCGCGCGGTCCATCGCCGCCTTCGCGAGGAGCGCCCACTGCGAGTCGCCCTCGCGGCGCGCCTTGGCGGCCAGGCGCCAGTCCAGCAGCGACAGCACGACGTCCTGGTTGGACGAAGGCAGCGAGAGCGCGAGGTTCTCCAGCACCAAGCCGGCGCACCGCATCTGGTCGTCGAGGCCGTACTTGCACTCGCCGGCGCGCTCGACGGCGCGGCGCGCGACGTCGTCCACGGCGAGGTCCAGGTAGAGCAGCTCCCTGGTCCACTCCTCGTCCGAGGCGTCCTTCAAGCCGGCGTCGCGGAGCTGGTGTCTCGCCTCGACGCACGCGCTCAGGAGCTGCGTGGGGTCGCCGCCGCCGCGCTGCGCGACGCGCACGTAGTTGAGCGCCGGGCTCACCCCCCCCAGCCCCTTGGCGCACGCGCGGATGCACTCCACGAGATCGGCGCCGCTGTGCACGCGCTTGAGGATGGCGAGGTAGTTGCTGAAGTCCTTGATGAGCGCCATCTTCTTCTCCGCGCCGTGCGTGATGGGCTCAGTCACCACCGGGCGCTCGTACGACTCGAGCTGCGCGCGGTCGACGCCGCCCTCGGCCAAGACGCGCCAGTACTCGCCCAGGTCGCCGTTCGCCTTGAGGAACGCGATGTACGCCTCGCAGATGGTGATGTCGTCCGGGGTGGTGTTGTTGTGCAGCTTCTGGTGCCACTGCTCCATCCAGTATTTCTTGTTCTCGCCGATGCCGTTGCGGTGCATGATGTTCAGAATCTCGTCGCGAATCGCCTGCCCGTCGCCGCCGCCGCCGCCCTTGCCCACCGTCCCCAGCATCAGGCGCGCCGTGTCGCGCAGGTGCGGCGCCGCGCAGTACAGCCCGGCGATGACGCGCGTCAGCTTGGACTGCGCCGCTGAGAGCTCGCGGGGCTTGACGTTGTAGTTGCGCTGCCAGGTGAGCTTGCGCGAGGCGGAGTAGCGGAGCCACACGTACGCCTTGCTGGCGGCGCGGAACGCCGCCAGCCGGTTGCGCTCGTTGGCGGGCGAGCACTTCTCCTCCAGCAGCGCGCTCGCCAGGTTGAAGCGGTGCATGAGCGTCCACCAGCCCCCGCCCGCCTCGGCGCGCACGATGGCGTCGACGAGCTCGTCACCGGAGCTCTCGCTCGCGTCCAAAGAGGTAAAGCTCGCGCGGAAGTTGCTCGATCCGTTGCCGGAGTCCTTGAACCACCGGTCGCCGCTCGCGTCGCGCAGCACAAACTGCACGCCGGAGAGCTCGTCGGCGCCGCCGCCGGGGAGGTCCACGGCGAGCGTCTGCAGCGTCGCGCACTCGCCGTCCGCGTCCAGGCACGCCTCGCCGGGCACCAGCGGCGTCTCCACGGAGATCTCGGAGACGGGGGTCGTGCCGCGCGGCCACACCGCCTCGGAGGGCAGGATCCACTGGTCGGGCGCGTCCCGCGAAACCCCCCAGTGCAGCACCAGCGCGTCGGCGGCGTCGGTGGTGAACACCACCCGCCGCGTCGGCGGGGCGCCCGGCGCCGACGCCTCGTACATCTGCACGAGGAGCTCGCCCTCGCCCTGCAGCGGGTACACGCGCCGGCGCACCAGCTCGCACGTGCCGCCGGCGGGCACCACCGGCGCGGCCGGGTCGGAGTCCTCGTCCGCCCAGCGCGACACGAACGAAACAGCCGCCTTTTTCGAAACAGCCGCCGCCGCGTCCGCCGCGGGCGCGCACTCGGGGCCGGCCATCAGCGCGCGCGCGTCGCGCTCGTGCGTCTCCAGGTACTGCCCCACCTCCTCCGGGGGAGGCTCGACCCACTCCTCGGGCTCGGCGGGGCGCGTTTTCCCCGGAGTCCGCGGAGGCGCCTCGACGACGTTGTTCGCGAGATTGCGCTTCGCCACGGCGAGCGCCTCGGAGACGTCCCACCCCGCGTACGCGGCGTCGTCGTCGCCGGCGACGGGCTCCTGGTTGTACCGGCGGCGGATGTCGTTCAGGCTCGCGCCCTCCAGCACCTCCACCTGCAGGTCCAGGCGCGCCATCGCGTTCTCCATCTCCTGCCACTCAGGGGGCGTGTCATCGGGCTTGCCCGCGTCCTCCCACCGCACGTACGCGCGGATGTCCACCAGATCCTTCGGGATCTCCACCTCCGCCAAAGACGACAGCGCGCGCGTCTCGCGCTTTTTTTTCGCGCTCGCGTCCGCGGCGGGCGGCGGCGTCGCCGCCGGCGTCGCCGCCGGCGTCGCCGCCGGCGCCGCGGGCTCCTTCGTGATCTCGATGGAGGGCGCGAACGGCGCAGAGGGCTCGACGGTGCGCTCCACGGGCGGGGGGGGGGTCGCGGCGGCGGCGGCGGCGACGCGCGCGGCGAGGTCCGCCTCGGCGGCGGCGGCGGCGGCGGCGGCGTCCTCGCTGAGCCTGGCTCTGTCCGCGTCCGCTTTCGCGTCCGGTTCCGTGTGGATCTGCACGACGTTGTTCTGCGTGCGTGCGTGCGTGGCGAAGTCGATGACCACGGGCTCGTCGTCCCCGGGGACGACCGGCTGGTTGTACCGGCGGCGGATGTCGTTCAGGGTCGTGCCCTGCGCAACCTCCGTCTGCAGGTCCAGGCGCGCCTGGGCGTACTCGGTCGCCTGCCACTCGGGGGAGGTGTCCTCGGGCATGCCCGCGTTCTCCCACCGCACGTACGCGCGGATGCCCACGAGATCCTCGGGGATCTCGACGAGGGAGACGTCCACGTCGGGGACGCGGTCACCTGGAGGGAGGGGAGGGTCGTCAGCGCGAGGCGCGGAAAATAGGAAAATATCGCGCGGAACGGACACAGAGCCGATCGTCGCCGTCCCGGGCGAGCGCGCGGTCGGGACGTACTTCCGGTGGAGGTGGCGCGCACGGCGACGGATGTGCGCCTAGCGTGCGCGAGGGGGGCGACCGGGGCGCGGCGCTCGCGCGCGGCCGCCCCGCGCGCGGGGCGGACGCACGCGCCGGGCGCGTTCAGCGCCGCGGCCGCCGCTCCCGCCATCTTGAAACGTTTATTTCGTTCGCAGGCGGCGGGGAGGGGGGGGGAATTGGTCGCGACGCGGGCGCGACGAGCGGATCAGAGTGTGGCGAGGCGCGTGGCGGGCGATATCGCGCGGAACGACGCGCGGAGGACAGCTCGCGCGGTTCGTAGTGCCTCGGGATGACGACGAGTTTTAGTTTGTACACTCGAAAAAGCGGACAGTGGAGAGATACTTCGCCAGATTTTGAGAATGCTGACTTGGCGTTTTTTTCTTGAGTCACGAACGGTGCGATTCGGCGCGATCGCCGAGACGATCGTTTTCTCGAAATCAAAAAAGCGCCCTCATCATGATCATCAACCGACGAAAAGAGAAACTCGCCGCGTGTGCCTTTTTCACAGAGGAAGACGAGCCCGACTGCGTCTCCGACGCGAGTCTCGCGTCTAAATTATGTCACGCCCCGCGAGATGTGCCTTTTCTTAGATTCGGCATCGCCCGCGAGCGACGGGCACGAGGACGGGCGTCGAGGCGGAGGCACCCCGCGCGCGGGGCGGGTTTTCGCTCTCCGTCGTTCGGGTGACGTGGACGTGACGTGACGCGTCGCGCGTCGCGGCGGAGATGGACGGCCCGGGGTCGGACCCCGAGATGGAATCGGGGACGGAGCAGTTCGCGTGGGAGAACGGCGCGTTCTTGATACAGCTGGTGTGCCTGGCGTCCGCGCTGGTGATGGGCCTGGTGATGAAGCACCACCGGGTGCACTACATCCCCGAGGCGGGCGCGACGCTGCTGTTGGGCATCTTCGTCGGGCTGGTGATGTGGTCCGCGGACGCCACGCAGAGGCTGACGCAGAACGTGGACTTCAACGAGGAGATCTTCTTTTTCCTGTTGCTTCCGCCCATCATCTTCGAGAGCGGTTTTTCGCTGGAGACCAAGAGCTTCTTCCGGAACTTCGACGGGATCTGCGCGCTGGCGTTCGGGGGCACGCTCATCTCCACGATCGTCGTCGGCGTGTTTTGCTGGGTGTGCGGCGCGATCGGGCTCGTCACCGCGCTGTCCATCACGCACGCGCTCGTGTTCGGCGCGCTCGTCTCCGCCACCGACCCCGTGTCCGTTTTGGCGGTGTTCCAGGAGCTGGGCGTCAACCCCGACTTGTTCGCGCTCGTGTTCGGCGAGTCCGTGTTGAACGACGCCGTCGCCATCGTGCTGTACCGCACGTTACTGGATTTCGAAGGCGCTTCCAAAGGCGCTTCCGCTTCGAGCGTCGTTCGCGTCATCGAGAGCGTCGGATACTTCCTCTTCGTGTTTCTGGGAAGCACGGCGACGGGCGCGGCGTGCGCCGTCGCCGCCGCGGCGTTTTTCCGCGGCGTCAAGGGGAGCGCCGTGCTCGAGCGACACGCGCACGTCGAGACGTCGCTGGTGATGATCGCGCCGTACTGCGCGTACGCGGCGGCGGAGTTCCTGCAGCTCTCAGGGATCGTCGCCATCCTCTTCTGCGGCGTCGCCATGGCGCACTACGCGCGGCCCAACCTGTCGTCGGCGGCGCGCCGCGACAGCGCCGTGATCTTCAAGACGCTCGCCACGCTGGCCGAGACGTTCGTGTTCCTGTACATGGGCGTCTCGCTGTTCCTGGAGGACCAGGCGTGGAGCACGGTGCCGTTCGCGCTCGCCGCTCTCTGCGCGTGCCTGCTCGCGAGGGCGCTCAACGTCTACCCGATGACGCGGCTCGTGAACCGATGGCGGCGCGAGCGGTTCAAGGTTCCCGCCAATCACCAAAACGCGCTCTTCGTCTCCGGCTTGCGCGGCGCGGTGGCTTTCGCGCTCGCCTCCTCCGCCGTGCGCGACCTGGGCGGCGCCGTCGGGAGGGTCATACGCACGGCGACGCTCATGCTGGTCATCTTCACCGTCCTCGTCGTCGGCGGCGCGTGCCACTCGCTGGTGGACTGGCTCGAGCTCCGCGCGCCCAGCGCGTGGCTCAGGGTGGACGACGACGACGCCGAGCGCCGCGTCGTCGTCGAGGGCGACGGGGCCGACGCCGAATCCGCGCGGTCCGCGTTCGGCGGGGGAGGCTCTGAGGCTCGGACGCGCGGACGCTCTTCGTCTCCCGATTGCGCGGCGGCGCCCGAGTTCGTCGTCGCCGACTTCGCCGACGGCATGGCGAAGATCGGCGCGCACCTGGGCGAGGTGCGCCACACGGAGAACCTGGACCTGCGTGGGAAGGTGCGCGCGGCGGCCGCCGCGGTGGGCGCCGTCGCGACGGTCACCACGTTCGAGGACATAGACAAGAGGTACATCAAACCGTACCTCGCGCCGGACACGCCGGCGACGCCGCCGAGAAGCGCCGGCGGATTCGCCGACGCCGACGCCGCGGCGGAGGCGCCGCGCCGCCCGCCCGCGATCGCGCCGCCGCCGGCGTCGCCGGCGCTGGCGGCACGGAGCGGCGGGCGGTCCGCGGAGGCTGCGCGCGCCGCGGGAGGGGACGACGACGGGGAGATGACACCCGTGAAGTTCGACGCGTGACGAGCGGTGAGCGGACTGAGCGCGAGCGCGACTTGAAATTAGCCGACGAATATTACGACCAAACACGTCGAATCGACACAACCACGACATCACACGTAGGGGCGCGTCCGCTCGGCGGCAGACACGCGGCGCGTGGGGGGGCTCGCCGGTCCCGTCGTCCCGAGGGAGCCTAGAACTCGACATGCGGCGCGCGGTGCCGCACTTCGTCGCGGCGGCGGCGTCGCGCGCGCCTCTGTCGCGCGCCTCTGTCGGCATCGGTCTGCGTCGGCACAGCGGCTCGTCCGCTCCGACGGAAGCGCAGCAGACGGCTCTGCTGGAGCACTACGCGATGGGTCTCCGGGAAATCCTCGCGGAGACGGACAACCTGTCGGCGCCCGCGGTGGTGGACAGGCTGCGCGCGCTGCGCGAGCGCGCGCCCGTGGCGCTCGAGCGCCCGTTCTGGGGCGCGCAGTTCCTCGCCATGGCGTTCGGGCACGAGATGGGCTTCGCCGCCGCGAACCCCCCCGCACTCAGGGCCATCTTCGACCTGGCCGCCGCCGCCGCCGAGCGGGGGCTCGTGCCGTTCCAGTCCGTGCGCGCCGCGCACGGCCAGCTCAAGCAGCTCGGTCTGCTCACGTGCGACGTCGTGGACCCGCCCTGGAGCGCCGCGGCGCCCCGGAGCGCCCTGGACCGCGACGACGAAACAAAAAACGCCGAGCGTCCGGTCACGGCGTGGTCTTTGTTCGCGTCGGCGCGGTTCCGCGCCGCCGCCTCCGAGCTCGCGCGGGCGCTCGAGGCGGACGGCGTCGCGGTCGTGGACGGCGCGCTCGGCGAGCGGCACGCCGCTGCGGTGGGCTCGGCGTTGCGTGCGTTCCGCGAAAGGGAAAGACGTCGTTTCCAGCCGGGCGCGCTGGACCGCACCGGCCGCTCCAACGCCGGCGCGCGCGGCGACGTCGTGGCTTGGCTCGCGGGGGACGAAGGCTTGGCCGTTCAGACGCCGCCTGCTTCGACGGCGTTCGGAGAGACGGCGCGTCCGAGACCGCCTCCTGACGTGACCGCGGGCGTCGTCGCGCAGTGGATGCGTTCGTGCCTCGGGTCGCACCTGCTCGCGTCGCTCCCGGCTGAAACGCTGCTCCCCGCGGACGCGTACGCCGCGAACGCGATGCTGAGCGCGTACGCGCCGGGCGCGCCGGGGTTCGTGCCGCACACGGACCGCTCCTCGCCCTCGGACCCGAGACGCGTCACCGCGGTCTACTACCCCGCGCGCGAACGCGTGGAACACCGCGCCGAGGGAAGCGCCGAGAAAGGGGGAGGCTCGAGCCTCGGCGGCGACGGCGGCGAGCTGGTGCTCCGGCCGAGCGACGCCGACGCGAGACGCGTCGTCGAGCCTCGCGGGGACCGACTGGTGGCGTTCTGGAGCGACGAGGTGGAACACGAGGTGCGGGGGGTACGGAGTGACGCGCGGGAAGAACGTCTGGCGCTGTCGTTTTGGTTCCTGAAACCGCGGTGAGGTGGACGGTCGGGGTTATTTTATTACGTATACTTTCGAAGGTTCACGCGGGGAACCCGAACGTGGCTCTTCGCAAATTCCCGCGGGGGTTTCTTTTTTAGAGCCGTTACGACTCGATTCGAGACATCAACTCTCGGCTTCTCCGACACGCGCGCCACAACGCAGAGCTCATCACACCGCGCCTCGGGCGCTGCCCCGGCGCGTCCCCCCCGAGCACGCCGAGGCGAGATGGGAGCTCACCGGAGAGCGCGTTCGGCTCGGGCCGCCGCGCGCGTCGCGCTGTGCGTCGTCGCGCTTCTGGCCGCGGCGTCGGGTGCCTCGGCGGTTTCTCTTTCCGAGACCGACAAGAGAGCCGCGCACGAATCGCACCACGCGCGGAAGGCTCGTCTGCGGGAGGAGCTCGCCGCTGCCGAGCTCGCGACGCGCGAGAAGTACGAGGCGAAGGTGTCGAGCTTAGAGAGGACCACCGAGCGATTGCGGCGCGAGGCGGAGGAGACGGTCGCCTCGTTATCCGCGGAGCGCGACGCCATGTCCCGAAACTTGACCAAATACAAGCGGGGCTTGCTGAACCTCGACGCGAAGCGCAAATCCGAGACGGAGACTCTGCGCGCGGAGACGGAACGTCTCAGAGCCGAGCGGGAGGAGCTCCAGGCGAAGCTGGAGCAGGCGCTGGATGATGCGCTGAGCGCGACGAAGGCTGCCGCGGACGCGAAACGCGAGAGCCGCGCGATCGCGCGCGCCGCGAAAACGGAGGGCGCCTCCGCGGAGACGAAACGAAACATCGACGAGATATTATTGACGGCAGCAGACGCGCGGACGTCTTCGTCCGCCGCCATCGGGCTGGTCGCCGGCGTCGCCGAAACAGTCTCCGGCGCGCTCGCGCGCGCGGCGCATCTCGCGACACGCGCGGGCCACGCGCTACGTCCCCGAAACGCGCTCAGAGTCATCGCCGCCGTCGCGCGCGACGTGGGGTGGCTCCCGTTAGCGGCGTCCGCCACCGACGACGACGCCGCCGCGTGCCTCGCCGCCGTCGTCGCCGCCGCCGCGCTGGGCGCGCTCGCCGCGAAGGGCGCCGCCGCCGCCGAACGGCTCGCGCGCGGCGCGTCCTGGGTCTCGGCGAGAGCCTCGGATGGCTCGGGGTTTTGGGGTTCTCTGGGCGCGGGGCGTGTCGGTCGGCGGACCCGTACCCCCCCCGCGTTTCCGAGCGACGCGTACGAGGGGGAGGCGCCGCGCTCGGCGAGCGACTCGGACGAGTACGAGCTGGTCGACGACGACGCGTCGAATCCGTCGCTCCCGGACTCGCCCACCCGCGCCGCCGCGGACGCCGCGCGGTCGTTCGACGCCGCCCCCGAAGCGTTTGAGCGCTCGATGCGCTCCTCGGGGTCGGAGGTTTTCGAAAACCTCTCCCCGGGTTCGGAGCGAGAAAACCGGGAAGTCGGCGTCTCGGCGCGCGTCGCCGCGCTAGAGGCGAGCTCCGCGCGCGGCGAGGTTTCCCCGGGGGAGGGCTCCCCCGGGCTCGAACCCGACGCGGGTTTCTTCGCTTCTTCGTTCGCCTCCTCCGGCCCCTCGCCTCCCCCGCCTCTCGGAGACTCGGAGCCGCCTCTCGGCGACTCGGAGCCGCCTCTCGGCGACTCGGAGCCGCCTCTCGGCTCGGCCGCGTTCGAGACGCCCGCGGCGCGCGCGGCGCGCGCGACGCGACGCGAAGCGAAAAGCCGCGAAACGCCGACGTCGAA
>Ga0181564_10002971_pt1 | contig 14648 bp, 10 predicted proteins | sample 011ome_24_FD_134512 | JGI IMG/M metagenome (GOLD analysis project Ga0181564, IMG submission 134512) | Coastal salt marsh microbial communities from the Groves Creek Marsh, Skidaway Island, Georgia - 011513CT metaG (megahit assembly) | ecosystem: Environmental > Aquatic > Marine > Intertidal...
GAGCACGCGCTCGCGGACCTCGTGCAGGTGCTCAAGGAGGAGCGCCGAGTCAAGAGCCTCACGTGCATGTTTGGCGTGGAGAAGAGCGCCGCGGCGGCGGCGGAGAAGGCGGCGGAGGAGGCGGCGGCGAAAAAGGCGGCAGAGACCGCGGCGGCGGCGCAGGCGTAGATGTTTGGCGTCGTGTTTGGCGCGAACAGAAACACTTTCGTCGGAGAGGGCAGCGAGACAGAGATCGTTGTCGTATTACGCGCGCCAGTCGTCGTTCGTTCACGCCAAACTTTTCACGCCAAACTCGTTTCCCGGGAAAAGTCCACCACGAACAGCGGCAACGCGTGGTGGTGGTTCTTGACCACGACGTGATCGCCTATGGTGGTGCAGTCGTCCAGCAGCACCGCGACCGCCACCACGCGCACGGTGCGCGTGGGAGGCAACGCGCCGGCGTGCGCGCTCTTCCGCGGCGCCGCGCGCGCGAGTTCCTCGGCGGTGGACCACGGGCCGGGCGGCGAGCCCGGTTTCGCCTTTTCGCCCTTCGCGGCGGCGGGCGATCTCTCGACCGGTTTCGACTCGATCGGGTTCGTGAACGAGCCGCTCATGTTCGCGGACGCCACGGCGTACTCCTCCCTGGAGATGGCGCGCGAGAGCGCGTACGTGGTGTCGGAGGTGAACCAGTCCCCGCCGCTGAGGCGCATCGACGGGTCCATGCCTTTGACGCATATGGAGACGGCGGCGCGCGCGGACGTCCCGTGGAACATCACCTTGACGTTCTTGACCGCGGACTTGGCGTACGCGCGGCGGAACCGCGCGTAGAGCCTCGTGCCAGGCGAGGCGTGCGGGTTGGGCGTGACCGTCGGCGAGGCCACGTCCACGGCGTCGCCGAAGCATCGGAAGGACATAGAACGCAGGGGCCGCTCCGCCAGCAGAGGCAAGACGCCCGCACGCCTGTGCGCGTGCACGACGTCGCCGCGGACGCACGCGCACCGCGCGCACTCTGCGTGCTTCTCCGCAGACCGGCGCGTGACCATATGCTCGTGGCCGCACACCTCGCACGACCAAGGCATCGCCGTGGCCTCAGCGGGACACCCGGGTGTCGAGGGCGCCAGGAGCTCGGGGGCGTCTCGTGGCTTTTTGGCAGAGGCTTTGAGGCGTTTACCGCGCACGTGCGCGCGCTTCGTCGCCGCGGTCGCCTTGGCGTCGCCGGTCCTGACGGGCGCGACGCGCGCGTCGCGCGATCGGTCTTTCTTTCGTGTCATGGCGTGCGCGCGCGCGTCTCAGTGGCTCGCGAAGCGCCGCCCTCGACGCGTGCGGTATCGGAAAACTCTCGGCAGCGACGAAAAGAGACACCCTCGAAAAGCGCACCGCTTCCGAGAGCAGCCCCCCGCGGAAAGTTCGTGCAGAAGCGCGCGCGCCGCGCCGAGCCGGCGGCGATGTCGCCTCCGTGGGATGACCTGCGCTCGGCGCTAGCCGGCATGGGTGAGTCTTTCGGCGCGGACGCCGTGCGGGACCTCCAGGCCGAGGGGTGCGCGGACGCGGCGGACGCGCTGGTCGGCGCCATCGCGGGCGACCCCGGCGCCGGCGCGCGCGCGGCGGCGATCGCGTGGGCGCGCTTGAAGACCGGCGTCGGCTGGACCACCCCCGCGTGGCGCGAGTGCTACGTCATCGGCCAGCTCCGCGAGGCGACGGAGGCGGGCGAGCAGGCTGCGGCGCTGGAGGGCTCGACGCGCGCGGCGGAGCGCGACGCGCTGCTTCGCCGCGCCATGCTCGCGGCGGACATGGCGCACGTGATGGGCGCGCCCGGCGAAACTGCGCGCCCGTTCGCGCGCGCCGTCGAGACGTCTCTGAAGCGCGAGGCGGTCGAGGAGTCACGCGGCGACCACCTCGAGATGATCCCAGACGCGCTTCCCGCGGCTCTCGCGCCCTCGATCGACCCCGCGCACGCGCTGGAGCGCCGCGACTCTCTGACGCGCAAAGAGTTCAAGCGCGAGTTCTTCAACAAAGACAAGCCGGTGGCTCTCGGCGCGGTGGGCGCGCGTTGGCCCGCGCTCGACAAGTGGCGCGACCTGCGTTGGCTCAAGAAGCAGCATGGGCACAGGAACGTCCCGCTGGAGGTGGGCGCGTTCGACGATAAGGCGTGGCGTGAGGACGTGCGGAGTCTCGCGAGCTTCGTGGATGAGTTCCTGGCGCCGAGCGCGCGCGCGGACGCGCGCGCCGGCGCGGGCGTCGAGAGCGCCTCCGATCTCGCCGCGCCCGTTTTCTCCGCGCCTTCGAACGCCGACGCGAACACACGTCGAGACGCGAACGACGTGACCGTCGCCTACCTGGCGCAGCACCAGCTCTTCGAGCAGATCCCCGACCTGCTCGCGGACTTCGACGCGCCCGAGGTGTGCGACGCGTTCGGAGGCGCCGACCGCGTGAACGCGTGGATCGGCACGCGAGGCACGGTGACGCCGTGCCACTTCGACTCGTACGACAACGTGCTCGGGCAGGTGGCCGGGTTCAAGTTCGTGCGTCTGTACCACGAGAAGGACGCGCCGTTCATGTACAGGCACGCCGGGGCGTGGGAGACGAACAGAACCTGGCCAGGTTCTCAGACCGAGAACGAGGCCGAGACGGTTGACGATCGGGCGCTCGACGATCGGGCGACGACGATCGAAGGCGACGTCGGCGGGACGCTCCGCGCGCGCGGCGCGCAAGGGAACATCTCGCGCGTGGACGTGGAGCGCCCCGACCACGAGAAGTTCCCGCTGTTCGCGAACGCGCGGCACATGGACGTCGTGCTCGGGCCGGGCGAGTTCGTGTACATCCCGGCCAGGTGCTGGCACTACGTGCGCGCGCTCACCACCAGCGTAAGCCTCAACTTTTTATTTTGACGCGAAAACGAAAACGAGCGTCATCCGAAGAAAGAAAAAGAAAAGCAACTCGAACCAGTCGTGCGAAAAGCCGCACTCCGCCGGTTGGCGAAACGCGCTCGCGCGGGTCGAAACTCGCGCCCCCGCCTCGGGGGAGCGTTTTTGCGTCACTCAATCGTTGTTTTCGCGCGACTTTGTTTTCAGTCATGGAATTTCGCGACCGAAACGGCGTCCAGGCTAGTTTTCGGGACCCATAATCGTGAACCTCGAACAGACCGCAAACTCGACCGGTGAATCGCTTTCCCTTTTTTGAGAGGCGCGCACGCCTCGCTGGCAGATTCGGTGCTTTCGGATAGACCCGTCGCGTTTGTTTTCCGCTAACGCGAAATGCCGGGCTCGCGCCGTGCTCCGGCATACTCGCACGCACCAGTACATCCCCGCAGCACACCAAAAAAATGGCCGCTGTCGTTACCTCCTCTATGGCCGCGCGCGTCGTCGCCGGGTCCGCCGCCTCCGGCTCCCGCGCCCGCGGCGCTGCCAACCTCAAGGCTGTGAAGATGGGCAAGACCACCAAGCGCGGTGCTCTCGTCGTGTCCGCGGTACGTTTCCCGAGCCTGGATCGCTCGACGCGCGAGCGCGCGCGCGGAACCCGGGCGACTCGCGCCGTGTCTGTGTACGGTGACCCGCGCGCGTGCGACGTGGCTCGTCCCGGCGCGCGCGCGAGGCGCACACCGCACGCCTCGCGCGATCGCCGACCGCCCGATCGCGCGATTCGCACGGCCCGCTTCGCGTATGGGCGTAGGGTCTGGGTCCCGTATTTTTTATCTGCTTTCGCACGGCTCCGGCTTCCGGCCTCCGCGCGCTCCGCCGCTGACGACCTCCCTCCCCGATCGATTTCCCGGCGCAGGCCAACGCCGTGGCCAGCGGCTACGCCTCCGCGCTCGTCGAGGCGTGCTCCGACAAGAAGGCGCTCGAGTCCGTCCACGGCGACATGGAGACCATCGCCGCCTACATGACCGCGAACCCGTCCGTGGGCACTTTCCTGTCCAACCCCACCATGGACGAGAAGGCGAAGAAGGACGTGCTGTCCAAGCTCGCCAAGGAGGCGGACTTCCACCCCTTCACCACCAACTTCCTCAACCTCCTCGTTGACAAGAAGCGCATCGGCAACGTCTCCTCCATCATCGACGAGTTCGAGAACCTGTACTGCGACTCCACCGACACGCAGATCGCGACGGTCACGAGCGCGGTGAAGCTCGAGAACGAGCAGCAGTTCATGATCGCCAAGAAGATCCAGGAGATGACCGGCGCGAAGAACATCAAGCTCAAGCCCGAGGTTGACCCCGCGCTGCTCGGCGGCTTCGTCGTGACCTACGGCAAGGACGGCTCCGGGTACATCGACATGTCCGTCGCCGGCCAGGTTGCCCAGCTCAAGAACGAGGTTGTCGTCGTCTAAACGGCGACTCGAGCGCTCCGCGGCGCGAACGCGGCGCGCGCCCGGGCGGGCGCGCGCCACGCGGCGCGGAAGGGGGTGACTTTCCGAACGGGTACGGGGCGACCAGTGCTCGCGCGGGGGGTGGCTGGTTCGCGGTGGCATCCGCGAATCAATGCGATATACAAACCGGGCGCGCGCGGCGATGGCGACGGCGACGGCGATGGCGGCGCTTCATTTTTACCGCTCAACTTTTGTAAGCGAAACAGATTCTTCTGCATCCGCGCTCTCCGGCGCGAAACCACGTCCAGGCTCCCCGAAACGCTCTCTCACGAGTGGCTCGCTCTCCGTGCTGTCGCGCCGTCACCCCGCGCGGCTTCTACCCAGGAGCCGTAGGCGCCGTCCGCCTCGGCGCGCGCGCGCGCGAACCGCGGGCGCGCCTCGCCTCTCTCGCGCTCATCGCGGCGGCTTCCTGAACCTGCTCGCCGCGGACTTCGCGACCTTCGCGGCCGCGTACGCGACAGCCTTCCCCGGGGACGTCGCCAGCGCGGCAGAGGCGATCTGCCTGAGGCTCGAACGGCGCGTGGTGACCTCGACGTGCCGGAGCAGCGCCGGGCCGAGGTCGCGCCGCGCCGCGGCGCGCGCCGCCGCCGTGTCCGCGTCGCCGAGCGCCGGACCCGCTCCGGCCCTCTCCCCGAGCGCGCCGAGCGCCGAGCGGGGCAGCCAGCGACACAGGAAGCGCGCGGCCGCCTGGCTCTTGTCCTGCCCCCAGGCGCATTCGTCCGTCCCACGCCCTTCCACGCGTGTCAGTCCGACGCTCGCCGCCTGCGCCTCGGCGGCGGCGCGCGCGTACAGCGCGTCGATCGCCGCCGCCGACCCGGCGGCGATGCGCGCCACCTTGTGTCTGTCCTCGGCGCCGAGCCACGTGCGTGCGTCCCCGCGGTAGGACAGGCCGCACAGCGCGACGCGCAGCGCCTCCGCCGAGAACGTCTCCGGGAGCGTCAGGAGTGCGGCAGCGAGCGCGGCGCGCAAGTTGGCGGCGGCGGCGGCGGCGACGGCGGCGCGCGCGGGCGCCGCGCGCGCGTCGTCTGGACCCAACGCCGCGACGGGTTTCTGCATGCGACCGGCCAGGAACAGCGAGCGCCACTCGGTGAGATCGTCGCATAGCGTATCCAGGCTCACCACGCCGTACTTGTAGTGCGTGGCGTGTCCCGGCCCGAGCGTTGCGCCGGCGTCCGCGCCGCCGCGCCACGGCACGAGCGTGTTGAAGTGGACGCCGACGCCCACGCGGTCGGCGATCGCGACCACCGCGGCGGGACCGAGCGCGCGGAGGTGCGGCGCGTAATGCGAGGGGTTGCGTCGCATGTTCTCGGCGTGCCACTCCAGCGGCGAGCGCACCGCGAACACGTAATCCACCATCGCGTTCGGTGTCCCGCGCGGGGGAGCGCTCGCCGCGTCCCCCGAAGCGCGCCGGACCGCATCGGCGTGCCCGATGTCCGAGGCGGACGCCTGTGGCTGGGCGAACACGCCCGAACCGTACCCGAACGCGTGTTCCACCTCAGGCACCACATCCAGCACCGCACTCAGCGGCGTGGTGGACTCCATCCCGCGCGCCGCCGCCGCGCCGTCGACATGAGGAGGATGAGTTCGCCGGGAGAAGAGGAAAACTCACGATGGGCGAAACGAAAGCGGCGTTTTTTCGATTACACTCCCGACCTCTCGTTGAACTCCTCGGGGGTGACCTCGTCGTAGTCCGTGGCCTGGTGGTCCAGCTGCACGCCGTCCAGCGCGTTACGCAGCGCCTGCTTCGAGCTCGCGTACAGCATCTTTGTCTTCGCTTTGCAGGTGTCGGGCACCCAGGACACGAAGAAGATCTTGTCGATGTGGCGGTCGTCCGCGGTGGTCGCGGACCAGTCCAGGACGAAGTACCGAGGCTCGTCCGCGGGGAGCTTGTCGAGCAGGGTCTGGAAGTCGAACTCAGCCTGTCGTCGCGCGGGGTGACGTGGGGAGGTTAGAGGCGAAGCACGGCACAGGTTCTATAAAGCGCGAGAGAAACGCCGACGCCTCCGCAGACGCACGCGCGTCCCACGGTCGAATCTCGACCGCGGGGGGACCGTTGGCACCCGTGATCCGCAGCGCGAGAAGACGCGCGGGTCGGGGGTCGATGAGGCGCGTCCGGCGACGACGGGAACGACCCCGAACGTCTCACGGGCTTACAATAGCACGCGCGTGACGAAGCGTCGCTCCGGTGCTCCGCGTCCCTCTCGGGTGGCCCCTCGCGAGGCAGCCAACGCGTCCGCGGGACGCGGATGTCTGCTGCCGCGAAAAGCTGCCCACAAACGCACCGTCTTCTCCACGCAGTCGCACACGTCCACGACGCCCTTTTCCGGGTCGATCTTGAACGTCACGAACTTGTACGCGCGCTTGTCCTTGAGCTTTAGGAACTCCTCCTTGCATTTGTCGGTGGGTAGCACGCCGGACATGGTTGCTGCTCGCCTCCCTGCGGGATCGAGACTGGCTCGGTCCGAAGTCGGTCGGGTCAGAACTCAGAAGTTCTGATTTTCGTCCGGAGTGTGAACCTCGCGAAGTCCTTTTCAAACTCGCGAAGCGTCGTCACAAACCGCCGCGCGTCCCTTCGCGCTCCCGGTCGACCGCCAGGACGACCCGCGTCGCCCCTTCCCGCGTCACGACGCCCGCCCTCGCCTCGCGCGCCGCGCCGTTTGCGTCCCGGCTCGAAGGCCTCGCCCACCCCGGCCGAGCGCACGCGCGCGGACCGATCGCGAGAAGTTCGCCTCGACGACCCGTCGCGATGGCTGCTTCGAAAGCGGCGCGAGGCGCGTTCATCCTGTTCGAGGGCGTGGACCGCTGCGGCAAGACCACGCAGAGCACGCTTCTGGTGGAGACCCTGAAGCGCGCGGGCGTCAGGGCGGAGCTGTGGCGGTACCCCGACCGCACGACCGGGATGGGCGTCATGATCAACAGCTACCTGCAGAGCAAAACCGAGATGGACGACGGCGCCATCCACCTGCTCTTCGCCGCGAACCGGTGGGAAAAGAAAAAGGCCATGGAGGCGGCGTTGGAGGAGGGCATCACCCTGGTCGTCGACCGGTACTCCTACAGCGGCGTCGCGTTCACGGCGGCGAAGAAGATCCCCGGTCTCGATCTGGAGTGGTGCAAGTCCCCGGAGCGCGGGCTGGTTCGGCCGGATGCCGTGCTGTACCTGAACATGCCCATCGACGCCGCGCGCGGGCGCGGGGGGTTCGGCGAGGAGCGGTACGAGACGGAGACGCTGCAGAGGGAGGTCCGCGCGCAGTTCGAGAAACTCACGGAGGACTGGTGGACCGTCGTCGACGCCGACCGCACGGTGGAGCAGGTGGCCGAGGAGTGCGCGGCGGTGGCGCGCGACGCCGTCAAGCGGTGCGCGCAGGGAGAGGAGTGCAAAAGGCTGTGGGAGTCTTGAGTAGAGTTGGTGTTCGATAAGCAATATTACACGCAATCGTCCCGCCGCCCGCTCCCTCGACGCCAGAGCTTTCCGCGCGCGCCTCCGCGATGGCGGACGCGTCCGCGCCGCGCGAGGGCGTGGCGTACGGCGTGACCCTCGGCTCGACGTTCGCGGGGGACGCGCGCGCGGGCGACGCGTACGCCGCGTTCAAGTACGACTGGCGCGCGCCCGCGATCGATCCCGCGAAACCCGCCGTCGTGCGCCGCGAGGGCGGGGACGGGGACGCGGGCGCGGTGACGGTGGAGTTCCAGAGCGTCGTCGAGGGCGAGCGGCCGATCAACTACCGCGGCACGTACGTCGGCGCGAAGCGCGACGTCCCGTCGTCGTCCGCGCGGGACGTCGGCGTGGAGTGCGCGCTGGTGTTCGACCCGGCCACGGGGGCGTTCACGGTGGAGAAGATCGGCGGCGCGGTGAAGTCGCTGCGCGTGAGCCGGGACGCGCGCGGAGACGACGCGGGCGTGGGCGTGGGCGTGAACGAGGACGCCAACAAAACCGCGGAGAAGGCGAAGAAGAAGCCGAGGAAGCAGGACCCGAAGGAGGCTGCGGCGATGGAACAAGCCGCGGCGGCGGTCGCGAAGGCGACCGAGGCGAGGCGCGCCGAGGCGAAGGCGACGGAGACGGCGGTCGGACCCTTCGCGCGGTTCGTCTCCGAGAGCGAGGGGTCGGACCCGGAGTCGGAGTAGGCGTCGGAGCCGCGCGTAATACCGAGGGAAGCGCACGCGGCGATCGAGGCTGACGCGCGAGTGAACACACGTACTACGTAGGACAATATAAACATATTCATAGACATCACCGCAAAAACTGAATTTCGACGCTCGAGAGAGCGTCGCGGGGGCGCGAGGACGACGGGGACGAAAGCCTTCGTCGCGCGCGCGCGCCTCGGATTCAGGCGGAATCCGGCTCCTCCGCGGTTTCGGAGGCTTCCTCTTCGCCTTCGGGGGAGGCTTCTTCCTTCGCAGCCTCGGCGGCCGCGGCAGCCTCCGCGATCCCGGCTTCGCGCTTCGCGGCGCCCTGGCGCAGGACGTCCGCGAGCTGCGGGCCGACCACCTCGGCGTCGAGGCCGTTCGCCTCGCAGTACGCCGTCGCCGCCTCCTCGGGGGTCTGGCCCTCGAACAGCACGATGGGGGGGAGCTGCTTCTTCGTCGAGGAGGAAGGCGCGGCGTCGGCGTCGGCCTCCTCGCCCTCCGCGGCGCCTTCCTCCTCGACGTCGAGGGAGACGGCGAGCGAGACGACGGCCAACCGCCCCTGCTCGTCGCGGAGCGGTTCCGGCGCGCGCGCCTTCTCCATGGACGCGATCGCGCCCTCCATCAGAAGGGGCACGGCGTCCTCGCTGAAGCCGTGCCTCGCGACGAACGCCGAGACCGCCTGCTCCAGGACGTCGCCCTCGTACAGGCGCAGGGGCAGCGTGTCCTCGCCGCGCTTGACGGCGATCTCGTACAGCGGCGCCTTGCCGGCGGCGGCGCGGCTCTCCGCCTCCGCCTCGTCGGCGGCGACGGCGGCGGCCCGCACGCGCTCGAGGACGCCCGCCAGAAACTGGGCCTTGACGTCCTCCTCGAGCTCGAGCTCGGCGGCCATCTTGTCGATCACCTCGTGCACGACGTCGCCCTTGCGCAGCACGACGCGGTGCTCGGTCTCGCCGTCGAACGTCACCGGGAAGTCGAAGACGACGGCGCCGTCGCCGAACTCGGCGCCGTCGGCGCCTTTCTCGGTGATCTTCTTCTTCACCTCCTCGAAGAGGTGCGGCACGAAGTCCTCGGGGATGCTCTGCTGCTCGGCAAACTTCTTGACCGCCTCGAGCAGCACGTCGCCCTCGTACAGGCGCAGGTTCACCACCTCGCCGGACTCGAGCTCCATGGGCACCTCGAATAGGAGCTGCTTGGCGTCCGCGCTCTGCGCGCGGTTGGCGTTGATGGCCTCGGTGATGGAGAGCAGGCGGCGCGCCACCTCACCCTTGAGCGTCGCGAGGGCCTCGGGGGCGAGCTCGTGCGCAACGCCGAACTTCTCCGCGGCGTCGTTCAGGTTGTCGCCCTCGTACAAGGCGAAGTCCGCGCGCGTCCTGTCCACGTACAGCGGGATCTCCAGAATCGGTAGCGCGGGCAGATCGGAGACGTCGGGCGCACCCGCGGGCGCGTCCGTCACTTCCTCCTCGGTCTGCGCGAGCGCGGGGGCGGTCAGAAGCGTGAGCGCGAGCAGCGCGAGCGCGCACAAGCGCGTGACGCGGAACATCATCTCGGCGAACGGGCGCGCGTGATGCTCGGAGTGCGTCATCGGACGCTAACATTCCCGATTATCTCACGCTTGCTTGCGAATCCCGCCAATTGTGGTACGCAAGTTCAGACTAAATGCTCATACGCGTTTCCTCCGCGGCCTCATCAGCAGAAACGCGAGCGCCTTCAGAGCAGTCGAGAGCCATTTGAAACTTGGAGGAAAACGTGCACTTTTTTTCCTTTCGTTATCCGTGTCGGGCTCCGGCACAAGCAGACGCGCGTCTCTTCCCGTGGCCGCGCCGCCCATGTCGCGCGTTTCCGCCGTCGGGTGCTCGTCCGCGCCGGCCGTTGCGCCCGCGCGGCGCACGCGCGCGTCTCGCGCTCGCCGGCGCTCGGCGCCCGTCGCGCGCGCCGCCGCCGACGGCGCGGCCGCCGACGCGAAGGCGCTCAAGGCGGCGTGCGACGCCGTTGCGGACGAGATGAAGGGCGTGAGCGTGACGTTCGTGGGGGACAACGAGCAGGCCAACGTCGCGGTGGCGAACGCGCTCGCCAAGACCCTGGGGTACACGCCTCTTTCCACGCCCGCGCTCATCGAGCAGGTGACGTCCTCCACCCGGGAAGAGATCCTGGCTGAGGATGGCGAGGCGGGGCTCGTCATCGCCGAGAACGCCGTTTTGGAGCAGCTCAGCACGATGATCCGGTGCTGCGTGGCGACGAGCGGCGGCGGCAAAGGCGCGACCGCGCGCGGCGACTGCTGGGACTACATCTTCGGGCAGTTCACGGTGTGGCTGGACGACGTAGATGCGGTGGAGAAGGCGAAGCTTGACCCGGATTCGGCGCCGCAGCGGGACGCGTACGCGTTCGCGGACGTGAGGCTGGTGCTGTCGTCGACGGAGGTGCGCACGGAACACGCCGCGACGAACATCGCGACGCAGGTGATGTCCGCCGTCGCGCAGCTCATCGAGGGGGACCCACAGCTCAGCGGCAAGAAGGGCTTCTACGTCAAGATGGGATGCCGCGGGGACTGGCCGGTGCTCCAGCCGCCGGGATGGGACGGCACGGAGGAGGGGAAGGTGGACCCGAAAACGGGGAAGCCGTACCGCGAGGCGAGCGACGCGGCGCCGGAGGGACCGAAGGAGGAACCGAAGACGTGAACGAAAACGTTTACGTGCTACAAAAAATCGAAACGTTTACGAAACGTCGCGCGCGCGCGCATACGCGTACTACACTACCACACGTGCTAATCGCGTGTCTACCTATCGCGTATTCTACGTCACTTCTTGTTGTCCTTGTCTCTCTTCTTCTTGCCCCCGCCGGAGCTCGAAGAGAACATGCCCTTGAACATGGACTTGATCATCGACTTTTTCCGTTTGTTCACCGGGCCCGGCGCCGGCGGCGGCGGCGGCGGCGGCGGCGCCGCGCGCGGGTGCTGCGGCTGCTTGCGCTTCGGCGAGGGCGGCGCCACCTGGCGCGTCGAGCTCGCGCGCGCGGCGGCGGCGGCGAGGAAGTGCGTCGGAGGCGCGGCGCTCGGCGAAGAGGGCGAGCGGTCTCCGCGCGCGGGCGGGGCGGCGGCGGGCGCGGCGGGCGCCGGGGGAGGGTCGGCGAAAGACGAAGCCTCGAAGTCCGTGCGCCACAGCGCCCGCAGCGCCGCCGAAGCCTCCGGCGGCGGCGCCGCCGCGGCGGCCGAGGAACCTCCTTCGCCCGCGCCGCGGCGCTCCAGATGTTCATCCACGAGCCGCGACCAGTCGGGCGTACCGGGTGCCGCCGCGGGAGCCGCCGCCTCCGCCGCCGCCGCGCGCTTGGCGGCGCTCGCCGCCGCCGCCGCCTCCGCCTCCGCCGGCGCGCCCGCCGCCTCGCTTCCCCGCGCGCGCGCCCCGCCCAGCGTGGCGCCCACCAGGAACGCGAGGTCTTGCGTTGGCGTTGGCGGCTCGGATTCCTCCGCGTCGTACAGCGCCGCGCGCTCCACGGGGGACACGATTTCCTTTTGCGGGAGCGATACCCCGGGGTGCGAGTGCCTCGCCTCCGCGGCGTCCGGGGAGGACGACCGCGAGGACGACGACGAGTCGGATGAGCTCGACGAGGTGGACGCGCGCCGGTCCCGGTTCGCCGCGCGGCGGCGCGTCTCCGCCGCGGGACCGACGCCGTTTTCGGCGCCGACGTCGTCCTCGGGATGCTCGCGCGCGCCGAGCCCCAAGTCGGCCGCGCGCGAGGGGAACGGAAGGCGCTGCGCCGCCTGCCCCGCCGCGGGCTCGAAGCGGGGCGCGATCGAAGGCGGCGGCGACTCGGGAGGCGACGGCCCCGCGGGCTCGGAACGCGCGCCGAGCGAGAAGAACGCGTCGTGCATCCGGCCGGGGGGGGAAGGCGGCGCGCTGTTGTCTCTCAGCGCGCTCGGCGAGGCGAAGGGGGTGGTCTCGGCGGAGTCCGAGACGCCGACGACGTACGGCGGCGCCTCGGGGGGGGAACCGCGCCGCGCGCCGTACGCGTCAAGCCGCCGCGCCGCCGCGCTCGGCGTGTACGGCGAGTCGCGCGCCGACCCCGGCGACGCCACAGAGTTGGCGCGCGTCGCCGCGAAGGGGTCCGCGCCGGCCATCACCGCCGCGGCAACCTCCGCGGCCAGCGCGTCCGCGCGCGCGCGCGACGTCTCCTTCTCCTGCCACTCCGCCGCGACCCTCTGCCTCTCCTGCGCGGCGGCCGCCTGCTCCGCGGCGGCCCGCCGCGTCGCCGCCTCGGCGCGCGCCGCCGCCTCGGCGCGCGCCGCTTCGGAGCGCGCCGCCGCCTGCTCGGCGGCGGCGGCGCGTCGCTCCGCCTCAGCCAGAAGCCGCGCGACGCGCTCCGCCTCCTCGCTGCGCTGCGCCTCGCGCGCCTCCGCGGCGATGCGCGCGACGCCCATCGCGGCCCGCTCATTTTCGAGCGCCCTGCTCGCCTTCTCCGCCTCGAGCGCGCGCTCGGCCTCGAGCCGCGCGCGTACCTTCTCGCGCGCGCGCGTTTCCAGCGCCGCGCGCTCGCGCTCCTCCGCCTCGACGCGCGCGCGCACCGCCAGCCGGAACTCGTTCTCGCTCTGCACGCGGCGCACGGCGTCCTCCTCGTCCTGGACGCGCGCGATCGCCGCGCGCTCCGACTCGACCAGCGCGCGAGCGGCCGCGCGCTCCTCCGCCTCGATTGCCTCGCGCGCCGCCGCCTCCGCCTCGGCGCGAGCCGCCGCCTCCGCCTCGGCCAGCGCCTCCGCCTCCGCCCGCGCCTCCGCCGACGCGCGGACCCGGGCCTCCTCCGCCTTCGCCTCGGAGAACGCGCGCGCCGACTCCCGCGCCTCCGCCAGCGCGCGCGCCTGCTCGGCGGCGAGGAGTTCGGCCTGGGCCTCGGCACGCGCGCGCGCCGCCGCCTCGACGCCGGCGCGCGCGCGCGCCGCAGCCTCGAGCTCGGCGCGCACGGACGCCGCCTGCGCGGCGTACTCCGTCGCCAGACGCGCCTCGGCGCGCGCTTCCGCCTGCGCGAACGACTCGCGCGCCTCCGTCTCGGCGCGGCGGCGCGGCTTTTTGCAGACTAAATCGAGACCTCGTCCCCTCGCTGTTCCCTCCGCGCTGGAGGTGTCCAGCGCGTCCCGCGTCGCCGCGTCGACGACGAGTGCCTTCGCGGCGCGCGCGCGCCGCCGGGGCGACGGCGGCGCGTCCGCTTCGCGCGGCGTCGCGGGGGGGGACGGCGCGGCGGGCGACGCGGGAACGCCCGTCGGCGAGAGCGCCGAGTCCGGCGAGTCCGGCGAGTCCGGAATTCCGGAATCGGCGTCGGGCGCTTTTTTTTTAGTGAAAAATTCGCGGGAAGGCGCGAGTGACTCTTCCGCCTCTCCGAAGGCGCGCGCGAAGGCGTTCGTGTCCCCCGCCGCGTCCTCCGCGACGGGCTCGACGGTCGCCTCGGCGAGCGCGCGCGCCCACGATTTCGCCACGTCCAGCGTCGCGAACCGAAACGCGAACGCGTCGCCGTCGGGAAGCGTCAGCGCGACGACGGCGCTCGCGAGACTCGCGTTTTTACCCTCGGAACCCTCGGTTTCTGAACCCTCGGGGACGTCAGAACCCTCGCTTCCTTCGGCGTTCCGCTTCGTCCTCTCGAGCACAGTCACCTCCGCGCCCTCCGCGAGGCTCGCCGTCGCCAGAGGCACGCCCGCGCGGTCGCCGCGGAGCACGAGCAGCTTCCCGGGCACGAGCACCAGGAACCGCGCGGGCGCGACGTCGCTTTCCGTTTTCGAGACGCCGGTTTCCGCGCCGCGCTTCAGCAGCGCGCGGTACTGGTAGTGGTCCGCGCTTTTGTACGCCCCACGGCGCAGGTCGTTCGTGAGCGACGCGAACACCTCGCGGTCTGCGGCGGTCTGGAACGCGAACCGCCCGAAAACCGCGCCGCGCGGGAACGAGCCGAAACCGGCGGCGCGCAACGTGAGTTCGCGCGGTCCCGACGTCTCCGTCGTGACGTCCTTCGTCTCTACGGACCGAGTCACCGCGGGGCGCGAACGCCCGAGGGACCCGAGTCCCCCGCTTTGGTCTCGTCCGCGACCGCGTACGCGCGGATCCACGTACAGATCCACGGCATCGCGCTCGACATCGACGTGGAGGAGCACGCGCCGTTTGCGTCTTCGCGCTCGACCGTTCGCACCACCGGGAACCGTCTCCGGAACC
>Ga0181564_10002972_pt1 | contig 14646 bp, 4 predicted proteins | sample 011ome_24_FD_134512 | JGI IMG/M metagenome (GOLD analysis project Ga0181564, IMG submission 134512) | Coastal salt marsh microbial communities from the Groves Creek Marsh, Skidaway Island, Georgia - 011513CT metaG (megahit assembly) | ecosystem: Environmental > Aquatic > Marine > Intertidal zone...
ATAAGATTCAATCTGAGGCATTACAATTAAATATAGCAATAAGATCCGAGGTAGAAAATACCTTTAAGAGAACTTTATTAATTAAAGATAAGTGTACTGGTGCTGTTATAGCTGAAATACTTTTTTGGGGAGAAACTATTGGTGAAGACGAGAGATTAAAAGTTATGACACAAAATATGGGATACAATATTTTGGAGTCTGATAGTAGCGTCTTCAGGGATACAAACATTAAAGAACTGTTACCTAACTTTGCAGAAGTTAACATTAAGAGAAAGGAAATAATGTTAGAAGGTTCGAACATATACCCTTTTATTGGATCTTATAAAGGTCTTACTAACGCTATTAAGTTTTTTGGATATGATACATTAAGAGTTAAAGAGTTTTGGAAAAACGTAGATGCTAATTCAACACAGTTCGGTAAATATTTTCAAAGTAATTATATTGACATATTTAATCCATCGGTGCAGCTTAATGATAAGTCTATAACTTTACCTAATAAAAGATTTAGAAAGACAAGCTTATTTAGCCTGGTATATAGAATTAATGAAATAGTACCTGATAAATTTGATGATGAGGATTTACCAATTACTACTGAGAACTACGATTTTACTATAGAAGAAATTCTAATTAAATTATTTGGTCTTAAGAAAAAACTTGAAAAAGAATTTCTTCCTCTTAATGCAAGAATTAAAGATATTACTGGTGAGGCTGACTTTTTTGGTTTATTAGAGGTTGTGAATACAATCAGTAGAAATGATAAAAGAGAAATCGTTGCTGGTATAGATACTAGCTTTAAACTTTCTACTAATGATTGTATCTATTTGGAGGATCTTAGATCTTTCAGTTCATTTTGCCTTGCCTCAGAAGCTATAGTCGATGAAGCTATAATAAATTATTGTAATGCATACATTGCACCATTTTCATCAGGTATAGGTAGAAATCTTGTGGCTGGGCCAATAAGCAGTGGTGAAGTATATCCACCTGCTCCTATAGGACCAGACTTAAATGGACCCTTAGGAGAACCTTTTGACGGATCTGATGTAACTGTACAAGGCTTATCTGATGCGTTCTTAGCATACTTCACAAGATATGCCCCTAAGCTTAATAAGGTAGGTGCATGGCCAGATGGAGAATCTTCATATTACCTACCGGATAAACCAGGTATTCCAGTTGGAGCATTAACCGTTCTTGAAAATGATTCATTTAAAAACATAACATGGAATAATGTAGATTCTACATGGAATCAATTAGATGATGCCAATAAGTTCTTTACATTCGATATTGATCCTCAGGGTGTAGCCCCTGGATCTACATTTACTGTTTTAGATCCTGATACAAATACTGAGGCAACATATACAGCCGCGATCGGTGACACTGATCTTGATGTGGTAAATTCTTTATATAACCAACTTATTTCCTTAAAGACTTCATTTATTGAACCATGGCTATTTTGGGATATATCAAAAGAAGTAACGGTAACCGGTAATGTCGTTAGGATCTTTGGGCAAAACGTAGATAGATTAAAGGTTTCATGTCAATCTGCATTAGGTTCTGAACTATTATTTAACCAACTGCCTGGCGAGACACTGTTTACTTGGGATGGTATTGAAAGAGGTAATTTCCAAGAAATAGAATGGACTATTTATAAGGATGAGACTGAGGTGTCTCCGGCATATTTTAAGATATTTAGAGGACCTATATCAGAGTATAATAGGTTACCATTAATATTACCGTATGTAGGTACATACAGTGTCGAGATGAAGCTTTATGACCTATATAACAACATATCATCCAATGTTAAAACAGATTTTATATGTGTTGAATCTAGAGAAGTAGAGTATTCTGGTTGGTATCAAGCAAGAAAAGAAAATTACACATGGTCCAGTGAAGGTACTTATAAGTGGAATGATTACGGTTCATTATGGAATTTACCAATAGAGCCTTCAATTACTTGGGAAGATGAAACTCCTAGCTTATATGAATCGTTAGACCGAGTTAATGCTATACTTAATAACTTTGGATTAGGGGCATCTCCTAATTTTCAATTATTAAATTACCAAGACGACGGTGAAGTTAGTTTTAGCGGACCATACCGATGGGATAATTTAAACACAGGTGGTTGGAACGACACATATCATTTATGGTGGGATATGACAAGTACTACTGGTGATACTCCTGCATTTTTCCAATTTAAAGAAGTAATACCAGAAACATATTTAAAAATAACCGATGTAAATGGTGTTACTGCAGAACATTATTTTGGAAATAGCGTAATTACTTTAGCGGATGCTGCGGCTAGCTTAAATACGAGTAAAAATAATATCATAAACAAATATGTTTATAATGTAGTTTATGACTCTTCAAATAATCAGAAATACATCCAGGCGGTCTGTAGATATTTTGGAGTACATGGTGATTGGACATATTTAGATATTGTATATGCAGATGGGAGTAGGGCATGCCCATCAACTGGAGTAACTGGTGCACCTTTTTCAACTGGTGAGACTGGGTGTCCTAGTTTAATATACAGAAAAGGCTTACATAAAGCCAGTAACCCAACATGGAATACTGCCAAGTTTATTAATGACGGAAAGACTTTACCTAAAATGACATGGCTTATGTTTGTTTATGATAAATGTAAAATCCCTAGTAAGGCAAATCCTAAGTGGACAATTCAAAATACATCTAACCCTAAGATGGCCGATATATATTTTGAGAGTAAATACTTAACTTATTTGTTTAAAGAATCTGGTAATTACAAGATTACACTTGAACTTACAGATACGAATGGGAATAAATATAAAAAGGATAGAAATATCTTAATAATAAAATAGAAAAGAAATGGCAATTAGCGTAACAGAAATTCTTGGAACAGATTCTTTATCAGGATCCAGACTAGTGTTAAATGATAACTTTAACATAGTGACCAGTGAGATCAATGCAATGGAAGTTTACTTTAATCCTACTGCAGGTACTATTACTAACTTAAATGATGTAAAAACACAATCATTAAGAGTTGGGCTTAGTACAATCTTGTTAGATGTAAATGCTTCTACATTTGATATTTTAACCAATGTTAATATGACAGGTAACCTTAATCTTAATGGTGGAGGTTTGGTTAGAAATGATGTAGATCCACAAACACTAAATGATACATTTGCAGCAGGTTCTCCTATAAGTGTAGGTACCAGTACAGCTGTACCACCTTACACAGTTGAACGTGTAGGTAATAGCTTAGGAACTACTGTAAATATTCAACTTAATGATGGTGTGATTGGTCAAGAAATTTTCTTTGTATATTCTGAAGCACAGACAGGTGTTATCAGTATTGCTGGTGCATCAACCCCATTAGTGTTACCAGGTGGTACCAATATTGAATTAAATGCACAAGGCGAAACTGTACACTTACTTTGTGTGGATGATGGCACAGGAAATGGAGTTTGGTTTTTAGTAGGTGGAACTGGGTATACAATAGTTTAATAAAAAGAAAATCAATACATGGCAACTACGCCTTTAATTAAAACACCGCAGGCCGATGGGGGTACGTTTTACACGTTTTCTTCTTCTGCTAGGGATTTATCAAAGACACTTAATAATGATAACCTTAAGTTAGTCTTTTCAAAGTTTGTGCTTTTAAATATACCAGACTTTGATAAGTTAGACCCTAATACTTTTAGTAATTATGAAAACTATATGCAATTTGATACCATAGACGGTATGATTGCTAGTGGTGGTTTAAAAGGAGACCCAAACGTTAATTTTACCGAAAGTCTACAAAATTATGCTTTAAACCTAGAAGAGCTTATTATAAGTGACTCTTCATACGATAACACCATACAAAGATCGGTAGCAGAAAGAGTATTCTTTAAGTGGATGAAGGAAACTGGAGCCATAAGGTTTCGTGCTGCTACAAATTTAGAAAAAAATCCAGGTGTAACACGACCTTTGTTTGTTGAAGAAGATGAACAAACTACAGGGTCAACCCAATATCGCAGAGTTGTTAAGTACATAGGTGATATTGATATTGTTAATAATGTAGATAAAGCAGGAGAAGCTTATACTGAGCTTTACATCAATGTACCTACTGAAGTAGGTGGGACTCCTACTATTTTATTTGATTCTATTTCTGATACAAATTATCAACCTAGTTTAAAGATACAAGGTAAAGATGAATTTATTTTAGGTAGGAATGCAAGTACAATACAACCACAAGGATTAAGCATAAATGCATTTTATGATTATGATCAACCTTTATTAGGAGCTGGGCCAGCTGGGTATACAGATCCTAATGCAAATTGGATGGATGAACCTACCCCGCCGTCTACTACTGATTCATATTTCACTGAACCAAGCACGTTTACTAATCCTACTAATGTTAATATTAGAAAATATCCTGCTGATTACGGAAGCCCTGTAGGATATAGTGGATCTGCTTATGTTAGATCGGAGTTGGATGGTATCAGTGTTGATTTTACGGCTAATGATTATGAGCAAATTGTAACAGATCCTACTATTTCTACAATACCCCAATTTAATGGTACTGATTTAGCAAGCACATTTGAATTTAATGCAGTCCTAGTATACTATGATATGGTAGATACTAGTAACACTGCTAATACAGTTACCAATTTATATGGTATCTTATTGGTAGACAATATTACCCCAACGACTGATGGAGGTTACATTCAAAGATACCCTAAATACAAGCCAAATAAAGTAACCGGGCAAAACGGTAACAGTTATGGATTTAAAATTAATTTACGGTTTGATGCTTCGCCAGGAACCGCAGGAATTGACACAATCGTTAATGACTATAATACATTTTCAATGCAGCTCTTCAGTGAAGCGACAGCTCAACTACAAGAGTCAGCTAAAATATTTCAAAGCCAGCAATTAGAAATTTCTACTTTAGATCAAAAAGTACAAAGTTTAGAAAATCAAATCACTAGTGTTTCTGATGTAACTTCATTACAGGCACAAATTAACAGTGTACAAGATCAACTTGATAATGCTAATCTTGCTTTTGCTAATGATACGGTTTTACTTGATCTTATTGCTAAAAACTCAGATGAAATACAAGCATTGGCTACTGGTAATGTACCAATAACCCTTCAATATAATACTGATGTAATACGACAAGGATCTGGTATTAACGTTAACACTAATGTCCCAAATGTTGTTACCATATCGTTGGCCAACCAGCAGTATAATTTAATGGTTCCATTTAACAATGACCAAGTTCAAATAACTGTAGCCAATCCATTAAATCTAAATCAAGCAACCCCTCAAGTATTTACTGATCTGAGAAATTATACTAATATGTTAAGGTTGGATACTGTTAATGAAGCAGGTGGTGATTTAAATGTTTATATTAATGATACTAGTATACAATGGCAAACCGGTCAGACATTAAGACTGGTATTTAATAACAACTTAAATATAGGATCAAGAAATATTAGAGTATGGACCGATGCACCAAGTAGGCTTAATAACGGTTCTTATGGTGTGTCAATGGGAGTTATTTCAAATGCAGATATTTCCGAAAGACCTATTGTAGAATTTATTTGTACAGAGCAAGGGGTGTTAAGTTTTGTATATGATATCATTAAATAAATAATAAAAGAAAGGAAAAATATCAATGGCTGAAAATAATTCAATATCAACACTTTTACCAGAGCTTCTTAGATTATTTAATAATTCGTTAGAAAGCTTTGAAAAGGTTAACCAGGCCATAACTTCTAGCAATGAATCTGTAACTATTAATATTCAAAATGAAGATGGTACAAATTCAAGAGTGACTATTCCTAGTTTCGGTTTCTTAAAAAATTCAGTAGATAGGTTACAATCTAACATTAACACTATAACTAATCTTAACGGCTCTGACAGTTCAATAAGGTTATCTGATGGTACATTTAGAAAATTAGTACTTGCTAAAGTTCCAACAGAGGCACCTGATTTAAATTCTTTGAATTCTATTGAAAGTTTTAATGTTAAATCTAATTGGTTCTTTGAAGAATTGATAAACCCTTTACTTTATGTTTCGTTTAACTTAACTGATCAAGTACCTATTGATACTGAAAGAGCAATAGTACAAAGATATATTTTAAATACAAATACCCAGACAAAGGTTAATTTCTTCAACAATAATTATGAAGGTAGGTCTGATATTAATTACACTACATTTTTACAGGATATAGTACAAAGAAACATTTCCTATGTATTAGATGAGGCTGTGGTTGATTTACCGCCTAGGGTAAAAAGATACACTGGAAAATTTAGTGTGCTAAGAATATCAGATGCCACTGTCACAGAAGAAATAAATGGTGTTACTGTCACCTCCCAAAAGAAACAATATAAACTAAATAAGATATTTTATACTGATGCTGATGCTGATTTTGATGATACAGTTCAGTTAGCAGTAGGTGATAGCTTAGAGGTTGTAAGTAATCCTATTAATACTAGATATAAGATTACTAAATTAGATTCAAGTACTAATACGGTCATATTAGAATTAGTTGAAGGATCTGAGCCGATTCTTATTGGTTCTGACGTTTTAAAGATATCGTCAACTATTAATGATAATGTTCAGGTTGATGTAACTGTTGGCTTTAATGAAAGGTGTGTTACTTTTGTTAAGCCTATTGATCCTGATTCTAAAATACCTTCTGTTAATTGGTCTCCTGGGAGTGCATTCTATACCAATACATTGACTACTATAAATGCAGCAGGTACCCAACAAACGTTAGCTGAATTTTATCAGCAGAGTGCTATCGATTTTGGCTCTATGCTTTTGTCCTTTGCAGATGATAAAATTCCTACTACAAGAGAAGGTGTAAAACCTAATGCCCCTGAATTAAATGTTAATGATTTTGCTGTTAAGTTAATCAATGGGCAGGTTAGCGATTCTCCTGCAATAGTACAGTTAACAGATCTAAACAATCAAAAGAATACCATAGAAGCAACTCTCAAAGAACTTGACGGAGCAATTGCCCAAAGTAGGACCAAAATACAAACCACTAATTATTCTACTGAAGTTGAGAGAGATGCTGACAAGAATGCGTTACAGGGTCTAATTACAGAACGATCTTCACAGGCCGAGTTATATGCATCCGTGGTAAAAGAAATTGATGCTAAATCAAAAGATAATTCAGTATCAAGCATTACCCCTAAATACAGGGCTAGAGGTTTTTGGCCAATGCCAAAGGAAAAGTCTACCCCTGCAACAGGGACCCAGTCTATTGTTAAATTTAAAATAAGATACCGATATTTATCAGATGATGGTGCTGCTAATCCAGTTGATCAATTTTCCTTTACTGATGGTTCAGGTACTAGCCAAGGTGCTTTTTCAAATTATAATATAATTGATAGTGATTTAAGACCTCGTGAAAAGAATCCTATGACAGGGACTTATGAGTGGGTTGCTATAAACACCGATAATGCGGATGCTGTAAATATTAATCAATTAGACATACCTATTAGAAAAGGTGAACAGGTAGAGGTACAGGTTAAATCTATCAGTGAGGCAGGGTGGCCATCTAACCCACTAGAAAGCGATTGGTCAGATTCTGTTATTATTCCATTTCCGGCAGATCTTAGTTCTGATAATGCAGTTGAATCAATTCTTAATCAAAATCAACAGGATTTAGCTAAAGTTAGTCTTGAGGAAGATTTAAATGCAAAGGGTATTGATCAACATTTAAGTAGTTCATTTACGGCAAATGAAACCTATTATGCCCACTCGTCTCCGGTAATTGCCTCAGGGTTTTTGTCAGAAAACCAGACCCCTATAGATTTATTTACTAAGTTAACAGAAATGCAGAATCAATTAGATCTGTTTGCAGAGATACTTAAAAATGCTGAAGGTAACTTAGTCGTAACATTAATAGACGATCAAGGTAATGTTACAAAGCTTAAAAGAAATTCATTAAGTAAAGTATTTGCTGGCTTTTATTCTCAAGAAGTATCTAATCTTGATGATCCTAGGGGTGCTATCATATCTAAAACATTCTTTATTAACTTAGCTAATAATGAACAGACTGGATTGAGATTAATTTCTAGAATAGCTGGTAATAGAAACCGAATGGTTAAGCAATCAGAAAATCCAAATTATACATTAACTGAAGTTACTGGTGGAAGTACAATTCTACCTGCTACTTATCCATGGTTAGATAATAGTCAAACAAACCAAAGTAACGGTAGAGCAACATATACATCTGATGATGCAGATTACAACACTATTAGAAAATATGATTTGACACCGGTTCTCTTAACTAATCCTACTATTGATGTAGATTGGCAATATGGACAGACAACATCAGTAGGCCCGTTCCAATCTACACAGAATAAGAACCAGTTTATCAACAGTAGATTTAGTGATGTTTCATCTGAAGAAACTTTTTATAATTATAGTAACCCGGCTAACGAGTTTACGTTTAATTTAGATACTGCCGAAAACTTTTACGGCAGATCTACTGATAGTGCACAAATTGTAGCAGGGGAATTTATATGGGGTGGTGCATTTAACGAGTTAGGGGAACCTACTACAGCACCATCATATTTACCTGTTACTGGTGACGATACATTAGAGGTACATATCACACACCCTTTTGTTGCATCTTATGCTGCATATAAACAGGCGTATGAAGAAAGAACTGGTGATACTGTAACATTACCTTTAACTATACCTACAGGCACGTTTTTAGATTGTACCTCCAGTGGAAATGGAACTGCAAATGTTTTATTTAGACATTCTAAGTTTATTCCTCTTCAATCAGATACTCAAAAAGGTAAACAACAAGCAATCTACCTAAATGAAAATATTGTTGAATTAGCAACACTGTCTACAACAGGCATTCTTGCAGGTGCAACATTCCCATCTTCTGGTCAAACTTTACAACCTAGCCCTTCATTAACTGCTATACCTGAATTGCAAAATGTAGATGATGGGAATGGGTATAATAGAAATGTTAAAAATTCGTTTTCTAACTTTGATCAGTATATGTTAGGAAAGGAAAGTTGTGGATCATATCTGTTCTTATCATCAGATGATCATAGCAATATTCAAGTTAATGGTGATTCAATTCAATCTGCAGAGGTTGTACAGTTTGGCCAACAAAATTCTATAAACATACCTTTAGTATTCCAATATAGAATGACTGACTATTTTGGTACAGGATCTGGTAATTCAGGCGGTATTGGAAATATTGCAGGGGACAGCACAGGTGCCACTGTTAATGTCACGTATGCCAAAAGGATAGGATTTGATATTTATCCTAATAACCAAGATGTTTATCAATACGACATTGAACTGTTTGCAAAATACAGATCTGATAATCTAAATATAGATGTATTCCCATCGCAGACAGTTACTAAAGGATTAAGTGATTTAGAAAAAGTTTTAACAACGCTAAGCCCTTCGGTTACCGCAACTAGAGTAAATCAAGTTGTTAGGACCGGTGGTAGAAATATTGAGGCTGTCACTAGAGGATCCAATGAGCCTGGTGTAGGTTGATTTTTGCCATCGCTTTGGTGAATAAATAAAAAAAGCGAAATTTAAATGGCTGAAAAACTCTTTGACAAGGCATCATATAGTATTGTAAGAACAAACCCAAAGCTTACAGCTAATGTTAAGCTGGTTTCTAATGGAGATAATTTATATCTAGAATCCTTTAATGCTAACACTACATTAGCTGCATCTTCATTTAAAGCTTTTAAACTAAGTGGTAAAAATACATATGATAAAGACGTCTTTACCTTTTTTCAGGAAGGTAAGTTCCCAACAGAGCTAGCCTATGAAGTTTTTCAGGAATATCAAGACGTTTCTGTATTATCACAGTATCAGAATCAGTATGAAATGTTTTATTCTGCTGGTACCAGGTCAGTGTCTTCTTCTTCGTATAAGGAAGACCTGGGAATGTTGGCTCCTATCTGGTTGAATGAACAAATACCAAATAACTTTGTTATATTTAGAATAGACAACCCGGCTGCTGTTAACAACATTAATGAATCGTTAGAGAATAATAATTATCTTGATGCTCAAACATCTGTTGCTTTTACAAAGAATGTATTAGAAAATTGCACGGCAATTAAAACGTTTGATTTAACATCAAATAGCTTATTAGGATCTTACCTTAGAACTTATAGAAATCAAGAATCTTTTCCAAAATCTCCTCTTAATATTACTTGGAGAAAAGACGAGCCTATTCAATGGAGCGGTATTAATTACAAAAAGGGAGGTTTTACATCTGCGGGTAGTTTTTCATATGATGGATTAATTACTAAGGATGCAACAATTATACAAAATGAATACTTCTTTACTGAAGGTTTTGAAAGAAATAATATTCTATTAGCAAACCTTATTAACTTGGAATTTTTGTTTTCTGATGAAAATGCAGAAGACTATTCTATTAACAGATATTTTGGTTTGTATGTGAATGAAATAGAAGAAGGTAAATTTGATATATCTGGCGTTGGCTTTTATAAGAATACTGAAAAAACACAACTTCCTAAAATCACTAGCATTAATCAGGTATCTGAAAAATTAAATACTCCGTTTGAAATGACAAATGAAAACGGTATTCTAGTTTATTTAGATCCTGAAAAAACTACAACCGTTACAGGATTACCTACGCCTTCTAGAGTAAATGAAGTGGAATCTATTTTTTATGTTAAGGATAAAGATAATCAATTTCATACAATTAAAAAAGGATCTCAGTGGGGAGATAATCAAATAAGGCTATTTGATAAAAAAATTGATATATCAAAGCTAGCTGGGTTTAAAAAACCTGATGCATATGCAAACGCTGAAATATTAAAAAGAGAAGGTAAGGCTACATGTAGCTTTAAGATTAAAGAAGACATTACAAATGGTTTTAGAATATCATTTTTTGACGGTGTAAATCCTGTTGGTCAAATATCAGCAAGTACCGCAGAGGCCCCTTTACCTGGTGGTAATAAATTTGGTTTCTTTAATCCTAATGGAACTGTACAGGAAATAGCAATTGCAATTACAAATGCAATCAATATAGGAATACCAGAAGAAAAGCGATTCTTCGTAGCTTCATATAACGATGATACCGTTTATGTTCAATCTAGGTTTGGAGGCTCAAGATTTAATAGACTCAATTTTACAATGGATTATGTTGATTATCCACTTATGGTTAATTCAATACAATCTTATCCGTTTACAGATTTAATTAATACTAATAATAATTTTGTTGGTGGTAATGATTTTGAAAGATCTTTGCTTAAAGTACCAAATGGAGACCAAGACAGATTTGTAAAAGGTGACTATATACAATCAAAAGACGGGTTTACTCAAATAGGAGATTATGTACCTTATTTAGAAGAACCTATAATTAATCCTGGTGGTAAAACCATAGGATACACTGGTATTGATGATTATGTAATTATTACTTTAAATGATAATCAAATAGAAATTACTCGCAGCGGGCAAGTTGCGATATATTCTGATTACAGATCGGCGTTTGGTAGATTTTCTATCTTTCCTGTTAGAGATTTTGATTATGATTTCTATAGCACTATGTACAGTAATATGGGGGAGCTTAATTATGAAGAGACTCACTATAACCAAACGGATGCAAATGGTAATTACATAAATATTAGTAATAATCCTGAGGTTAGGGATTTTTATGATGATGGTGGTTTTACTACACTGATAGATTTACTGAAAGATGCGGATCCAGACCAATCATTTGATACAGTCATTGAATCGGAATATGATCGCCTTGAAGAAAATTATTTAAAGCAACAAGCCGTTGCGTCTAGGGTAATTCCATATATTAATAAGTGGTCATGGTTAAATGATGGAAAGAATGTAAGAAATTTGCCTTACAGTTTAAATCTTAGTGAGGCATTTGGTCAAAATAATTTCGCACCGTCAAAATATACTACAGGGCAGGACCCTATAGGATTTACTCATGAATGGTATTATCTATGTGAGTTTCCATACTACTTTGATAATGAAGCAATAAAAAATTCCTGGAGTTATATTGATACAGCACCAGTAGATTCAACTGAACCTAATCCTATTACCGGTGCAATATATGAACCTGGTACTTTTCAAAAAATAGATAAAGATTATTTCAATGATTATTTTATAGTAGATAAGTTTACAACTGGTGGTGACATTAATCTAATAGATAGGCAATTAAGATATGGTAGATTTTCAGGAGGTGATGATAAGAATTTTGCAGAAACATTTTTAAGAGGTGTTAGGGTTATAGCTAAAACTAAAAGTGACCCTACACAAAGGCCTAATTTTAATGCCAGGTCTTTGTCATATATTAATGATGGTCAATTTAACGATTATAGATTCTCGGTTATGCTTATACCTAACGCTCCAGATAAACCTGAAACACAGATTAAATTTATTAAGAATGATAAATGGAAAACTGTTGTAATGCTGATTTTTCTAACTCTTAATAATGAATGTATTAATGATGGGTCTCAGTCAATAGATAGGACTACTTTATATTCATTTGAAAGCGACTATAAAACTGGAACTGGTAGTAACGAATGTAATCCTATTGTAAATACCGATCAAAATTATGAGTATAAGAATGGTATTGTTCAAGGTGCAATAAGTTTTGTAGCATCTACATTTAACCCTTCTCTCAATGCTTATTTGATTCAAGGTGTTCCAGATGTAAATGGTATAAAACCTAGATTTTTAAGAGACATATCAATAGGGAGTGATGGTCAATTTAATCCTATACAATTTGAAGCTGGCGGTTCACTATATAAAATTGATAACATACTTAGGGTAGTATCAGATGATCAGTTTTTTGTAGGGATTAATGGAATAACAGAAAATGGGTCACCGTATATACCAGGAGGGCCAATACCATCTTCTCTTGAATTATTATCAGCGACATATGTAACACTTGGTGGTGGTTTTAATTCTTATTCTTCTCGCTTATCTTCTGTTGGTTTTGCAAACATATTTAACGATGTAAATTCAGGAAATCCTAATATTATTTATGAAACTATTGATAAATTAGGAAACCGTGTATTAGCAAGTGATGGTGATTTAGCACAAACATTTTCAATTGAATTAAGAGTACAGGAAGACATTCTTAAATCTGTATACATTGGAGTGTTACCTGACCCAGCAAAACCAACTGTGTTTAATTTGACAAATATTATAGGATATGATTTATCACTACAAACCAAACCTAGGATTACTCCTATAGGCAGGCATGCAGGGTATTATCAACCTACATCCTTAGATATCTTTTACTTTAGAGATCCTTATATAGATATTAACTTTGATAATGTTACTGGCACTGGTCTTACTGGTTCAGGATATACAGGAACACCTATACCTGATGAGCTTTATAAGTATAAAGTTATGGAATTGTGTAGATACTCAAACACACAATTTAATAGTAGCGATGTTAATAACTTTGGACAAATTAAGAATTTATTTTATCACAAGGTTAATGAAGAAGATCCTTCTACCGTATTAGAGCTTTCTACTGATAGTGCATACTTAAGTCTATATCCTCTAGTTAATGAAGTAGGAATTGCAAAAAGAAATTTCTATACGTTTTCATCTAATTGGGAACCTTCTTATTTCAGAAAAAGTATTGATAAGTCTCAAATAGAATCAATAATCGGTACAAGAGCAATGACAGAAAAGAAGTCTTTCTTTGGGTCTAAATATTTAAAGGTACCTTTGCAAATTGAATTGGAAACATTTTTACATTCAGATGAGTTTGTAAAAGATGCAATAAAACAACCTTCTTTAATAGATGGAACGTTTATGACTGAAGAAAATGAAACCTTTGTTAAATTTTACTTATTCATACAAAAAAGATTAACCGAATATTTGTTTGAGCCTATTAAGAATCAGTTTAAAAAATACATTAAACCTGAATTTAGCTATAATGATGTAGAGACATTAGATGATGATGTTATTAGATATATTCAGCAAAATATTTTATCTTTATATAAGATATCCAATGTTGATTTTTATGTTAAACAAAGCAGAGAAAAGCTACCTTTAGATTATAGTACCGCGATGTTAACTAATTCTGAAAAATCTGCATCCGGTTTAACAATTAATAAAGCAATCGGTTCTACTTTACTTAATACCAATCCATTTGATCTTAGCTTAATATATAACAAAAGGACTGGCTTTACTGAATCGTTTGGTTTTAGTATAACTATAGTTAAAAAATAAGAACAGAATGGCAATTACAATACAGGAATTAATAGCCTCTGATACTATTTCACAAGTAGTTGATAAGATTAACTTTAACTTTGATCAGCTATTATTAAATGGTGGTGGACCGATAGGCCCAGCTGGACCGATTGGCCCTCCAGGCCCAATTGGCGGTAGAGGAGAAAGAGGTACAGAATGGTACGATGGTACCGATGATCCTAATGTCACACCACCTACCCTTACACCTTTAACTGCTGATTACTATTTACAATCTAACGGTGATGTTTGGGAATTTACTGGATTAACTTGGTCCAACACTGGAATTAATCTTACGGGCCCACAAGGAGCCCAGGGTATATCTGTAGGTTGGTCTCAATTTGGAAATAACCCGTATCCTGTATATGCTGCAAATTTTCAAAATGTCCTATACCCAGCTCCTATTACCAGCGGTATAACTG
>Ga0181564_10002975_pt1 | contig 14640 bp, 5 predicted proteins | sample 011ome_24_FD_134512 | JGI IMG/M metagenome (GOLD analysis project Ga0181564, IMG submission 134512) | Coastal salt marsh microbial communities from the Groves Creek Marsh, Skidaway Island, Georgia - 011513CT metaG (megahit assembly) | ecosystem: Environmental > Aquatic > Marine > Intertidal zone...
AAAAATGCAGAAAGTTTAATAGAAGTGAATATTATTGAAGATCCTACTTATAAAGTGGTCGCAGATAAAATTTAACTTTTCAAGTTAATTTTAGTGCTAAAAAGCCGCTCTTTGCGGCTTTTTTGTTGAACTACACTTTTTTTTTGCGCTATTTTACCCTAGATCAGGCGGCAAATTCAAAAGTTTGATCTCAAAAAAATGTGAAAAAATTATCGATTTGGCAAAAATGCTGTGAAAAAATGCAAATAGAATTCTAATAAGCCTCCGATATTTTGCGTGTAGCAATATTTGCATTACTTTAACGCCCGAAAACTAAACTTAAACTTTACTCTTATGAAAATGATGCTTAAAGGTTTTCTGTTTTTCGCGGCACTATTGTGTTTCGGTATGACAGAGGCGCAGACTGTTTCAGGTACTGTTTCTGATAATCAGGGACCGTTACCAGGTGCAACAGTCGTAGTTAAAGGTACAGCTACGGGTACTACAGCAGACTTCGATGGTAACTATTCGATTTCAGCTAGTGCAGGAGATGTACTTGTGTTCTCTTATGTAGGTTACACTGCACAAGAAATTACTGTTGGCAACCAGAGTACTATCAATGTAGTACTTGAAACGTCTAACCAATTAGATGAGGTAATTATTACAGGTTATGGTAGTGTTACAAAACGTGATGCAACTGGAGCTGTAGATGCTATTGATTCTGAAAGCTTTGACTTAGTTGGGGCTGATTCTCCTGCTCAATTACTTCGAGGTAAGGTCTCGGGTGTTCAGGTTACTAGTTCTACTGGTGAACCTGGGGCTGGTGTTTCTATTCGTGTTCGAGGTAACACTTCGGTACGTTCAGGAAATGAACCTCTAATCGTAGTGGATGGTATACCTCTTGCTGGTGGTAACACTTCTGCTGGAGTTGGTGATTTTGGTCTGGGAGGCAGCAGTGCTAAGAACCCTCTAAACTTTATTAACCAAAATGACATCGAAAGCATTAGTATTTTGAAAGATGCTTCTTCAACTGCTATTTACGGTTCTAGAGGTGCCAACGGAGTTATTGTTATTACGACCAAACGTGCAAAATCTGGGGACGCATCTGTATCCTATCAGGGCTCTGTAGGTTTTTCGTCATTTGCAGAGAATTCTTCTTTCGTAGATGTTATGAGTACCAGTGAATTCAAGTCAAATCTTCCTTCTACCACAGCTGCGGATATTGTTGCTGAAAATGGTAATTATTATTGGAGAGATATTATTTTCCAGGATGCAATGACCACTAATCATGACGTAACTTTTTCTAAATCTAGCCTAAATTCTTCGACAAGGTTATCTATTGGTGCAAACCTTCAAGAAGGTATAGTTCAGAAGACTGGTATGGATAAATATAATGTGTCATTTATAAACACTAATAATCTTTTTGATGACAAGTTAAATGTTCAGACTCGAGTTCTATATTCTTCTATTGAAGATCAACGTGGACTTTTAACCAATAATGCGGGTTACCAAGGTAACTTACTAGGTACTGCATTGTACTGGAGACCAACCCTTAATACTAGAACATCGGCTGGTGATTATACTTTCATTTCTGAGGATTATATCAACCCAGAGCACCTTAGAGATGCTTTTGACAGTAATACAACTACTAATAGATTGTTAGCTAGTGTTACAGCAACACTCCAACTTAGTGATAATTTGTCGTTTAAAAATCTGTATGCTGTTGATAATGTTGTTTCAAACTCAGGAACACAAGTTTTACCTACCTTAAAGATTCAGGATCTTAACGTTGATGGTTATAGAGGTCTAGCCTCTGTTAATTATGACAAGCGATTAAATAAAACATGGGAAAGTACCCTTAACTATGTCCAAAGCAATGGTGATCTTTTAGTTGATTTACTTGGGGGATATTCTTACTATTCTTATTCTGCTGAAGGAAATGGATTTAGTGCTGAAGGTTTTAATGCTGATCAAACAGACCTACTGAATAACATAGAAGGTAATGTTGGTAAAGCCAATTCTTATTCAGTTTATTCATTTGCTAATCTGGTAGAAATACAATCTTTATTTGCAAGAGCAGCCCTTACATACGATAAATTATTGGCAACCATAACCTATAGAATTGATGGTTCGTCAAAATTCGGTGAAGGAAATAAATACGGTTCTTTCCCTTCTGTTGGTGTTGGATATAAACTAATTGAAGATCAGACAGGAATTTTGAATAATGTTAAAGTTCGTGGTAACTGGGGTGTTACAGGTAATCAAGAGTTCGCTGTAAATTCAGCAATTTCTAAATCGAGATATTTTGGAGGTAGTATTAGCACTGTAACAAATGCCAACCCTGATTTAGAGTGGGAAACTACTACTTCATATGGTGCAGGTATTGATTTTACTCTATTAGATGAAAAGTTAACAGGTTCTTTAGATTATTTCTTAAAAAGCACTGAGAACTTAATTTTCCCAGTTCCAGCGGCAGCTACTAAGCCTGGACCTGCTTCTCCGAGATTTGTTAATTTACCAGGTACTCTAGAAAATACTGGTTTTGAGGTCGGACTGTCTTACAATGTCGTTTCTAATGATAATCTTAATTGGGATATATCCGCTAATTCTTCTTTTATCTCGAATGAAATTCAAGATTTCGGTGGATTTGTTCAAACCGGTCAAATTCACGGACAAGGTCTGTCAGGTGCATATGCACAAGTTCTTACAAATAATTATCCTTTATATACTTACTATTTGTTTGATTTCCAAGGTTATGATTCTGCTGGTGCGTCTCAGTATATCCAACCTGATGGTAGTGTTGGTCCGCTAGGTAGTGCAGCTAAAATTCTTGATAAAGATATCCAGGCACTTCCAAAAACTAATCTTGGATTCTCAACCAATTTGCGTTACAAAGATTTTGACCTTAGCACTTCATTCTATGGAGCTTTTGGACATTACATTTATAATAATACCTCAAATGCTTATTATTTTAGAGGAGTTTATCCTTCAAGAAATATTCCTGTTAGTATAATTGAAGCTGGTCAAGCATCTGCTGATCCTAACTCTCCATCTACCAAATTTCTTGAAAAAGGTGATTTCTTGAGATGGTCTAATTTAACTATTGGTTATACTCTTTCAGGTTCTATTCTTGATAAACTAAACGCCTCTAGTGCTAGGGTTACTTTTTCTGGTAATAACCTAGCTACCTTTACCAACTATACTGGATTTGATCCTGAAGTTGACATTGATAAATCGATGGGAGGAGTTCCATCAACAGGTATGGACTATTTGTCATACCCAAGAGCGAGAACATATACTATTGGACTTAATCTAACATTTTAAACTTTTACAGTATGAAAAATAAAATTTATAGCTTCCAAAAGCTTTTATTTGCACTTCCTGTGGTTGTCTTGATAGGTTGTACTGACCTTGAGGAGATACCTTTAGATGGAGTAGTTCCTCAAGCTGGTGCAAGCGGAGCGACAGCAGACCTTATTACCTTAAAAAAGGATATTGCATATTTTTATAATGAATGGGCACGCCGCCTAGGAATTACGGAAATGCCAGCTGATGGTATGGCAGGTCCTACCAGAGGTGGTGACTGGGATGATAATGCTGCTTTACGTCAAATACATGGTCACCAGTGGGCTCCTGATCATCCTTGGATTAGAGATTCTTATAATGGTTTTATGACTGGTATTTATAATGCTGATTTAGTGTTGAATAATAGTGGTCAAGCTAATATTCATCCTCACGCCAAATTTGTTAAGGCATTCATGTATTATCATATGATGGACAACTTTGGTCAAGTTCCGTATCGTGAATCTTATGATGATATGACTAAAGATGCTTTGGTTTATAGTAGATCTGAGGCTTTTGATATTGCGGCTCAATTAGCTCAAGAAGCCCATGATGCCCTTCCAGAGAAAGGGGATGATGCTACTTTAATTACAAAGGATGCAGCTAAAATGCTATTGGCTAAACTGCACCTTAATAAGGCTGTTTTTAAATCTGAACCAGGATCGACTGAGTTTACTCATGATGCTGCAGATATGACTAAAGTTATTCAATTAGTTTCAGGTATGCAGTCAACCCTGAATGTAGCTGATGGAGATCCAGCCTACAGTTGGTGGCATAATTTTGATGTTGATAACCATTTAAGTAATGAAATTATCTTTTCTCTAAAGAAATTAACTGCGGGTGGTTCTGAATCGGTTGGTGATACTCAATACATGTGGAGAATGGGTATGCACTATAATCAGACACCTGGTGGATGGAATGGACCTGTAATTACCGGTGAATACTACAGCAAGTATTTTTCTTCTGATGATCCTCGTCAAGAATATGAGAATGCCGATATCATTGAGCGCTTAGGTAATCCTGTTGGTATTCAAAAAGGTCAGATGTATGCTCCGGGTGGAACTACAAAATTGAAAGACCGTAAAGGGAATGATTTAGTTTATTCTCCATTTACCGCTGATATTGGACTTGTTGTTCTGGACCCTGTTGCTATCGAATCTGCAGGATATCGTCCAATGAGATATATTCCTGGAGAGGATCAAAGTAATAGTGATAATGATAATGTAATTTTCAGATATTCTGATGCTCTTTTAATGAGTGCAGAAGCTGCCTTACGAGGTGGCTCTGGAGGTGACGCACAAGAAGCCTTAGATGCCGTTCGTTCTAGAGTTGGCTTAGAATCTATTCCAGCTAGTTTGGAAAACGTGTACGCAGAGAGAGCACGTGAACTTTGGATGGAGGGTTGGAGACGAAATGATATGATTCGTTTTGGAACGTTCCTTGAACCAAAGGCACTTAAACCAGCTGCTTCGGATGCTAGAGCACTTTTATTTCCATTTCCAGCTGATGCCCTCTTAAATCCTAATATTACTCAGAATCCTGGTTATTAGTATTTAATTAATAAATGTAAATTAGGGGTGGATTTCCACCCCTTTTTTTATGAGAAAAATTAGCCTATTTGTTGTATTGTTATTGTCGATCTCTTGCAATAATAGATTAGAACCAACACTTTTCGAGTCTATTAAATCCTCTAAATCAGGTATTTCCTTTAAGAACATAGTCACTTCTAGTAGTGATTTGAATGTCTTCAAGTATAGAAATTTTTATAATGGAGGAGGTGTTGGAATTGGTGATATCAATAACGATGGTTTGAATGATGTTTATTTAACCTCTAATATGGGTTCGAATAAATTATTCTTGAATCTAGGTAATTTTCAATTTAAGGACATCACAGATGATTCTGGTACTGGTGGAAATGCTCCTTGGAGCACAGGTGTTAGCATGGTTGATATCAATGCAGATGGATTACTCGATATCTACGTTTCTAATGCTGGTATAGAGGGCGCTGAATCTCGATTTAATGAATTATTCATCAATAATGGTGATAATACATTCACTGAGTCTGCGGGAATTTTTGGTTTAGCGGAAAGTGGTATTACTACTCACGCTTCTTTCTTTGACTTTGATAATGATGGCGATCTAGATGTATACTTATTGAATAACAGTTTTATTCCTGTATCTGCCCTTGGTTATAATAATAAACGCGAAATCGATGAGGATCAATGGAGTGTCTCTACCGAATATATGGGTGGTGGGGATCGATTATTGCGTAATGACAAAGGTTATTTTGTTGACGTAACCGAAGATTCTGGAATTTTTAATAGTCTAATAGGGTTTGGCCTTGGAATCACAATAGGAGATATCAATAAGGATGGTTTTATTGATTTATTTATTAGTAATGATTTTTATGAAAGAGACTATTTGTACATAAATCAGCATGACGGAACCTTTAAAGAGGAGGGATTAAAATGGATGAATCATTCAAGTCATTCTTCAATGGGTGCTGATATGGCCGATTTGAATAATGATGGTTATTCTGAAATATTTGTGACCGACATGCTCCCTAAAGAACATGAAAGGTTAATGAATTTGACCGACTATGAGGGTTATGATGTTTATGCCTTAAAACAGAAACTTGAATTTGGTCATCAGTTCATGCAGAATGCACTTCATTGGAATAATCGAAATAGTACATTATCTGAAATTGCCTATCACTCTGGAGTTGCCGCAACTGATTGGAGCTGGGGAGCTCTTCTTTTTGATATGGATTTAGATGGTTATCGAGATATTTTCGTAGCTAACGGTATATTTCATGATTTGACTGATCTTGATTTCATGAATTACTTTGCAAATGATGCTCTAAAGGGATTGATTCAAGGAACTAAGAAGGAAAGTATTATGGATATCATTAACAAGATGCCAAGTACTCCTATTCCTAATTACGCATTTAAGAATTTAAAAGGCTCAGGGAAGTTTACTGATTCTTGGAAATCTGATTTTTCCACTCCTTCTTTTTCAAATGGTGCTGCCTACGGCGATTTGGATAATGATGGTGATTACGATCTTGTAATAAACAATTTAAACCAAGATGTTTCGGTTTACAAAAACCTTTCAATGGAGAAAGGAGCGAATTCTATTAGTCTGAAATTAAAGGGGGGTAATCAAAATAAAATGGCCATTGGATCAAAGATTACTACTTACGCTAATAATCAAATTGTTGATTTTACTGAATTGATTCCTTTTCGAGGTTTTCAATCTTCTTCTGATTATACCTCGATTATTGCAATCCCATCAGATCTAAAGATTGATTCAATAGTTGTTGATTGGGATAATAAAATGCAGTCTATAATTATTGATCCAAAGCCAAATACTAGATATGAAATTTCTTACGAGAATGCGGAGGAGAAATCACCAAATGAATCTGCTCCAGAATTGAATCCATTATTTGCCAAGCTTAATGATGATATAGATATGCGTCATAAGGAAAATCATTTTATAGATTATAACTATGAAATTACCGCTCCAGAAATGCTTTCTAGAGAAGGTCCTGGAATTGCTGTTGGTGATGTTGATAATGATGGTAAATCTGATATATTTTTAGGTAATAGTTTTGGTTACGAATCAATGCTCTTTACTCAAAATTTGGAAGGAGGTTTTCAAATATTAAAAGAGGATTTCATTGATTTGGTAAATCTTGAGGTTACTGCAGCGGAGTTTGTTGACTTTGATAATGATGGAGATCTCGACTTGTATATTGGTACTGGCGGAAACCAGTCTAATATGCCTGTAGATTATTATTTCGATAGGATTTATGAAAATATAGGAGAGGGTAGGTTTTTGCCAAATAACGACGCCTTACCTCCAATCCCAACGAATACTAGTGTTGTTGCCCCGCAAGATTATGATCAAGATGGAGATATTGATTTGTTTATTGGAAATAAGTCTTTAAATGGAATTTATGGAGTCACCCCAAAATCCTTAATATTAGAAAATTTAGGTAACGGGAAATTTTCTAATGCTACTAATAAGCATTCTAAAGATTTAGAAAAAGCCGGAATGATTAGTGATGCAAAATGGATTGATTTTAATAATAATGGTGTCAGTGATTTGGTCGTAACAGGATCCTGGATGAGTCCGCTTATCTTTATCAATAACAATGGAATACTTCAGAAGACAGTATCAAATTTAGAGGGATTATCTGGGTGGTGGAATTCTATCATTGAAGGCGATTTTAATAATGATGGACGGTTAGATTTTATCCTTGGAAATAAAGGAGATAATAACTTTTTGTTTGATCCGAAACAAAAATTAGTTCTCCGCATTAATGATTTTGATGCCAATGGAACCTTAGATCCAATTCTTTCTAAAAGTCAAATAAGAGACCTTCCCATCCACACAAAGAATGAACTTCAAAGCCAATTAGTACAAATTAAGAAACAATTACCTTCTTATACGCAATACGCAAAAAGTGAATTAAGGGATATTTTACCGATTGATAAATTACAGTCATCTATCATTAAAGAAATTCAATCTTTGAATTCGATTGTAGTGCTTCAAACAGAAACTGATTTAAATTTTGAAATCAAACAATTACCTTCTGAAATACAACGTAATTCTGTTAATACCGGAGTAGTTCAGGATATTAATGGTGATTCATTTATGGATGTAATCTTATTCGGTGGACAAGATCATTTTAAACCACAGTTTTCAAAGAATGATGCTGGTTATGGAGAAGTTCTTTTAGGGAATGGTACCGGTGAATTTAATTGGATTCCTTATGATGCGTCTGGTTTTAAGATTAAAGGTGTAGTTCGTGATGTAAGGATGTTGGGTTATAAAAATCAAAATGTTATTGCACTTTTTAAAAATGATGAGGAAGCAGAGTTTTATGTCAAGAATAACGAGTAGATGTTTCATTTCCCTTTTAGTAGTAATTTTTTCATCCTGCTCTCGGGCATATTTACTTGAACGTTTAGACTCAGAAGATTCTGGTGTTTATTTTACCAATGAAATTATTGATAGCGATGATCTGAGTATTCTTGATTATTTGTATTTCTATAATGGTGGAGGTGTCGGTGCAGGTGATTTTAACAAGGATGGTTTACAGGATTTATTTTTTATATCTAATCAAGGTCAAAATAAATTATACCTCAATCAAGGTGATTTAGTATTTAAGGATGTTACCGAAGCCTCTGGAATAAGGACTAGTTCTTCTTGGAATACTGGAGTTTCGATCGTTGACATAAATAACGATGGTTGGTTGGATATTTATGTAAATGCCGTTGTAGGTATTAATGGGTTTACTGGCCATAGTGAACTATGGATAAATCAAAAAAATGGAACTTTTTTAGAGCGATCTAAAGATTTTGGATTGGATCTAAGGCTTTACAGTGTTAGTACTGTATTTTTTGATTATGACAAGGATGGTGATTTAGATGCCTATGTTGTAAATCACGGTCTGCATCCCGATCGAAATTTAGAATATTCAAAAAACAAACGTGACTCTCAATTATTTCCAACCAATGATCGCTTACTTCGTAATGATGATGGTTATTTCATTGATGTTACTCTGGAATCAGGATTGGTTTATGGAAATATTGGTTATGGATTAGCTGCAGTTACTTCAGATTTTAACCAAGATGGCTGGGATGATATTTATGTTTCAAATGATTTCTATGAAAATGATTATTTCTACCTGAATCAGGGTGATGGAACGTTTAAAGAGTCTTTATCTTCTTTTTTCACCCAAACCTCTCAGTTTTCTATGGGTGTTGATTTTGCAGATTTGAATGATGATTCTTACCCAGAGATTTTCACCCTAGACATGTTGCCTAAAGATGAGGTCGCTCTAAAACGTTCTATTGATGAGAATACTATTCAATCCATTATAAGAAGGAGAAAACTTGGATATATTGATCAATTTCCAAGAAATCATCTTCAACTTAACTATAGAGGCAAATCGTTTCGAGATATAGCAAACAAAGCTGGTATAGAAGCAAGTGACTGGAGTTGGAGCGCTCTCCTCTCAGATTTAAATAACGACGGGAACAAAGATTTATATGTTACTAATGGTATTCTACGTAGACCAAATGATGGTGATTTTATAAAATATATCTCCTCTGATCAGGTATCAACCACACTGAATAACACCAAGATTCTTGATGCTGAAGCTATTAAAATCATGCCTGAGGGGTTAGTCTCAGATAAGGTTTACACGGGTTTGGGTGATCTCAACTTTATTGATGTTTCTCGTGATTGGGTCTATGGTGGGATGCCTGATTCTAGTAATTCAGGACTTCTATTAGTGGATTTAGATAATGATGGCGATCTGGAGGTAGTTCTAAATGGCACGAACCAAGGTGCCTCCATATACGTTAACAATACTTCTGAAAAAAGTATGGGTAATTACCTTAAGATTCAGCTTAAGGGCCCTCGTTTGAATACGACTGGGATTGGATCAAAGGTCTATGTTTTTGCCAAGGAAAAGTTGTTCTACGACCAGTTTATTTCCTCTCGTGGTTTTCTTTCTAGTCAAGCACATGAAATCCATATTGGTGTAGGAGAATCGGTAATTGATTCAGCCTTTGTAGTTTGGCCCGACAATTCTAAGCAGTATTTTAGTGCCGTACCTAATTCGAAAATAATTGTTGATTACAAAGAAGATAATTATTCAAGTTTTGATGATATCAAGAGGTTTGAAGATTACAAGATTAGGGATACTTTAAACTATAAAATTTTTTCAAGAGACTATCCTGAATTTGATCGAGAACGATTACTACCGTTGGGAATAACTTCTACCAATCCTGTTGTTGCTAAATCCGATTTGAATAATGATGGTATTGATGACTTTTACTTAGGAGGGTCTAAAGGTTTCCCTGGTAGTTTATGGCTGAGTACTTCAGATAGTTGGGAGAAATTTGATATTAAGTCATTTATTAACGATAGCAAATATGAAGATGCAGATGCTATTTTCGTGGATCTTGATAGGGATGGTGATTTAGATCTCTTTGTTGCCTCTGGTGGAGGGGAGTATCGTGAAGGATCTGTTTTTTTGGAGGATAGGATATATCTCAATGATGGATTTTTGAATTTCAGTCGAGATAAGAGGACAGATAATTGGCTAAGGAAAAACAGTTCTAAAATCGTCGCTGCAGATTTCGATATGAATGGTTATGTTGATCTATTTGTTGGAGTGCGATCTGTTCCAGGTGACTACACCCTGAATTCTAAGTCTTATATTTATTTCAATCATGGGGGATTATTGAATGATATAAAGGACATCAACTTTAAAGCTAAACTTTCTAAAGTTACTGGTGCTGATACATTTGATTTTAATGAGGATGGAATCTTAGACTTAGTTTTAGCTTTAGAGTGGGAAGGATTGGTATTCTTGGAGAATATTGGTGATGGATCCTTTAAGGATGTAACTAATTATATGGCCACTAATGTGGATGGTGTTTGGCAATCCCTGAAAATTTTCGATTTTGACAATGACAATGATTTAGACCTCCTGGTAGGTAATTTAGGTTTAAATACTCGATTTGAGGGGAATTCCGATTATCCTTTACGGATGTGTTATGGAGATTTTAATTCAGATGGAACCAGTGAAACAGTTATTTCTATTTATAACTCTGACGACTATTATCCTATAGATTCTTTCGATGTACTGAAGTCTCAGTTAAATGAATTAAAAAAACTTTACCCAACTTATTCTAGTTTTGCTGGTACTTCAACCGCTGAGTTATTAAAAAGCTTAGGAACAGATGATGTCGATTGTTTAGCAATTGAGGAGCTTAGATCTGGAGTTTTTATTAATGAAGAGGGGAACTTTAATTTTTTACCGTTACCAGATGCATTTCAGCATGGACCTGGGACCGTTATAAATTTATTAGATGATAATCAAGGATTTGTTTTCGGAGGAATTAAGACAGATGTTGCAGCAATTCATGGAGCAATGAGATCGCAGCCTTTTATTGTCTATTTGGATAGCCTACAATCCTCTATAATTCCCCCGAAACTATTTACCAATAATTCGAATTTGGTTCCTCTTAAAACGAATTCAAATAAAGAGGTGTTTTTGGCACTCAATTTAGGTGCAGAGGTATTTATTATTGAATCAAATTAGTACTGAAGATGATTAAAAGAGTTTTCGGATTTAGCCTGGTTTTAGCCATTTTAATCTTGTTTTTCTTGCCTTATACGAATAAGATTAGTTTCAAAATTGATATCGATCCGATATCTGTTTTGTATTTAATGGGGAAAGAAAATTATCTGAAAGAATTAGATAATAAAGAGGTGGTATTTTCAGAATATTCCCTTGATAGTCAAGGAAAAAGTTTTGAATATTCAACTAGAGTCAAAGACATCGGTAATGGCCAGTCATATTTAAGTTTTACTTTAGATTATGGTAATTATCGATTACAGAGAAGAATAAATAATTGGCTTGGTATTAATCGTGACTTTACCGATTTTAAATTTAAAATTCGTGAGACTCGATCTTCTATATCAACTGAACTATCAAAATTTGATCTTGGTCCTATTGAGTTAGATAGTATAGAATCTTCAAAATGTATTTGTAAACGTTTTGTTTCAAATATTGATCAGAAGGCTTCTTTAATGAATTTGAATATTGATCGGCTTGCATCAAATTTAGGCTCAGGACCTAAGATTCCACCGATACTGGTCATTGATAGTTTAAATTTTGTTGCTGATAGATTAGATTTTAGTTTATGCTTTCCCTTCAAGGGTGAAATTACTAAGGATACGGAATTTATTACAAGAGAATTAGATTTAGACAAATTGAATTATTCTGCAGAATTTACAGGTAATTATAGTTTAAGTCATTATAATTGGGCACGTTTGTATTACAAATTATTTGAATCGGGAAAACTAAAATACCCTTTGATTGAAACCTATTTGGACAATCCCTTCTCATTGAGTAATGATCGTAATTGGAGATCGATTGTGCTTTTTGAAATGGAACCTTAGTAATAGGTCTAGGTTCATTTATTTCTGAATTTAAACTGCCTAAAATCACTCTACAATCACTCTACAATTACTCTACAGTTATATTTGAAATAGATTATAACTCGTTAATAATCAGATAATTACTTCTTAGTCACTTTTAGGGTTCACTATACAGTTTGTGTCTATTTGAAAAGCAATGCTTAACTTTCAATACCTTAATAATTCGTTATGTTAAAAAACTTCCTCTTAAGTGTTTTTGCATTGACAGGTCTCTTACATGCCCAATCTGTGCAGGTAACAGGGTCTGTGCTTGATGAAAATCAACAACCGTTACCAGGCGCAACCATTTTGGTAAGTGGTACTCGAGATGGTGTTAGTGCTGACTTTGATGGCAAATTTAGCATCACAGCCGATGTTGGATCTACCCTTATAGTCAGTTATGTGGGTTATCAATCAAAAAGTATTTTGGTTAACAATGCCTCTACTTCTCTATTGATCGAACTTACACCCGATAATCGTTTAGACGAAGTGGTAGTTGTGGGTTACGGTACTCAAAAAAGAGGTAACGTTATAGGTTCGGTTGCTACTGTTGATGTAGACGATGCAAAGCAAATACCAACAACAAACGTTTCTGAGCTTTTAAGAGGACGAGCAGCAGGGGTTCAGGTAAATCTTGCCGACGCTCGACCTGGAGGTAACTCTAATATACTTATTAGGGGTAATGTATCAGTTGCAGGGGGTAATTCCCCTTTGATAATTGTTGATGGCTTACCATTCGACAGTTTAAATGATGTTTCCCCTGATGATATTCAGAGTATTGAGATACTTAAAGACGCAGCTTCAACGGCAATTTATGGTGCTCGTGCGTCGAATGGTGTTGTGCTTATAACAACTAAAAGAGCGCGAGAAGGGGTAACTTCTTTCAGCTACAATTCGTATGTAACGACTCAGTCTCTTACCAGAAATTTCGATTTATACGATGCTGCTGGGTATTTTAATTATAAAATGAATGCTTGGAAAGCTAGAACGGGATTGTCTAACCCTCCTGCGAAGGTGGTTTGGGATGACTATGAACTTGATCTAATTGAGAACGGTAATTATGTCGACTGGCAAGATCTTGCCCTTCAAGACGCATTATTGCAAAGTCACACCGTAAGTGCCACGGTAGGAGGTGAAAAAACCAAGTTCTATACCAGTTTGAATTATTTTACTCAAGATGGTATTATTCCCAATTCAGGATTTGATCGTTTGAGTTACAAACTCAATTTATCACATCAACTTACAGACCGATTAGATTTAGAAGCAATTATTAATATTCAAGATTCAGATCAAATGCGCGAAACAGGAGGTCTTTTTTTAGTGAACTTGAGTCCGATTGCACAACCTTACGATGAAAATGGAAATCTTGTTAAGTATTATTTTGGGGAGGAAAATGCTTCGGCAATTAATCCGTTATGGGATCAAAAAGAGTCTGTGGATGAATCCGAAATTCTTTTGGCGGATTTAAATATTCGAATGAATTATAAGATTCTTCCTAACCTTACTTATTCCCTAAAAGGTTTTCAAAGAAAGAGAAGTCTTGATCAAGGTGTATATAGATCTTCTCTCCATTCGGCCGGGGACGAAGGTTTAAATGGTGTTGGAGTCCTAATTAATTCTAATTATCGTCAAACTCTCTTAGAGCATATATTAAATTACTCTTTAGTCAAAGAAAAGCATAATTGGAACTTTACTGCAGTACATGCTTATGACGAGCAATACTCCGTTTATAATCAATTAGACAAGTCAGATTTTGTTAATGATGCACTACAATATAATGGACTTGCTTCCAAATTACTATACAATAATCGATCGGTAACTCAAAGAAGGGTTCTTTCTTACATGGGTCGTTTAAGGTATGCTTATGACGATAAAATTCTTTTTGAGGGGACGATGCGTGCAGATGGAGCATCAGTTTTTGCGGAAAATCAGAAATGGGGTTATTTTCCTGCCGCTTCTCTTGCCTATAAGCTCGATAAAGACATAGAGCTAGATGCTATTTCTCAATTGAAGATTCGTTTGAGTTATGGAGCAACTGGAAATCAAGGAATTAACCCATTAGAATCATTAGGTGTTGCTAATTATAATCCATACAGTTTTGGTTCTGTTGTAACCAGTGGTTCTTCGCCATCAACTCGTCTTAGAAATCCGAACTTAAAATGGGAGACTACTACCACCATAAATGCTGGAGTTGATTTTGGATTATTCAACAATAGACTAAATGGTGTAATTGATGTCTATAAAGCCAATACAACTGATTTACTACTTGACAGAGCCCTTTCTTCATCTACAGGTTATAGTGTGACTCGTTTC
>Ga0181564_10002977_pt1 | contig 14630 bp, 8 predicted proteins | sample 011ome_24_FD_134512 | JGI IMG/M metagenome (GOLD analysis project Ga0181564, IMG submission 134512) | Coastal salt marsh microbial communities from the Groves Creek Marsh, Skidaway Island, Georgia - 011513CT metaG (megahit assembly) | ecosystem: Environmental > Aquatic > Marine > Intertidal zone...
CCCCGCGACGCCCGAGATGAGCCGGGACGAGGCTGCCGAGATTCTGCAGAAGCGCAAGATCCACCACGCCGTCGTGCAGAACGTGTCCGGGAAATTCGCCGGGATCTTCTCGTCGTGGGACATCGCGAGGGAGTGCGCGCTCGACGCCAAGGTAATCAACGTCCGAGACGTACAGTGGGTCACCCATAAATGACTCTCTCGAGTCGTTTCGGAGCGTTTCGACCCACGCGAGTGACGCGTTCGTCCCGCTCGGGAGCGCTCGTTTGACCCGCCCCTTCGCGACCGACAGGCGTTTCCGTATTCACGCGCCGCGGGACTCTGAGCCGTTCTGACGCATCTCGGATCCCGCGGATCCCGCAGGCGTGGCCCTACAACCGTAGCGTGTGGAGCAGGTACGACGGCGCACCCAAGAACGGCGCGTGAGGTGCGCGGATACGACGAGACCGAGAATTTCCTGTTCGCCTTCCTGTTCCTGTTGCGGTGCGAGAGGCGTTCGACAGACAACCCGTCTTTGACGATCGACAGACAACCCGTCCTAGTACGTAGCGTTCGCGTTCGTTCGCGTTCCGAAAACCGAGAAAGAGACATCGCGACGCGCGTCGTCCTCACGTCGCTCTCCGCCGCGCGCCCACGGTCTCCGCGAGCCGCGCGAGGTCTGAGACGCCCAGGCGCGTCTCAGCCGCCGCCGCCGCCGCCGCCGCGCGCCGCCGCGCGTCGGCGGCGCTCGGGTCGGTCCCCGCCGCCGCCGCGCCGGCGTCGACGTCGCTCGCGCGTCGGCGTCGTCCCACCGCCTCCGGCGCGAGCATGTGCGCGAGCTCCTCGTTTGTCCAGTCCTCGAACCCGTGCGCGTCCACGACGGCGCGGAGCTCGCGCAGTCCGAACGTGGCGTCCTCCAGTTTCAGGAACCCGCGCCGCACGGCCACCGAGGCGGAGGGCGCGAGGAACGCGAGAAACGCGTCGCGCGCGTCGCGCGCGTCGGCGTCGTTTTCGTCATCGCCGGCGCCGTCGCCGTCGCCGTCGCCGCGCTTTCGTTTTCCTTTTCGGTTTCGCTCGCGTCGCGTCTCCCCCCTCGCTCGTCCTTTCCCCTTCGCCTCGCCTCCGACCTCCTCCCCGTCCTCGTCCAGCTCGACGATCTCGGGCGTGTCGCCGCGCGCGCGCGCGACGCGCGCGTCGTCCTCGTCGTCCTCCTCCGATCCCTCGGACTCGGACTCGGAACCGCGGAAATCGGCGTCGGCCGCTTCCTCCGCGCGCGCGCGCCCCGAATCCGACCCCGCGTCGCTCTCGCCCGACGCCCGGTCACCCCAGTCCTCCCCCGGCGCGTCCGCGTACGTCTTCACCTTGCGCGCCTCGGCGCGGCTGGACCGGCGCGAGGGAGCGGTCGAGGTGGACGCGGCGGCGCGTCCGCGGCGACGCGACCCGTCGCCGATCTCGTCGGGAGTCTCTCTCGTCTCCGCCGCGAGCGAGGGGATGGAGAGCGCGGCGAGCACGGCGCGGTTCTTCGCCAGCCGTTCCTCGCGGTCCATCTCGTACTCCGTGAGGCTATCTGGCATCGCGTCAGGCATCGCGGCCGCGCGCGACCCGCCCCGCGGCGCCATGGGGGGGAGGACCCGCGCGCCGCGACGCGGCAAGTGATGGGCGCGTGAATAGGCACTCTCGCTTGCGTCAAGTCGAGCAGCCATGTTTGATCGATCCACGTCTTGGGCGAAGGCAGTCGACTTGAACCGAGCGAGATGAGCGGCTGAAACGCGACGGTTCGGTGACGTCGACATCATTCGTCGCCGCGCGCACCGACACACATGGCGTCTTCGGTCGCCCCCCTCGCGTTCGGCGCCCGCGCGCCCGCGCGCACCTCGCGCGGCGCGTTCCACCTCCCCGCGCGCCGCGCCGTCGCCGTCGGCCGCGTCGCGCCCCCGCTGCGCTCGCGCGGCGGCACGACGCTCGGCTCGCTCGCTTCGTCTTCCGCGCCCGCCGCGACGGACGCCTCCTCCGGCGCGAGCGTCGACCTGCTGGGCCTGCGCGGCGGCGGCGCGGACGCGGCGGCCGCGGCCGCGGCCGTTTTCGAGCGCGTGGACGACGTGGTGATGGGCGGCGTCTCCAGCAGCACCATCGCGCCCGACCCGGCCGGCCGGGAGTGCCTGGTGTGGGCGGGCAAGTGCCGCGCGGAGGGCGGCGGATTCGCCGGCGCGCGCTCGGTGGCGCTGCGGACGCCCCTGGACCTCTCCGCGTTCGACGGCCTGGCGCTGACGTGCGGGTTCGAGTCCGACGCCGAGCCTGAGCGCCGGACCTGGAAGGCCACCGTGCGCACGCAGAACGACCGCGGCGAGATGGTGTACCAGGCGACGTTCGCGCCCCCCGTCGCCGACGCCGCCGACGCCGCCGCGGACGTTCCGCGCGAGACGCGCATCCCTTGGGACGCGTTCCGCCTGGTGCGCGGCCCCACCGTGGTGCCGGACGTCCCCCCCCTGTCCGCGGAGCAGTGCGGCTCGGTGTACGGCCTCGGCCTGATCATGTCCCGCTTCAGCGCGCGGGGGCCGATGCCCGAGTTCCGGGAAGGGCCGTTCCGGCTCGCCGTGCACGCGCTGGGCGTCTACTCGGCCTCCGCCGCGGACGCCTCCGCCTCCGCCTCCGCCTCCGCGGCGCCGTCGCTGCTCGCCGCCGCGTCCGCGAACGCGGGCAAGCGCGCCAGCGAGAACCGAGGCTCGCGCAACGTCGTGACGTTCCTGCTGTCGCCTTTGATTAAGCTGGCGTTCGACGAGAAGCGTCGGCGGCGGAAACGCGCGCGCGCGCTGTTGCGCGATCGATTCGGCGTCGGCGCGATTCGCGCGCGGTTCGCGTTCGGGCAGACGCTCAAAAAAAAACGGCGCGGCGGCGACGCGCTGGGCGCCGCCGCCGAGGGCGCGCGCGAGCTCGCGGGGGATATCGTGGCCGCGGGCCTGACTCTGCCGCTGCGCTTGGTGTTCATCCTGCTGGCAAAGGTCGCGAGGCTGGTCAGAGCCGTCAAGGGGCAGAAACAGTTGCCCAAGATGCGCTGACGAAAGTCGCGGGCGCGTAGATACGACTGAAGGCGTTACGAGGTGTCCTATCCTATATCTACGTATTCAGCGTTTTGCGCAGTATCACGTACGCGCACGACGCGTCCGCGGGCGTGTCTGGGTCCGGAACGTACCCCAGCTTTTCGTAAAACGCGCGCGCGCCTGTGTTTTCCTTAAGCACCGTCAGGACGCTCCGCTCACACCCCGCCGAACTCCCCGCGGCTTCCGCCGCGCGCATCAGAAAACGCCCCAGGCCCTTCCTTCGCGCGTCTTTCTCCGCGTCGCACTGAAGCTCGTACACGTACACCACCGGCGCGTCGTCCGCCTCCACCTCGAAGCGCACGTGCACGAACGCGACGGCGTCGTCCGACGCGAGCGACAAGAGCTCCGAACGACGTTCGTCATCTTCGTCGTCGCGTCGCGCGACGGTTTCTGATCCGTACCTTTCGACCGTCGGATGCTTCTTCTCGGCGTGCGCGACCAGAAACCGCGCGTCCGAGTGCGAGAGCTCGCGTCGTTTCTCCCGGTTGTCCCACCCCCACGTGCGCTCGTACGCGTCGCGCATGTTTCGCTTGGTCAGGTCGAACGCCCACCGCCGCAGCGGCTCGGGCATCGTCGAGACGCAGTACCCCGCGAGCTCGGCGTCCGGACGAGCGCCGGGCAGAGCGCCTTCCAAACGCCGTAGGCGCTCGGGGACCAGTCGCAGCACGTCTCGCTGGGCGTTCGCGGCGGCGACGACGGACTCCGCGGTCTGTTTCGCGGAGACGCGCGGTGGAGACGCCGAGATGCGCCGCCGACGACGCTTCGCGGTCGGCTCGAAGCCCATGTGGGTGGTCGGCGTGTGCCCACTTTTTGATGTGGCTTCACAGACCCATCGGAGTGACGCGAAAATCCATGTCTTCTCGAACGTGGGCCTGAAAAAAAGTGGCACAGGTTAGCGTATGAGCAATTACGCTCGCGGTCGATCGAATCGACTGCGAAGGCCCTCGACGAATCAAAACGCCGGGAATAAATTCTCGACCTACGAGCGCACCCCTTTTGCTTCGCCCACTTTGGCTTTTCAACGCGCCCGCGCGCGCGAGCTGCTTCATAAAAGCACACAACCCATCAACAACATGGCCGCTATGATGTCCATCAACGCCGTGGCTCCGGTGCGTACACTGCCATGACACCCTCCCCGTGTCTCGCACGCTTCTCCGGACGTCGCATGGCGCGCGCGCGCGCCATTGCCGATTGGCGAGAGATGTTAACGGGAAATCACCAGAACGCCTTCTGGCCCGAACCGTGGGGTTTTCGAGACGCGTGCGTCGCGCGTGGCACGCCGTGGCGCGGCCATTGGGCCGTTCCCGGCGCATGCGACGGACGCCAAGGTGTCTTCGGAACCTGGCACGGCGTCCCGCAGCCGCAGCGCGTCCAATCGACGCTCGCAGCGACCGCGTCGCGGCGCTTTCCGCGGCGCGCGTGATCCGGCTTTTCCAGACTTATCGAGTCCCGTCGCCCGCGCGAGAGACTGACCTTTCCCCCCCGATCCGTCCCCGCAGGCCAAGCTGTCCTCCAAGATGTCCTCCGGCATCAAGGCGCAGCGCACCGTCGTCGCCAAGGTACGTCCGCGCGAGACCCGCACGCCACGCCCCACGCCGAGAGAGCGACGATCGCGCGCCGTCCCCCTCGCCCACTAGGGGCGTTCGGCTCGGTCGATACAGTCATCACCGATATTTTGAAACCGCCGCCTCGCGCGACGATCGAACGCCCGGCGCTTCGTCGGCGATCGCGATCGCGTCTCAACGGCGACGGGTCGTTCGCGGCGCCCGGACCACGAACGCGACGGGACCGTCAGACGTACGCGCGCGCTCGTGCTGACGAAACCGCGTCTTTCCCGTCGTTCCCGTCGTCTCGATTCCAAACATGAAACGCAGGCGTCCGTCGCGCCCATCTCGTGCTCCGCGAAGGACGCGTCCGCGAAGGTTGTCTCCCTGGCCGCCGCCGCGGCCGTGGCGCTCGCCGCGCCCATGGCGATGCCCGAGGAGGCGTACGCGCGCGACGTGCAGCCCTACGCCGGCTTGACGCCCTGCAAGAAGAACAAGGCTTTCGCCAAGCGCGAGAAGGCTGAGCTCAAGGCGCTGGAGAAGCGCCTGAAGAAGTACGACGCCGAGTCGGCGCCCGCGCTCGCGCTCAAGGCGACCATGGAGAAGACCAAGACGCGCTTCGCGAACTACGGCGAGGCTGGCCTGCTGTGCGGCGCCGACGGCCTGCCCCACCTGATCGTGGATGGCAACCTCGAGCACCTCGGCGAGTTCGCCGTGCCCGGGCTCGGGTTCCTGTACGTCGCGGGGTGGATCGGCTACGCCGGGCGCTCGTACGTGATGCTCAACAAGGAGCAGTCGAAGAAGCCCACGGAGGGTGAGATCATCATCGACGTGCCCATGGCGCTCGGGCTGATGATGGCGGCGGGCGCGTGGCCCGTGAAGACGTTCTTCGAGCTCAAGAACGGCACCCTCACCGCGCCCGAGTCGGAGATCACCGTCTCGCCCCGCTAAGCGCGACGGCTTTTTTTTAGCGCGGCGGCGCGATCGCTCAGAGGAAGAGGTCTCGAGGATCGCGCGATGCGCGGTGGCCGGTTCTCGGTCGGGGCACGCGCCCCGCCGGGGAGGTACAATAGTTTAGTGAAGCGCGCGACGAAGGGGAGGCGGTCGCGGCGCGGCGGCTTTCGTCTGTTCGTTCCATGAAAAATTCCAAACACACTTTTTGCGCACGCTTATCCGCGCGTTCCACCTGTCCGCCGTACAGCGCGTCTGCGGGTGCGGACTGCAGCGGCACCGCACTTTTCGCGCACCGCGAAGTGTCGACGTCATGCGGCGACACGACGCGTTGCTGTCCGCGCTCCGCCGCGGCGCGGGCGTCGCGCTCGCGCCCGAGGCCGTGGGGAGCCGAGGCATGACGTCGTTCGTCGCCGCCACCGCCGCCCGCGCGTCGTGCGTCCCGCGCGCGGCGCGGCCGGCGCTCCCGCACGACCGCCATCTTTCGCGGTCGCTCTCCCCCGCGCACCGCCGGTGGTACGCCACCGGCCGCGCGGGCGCCTCCGGCTCGTTCGCCGTGCCGCACCCCACGCGCGCGGATACGTTGCGCTACCCCGCGCGCGCCGCCGGCGCGGCCGCGGCTCTGGACCCCAAGCTCAAGGGCGCGATGGTGGGCCGCCCGGATCCGCTGGCGTCCCGCGGCGAGGGCGGCCCCGGCGGCGGCCGCGCCACCGCGTTCGACCGGCTCGTGTACTACCCCATCCTGTTCCTCGCCGCGGTCGAGGCGCTGGTGTGGTACTCCGTCGCCGCGACGGCCCCGCCGAGCGAGCAGCAGACGGTGGAGAACTGGAGCGCCACCAAGCGCGTCCCCTGCGAGCGGTTCGTGCAGCCCGAGACGCCGGCGGCGGTGCGCGCCGCCGTGGAGTGGGCGCACGTGCATCGCAAGCGCCTCAGGCCGGTGGGCAGCGCGCTCTCCCCGAACGGCGCCGCGTTCAACGAGGACGGCATGATCTCACTCGCGCTGCTGGATGAAGTCTTAGAGATCGACGAGGAAAACATGACCGTCACCACGCGAGCCGGCGCGCGCGTGGCGGAGGTGACCGAACGTCTACGCGAGCGCGGGTTGACGCTCGTCAACTACGCCAGCATCCGCGAACAGCAGATCGGGGGGTTCACGCAAGTCGGGGCGCACGGAACCGGCGCGACCGTTCCCCCGCTGGACGAGACCGTTTGCAAACTCAAGCTCGTGACCCCCGCGAAGGGCGAGGTGACTCTGTCGCTCGAAGACCCCGACGGCGGGAACGCGCTACGAGTCGCGCGGTGCGGCGTCGGCGCGCTCGGCGTCGCCGTCGAGGTGACCATGCGCGTCGCCAAAGCGCACAGGCTCGTCGAGAAGACGTGGACGGCCACGCGCGCGGACGTGCGCAAGAACCACGAGCGGTGGCTCGCGGACCACCAGCACATCCGGTACATGTGGATCCCGCACACGGACTGCGTGGTGGTGGTGGGCTCGAACCCCCTCGCGGAGGGCGCCGACGCGCCGCGAAGCGCGAGTGAGGACTCGCCCGAGCGCGCGCGGCGCAAGACGGAGCCCATGCGCCGGCTTCTGAAGCAGTGCGCGCCCGAGGTGGACGGCGCGGACATGGGGTTCGGGCAGCTGCGGGACGAGCTGCTGAAGGTGGCCCCGCTGGACCTGGAGCACGTCAAGCGCGTGAACGCGGCGGAGGCTGAGTTCTGGCGGCGCAACTCTGGCCAGCGGTGCGACTGGAGCGACCGCGTTTTGGGGTTCGACTGCGGGGGGCAGCAGCACGTGTACGAGGTGGCGTTTCGGACGGGGGACTCCGTGGAGACCAACACCGGCGCGGACCTGGAGTACATGGCCGAGCTCCTGGAGATGATCGAGCGCGAGGGTATTCCCGCGCCCGCGCCCATCGAGCAGAGGTGGTCCGCGGGGAGCGCGTCGCCGCTGTCGCCGGCGACCAACGTCCGCCCCGACGGCGCGCTCGCGCCGGGCCCCGGGCTGCACAGCTGGATCGGGATCATCATGTACCTGCCCGGCGACGACGCCGACGAACGAAACGCCATCACCGCCGCGTTCGAGGCGTACGCGGCGCGCGAGACGGAAGCGCTCGGTGAGAAGTTCCAAATACGCACGCACTGGGCCAAGATCGAGCTCCCCGGTGACCCGGAGGCGCGCGTCGCGGCGAGGCGAGCCGTCGAGAGCCGCTACGACGTGAGCGGTTTCCGCGAACTGCGCGCGTCGTACGACCCTAAGGGCGTCTTGGGAAACGACATGATCGAGGGGCTGATGGGCGATCCCGCGCGCGTCGAGAAGCGCGATGCCTTCTCGCGCGCGTTCTGGGGGCCGCTGGAGGCGTACGCGGAGGAACGAGCCAGAGAAACCGCGCGGGACAAAAGTCCCGGACAAAAGGCTGAAGCGGAAACCGTTTCGTTCCACCGGCGGCTCGAGCGCGACTTCAACCGCGCGGTGGAGGAGGGGTCCGTGTTGAACGTGTGCGCGCGGGTGGCCTCGGCGGTCGCGACGCACGCCGCGCTGGCGTACCGAAACGCGCGCCGCGCGCTCGAGGCGGAGGACGCGCGGCGCGCTGAGGCGAAGCGAGAAGCCGAGAGCCGAGCCGACGAGAGGCTGGCGCGCCCCGCGCCGCCCGCCGCCAACGCGTGACGCGTCTTTGTAGCAAACTATTAGCCGCGGCGATCGCGCCGAGAGCTCTAGTAGAGTCGAATGCGTTGGTTTAAAGGTGGTACGTACGGGAGACCACGTCGTACGAGCGAACACTGCAGCACACGCGGAACTCCGCGTGTGGTCGGAGCGTTCGTGAACGATCGCGTCATCGCAGCTCGTCGCCGCCGTCGTCGGGAACGCGTCTCCGCCGCCGCTTCCCGCTCTTCTTCTTCTTCGCCTTCGCCTTGGGATTCTTTCGCGGCCGCTCGTCGAACGCGCGCGGCCGCGGCGTGCTCTCTCCCTTGAGCCACATCTGCGAGTTCAGCTCGAACGCCTCCACGACATCCTGCAGCCAGAGGAACTCGCGGACCTCCCCGATGAGCGCGCCGTCCGGGATGCTGATCAGCACCGTCGTCTCGTCCACGGCGTACACCATCTCGGACATGGCGCCCGAGCGCAGGAGCGTCGCCCACTGCGCGGCGATGACGTTCACGTCAGCCACCGTGCGTCGCCCGGTGGGATCGGGCGTCAGACGCGCGAACGCCAGCTGCGCGCCGCCCCGGCCCCCGGCCCTGCCTCCCGGCGTGTCATCTCCCAGGTCCCCCTTCCTGCGCCCCCACGCCTTGTACGCCTCGTCCTCCTCGGAATCCACCACGCCGTCCAGATCGTCGGGAATGCGCGGGCCGCGCTTCGCGGAGGCGAGCGGGAGGAGACACAGCAGAGCCAGCAGGCTCGCGACCGTGAGGAGGACGCCGCGGCACGCGAAGCGCGCGACGCCGCTTCGCCGTCGCGCGGGATCGCCCGCGCGCACCATCTCTCTGTCGGGCGGAGCGGATCGAACACGACGGAAGTCGGTCGCGGAAGTCGTTCGTCCTGAAAGAGAGAGAAAATCGAAAGCGACCCGAAGTTTCCAGCGAATCTCGCGGTCCGGCGCCAAAACGGAGAAGCGGTCGAAATCGAGCGTCGAACTCGCGATTGCCGAATCGCGAAATCGCGCCGAAACGCAGACCGCGCAAGGAAACCGCGTGTGCTGACTGTGCCGGGATCTGCGCGCGGCGCGCGTTTTCGGCCGAGTATTTCGCTTCGACGACCGTTTTCGCGCGTCCCGAGGAACGCGAGCGCGCGCGGGAAACGCGTCGTCGCGCGACACCCCACCGCGCGGCGCACGAGCCCGGCTCGTCCCGCCCTTCGACCTCCTACCCCGGCGTCTCTCGACGCCCGTCCCCCCGAGACACCGACCACCGCACCGTTCGCGCGCGCTCGCGACCGTTCCGCTCGCGGCATCCTCGCGTGACAGACACGGACGAAGCGCTTTCGCGCGGACGCTGCCGGCGCCTCCTCCTCGAGTCTCCCGGGCGACACCGCCCGCTTCCCCCTCGCCCTTCGCCGACCCCATGAGTTTCGCGGGCGAACCCAACCCCGCGGAGCAGGCGCTGTCGCCGACGCTCGGCATCCTGCCCCTGAAGGACCGCGTGCTGTTGCCGTCGTCGGCGATGAAGCTGGTGCTGACGCACCCCCGGGACGTCGCGCTCGTGGACCACGTGCTGGCTTCCGGGAACGTCGCCGCGGGCACGACGTTCGTGGGCGTCGTTCCCCTGCGGCGCGACCCCGAGCTCGACGCCGAGGCCGCGGCGGCCGCCGCCGCGGGCGAGGACCGCGGCGGATCGAGCGCCGCGGAGCTCCGCGAGCGTCTGCACGACGTGGGCGTCGCGGCGAGGATCGTGCAGGTAGCGCGCGGGCTCGGCCCGGGCGGCGCCCGGGCGTACACGCTGCTCTTGGAGGGCCGCTGCCGCTTCCAGCTCTCGCGCTTGCTCGCGGAGGAGCCCTTCCTGCTGGCGGCGGTCACGCAGCTGGAGAGCCTCGGCGTCGGCGGGGCGAAGCTGTTCGAGAGCCCCGACGAGCGAGACCCGACGAGCGCGAAAGCCGAGCCCGACCCCGAGCTGGCGTCCATGGCGGCAGCCTTCGCGTCGCGCGCCGCCGAGCTGGTGGACAAGCTCGAGCACCGCAAGGCGCACGCGCGCCGTTTGAAGGCCATGCTGCGGAGCGCGCCCGCGCACAGACTGGCGGACCTGTTCGCGGCGGCGTTCGAGGACTCCTTCGAGGCGCGCCTCGAGCTCCTCGCGCTGACGTGCCCGAAGCGGCGCATGGAGCGCGCGACGGCGCTCATCGACGCGCAGCTCGGGCAGATCTCGGTGAACGCGGACGTGGCGCGGCGCGTCGAGGGCAAGCTCAGCAAGACGCAGCGCGAGTACATCCTGCGGCAGCAGATGGCCGCGATCCGCGAGGAGCTCGGCGAGGGCGACAGCGCGGGGGATAACGAGGAGGGCGACCTGGACGCGCTCCTGCAGAAGGTGCGCGCGGCGAACCCGCCCGAGGAAACGCGCAAAGCCGCCGAAACGGAGATCCGCAAGTTGCGCAAGATGACCGAGCAAGCGCCGGCGTACGGCAGCACGAGACAGTGGATCGAGGTGGTGGCTTCGCTGCCGTGGTCCATCGAGGCTGCGATCGGTGCGACGGAAGTGCCCATCGCGGAGGCCAGAGCGATCCTCGACGCCGAGCACTACGGACTGGACAAGGTGAAGGACCGCATCGTGGAGTACCTGGCGGTGCGTCGGCTGCGCCCGGAGGCGCGGCCGCCCATCCTGTGCTTCCTCGGCCCCCCGGGCGTCGGCAAGACCACGCTGGCGCGCTCCATCGCGCGCGTGCTGTCGCGCCCGTTCCAGCGCATCTCGCTCGGGGGCGTGCGCGACGAGGCGGACATCCGCGGCCACAGGCGCACGTACATCGCGTCCATGCCCGGGCGGCTGATCAACGGCGTGCGGCGCGTCGGGGTGAAGGACCCCGTGATTTTGCTGGACGAGCTGGACAAGATGGGCGCCGACTCGCGCGGCGATCCCGCGGCGGCGATGCTGGAGGTGCTGGACCCGGAGCAGAACGACGCGTTCGTGGACCACTACCTCGGCGTGCCGTTCGACCTCTCCAGGGTCACGTTCCTCGCCACCGCGAACGACGGCCGGTCCATCCCCGGGCCCCTGCGCGACCGCATGGAGATGATCGACGTGCCGGGGTACACCGCCGAGGAGAAGCACCGCATCGCCGCGAGGCACGTCGTGCCGCGCGTCCTGGAGGAGCACGGGCTGCTGCGCCCGACGCCCAGGCTGGAGATCCCCATGGACGCCATCGAGACGGTCGTGCGCGGGTACACGCGCGAGGCGGGCGTGCGTGGGCTGCAGAGGTGCCTGGACGCGCTCTGCCGCGCCGCCGCCGTGCACGCCGCCGGCGCGCAGGACGGCGCGGCGGCGAACCAGTCTGCGACACGTACGAAATCGAGCGCGCTTTCGTCCGACGTGCATCCCGCGTCGCTGGCGATGGCCAACGCCGTTGACGCGGGCCGAGGCGCGTCGGGCGTCCCGGTGGTCACGCAGGAGCTCATCGCCAAGGTCCTGGGCCCGCCCAGGTACGAGAGCGCGAACACCGACCTGCGCGACCGCGGCGAGATCCCGGGCGTGGTCGCGGGGCTCTCGTGGACCGCCGTAGGCGGCGACCTGATGTACATCGAGGCGGCGGTGATGCCGGGCAAGGGCGACATCCAGCTCACCGGTCAGCTGGGCGACGTCATCAAGGAGAGCGCGCTCATTGCGCTGAGCTGGGTGCAGTCGCACGCGCGCGCGCTGGGCCTGGGCGCGCCGGACGCGCCGCGGGGTGGCGCCGGCGGCCCCCCCGGCGGCAAGGGCTCGCGAGTGCGCGATACGCGCCCCGCGCCCGCGGGCGGCGGGATGTACGCCGCGGGTCCGGAGAAACTCGGTTCGCTCGGTTCCGACTTGGTTAACACGCCTCGGTCGTCGGCGGCGGCGTCGTACGGCGGCATCGTCGCGAACGGCATCGACTCGCTCCCGCTGGCGTCCGGCCCGCTCGGCGGCGAGGGTCTGCTCCGCGGGCGGAGCGTGCACATCCACCTGCCGCAGGGCGCGATCCCCAAGGACGGCCCGAGCGCGGGCGTCGCGATGTGCTCCGCGCTGGTCAGCCTGTTCAGCGGGCGCCCGGTGCGCTCGGACGTGGCGATGACCGGCGAGGTGTCGCTGCGCGGGCTGGTGCTTCCGGTGGGCGGCCTGAAGGAGAAGCTCATCGCCGCGCACCAGAGCGGCGTGCGCACGGTCCTGATCCCCGCGCGCAACGCCGTGGACGTCGAGCACGAGGTGCCCGAGGCGACCCGGCGCGCGCTGGAGATCGTCCCCTGCGTCACCATGGCGGACGTGTTGCGGCACGCCTTCCAGGGCGGGTACGACGTCGTCGGCGAGCCCGCCGGAACCAGAGCCAAGATGTGAGCGTGGAGGACGTCGGCGCGGACCTGGTTCCTGTGTACTATGACTTTTCAGACACTACGTCGCGTGAGGTGATACGAGGGATGATAGTAGCTATGATGGGGTACGATGTGTAGGTATGATGCGTCACCACACGGGTCCCTCGCGCGCGAGGGACGGCGCGTACTCGTACGCTCGTGGACTGCTTTCGTGGACCGCTTTCGTTTCGGATTCGGGTCGCGGCGTTTTGTCAGACGACCGCGAAACGGCCGGCGACCGCCGTTTCGCGTCTGAAGCTCTGTCGTGTCGATTTATGACACATATTGCCGTCACGTCGTGGCATTCTCGCACTCGCCCGCGCGCGTTCGTCCGCCCGCGCAATGGCGTCCTCCCCCCCCGACGCGGCGGATGACGCGCACCTGCACGACTGGCCCGCTGTGTACGCGCTGAGCGCGGGGTGGGCTCTGTCGTTCAGCGTGGTCACCGCCTCCATCACCGCCACCAACCTCGCCTCGAGCGCCTTCTCTCCCAGCGCATCGTGGAACACCGTCCCGCTGGCGTTCCTCATCGTGAGCATCTCCGCGTGGAGCCTGGCGCTGCCGTCGCTCTTCGCGAGGCTGGGCGGCCGCCTGAACACGTACAGGGCCACGTCCTGCGTGGGCGTCGCGGCGAGCGCCATCGCCGCGGCGGCGTGCGCCACGGAGTCCTTCGGTGCGCTCTGCGTCAGCAGCGCGCTCTTCGGGCTGCCCGCGGCAGCCGGCCAGAGCTTCCGGTTCGCGGTGCTCGCGCTGGTCCCCCCCCGGTCGAGGCCGAAGTGCATCGGGCTGGTGCTGACGGGTGGGATCGTCGGCGCGGTGCTCGGGCCGGCGTACGCGGCGGCCGCCAAGGACCTGTTCCAAAGCGCGCCCTTCGCCGGCGTCTACCTCTGCACAGGCGTCGCGCTCGCGCTTTTGCTCGGCGTCGTGTGCGCGCCCGGGCTGGTGACGTTCCCGTCCGAGGGCGGCGACGCGAACGCCGACCGAGCGCCTGCGTTCGCGGCGGTTCGTGCGCCGACCGTAACGAGCTCCGGAACGAGCGCCGCGGTGACTCTGGCGACGGCGGACGTCGGGTTTCGATGCGCCGTCGCCGTCGCGTCGCTGTCGTACGGCGCGATGTCTTTTCTGATGTCCCCCACGCCCCTGTCGATGCGCGCGGGCGGGTTCTCCTTCGACACCGTCGCGCACGTCATCACGATCCACATGCTCGGCATGTACGCGCCCAGCTTCGTGACCGGGAAGGCGGTCGCGAAACGCGGGTGGCGCCCGGTGGCGGCGGCGGGCGCCGCGCTCTTCGTCGCCGCCGGCGCGGCGATGCGCGACGGGCGCTCCGTCGCGCACTACGCCGGCGGCCAACTCACTTTGGGCGTCGCGTGGAACCTGTGCTTCGTCGCCGCGACCGCGGAGGTGGGAAGGGTGTCCCTGCGCGTGTCCGCCTCGCTGGGCGGGAGCGCCGCGGAGCGCGCGAAGAGCGCGCAGAACGTGCAGGCGGCGGCGGACGTGGCGACGTTCGCCGTCGCGGGCGCCGCGAGCGTGGCCAGCGGCGCGGCGCTCGCCGCCGTCGGTTGGAACGACATGCAGATCGTGGGCTGGGCGTGCGCGGGGCTGATGCTTTGCGCGGTGGGGGCCTCGCCGGTCGCGGCGACCGATGGAGCGATCGAAGCCCCTTCGACCGTGAAGGGGCTCGTGACACGGGGGGACGATAGCCAGGCGTAGACGCGTTCGTCGTTACCTTTAAAATACTTTTACTTTTATTACGAAAGTACCTTTCGTTTTTAAACCGTCGGCGCGTTCGTCGGCGACGTCTTCGCGCCCCGCCTCACGCGGCGAGGCCCTCGGCCCAGTCCCCGAGCTTCGCGCTGCACTCCACTGGCGCGTCGTCGTGCGGGCAGTGCCCCGCGACGACGGGCGCGTAGTACGCCTCGGGCTTGATCTCCATGATCCGCTCCGCCTTCGACGGGGTCATCCACGGATCCTTCTCCCCCCAGAGCAGCATCAGCGGGCCTTGGTACTTCTCGAGCAAGTCGCCGGCGGTGATTTTCGTGCGCCCGCCCGCGAGCGAG